>Ga0136617_10002815_pt1 | contig 15509 bp, 15 predicted proteins | sample AntDrymUQ3222106_2_FD_129672 | JGI IMG/M metagenome (GOLD analysis project Ga0136617, IMG submission 129672) | Polar desert sand microbial communities from Dry Valleys, Antarctica - metaG UQ322 (21.06) | ecosystem: Environmental > Terrestrial > Soil > Desert | place: Antarctica: Dry Valley...
CGCCACGGCGCCACCAACCCAAGCGCCTGCTGGAACAGATCGACATCTCGCATGAGCCAGATCCTGCCCAACCCACACGCACGGCGATCCGGCACCTACCCACACGATTCAGCGAGGAGGCCAAGATGGGCCAGAACTTCGTCCAGCGCAACGCTGACTACATCGTCACCGGCGCGCTCGTCGTCGGCGGGATCGCGGTCATGGCCACCGGCGTGGGCGGCCCGATCGGCGCGGCGATGATCGGCGGGGCGCTGCTCAGCGCGGGCGGCAGCGCCGGCATCCAGAAGATCACGACCGGCAGCGTCGACTACAAGCAGGTCGCGGTCGCGGGCATCGTCGGCGGCGCCGCCGGGGGTCTCGGGGCCGGCGCAGGCATGTTCGTCGGTGGCGCGGGCCGCATTGCCACGGCGAGCCCATGGATCCGGGGAGCCGCCATGGGAGGCACCGAGGGACTCGTCGGCGGCGCGGCCAACCGCGGGCTGCACGGCGACAACCCGTTCGATCCCCTCGGCATGGGCATCGACCTGCTCACCGGCGGAGCAGCGGGTGATGTCGGCGGCCATCTCGGCGCGGCGCAGCCCGTCACCCGTGTCGACTCCGAGCGTGTCCTGGCTCGCGCCATGCAGGAGCCGGGGCCATATCACAACTTCCCGCGGTCGTTCGATGACGCGATTTACGCCGGTGATCGAAACGTCGTCAGCCGGACCTACGTGCAGTACAGCGAGCGCGGCGGCATCGGACAGCCGGGACGCTACGACCTCGATCCGCCACGACCCGCGCGCTCGAGCGATGGCAGGTACGAGATCGGCGTGCGACCGTCGATGTTCGGCCGCACGGAGACCGTCACGCACCGCTTCTTCCGGCCGGACCAGTGACCCCCACCGAACCGCCCGAGCTCCTGATCGACGCGCACGCGGACTTCGACGCCGAGCTTCTCGACGAGCATCCAGGAGACGAACGCGTGCTGACGTTCGCGACGCGCGACGCCGGCATGGCGCGCCCCGATGACGCCCTCGAGCTGCGAGTCACGCCCGCTGACGCCCCGTCGTGGACCGGACGCTTCGAAGGTGGCTATCCGTCCCCGGCGGCGCTTACGACCGTACGCAGCGGCCCTGGGCCCGGGCAGCTCGTCGTCGTCAACCGCGGCGCCGGGTTCCTGGTGCCGGCGGACGATCCTGCATCCGCGGTGCAGTTCGACGTCGGACCGATCGTTGCGCTGCTGCTCGCACCCGAGCTCGCCCTGGCCGCCAACTTCACGACGCTCGCCGCCTTCACGACGGCCGGCAGGCAATGGAGCGCCGACGTCTCCTGGGACGGCGTGGAGCTCCACGACATCGCCGATGGGGTCGTCCGCGGCCGCGTGTGGGACGCTCCCCGCGATCAAATGGTGCCGCTCGAGGTCGACGTGCGCATGGGCCGCGTGCTGCGTGGGGCGACGCCCCGCCCGCGAACGCCTGGGAGAACTGGATGACGACCCGCAGCGGCGGTCCGCCGACGCGCTCGCTGCGCGCGTCCTGCACGCGAGGGCCGACACCCCTGATCCGGCGACGCTGGGACAACGGTCGCCGTACCCGACGAGCTGGAGGTCGCCTTCCCCGGCGGCGTCGACGGCTGCCACATCGTCGGCTGCCGGACCGAGGGCGGCGACTGGGTGCCCAATCCGAACTATCGTGGCGGACATTGAGCGAGCAGCGCCAGCTCAGCGTGACGGGTCCCGGCGGCACCCAGCCCGCCGAGGCGACGATCGCGACCGAGCTGCTCGTGTGCGTGCAGGGAGCGCGCCCCGACGTCCACCCCTCGGGCATGTCCAGCCAGATGTCCGGCGGCCGCTTCGCCTACCGCCTGCACCCCGGCCGGCGCTCGACGCGCGACGACCTGGTGGACATCTTCGATCCGGCAGACTGCGCCGACGTCGCGACGGTCTCCGGCCAACGTGAGGCGGTCGATCGCTTCTATGACGGATGAGCAGTCGCGCGTCCCGTCGCCCGAGCTGATCGCGGCCGCCAAGCGCACTCCCGGTGGCTGGGTCTACGAGATCGCCCCGGGCGTCGATCCGGCCGGACGCGTCCCGCCCGAGCTCATCGTGGGAGCATGGGGGGTCGACGACGCCGGCGAGCTGACCGGCACATTCGAGCCCAACCCCAACTACGCGGGCCCGCCGCCGCCGCCGTGAAGACGTGGCGGTGTCGGACGAACTGCACGAGCCCGCGCTCCTCAAGCTCGTCGTCGACGCCGCGGAGAGGGTCGGTCAGGACGGTGCGCCCTCGCCGCCCAGCGCCACCTGCACGAGCTGGACCTCGCCGTTCTGCGCGAGATAGCCGCGCCCGACGATCAACGGGACCGGTGAGCGGCGCGGGAGGTTGACGCCGACGAGGTCGCCGTCGAGGTCGATGTTCGGGCGCAGCAGGATGCCGTTCTTGGAGCGTCTGACCGCGGCGGTCCAGTGGCCGTACATCGAGCGCAGCGTGTCGCCGCGGCCCGCGGCGATGACGTGCAGGTCCGGGCGCGCCGCCCCCAGCAAGCCCTCGATCGCGCCGTCGCCGTCGTCGAAGCTCTCGGCGTCGTCGATGAAGACCACGACCGGTCCCTTGACCATGCGCAGCTGCGCCATCAGCGCGGTCGCGTCGCCGCCGGCGCCGGCGTAGCGGTCCAGCGCCGGGCATTCGCCCAGCGGCGAGCGCCGGCCGCCGATCGCGGCGAGGTGCAGCTCAGCCGCGCCGGTGGAGCCCTGCGCGCTGCGCAGCGACTCGGCCAGCGTCCACAGCGCCATCGACTTGCCGCTGCGTGCCGGCCCCGTCACGAGCGCGTGCTCGCCCTCGTAGAGCAGGAGCTCGGCGACGTCGAGGTCCGACTCGCGCACGCCGAACGGGATCCGCCACGGCTCGTCGGACAGGTCGCCGTCGATCCGCAGCGCGGTGAGCGCGACCTCGGCCGGCAGCACGCCGATCGACGCGACGCGGTGCGCTGCGCCGGGGTAGCGCGCGGCGACCTGCGCCACCGCCTCCGGCAGCGACGTCGACGGCTTGCCGATCTGCATCTGCAGCCCGCTCGGCGACATCACGGCGCGGCCGCGGACCGCCTGCGGAACGTGCTTGCGCGTGAGGCCCGCCGACGCGTAGTCGTGGACGTCGGGCAGCCGGAAGAGCCACTTGTGCGTCGTGATCGACATCCATCCGCCATGGACGCTGTTGAGCCGGTCGGCCGTCACCGCGAACTGGATGCCGACCTCGGGCCCGTCGGCGTAGATCCGCGTCAGGTCCTCCATCAGCTCCATGCCCTCGGTGTCGTCGAACTCCGCGCGCAGCGCCGCGAGGTTGTCGATCAGCACGACGATCCGTACGTCGGCGGCCTCGGTGCGGCGGCGATCGAGCTCGTCACGCAGATGGCGCAGGAGCCGCATCTGGCGCTCGCGGTCGGCGGCGAGCACGACGGCGGCGGTATGGGGCAGCTCCTCGAGCGCCTTCAGGTCGCCCGCGCCATAGTCGAGCGCGTACAGCTCGAGCTGCTCGGGCGAGTGCGCCGTCGCGAGGCTGAGCGCGAGGCTCGACAGCGCTGTCGTCGTGCCGCTGCCGGGGATCCCGAACAGCAGCAGGTTGCCCTCCTGGAGGTTCCAGCCGACCGGGTACCGCGCCTGCGCGCGCGGATCGTCGGCGAGCGCGACGATCGCGTGATTGCCGTTGATCGCAGGCACGGCGGCGAGCAGGTCGGCGAGGTCGACCGTGTCGCCGAGCGGTTCGGGCCACGGCCGCCGCGCGGGCGCGAAGCCCTCGGCGTCGTTGGCCGCGATCACGGCATCGACGAGCCGCGCGAGGTCGCTCCGCTGCGAGTCCTGGTCGCTGTCGCGCGCCGGCGCGGCGCCGTTGGAGCGCTCGCGCGGCGCCGGCCCGAAGACGAACGCGCTGACGTCGACGGCGTTGTCGACGGCCTCGTCCGTCACGCAGGTCACGAGCGCGGTCTGGATCGGGACGATCTCGCCCGGTCCGAGGCGGATGTACGCCCGGCCGGGCTGGTGGCGGCTCAGCTCGGCGGCGTCGCGCACGCCGATGACGTCGGTCGAGTCGGCGACGTCCTGCACGCGCAGCGCGATGCGCAGGTTCGTGTTCGTGCGGATGTTGTCGTTCACCGCCCCCGACGGGCGCTGCGTGGCGAGCAGCAGGTGCACGCCGAGCGTCCGGCCGCGCTGGGCGATCGAGACGAGCGCCTGGAGGAACTCCGGCAGCTCCTTGGCCATCGTCGCGAACTCGTCGATCACCACGAGCAGCCGCGGCAGCGCCTCCGGCAGCCCGAGCGCCTGGTAGTCGCGCAGGTTGTCGACGCCGGCGGCGCGCAGCGCACGCTCGCGGTAGCGCACCTCGGCCTCGAGCGCCTCCAGCGCGCGCTCGCCGAGCTGCTCGTCGAGGTCGGTGACGAGCCCGACGGTGTGCGGTAGCCGCGAGCACTCGTCGAACGCCGCGCCGCCCTTGTAGTCCATCAGCACGAACGTCAGGTGCTCGGGATCGGTGTACGTGGCCAGCGCGGCGACGAGGCTGCGCAGCAGCTCGCTCTTGCCCGAGCCGGTCGTGCCGCCGATCAGCCCGTGCGGGCCGTCGCGGACGAGGTCGAGGTTGAAGACGCCGCTCTCGGTGACGCCGAGCGGTGCGACCGGCGAGGCGACGCGCCCGGCGCGGCGCCAGACCTTGCGGACCGACTCGCCGTCGATGCGCTCGAGGTCGAGCAGCGCCAGCAGGCGAACCATGTCCGGCAGCGAGCCGCCGAGCTGGTGCAGCTCCGGATCCTCGAAGCGGGCGAGGTTGCGCGCACACTCGCGCGCGGTCGGGATCGAGAGCCCGGACAGCAGCACGCCGGGATAGGTCGTGCCCTGCTCGGGCACCCGCACCTCGGCGTCGCCCTCGGCGTTGTCGACGACGATGATCGTCGTACAGGCCGCCGGCAGGCGGTCCACGGTCGAGGACACGACGACGCCGGCGACCGGCAGCTTGCGCTCGCGGCCGAGCTCGTCGCGGCCCTCGCCGACGCCGCGCAGCAGGTCGCGCGCAGGTGCGATCTTGCCCTCGGTCAGCACGTCGGAGTCCAGCACGGCGAGCACGGTCCCCGTCCCCGCACCGGCGGCCAGGGACCGCAGCTGCGCGTCGCTCTGCTCGCGCCGCGCGCTGAGCCACGGCTCGCCACCCGGCCCCCCGCGCGCATGCGGCAACCACTTGCACCAATCCCATTCCGGCTCGCGCCCCGGGTCGACGAACACACCGACCGTCAGGTCCGCCGGACCGTGGTGGACGGCCGCCTGGCAGATCAGGCTGCGCGCCGCCGCCAGCGCGCCGGCGCGGTCGCCGACGATGCCGACGACACCGTCGCCGGACAGGTCGACCATGAGCGGCGCCGCGCGCAGCCGCGTCTTGTCGAGGATCTCTGCGACCTCGGTCGTGCGCTTGCCGCCGGACGCGTCCTTGATCTTGGGCTGCCAGGGCACGTCGCCGAGGCCGGCGAACAGCTTCAGGAAGTCCTCGTGATGCGGCCGGCGCTCCCACAACCGCACGCTCGGCAGCGCGGCACGGCGCAGCGCCTCGGCAGGATCGGGATACAGCTCGCGCAGCCGGGCGCGCTCGGCGCGACCCTTCTCGCCCACCTCGTCGCGGAACTCGCGGACCGACACCTCGTACTCGGCGCGCGACTGCGTACCGCCCTTCGTGCTGCGCCGTCGCTGCTCGAAGTACTGCCCGAACGCGACGACCGGGCTGAGCACGGCGAAGAGCGCGAAGCGCAGGTCCTGCATGACGATGACCATCACGACCGCGAGGATGAGCGGGCCGACGGTCGTCGCGATGCTGAAATGCGGCTTGTCGGGCGGCCGCGGCTCGCTGGGAGCCTCGATCTCGCCGCCCGGCGAGGGGCGCGCGCCGCGTGGCGGACGGTTGAACGGCACGGTCCCCCCGGATCCCATGTGACGGCGTACGTCGAGCCCGACCGGCCGGTCGTGGTCGGCCGACGGGCGGACGGTGACGGCAAGGGCGCCGACCTCCACGACGCCGCCCTGCTCGAGCTTCACGGCTTCCTGCTCGCGCAGGGGCACGCCGTCGAGCGAGGTCCCGTTCGCCGAGCCGAGGTCGGTGACCTTGCAGTCGCCGGCGTGATCGAGGTCGATCCGGCAGTGCTCGCGCGAGACGGTCGAATGCTCGAGCACGACCGTCGTGCGCTCGCGCCCGAGCGTCGAGGGGCCGACCGTGAGCGGATGGGCGCGCCCGGAGTCGACGCCCGACATGACGACGAGCTGAAGCTCCGTGGGGCCGGGCGGACGCACGACGGCCTTGCCGCCGTAGCCCGTCACAGCGGTGAGGATGGCGCCCTCGTGCAGCCCGGAGTCCGCGATCGGGCACGACGTGGCGACGACGCGGTCGCCGATCGCCGCGGACCCCGGCGCATGCGAGCCCAGGACCGCCGCCAGCAGATCGGCGAGCGTCGCGCCGGGACTGCGCAGCTCTACGTCGAGCTCGCGGTCGCCGGCTGCGGAGCGAAAGACGATGTGCACACGCCAACGGTAGCCCCAGTCGGGGCTACGGCGTAGTCGTAGCCTTGCCTGTCACGTAGACGAGCCGCCCATCCTCCAGGCGAAAGACCTCGCCGACGCGCCGGCCGGAGCCCGTCACGGTCTTCTTGCTCAGGCGCACGGTCTTGATCTCGTCGCCCTCCTTGACGATCAGCGTCTGGCTGTTGGGCTCCGTGCGCAGGATCGTGACGTTGGACTGCGTCAGCAGGTCGGTGAGGTTCACGGACTGCAGCGCGGCGAGCAGGAACGCGACGGCGAGCACGATGCCGAGGTCGAAGAGGTTGACGAGACCGTCGAGCGGGTCGCCGGAGCGATCGGTGCGGCGCTGCGCCCGCGGCGTGACGCGGCTGCTCACCGCTCCTCCTGGGGCTCGAGCGATGCCACGACGTACTCGAGGTCGGAGAGGTCCTGGGCGTACAGGCGGTCACGCACGAGCGAGATCGAGAACGCGACCGCGCCGATCAGCAGGCCCAGGACGGTGACGCTGAACGCCGCGCGCAGGTTCTCCGAGAGCTGCGCGACGTCGCCTTCGGCGAGCCCTTCGAGCGCCGGCGAGAGCGGGATCAGCGTGCCCATCAGGCCGAGCGCCGGCCCGAAGCGCACGAGCATCCGGCTGCGCTCGAGCTTGCGCAGCGAGCGCAGGTCGAAGTCCGCGAGCGCCTTGGCGCGGCGGTCGTCGGCGCCCGGCTGGCCGTGCTGGGCCACGACCGTCGAGAGCGTGTCGGCCATCTGGGCGCTCGACGCCAGCGGCATGAGCACGCGCTCGGCCTCGGTCAGATTGCTCGTCGCGAGCGCGGCCCGCGCGCTGGCGGTCGCCTGCGCGACGCGCTCGCCCCCGTCGCTGCGCCGGCGGCGCAGCAGCTCGACGAAGAACGCGCCGAGGTCGACCAGCAGGAACGCAAGCGCGGCGATCGCCGCGGCGAACACGGGCACGCGCAGCGCGTTTGCGAGCTCGAAGAGGACGTCCTCGATACCTGTGACGGCGATCATGCGACGCGCAGTTTGACGCCTCGGCGCTCGCGAAGCGCTCCAAGCGAGATGAAGGCCATGGCGAGCAGGCCGGTGAGGGGGATCTCGATCCCGCCGGGGCTGTCGCCGCCGCCGCTCTGGCGCACGCCCTTCGGCGCGCCGGCCGCAGTTCCACTCGGCAGCTTGCTGACGACGACACCGGGGTCGTCGATGAGCACGCCAGAGATCGTGACGCCGAACGGCTTCTTCGGTTTCGGCTTCGGTTTCGGCTTCGGCTTTGGTTTCGGCTTCGGCTTGGCGGCGGGTGCCGGCGTCGCCGCCGCGGACGGGTCGCTGCCCGTTCCGGAGGCGTCGCCGCCCGAGCCGCCCTGGCCGCCGCCGCCGGTGCCGCTGGAGGAGCCCGGCACGTTGGGGTCGCCCGTGCCGCTGCCGGGCGACGGCGTCGTGGTCGCCGGCTGCGGGGGTGGGTCGCCGACCGTGACGTCTACGGCATCCGTGCCGACGCAGGTCGTCGCGCAGCGCTGGGTGGACCCGGCGCTGCCGCGCACGGTGACGCGCGCCTGGTAGTCGCTTCCGACGTCGTAGACGTGCCTGACCGAGATGCCGCGCTTCGGCGCGCTCCCGTCGCCGAGGTCCCACTCGTAGCTCAGCTGCGCGCCGCGCGGAGCGAAGTGCACGCGAACGCTGAACGTGACGGTCGCGCCGGCGTCGACGCGGTCTTGGTCCACGGACGCCGTGGCGCTGATGTCGCCGCCGTTGACGTTGATCTGCAGTGGGCCGGTGTCAGCGGTCGCGGAGACGCTGGCCCCGTCGCGGCGCACGAAGCGCGTCGTCCTCCCGTCGTCGGTGATCCGCGACGAGGAAGCGGCCAGGTCGGCGCGCCGCAGCGTGATCAGGCCGCCGTCTTCGCGAGCGATCGTGACGAACGAGACCGCGGCGATATCGACGCCGTTCTCCTCCAGCAGCAAACGGACCGAGACGCCGCCCGCAAAGCTGTCGCCCGGCAGATCGATCGGCCGCGGGTTCGTGTTCACGAAGAGGGTCGCACCCGGTCCAGCCGCATATGCCGCAGCGGGCAACAGCCCGGCCGTCAGGCCGGCGCAGAGCAGGAGCGCTGTGACGATCGAACGCAGGCCGCGCAAGCTACCTGACTGGCCCGTGGGAACGGCCGGTCAACGCGAGGCTGCCAGCGCGCCGGCGGCCTCCGCGATCTCGCGGAATGCCGCCGCGGGATCGTCGGATCCGAAGATCGCGGAGCCCGCGACGAACCAGGTCGCGCCGGCCTCGGCGCAGTCCACCGCCGTCTGCGCGTTGACGCCGCCGTCGACCTCGACCGCGATCCTGTCGCCGAGCATCGCGCGAACACGGCGCACCTTGTCGAGCTGGCTGCGCAGGAACGACTGACCGCCCCAGCCAGGGTTGACGGTCATGATCAGCGCGAGGTCGACGTCGACCTCCGCGAAGTAGTCCGGCGGCGTGGCGGGGCAGACGACGAGCCCCGCGCGACAGCCGGCCTCGCGAATCTGCGAGAGCGTGTAGTCGATGTGGGGCGTCGACTCGGCGTGGATCGTGATCCCGTCGGCGCCCGCCTTCGCGAACTCGCCGACGTGCTTCTCGGGACTCTCGATCATGAGGTGCACGTCGAGGTAGGCGTCGTCGGAGAGCGCGTCGCGCAGCGCGGCGACGACCATCGGGCCGAAGGTGATCGGCGGGACGAAGTGCCCGTCCATCACGTCGCAGTGGATGACGCGGGCGCCCGCGTCCATGACCTCGCGCACCTGCACGACAAGGTCGGAGAAGTCCGCCGACAGGATCGACGGCGCGATGTGGCGTTCGGTGAGCGGCACTCAGATCTCCCGGAGCATCGACGCCGAGCAGGCGTTGCAGGACAGGATCGCGGTCTTTGACATACGCACGATCGTAGAATGCTCGCCGCAATCGGGGCACAGCGAGCACAGTTCGAAGCGGTGCAGGCAGTACACGCAGCGGTAGCGACCGGGCAGGTTCGCGGGCCGCAGCCACGGCTCGTTGCAGTTCGGGCAGGTCATGCCGACGTCCTCAGACATCAGCTGCGCAGGCGGGCGATGTAGAAGCCGTCAGTGCGATCGCGGTGGGGCAGCACGAGACGCTCTGATTCTACTTGCAGCCCGGTTTGCGCCACCCGTACCTCGTTCTCGCTGGGCGACAACGTACATGTCGAGTACACGAGCGCGCCGCCGGGGCGCAGCGCGGCCTGCGCCGCGGCGAGGATCGCGGCCTGGCGTTCGGCGAGCTCCTCGATCGCCTCGGGGGACATGCGCCAGCGCAGGTCGGGGTGGCCCTGGAGCGTGCCGAGGCCGCTGCAGGGCGGATCGACGAGCACGCGGTCGAATGGGGTGTCCGTCGTGAAGGCCGCGGCGTCGCCGGTCTGCACCCGGACGCTCGATGTGCCCATCCGCTCGCACGTGCGCTGCAGCGCCGCCGCGCGCTTGGCGTGGCGCTCGACGGCGACGATCTCGCCGCGGTTGCCCATGAGCGCGGCCAGGTGCGTCGTCTTACCGCCGGGCGCCGCGCAGAGGTCGAGCACGCACTCGCCGGGCTGCGGGTCAAGCGCGCGGGCGACGAGCATCGCGCCGCGCGACTGGGCGATGTAGGCGCCCGTTCGCCAGAGCGGATGCGCGTGCGCGTCGAAGGCACCCCCGACGACGAGTCCCTCCGGCAGCTCGTCGCCGGCCGGGCTGGTGGGCAGCTCGAGCGCGGCGGCGACCTCGGCCGGCGAGCTCACGAGCGTGTTGACGCGCAGAGCGAGCTCGCCCGGCTCGTTGCCGGCGCGCAACAGCGCGCGCGTGTCGTCGGGCCCGAAGCGCTCCCACCACAGCTCGACGAGCCACGGCGGGTAGGAGTGCGCGACCGCCGCGCCCTGCGGCGCGTCGTCGGCGGGCAACGAGGGGAGACCGTCACGCAGCGCGCGCCGCAGGACGGCGTTGACGAGGGCGTGCCCACCCTTGCGGCCCTTCGCAAGCTCGACGCTCTCCCCCACCACGGCGTGCGGCGCCGCGTTGTCGAGAAAGGCGAGCTGGTACAGCCCGAGCCGCAGCGCGGCGAGCGTCGGCGGATCGAGCTCGCCGACCGGCCGCGCGAGCTCCTCGATCATGTGATCGAGCGTGAGCCGCCGCTGCACGGTCCCGTACGCGAGCTGCATCGCGAGCCCACGCTCGCGCGAGTTCAGACCGCGCGCCTCACCGTGCAGCGCCCGGTCGGCGTACGCACCCTGGTCGAAGACGCGCCGGATGACGGCGTAGGCGACCCGCCGCGCGGGCGTGACGTCCGTCATCGATCGCGGCGCGCTTCGCACAGTGCGCTGTCCACGCCGCGGACGGTGAGCACGCGGGCGAGCGTCGTCGGGCGCATCGCGAACAGCCGTGCGGCTGCGAGCAGCCGCGCGTACTCCTCGGGTCCGAGCCGGTAGTTCACCTGGCGGCTGGGTCCGGGGGGCGGCGGCGCACCAGCGGGCATGCGCGGCGGAGCCTCGTCTGCCCGCGCGAGGGCGGTCGCGTCCTCCAACAAGAGCTCGCCGACGAGGATCCCGGCGGCTTGCGCATCCGCGACCGTGCGCACAGTGCTCTTGGCCGCAAGCTGCGTCGAGCGGCTCAGCGGTCGCAGCACGTCGCGCCAGCGCTCCTGCGGCAGGCGACCAAGGTCCGGGATCGGCTCACCGCCGCGATATCCGCGGATCGGGACGCCGTCATGCATCCGCGGTGGCGCCGGCTCGGCGGCGGCGATCAGCTCCCGTACGAGCAGATCCTCGCCGAGCTGGTCTTCCGCGAGCAGATCCTCCGCGCGCCGGTCTTCCGCGAGCAGATCCTCAGCGCGCGGGTCTTCGGCGAGCAGATCCTCCGCGCGCGGGTCTTCGGCGAGCAGATCCTCCGCGCGCCGGTCTTCGGCGAGCAGGTCTTCGGCGAACCCGTCGTCCCTGCGCGTGTGTACTCCGGGGCCTTCGTCATACGCGGACATCGCACCCTTCCTTTCCGGAGGTGCTAGCGATTGCTAGCACCCTGCTAGCACTCGCTAGCACTCTCGCGATGGCAACTCGTCGAGCGGGCCCGCACGCAGGTGAAGGCACACCCGCTGCACACATATGTTTCGATCCGAGCGCGATCCGTCACAGGCTTCGTCCCACGCGATCGATCGCAGCTGCCGGCTCCGCGGCTCGCCAACAGCCGCCGGCCCCGCGGCTCGCTCACAGCGGGCGCCCGCGCAGGTACGCCGCGGCGTCCATCGGCCGCCCGCCCGCGGGCTGGACCTCGAGCAGCTCGAGGCCGCCGAGCATCAGCCGCTCGCCGTCGACGCACAGGTCGCCGGTCACGCCTGGCTCGCGCACGGCCGCCCGCAGAACCCCGAGGAACGAGCCGTCTTCCAGCTCCGTGCGCGCGCCGATGTGCGGGCTCAGCGCGCGCACGATGCGGTCGTTGGCCTCGGGCCGGGCGGCCGGCTCGAGCGTGCGGTCGGCGGGACCGATCTTCTCAGCGTACGTCACCGCCTCCTCGGTCTGCTCCATGCACGCAGGACGCTCGTCGAGGGCGCGCAGCAGCAGGTCCGCGGCGAGCTCCTGCAGGCGCGGGGCGAGCGTGCCGTACGTGTCGTCGGGCGCGATCGGCTCGCGGCCGGCGAGGCAGACCGGCCCGCTGTCGAGGCCGGCGGTCATGCGCATGATGCAGACGCCCGTCTCCTCGTCGCCGGCCATCATCGCACGCTCGACCGGCGCCGCGCCGCGCCAGCGCGGCAGCAGCGACGGGTGCACGTTGAGCAGCTCGAACTCCGACAGCAGCGGCTCGCGCAGCAGCGCACCGAACGCGCAGACGAGCACGACGTCGGGCTCGACCGCCGCGATCCGCGCGCGCGCCTCGTCGGCGTTGACGTTGTCGGGCTGGACGAGCTCGAGGCCGAGCGCGCGCGCCGCGTCGACGACGGGCGGCGCGGAGAGCTTGCGGCCGCGACCGGCCGGACGATCCGGGCGCGTGAGGACGAGCTGCGGGCGGTGCGGGCTGTCGGCGAGCCGGTCGAGGATCGCAGCGGCGAAGTCCGATGTGCCGAGAAAGACGGTCCGCGCCACTACGCCACGCCCGCGGCGGCCTGCTCGGCCTCGCGCAGCGCGCGCATCGCCGCCTTGCGCTGCTCGCGGGTCGTACGGTCGAGGATGAGGATGCCGTCGAGGTGGTCGATCTCGTGCTGGATGACGCGCGCCTCGAGGCCGCTCGCCTCGATCACGAGCTCGTCGCCGTGCTCGTCGCGCGCTCGCACGAGTACCGCAACCGGGCGCTCGACGTCGACGAGCACGAGCGGCAGGCTGAGGCAGCCCTCCTCTGAGATCTCCTCGTCGCGGCTGGACCACTCGATCTCCGGGTTGACGAGCGCGACCGCGGGGCTGTCGGGCTCGACGCGGTACACGAGCACGCGGTGCGAGATGCCGACCTGCGGCGCGGCGAGGCCGATGCCGAGCGCGTCGTGCATGAGCGTCGCCATCCGCGCGACCTCGTCGCGCAGCTCGTCGTCGAAGCGCTCGACGGGACGCGCCTTCGTCTTGAGGATCGGGTCGCCGAGCGTGCGCACCTGGCGCATCGCGGCCTGGCGCCGCGCGCGGACCTCGGGGTCCAGCGGCGGCGGTGCCTCGGGCTCCGCCTGCTCGACCTCGTGTGTCTCCATCTGCTCGACCTCGTCGGCCATGACGGCCAGTGTAGATCGGGCGTGTGGGTGCGGTTACTGCGGATCGACGTCGACGCTGAAGGCGACGCCGCGCCGCGCGCGGTCGCCGGACACGGTCGTGATGGCCGCGCCCGCGGCACGCACCGAGCGCGCCCGCTCGGAGCCCTTGATGACGAGCTGCGCCCGCTCGCGCCCGCGGAGGCGAAAGAGCGGCGCCGGCCCGAGGACCGTTGCGCCGGGGATGTCGCCGAGCGCCGTCCTGATCGCGCGCGCCGCCTCGCCGACGGCCTGCGCAGCGGGCGCCGAGCAGACGATCCGGATGAGGTGCGAGAACGGTGGATAGCGCAGCGCCTCGCGGCGGCCGAGCTCACCGGCGAGGAAGCCGTCGGCGTCATGGCGCGCGGCGGCGGCGATCGACGCCGCCTCCGGCGCGAGCGTCTGCACGAGCACCCGGCCTCCGCCCGGGCCGCGCCCGGCGCGGCCGGCGAGCTGGGCGACGAGCGCGAACGTCCGCTCCTCGGCACGGAAGTCGGGAAAGCGCAGCGTGCCGTCCGCGTCGACGACGACGCCGAGCGTGACGTCCGGGAAGTCGTGCCCCTTGGCGACCATCTGGGTGCCGAGCAGGATGCCGCGCCGGGCCTGCTCGAAGCGGCGCAGGAGCAGCCCGGCGTCGCGCACGTCGGCGTCGAGGCGAAAGACCTCGTGACCGATCTGAGCGAGGTCGTGCTCGAGGCGCTCCGTGCCCGCGCCGTGGCGGGCGACCGACATCGAGCCGCATTCGCTACAGCGCGCGGGCACCTGTTCGCGATGACCGCAGTGATGGCAGGCGAGCGTGGCCTGGGCGCGGTGCAGGACGAGCGCGACGTCGCACTGCGGGCACGTCCAGGCGTGACCGCACGAGCGGCAGTCGACGAAGTTCGACCAGCCGCGCCGGTTGAGGAGCACGATCGCCTTCGCCGCATCGACGAGCGCGTGGCTCGTGTCGGGGTGCAGCGCGCCGCTCTGCTCGCGCATGTCGACGATCTGCACCGGCGGCAGCGGGCGGCCGTCGACGCGCGCCGGCAGCCACAGGCGGCGCAGGGCGTGGACGCTCTCGGGCCGTGGCGTCGCGCTGCCGGCGACGAGCAGCGCACCCGCCTGCTCGGCGCGGCGTGCGGCGACGTGGCGGGCGTCATAGCGCGGGTCGCCCTCGTGCTTGTAGGAGCTGTCGTGCTCCTCGTCGAGGACGATCAGGCCGAGCCGCTCGATCGGCGCGAAGACCGCCGACCGCGGGCCGACGCAGACGCGCGCGGCGCCGCTGCGCAGGCGCGTCCACTCGTCGTGGCGCTCGCCGGCCGAGAGCTTGGAGTGCAGGACCGCGACCGTGTCGCCGAAGCGGTCGACGAAGCGGCTGACGATCTGCGGCGTGAGGGCGATCTCGGGCACGAGGATGATCACGCCGCGCTGCTGTTCGAGCGCGGTCGCGGCGGCGCGCAGGTAGACCTCGGTCTTGCCCGAGCCGGTGACGCCGTGCAGCAGCAGCGGCTGCGGCGCGGGCGCGTGCAGCTCGGCTTCGATCTGCGCGAGCACGCGCGTCTGGTCGCCGGTGAGCGACGGCGGCTGCGCGCGGCGCGCGCCGACGGCCTCGTGGCGGACGCGGCGGCGCGTCGGGCGGCGCTCGAGCATCACGAGCCCGCGCGCCTCGAGGCGGCGCAGCGCCGGGAGGTCGGATCCTGCGGCGCGCGGGAGCTGCGCGAGCAGCTCGCGCTGACGCTGGGTCGGCGGGCGGCCCTCCGCCCGCGCGCTGGTCGCGTTCGCCCACCACGTGAGCTTCGCGCGCGCCCCCGGCGGCGGCGAGACGAGCGACAGCGCGCGCGCCGGCGTCGAGCAGTACTCGCTTGCCATCCAGCCGGCGAGCTCGACAAGCTCGGGCGGCAGGTCGTGGTCGAGCACGCGCCGTGGCGCGGCGAGCCGCTCCTCGGGCAGCTCCGACGCCTCCGCGAGGGCGACGACCACGCCGACGACGTCGCGATGGCCGAACGGCACGACGAGGACCGATCCGACACCGACGCCCTCGGGGCGCAGGTAGTCGAACGGCCCGCGCAGCGCGCGGGCCGTCGTGATCGGCTCGACCTTCGCGATGAGCGGCACGGGCCAAGCATGGCGCACGCCGCGGCGGGCGCGGTGGTGACGTTCTTGTGCCGCCGCCTTCGCCGCCTGCCTACTATCGTCGGTCATGGTGGAGCAGCCTTCCTCCCGGTCGGTCGAGTCGATGGCGCGCCATGTCGAGCAGATCGTGGAGGCCGCCGAGCGCGCCGCCGAGGAGCTGCGCGCCACC
>Ga0136617_10002816_pt1 | contig 15505 bp, 11 predicted proteins | sample AntDrymUQ3222106_2_FD_129672 | JGI IMG/M metagenome (GOLD analysis project Ga0136617, IMG submission 129672) | Polar desert sand microbial communities from Dry Valleys, Antarctica - metaG UQ322 (21.06) | ecosystem: Environmental > Terrestrial > Soil > Desert | place: Antarctica: Dry Valley...
AACCGCGAATGGCACGCCCCGACCGCCGAGCGCAGCCCCGAAGTGCTGTGCGTCCGCGACGAGATGGACCGGACCGGGGTCGATTTCGCGATGGACGTGCATGGCGACGAAGCGATCGCCGCCAATTTCCTCGCCGGCTTCGAGGGCATCCCGAGCTGGACCGACGCGCAGGGCGACCTGTTCGAGGCGTTCAGCAACGCGCTCGTCAAGATCTCGCCCGATTTTCAGACATCGAAAGGCTATCAGATCGCCGCCCCCGGCCAGGCCAATCTGTCGATGTCGACCGCGCAATTGGCCGAGCGGTTCGGCGCGGTGTCGATGACGCTCGAAATGCCGTTCAAGGACAATGACGACCTGCCCGATCCCGATCACGGCTGGTCGCCCGAGCGCAGCCAGATGCTAGGCCGCTCGTGCCTAGACGCGCTCCACGCGATCATCGACGCGCTGCCGAAGCGGCGCTGATGCCGACGCTCGTCCTGATCCGCCACGGCCAGTCGGCGTGGAATCTGGAGAACCGTTTCACCGGCTGGTGGGATGTCGGGCTCACGCCGCAAGGCGAGGAGGAGGCGAAATGCGCGGGCGAGCTGATGGCGCACAGGGGCCTCGACTTCGACATCTGCTACACGAGCATGCAGACCCGCGCGATCAAGACGCTGCACATCGCATTGGAGGCGATGGGGCGGCTGTGGCTTCCGGTCGAGAAGCATTGGCGGCTCAACGAGCGCCATTATGGCGGGCTCACCGGGCTCAACAAGGCGGAGACGATCGCGAAATCTGGCGAGGAGCAGGTCAAGATCTGGCGCCGCTCCTACGACATTCCGCCGCCCGCGCTGGAGCCCAAGGGCGAATATGACATCGCCAACGACCGCCGCTATGCGGGCGTCGCCATTCCGACCCATGAGAGCCTGAAGGACACGGTCGTTCGGGTTCTGCCTTATTGGGAAGAGAGAATCGCGCCCGCGTTGGTCGCGGGCCAGCGCGTGCTGATCTCGGCGCACGGCAATTCGCTGCGCGCGCTCGTCAAGCATCTGAACGAAATCACCGACGCCGACATCACCGGCCTTGAAATCCCCACCGGACAGCCGATCGTTTTCGAGCTCGACGATCAGCTCGCGGCGACCGATTTCTACTATCTCAAGGACCGCGCCTAAAGCGCGTCATGGTCCTTGGCGAGATACATGTTGCGGTCGGCGCGGTGCATGACGTCGGCGGCGGTGTCGCCCGCGAGGATGGTCGCGGTGCCGATCGACACCTGGAGCGAGACCGCGCCGCCGCCGATATCGAGCGGCGCGGCGGCGATGCAGCGCGCGAGCCGCTCGGCGGTTTCGATCGCGCTATTATGGTCGAGATGGTCGAGGATGAGGCCGAACTCGTCGCCGCCGATGCGGGCGAGGATGTCGGTCGAGCGGATCAGGTCGGCCAGCACCCGCGCGACATGGATCAGCGCCGCGTCCCCGGCGAAATGGCCGTGGCGGTCGTTGATCGCTTTGAGATTGTCGAGGTCGATATAGAGCAAGGCCGACGGCGTGCCGTGGCGGTTGGCCTGGCCGACCACCCGCTCGAGCTCGCGCACGAAGCGGCGGCGGTTGGGCAGCGGGGTCAAGGTGTCGCTGTCGGCGACCTCCTCGAGCTCGGACAGCCGCTCGCGCATCTCGCCGATCGAGGCGCGCAGCAACGCATTCTCGTCGGCGAGCTGGCCGAACGCGTTTGCCCTTATTTCCTGTGCGTCCGCCATCGCGCGACCCCGTCAAGCCTGTCCCAGCCGATACGCTAACCACGATCGGTTAACGCAACGCAAAGGCGGCCGCGATTGCCTCGCGCGGAGCCGCCGGTTAAGCACCGGGCGCAGGCAAAAGGGCAGCTTATGGCAGACGACGCGCCGCGGATCGGGATCATCATGGGCAGCCAGTCCGATTGGGAGACGATGCGCCACGCCGCCGACACGCTCGACGCGCTCGAAGTGCCGTACGAGACGCGGATCGTCTCCGCGCACCGCACCCCCGATCGCCTGGCCGCCTACGCCAAGGAAGCGGCCGGGCGCGGGCTGAAGGCGATCATCGCCGGCGCGGGCGGCGCCGCGCATTTGCCCGGTATGACCGCCGCGATGACGCGGCTGCCGGTGCTCGGCGTGCCGGTCGAATCCCAGGCTTTGTCGGGTATGGATAGCCTGCTCTCGATCGTCCAGATGCCGGCCGGCGTGCCGGTCGGCACGCTCGCGATCGGCCGGCCGGGCGCGATCAACGCCGGGCTGCTCGCGGCGGCGATCCTCGCCACCTGCGACGACGCGCTCGCCGGGCGGCTCGACGCGTGGCGGCGGCGGCAGACCGACGGCGTCGCCGAAGCGCCGCAATGATCCCGGCCGCATGATCGTCCCGCCCGGGTCCATTATCGGCATCGTCGGCGGCGGCCAGCTCGGGCGGATGCTGGCGATGGCGGCGGCCCGGCTCGGCTACAAGGTCCATATCTACGCGCCCGACGAAGCCCCGCCCGCGGCCGAGGTCGCGGCCCTGTTCACGCGCGGCGCGTTCGACGATCCGCAAGCGCTCGTGCGGTTCGGCGAGACGGTCGATGTCGCTACTTACGAATTCGAGAATATCGCGGTCGGCGCGCTGTCGGCGCTGGCCGGGAAAGTGGCGCTGCACCCGCCCTGCGAGGCGCTCGCGGTCGCGCAGGACCGGCTCGGCGAGAAGCGCTTCGTCGCCGGGCTCGGCGGCCGGCCCGCGCCGTTCGCCGCGGTCTCGACGCGCGCGGAGCTGGACAAGGCGCTGGCCGCGATCGGCGCGCCCGCGATCCTGAAGACGCGCCGCTTCGGCTATGACGGCAAGGGCCAGGCGCGGATCGCCGACCCCTCCGACGCGGATCGCGCATGGGCCGAGGTGAAAGCCGCGCCGTGCGTGCTCGAAGGCCTGGTCGCGTTCGAGGCGGAATTCTCGATCCTGCTGTGCCGGTCGGCCACGGGAGAGATGCTGACCTGGGACGCGCCGTGCAACGTCCACCGCGACGGCATTCTGGCTACCTCGAACGCCCCTGCCCCGGCGGCGCTCCGCCCCGCGATCGCCGAGGCCGAAGCCTTGTCGCGCACGATCGCCGATGCGCTCAACTATGTCGGCGTGCTCGCGCTCGAATATTTCGCCGCGGCGGACGGCGCGGTGTTCAACGAAATGGCGCCGAGGGTCCACAATAGCGGGCATTGGACGATCGAGGGCGCGGTCACCTCGCAGTTCGAAAACCATATCCGCGCGGTCTGCGGGCTGCCGCTCGGATCGGCCGCGCTCGCCGCCGGATCGGTATCGATGGAGAATCTGATCGGCGCGGACGCCCATGACTGGGCCGATATCCTCGCCGACCCCAGCGCCCATCTCCACCTCTACGGCAAGGACGCGGCCCGCCCCGGCCGCAAGATGGGCCATGTCACCCGGCTGAAAGCGTAAAGTTCCTCCCCCGATTTCGCCGGGGAGAAACCAGGCTTATTTCGCCGCCATCACCTCGATCGGAAGGCCGAGCGCCTCGAGCTGCGGGCGGATCACCTTGGCGTCGCCGACCACCACCCACACCATCTTGGCCGGATCGATCACGTCGCGCGCGGCCTTGTCGAGCTGCGGGATCGTCATCGCCCGATACCGGTCGGCGAGCGTCTCGTAATAATCGTCCTTCCAGCCGTACAGCTCGATCGACTGCAGCCCGCCGAGCACGTCGCCCGAGGTTTCAAAATTGCCCGCCAGCCCGCGGGTGCGGCCGTTGATCGTGCGCTCGCGCTCGGCGGCGCTGATCCCGGTCTTGGTCAGGAAGTCGGTCATGTCGTCGCGCAACGCGGCGATCGACGGGCCGGTCTTGTCCGCCTGGACCGGCGCCGAGACGATATAGGGGACCGTCCCGACCAGCCGGTTGACGCGGCCATTGACCCCGTAGGACCAGCCTTTCTTCTCGCGCAAATCCATGTTGAGCCGCGACAGGAAGGTGCCGCCGAGCACGTCGTTGGCGACGTTGAGCGTGTCGAGATCGTCGGTGCCCTTGAAGGGCAGCAGCATGCCGCCGATGATCACCGATTGCGGCGATTGCGGGCGGTCGATCAGCACGATCCGCGGCTTGGGCGCGAGCGTCGCGGCGTCGAGGCTCTTGACCCCGGCCGCCCCGGCCGGCGCCGCCCAATTGCCGAACGCGCGCTCGATCTGCGGCTGGATTTCGGCGAGCGGACGGTCGCTGACGACCAGGATCTTGGCCTTTTCGGGCCGCAGCCAGGCGTTGTGGAACGCGACCAGCTCGCCGCGCGTGACGGTCTTGACCGCCTCGGGATCGCCGGTGCCGGTCAGCGGCACGCCGTAAGGGTGCGCGGTGCCGTAGAGCAAGGGCGGCAGCGCGCGCAAAGCGAGCCCCTGCGGCTGGGTCATCTCGGCCGCGATCCGGGCGAGCTGCTCGCCGCGCAGCCGCTCGACCTCGGCCGGCGCGAACGCCGGGTTACGGACGATGTCGCTGAGCAGATCGAGCGACGGCGCCAGATTCGGGGTCAAGGCCGACAGCGACACGATCGTGCGGTCCATCGAGGCGTTGGCATTGATGCGCGCGCCCAGTCGCTCCTGCTGCTCGGCGAGCTGGATCGAATTGCGGCTGGTCGTGCCTTCGTCGATCAAGGCGAGCATCAGCGACTGGGTGCCGAGCTTGGCCTTGGGGTCGGCGGCGTTGCCGGCGTCGAAGCTGACCGCGACCCGGGTGAGCGGGACCGCGTCGCGCCGCGCGTAGACCAGCTCGATGCCGTTGGAGAGCGTGCCGCGCTCGATCGCCGGGAAGTCGAGCTTGGCGACTTCGGCGACATCGGGCAGCTTCGAGCGATCGACGCCCGGGTTGCGCGCGGCGGCGCCGCCGCCCTGCGCTTCGGCGGCTTCGACCAACGCGGCCGCGGGCTTGGGCGCGAGCGGTTTCTCGCTCGCGGTCGGCGTCCGGAAATAGGCCGGCGCGTGCGCGCCGCCGGTGACGCTCTTGGCTTCCTCATAGGCTTCGCGGTCGCCGGGCGAGACGGTCAGCGAATAGACCGGACGCGACAGCCACTTTTGGGTCGCTTGCTTGACGCTGCGCGGCGTTGCCGAGGCGTAAGCCTGGAGCTGCTTTTTGTAGAAACCAGCGTCCTTCGCGTAGAGCGCGCCCTCGGCCAGAGCGACCGCCTTGCCGCCGAAGCCGCCGACCGATTCGAGCCCGTCGATCCGGTTGGAAACCTCGCGGGTCGCGACCCGCTGGACCTCGTCGGCATTGGGGCCGTTGGCGACGAAATCGGCGATGATCTCGTCGAGCCGCTTGGCGACGATCGCGGCGTCCACGCCGGGCTTCACGTCGGCGGAGACCTCGAACAGGCTGACCCGCTCGAACGACTGCACGCCCGCGGTGACCGCGACCGCGATCTTTTCCGAACGGACGAGCGCGTTGTCGAGCCGCGAGCTGGCGAGGCCGCCGAGCACGCTGCCGGCGATGTCGAGCTGGACGGTGTCGGCGTTAGTCAGGCCGGGCACCGCCCACATCCGGTAGATGCGGGTGGTCGCGACGCGGTCGAGCATCGTGTCGGCCTTGGCGGCGGCGAGCGTCGGCACGTCGGCGGCGGTCGGCGCGACCGAAGGACCGCGCTTTATGTCGCCGAAATATTTGTTCACGAGCGTCTTGGCGGTGGCGAGATCGACGTCGCCGGCGAGCACCAGCACCGCATTATTGGGTCCGTATTTCTCGCGGAACCAGTTCTTGACGTCCTCCAGGCTCGCGCCGGTCAGGTCCGCCATCGAACCGATCGTCGAGTGGCGATAGGGATGCCCCTCCGGGAATAGGGCTTCGAGCTGCTTATATTCGACGAGGCCGTAGGGCTGGTTGTCGCCTTGCCGTTTCTCGTTCTGGACGACGCCGATCTGGTTGGTCAGATTCTCCTGCGTGACCGCGCCGAGCAGATGCCCCATCCGGTCGCTTTCGAGGAACAAGGCGCGCTCGAGCGCGGGGGTCGGCACGGTCTCGAAATAATTGGTCCGGTCGAACCAGGTGGTGCCGTTATAATCGGTCGCGCCGACCTGCTGGAGCGGCTCGAAGAAATCGCCCGGCGCGTTTTCCGAGCCGTTGAACATCAGATGCTCGAACAGATGCGCGAAACCGGTCTTGCCCTTGGGCTCGTCCTTCGACCCGACATGATACCAGACCGAAACCGCGACCACCGGGGCCTTGCGGTCCTCGTGGACGAAGACGCGCAGGCCGTTGTCGAGCGTGAACTGCTGGTAGGGAATGTCGACCTGGCGGATCAGGTCGGCGACCGGGGCGGGGCGGGCCGCGGCCGCGGCCGCGGCGGGCGCGGCGATCGCGGGGATCGCGTAGACCGGCAGCGCCAGCGTGGAAAAGAAAACGGTCGAGAGCAGCAGGCGACGCATCGGGAATTCCTTCGATTCTTGGATGGCGCGCACCATAGCGGCGTGTGTTGCGCGCGCAACACATTGTCGAGGCGGCGGCTTGCGTTGCCGCGGGGCAGGCCACATCTAGGCTGGAACCGGCAACAGGGGCGGACATGAACCTCGAAAAATTCACCGATCGCGCGCGCGGCTTCCTGCAGTCGGCGCAGACCGTCGCGATCCGCAACAACCATCAAAGGATCGCGCCCGCCCATATCCTCAAGGCCTTGCTCGAGGACGAGCAGGGCATGGCGTCCGGGCTGATCGCCAAGGCCGGCGGCAGCGCGCAATCGGCGCTGCGCGAGACCGACGAGGCGCTCGCCAAAATCGCTTCGGTGTCGGGCAGCGGCGCCAATTCCGCGCCCGCGCTCGACGGCGAGACGATGCGCGTCCTCGATTCCGCCGAGCAGATCGCGCAGAAAGCGGGCGATTCCTACGTCACGGTCGAGCGGCTGCTGCTCGCCTTGGTGCTGTCCAGGACCGACGCCGGCAAGGCGCTCGCCGACGCCGGGCTCAAGGCCGAGACGCTGAACGCGGCGATCAACGAATTGCGCGGCGGGCGCAGCGCCGACACGCAAAGCGCCGAGGATCGCTACGACGCGCTCAAGAAATTCGCGCGCGACCTCACCCAGGCGGCGCGCGACGGCAAGCTCGATCCGGTGATCGGGCGCGACGAGGAGATTCGCCGCACCATCCAGGTGCTGGCGCGGCGGACCAAGAACAATCCGGTGCTGATCGGCGAGCCCGGCGTCGGCAAGACCGCGATCGCCGAAGGACTCGCCTTGCGCATCGCCAATGGCGACGTGCCCGACACGCTCAAGGACCGGCGCGTGATGGCGCTCGACATGGGATCGCTGATCGCGGGCGCCAAATATCGCGGCGAGTTCGAGGAGCGGCTGAAAGGCGTGCTCGACGAGGTCAAGGGCGCCGAGGGCGAGATCGTGCTCTTCATCGACGAGATGCACACGCTCATCGGCGCCGGCAAAGGCGAGGGCGCGATGGACGCGTCCAATCTGCTCAAGCCGGCGCTGTCGCGCGGCGAATTGCATTGCATCGGCGCGACCACGCTCGACGAATACAGGAAGCATGTCGAGAAGGACCCGGCGCTGCAGCGCCGCTTCCAGCCGGTGTTCGTCGGCGAGCCCACAGTCGAGGACACGATCTCGATCCTGCGCGGGCTCAAGGAGAAATACGAGCTCCATCACGGCGTCCGCATCACCGACGGCGCGTTGGTCTCGGCGGCGACGCTGTCGAACCGCTACATCACCGACCGCTTCCTGCCCGACAAGGCGATCGACCTAATGGACGAAGCCGCCTCGCGGCTGCGCATGGAGGTCGAATCCAAGCCCGAAGAGATCGAAAATCTGGACCGGCGCATCATCCAGCTCAAGATCGAGCGCGAGGCGTTGAAGCGCGAGAGCGACAAGCCGTCCAAGGACCGGCTCGCGGCGATCGAGCAGGAGCTTGCCAATCTCGAGCAGCAATCGGCCGTACTGACGGCGCGCTGGCAGGGCGAGAAGGAAAAGATCGCCGCCGAATCGAAGGTCAAGGAGCAGCTCGACGCCGCCCGGCTCGAGCTCGAGCAGGCGCAGCGCGCTGGCGACCTCGCCAAGGCCGGCGAGCTCGCCTACGGCACCGTGCCGCAGCTCGAAAAGCGGCTCACCGAAGCCGAGGCGACCAGCGCGACCGCGATGCTGCGCGAGGAAGTCACCCCCGAGGATATCGCCGGCGTGGTCGCGCGCTGGACCGGCATCCCGGTCGAGCGGATGCTCGAGGGCGAGCGCGCGAAATTGCTCAACATGGAAGCCGAGCTCGGCCGGCGCGTGATCGGGCAGGAGGATGCCGTGAAAGCGGTCGCCGCCGCGGTCCGCCGCTCGCGCGCGGGCCTGCAGGACCCGAACCGGCCGCTCGGCTCGTTCCTGTTCCTGGGGCCGACCGGGGTCGGAAAGACCGAGCTGACCAAGAGCCTCGCCGAATTCCTGTTCGACGACCCGCACGCGATGGTCCGGATCGACATGTCCGAATATATGGAGAAGCACGCGGTCGCGCGGCTGATCGGCGCGCCGCCGGGCTATGTCGGCTATGAAGAAGGCGGCGCGCTCACCGAGGCGGTGCGGCGGCGTCCCTATCAGGTCGTCCTGTTCGACGAGGTCGAGAAGGCGCATTCGGACGTGTTCAACGTCCTGCTTCAGGTGCTCGACGACGGGCGGCTGACCGACGGCCAGGGCCGCACGGTCGATTTCGCCAACACGATCATCATCCTCACCTCGAACCTCGGCAGCCAGCATCTGGCGGGCATGTCCGAGGGGCAGAGCGTCGAGGATGTCGAGCCGCGGGTGATGGAGGCGGTGCGCGCGCATTTCCGCCCCGAATTGCTCAACCGGCTCGACGAGATCATCCTGTTCCACCGGCTCGGCCAGCAGCATATGGGGCCGATCGTCGACATCCAGGTCGGCCGCGTCGGCAAGCTGCTCGCCGACCGCAAGATCGTGCTCGAGCTGACCGATGCCGCCCGCGCGTGGCTCGGCAGGGTCGGCTACGATCCGGTCTATGGCGCCCGCCCCTTGAAACGCGCGGTTCAAAAACATCTTCAGGACCGCCTCGCCGACATGATCCTGCGCGGCGAGGTCCCCGACGGATCGCGCGTCCAGGTCGATGAAGGCGACGGCGCGTTGGTGCTCAGCGCCGGCTGAGCGAGCTTATCGGTCGGTAATTACTGCCCGTTGCTCCGCGAACGGCTATAGTCGACGATGGCGCGCGCGTGCTCGTTACCGTCATCCTGAAGCTGCCGCCATTCGGCGACGGTCCTGCAGACCCGGCCCTTCTTGGCGAGCGACCCCGTCACCTCGATGGCGCGGCAGCGGATGAAATAGGGGTGACCCTTGTCGAGTGGAGCGTTGAACTCCCTCACCTCGGCAAGCGTCATCGATCGGGTGTCGGGCGCGGCGATACTGGAAGGCGCGGGCACCGCAGCCGGGGTCGGCGCGGCGGCCTGTGCCATGACGAGGAGGAGAAGGGAAATCAGCATCGACGGGCCTTTCGGTGTGTAGCGACGCACCTATCATATTCCGACCCGATCGATCAATCCCTCCAGTCGGGTTCGGGGTTGAGCCCGGTCGCGTCCGCCGCGGCGTAATATCGGACCACCGCATCTTGCTCGCCCGGCGTCAGATGCGGGTTCCAGACGTCGACGATCAGGATCGCACGCAGTTCGTTGCTGTCATTCCAGGCCTCGTGTTCGATCGTGTCGTCGAACGCCAGTGCCTTGCCCTCGACCCAGTCGCGGGTTTCGCCGCCGACGCGAAAGCCGCAGCCCGCGGGCACGATCAGCGGCAGGTGGACGATGGCGCGCGTGTTGCTGACCCCGGTGTGCGCGGGGATGCGCGTGCGGGGCTTGAGCAGCGAGAAAAACGCGCTCGGTGCGCGGCCCGGGATTGTCGCGCGCGGCACCTCGGCCAGCGCAGCAGCGGTCCGCGGGCAGCGCGCGAGCACCGCCTCGTTAGGCCGGCCATATTCCCACAGAAAGCACGCGCCCCAGGCGAGATTATGGTCAAGCCCTGTCCATTTACTTTGCGGCATGCCCTCGTCGAGCCGGACATAGGGGCGCAGCCATTCCTCACCCTCACCGAGCAGCGCCTCCAGCTCTTGCCGGATCGCGGGGGTGCGCGCCTCCAGCGCGGCGAACCAGGGAAAATTCCCCTCGTCGAAGAACTCGTCGGCGGGGAGGAACGGGTACCGCAGTCCCGCGCACTGGTTGTCGTAGATGCGGCGGCGGCCGACCGCCGCATCGGCGAACGCGTGCGCGCGACGACGTGCGGCCGGATCGAGAGCGGCGAGCGGCTCGACGAGTTCGGCATCGACCGCGGCAGCCAGGCGCGCGGTGCGTTCGCCGACGAAGTCGCGCCCGTGATCAATCGTGCCGGCGAGATCGGGCGGCGGCGTGGCGAAACCCGCCGCCATCTGCAGCACTCCTTGCCAAGCCTGGAGCGCGAGCGCCTCCTCGCCGAGACGCTCATGGAGCTGGGCCTTGCGCAGCCATGCCATGAAGTCGGTGCGGTCGGCGGCAAGCGCGCCGTCGAGCGCGGCTCGTTCACCAGCATCGTCGCCAAGCTCACGGTGCGCCTTTGCAAGGTTGCGCCACAGCCCGGGGGCTTGCGGGTCCGCTGAGGTCGCTTGAGCGAATAAGACGGCGGCGGCGGCAAAATCGGCCCGGGCGAGGGCCCGCATGCCCTCGCCATTGGCTTGGGCGGCGCTTTGTTCCGGCTGGGCGGATTGCTGCGACATGGCGTCCTGCTTAGTCGAGGTGGGACGCCCGCGACAAGCGCCGCTTGCGTCGCCTGACGCGCTTGCGCATGACAAGGCCGTGACCATGCCCACGCCCGATCCGGCGGCGATCATCGCCGATGCCGAGTGGCTGCCGCATCGCTATGACGCGGTGAGCGACACGGTGAATTTTCGCAATGTCCCCCGCCCGCGGCATCGTGGCCGTCCGTTCCTTACCGATGAGTATCTTGGCGAGGCCGGCGAGATCGTGCCGGTGCCGCTCGCCCACGCGATGGCTGGCGCTCCGCCTGGCCGACTGCACTTCATCTTCCATTCGGCATTCTGCGCCTCGACGCTGCTGGCGCGCGCGTGCGATGCGCCGGGGCTGGCGATGGGGATGAGCGAGCCCGTCATCCTCAACGATATCGTCGGTATTCGCCGCCGGGGCGCGGAGCCCAAATCGGTCGCGCGGATGCTCGACGGCGCGATGCGGCTGCTGGCGCGGCCCTTCGCTCCGGAAGAGGCGGTCGTCGTAAAGCCGTCGAACATCGTCAATCCGCTCATCCCGGCGATGCTTGCCATCCGGAACGACGCGAAGGCCGTGCTGCTCCATGCCCCGCTCCCCGTGTTCCTCGCCTCGGTAGCACGCAAGGGCATTTGGTGCAGGCTTTGGGCCCGCGAACTGCTCGAAGGACAACTCACCGACCGAGTTGTCGATTTCGGAATGACGCCGCAGGATCATTTCCGCCAGACCGACCTTCAGGTCGCAGCGGTCGGGTGGCTCGCGCAACACGCGCTGTTCACCAGGCTAGTGGAGAAATTCCCCGATCGTATCCGAACGCTCGACAGCGAGACGCTGGTAGCGCGCCCGCGCGAGACGATCTCCGCACTGTTCGAGCATTTCGGGCTGGCGGTGGACGACGCTGCGATCGACGCCGTCGCGCATGGTCCGGCCTTCACGCGCCACTCGAAATTCGGCGGGGAGTTTTCGGCGGCGGCGCGCGCGGCCGAGCAACGATCATCCAGCGACGCCCATGCCGATGAAATCGCGAAGGTCACCGAATGGGCCGAGGTGATCGCCGATGCAGCACATATCGGTCTCGTATTGCCGGCTACGCTGATCGGCTGAGTCGTGCCCAACGGCTCCAAGCGGAGCAGTGGCAGCTTTGGCGCTTGGGGACAAGCAAACGGACACCGTGCAACCTCGTCAGTCCCGCGCGGCCGAGCATCCATCTCCGGCCTGTGCTCCGGGTAAAACGTCGGACGATAGACCCCCACTCTCGCGAAGGTGACGTCCGGAGTTGAAGCGCCGGGCGGCTGAATCTGCCTTGTGATCGCCATTCACGAAAAAGGGGCGGGCATCGCTGCCCGCCCCCATTCTCGTGACGTTTGCCCGCTCAGAAGCTCAGGCGAGCGGTGACCGCGTAACGGCGACCCAACGAGTCGTAAGTCGAGGGGAAGGTGTTGCCGCTGTTGTAGGTCGTCGTGCCGGCATTGTTGCCAAGCAGCGGCGGATTCTTGTCGAGCAAATTCTGCACCGTCATCGTGAGGGCGAAATTTTCGTTCACCTCGAAGCGGGTGGAAAGATCGAAATAATCGAAGGATTCGATCTTCCCGAAGTTGACCGTCCGTCCGCCGACGCCCGGAATGGCGGCGCCGATCGTGCCCGAAAAGAAGGGGCCCGAGTCGATCACGTCAAGAGGCTCCTGCTCGAACGAGGAGATGTGGCGCCACAACAGCGAGACATCGACGTCGCCGAAGCTGAGCGTGGTGCGCTGCGACCATTGGAAGTCGGGCTGCAGCGAGCCGCAGTTGGAGCTGACGAAACCCGTGCAGTCACGATTGACCGACTCCGGGTTGAGAACGAACGCATTGAACTTCGAGTTGAACGTGTAATTGCCGTTGAACCCGAGGTTGAGCCCGACGAAGCCGAGATCGCGGCGGTAGTTGAGCACGACGTCGATGCCGTCGGTTTCGAGGCTGCCCGAATTCGACAGTGTCGAAGGCAGGCCGGTGCTGGTGTTCGGATCGCCGCTCAGGCCGCCGGTCTGCGGATCGCGGTTGATGCTCGTACACGCGGCGCTCGTCGATGCGCCGGGCGCCGGGTTGAAGATGCCGGCGGTGCCAATGCCGAAGCAGGCCCCGATGACGTCGCCGGGAGTAGGTGAAGAGATCGCGCGTCTGACCTTGATGTTGTAATAATCGACCGTTGCGGTGAAGCCCGGGACGAAGTCGGGCTCCAAGATCACGCCGATGGTGTAGCTATCCGACTTCTCCGGGCTGATGTTGAGGTTGCCGCCTCCCGTCGCAAGCACCTGGCCGGAAATAGGCTCGGGAATGGTCTGGATATTGGATGAATTCGCGCCCTGCGCGAGGCAGACCGCCAACAGCTACCCGGTCAAGGGCGCTCGAAGCCTCGTGCCGTTAGTCCGGAAGGTCGCGCACGGATCGACGCCCAGATTGGTAAGGCCCGTGTTCACCGGCGAGAACAGCTCGGCGATGTTGGGGGCGCGAACCGCGCGGGCATAATTGCCGCGAACCGTGATGCCGCTAACCGGTTTCCAGCTGCCGCCGGCCTTGTAGGTAAAGGTGTCGTAACCGGGGTTCCCGGGCGCATCGACCAAATAATCCGAGTACCGGGCGCCCGCTTCGAAGGTCAGGCTCTCGAAAAACGGCCGATCCGTGATCAGCGGAACGACGAGTTCGCCCAGCGCCTCGCGGACGTCGTAGCCGCCATCGATGGCTGGCGTCGCGCCGCCGGCGCCGCCGAGATCGCCCGATCGCGCGAGCGAATCGGATCCCTGCGAGGCCTGGTAATTGCGATACTCGCCGCCGACCGCGAACGCGATCGGCTCGTCCGCCAAGGGCGACGAGACACCGAAGTCGCCGCTGACCGTACCGCGCACCTGGGCGAGCGATGAGCGCACGAACGACGAGCTCTCCTGGACGATGAAACCGACGGCGTCGGGCGAGATCGACCCGGAGGGACCGAAGAAGTTGGCGGGCACGCAGCCATTGGACGTGTCGAGACAGGTCGTCGCGTTGGTCGCGCGCAACGATTGCCGCACGCGCGAATTGGTGAAGTAACCACCGATCGTCTGCTGGTTCTCGCTCTCGCCATAAGCGCCGAACAGGTCCCAATCGATCGTGTCGGTGAGGCCGCCACGCACGCCCGCCCGATAGTCGAACAGCGTCGTAGTGAAACTGCTGGTGCGCGGGCCGGCCTCGACCGAACGACGAAACAGCGACGTCGTGATCTCCCGAAAATTGGGATCGGACGGATTTGTCGCCGCCGCTGCCGCGGCGCACTGGGCGGGCGTCAGCGTCTGGACGCCGGGGACTGCGGGGTTCGAGTCGTTGCGCGCACAGAATTCGTTGCGCGCCGCGAGCGGCAGGAACGGATTGCTGAGCGGGATTTGGACCGAAATGCCGAACGCGCCCGACGGTGCGATGATCGTCGACACGGTCTGCTTCGAGAACAGACCGCGCGTGTAGAACTCGAGCGCATCGCTCACTTCATAGTTCGCCGCGCCATAGGTGTTGAACCGTTCAAACGGCGTCTGGAAAACATTGAACGGGTTGAAGTTGAATGTCGCGAAGGTCGGCACAAGCGCGCCGCTCGCGGGGTTGATCTGGAGCGTGCCGCGGCCCGGAACGCTGAAGCGCGACGGCACCGACGTGCCCGAGCCGATCGCCGTACCCGAGAAGGTCTCGATGGTGGTGAGCGAAACGTCGCGACCGCCCTGGAACACAGCATCGGATTCCTGGTAGCCGATGCTGAACACCGCGTTGCCGCGGCCGTCATCGAAACTGGCGCCGATCGTGGCGTCGGTGCGGAAGACGTTGCCGTCGCCCTGCTCGGTGATCTGCTCCGAAGCGGAGAGCTCGATGCCAGCAAAATCGTTCTTGGTGATGAAGTTGACCACACCCGTGATCGCATCCGCGCCGTAGGTGGTCGAAGCACCGCCGGTCAGCACATCGACACGCTCGATCAGCGCGAGCGGGACGTTGTTGAGATCGAAGATGCCGGCGAGACCGGACGGCACTATCCGCACGCCATCGAGAAGGACGATGTTGCGGTTCGCGCCGAGGCCGCGCAGGTTGACGAACGACGCGCCGCCATTGCCGTTGTTCACGGCGGAGCCGATGCTCGGCACGACGCCCGGAATCTCGCGAAGGATTTCTTCGGCGACATTGCTCTGGAGCAGTTCGATTTCGTCCGAACTGGTCACGTTCACCGGCGCCGAACGTTCCAGATTCGGGTTCTTGATCAGCGAGCCGGTGACGGTGATTTCCTGGCTGTCGTCGGCGGCCACCTCTTCCTGGACTGCGTCGGCCTCGACCGGCACCGCCTGGGCGAAAGCGGGTGAGGCCATGCCGGCGATACCGACGAAGATGGTCGACGCCAGCAGAGATTTCCTGAGTGTATTAGACATTTCCGTCCCCTTGAACTGACGCGTTTCGCGCCATCAAAAATTGCATCGACGGCGGGCCGAGGCCCAACCGTAGACCGTCCGTGTATTGAAGGATGGCCGGTAAGCGCAATCGCTCGCTGGGAATCCCGTCAAAATCTAACGGCGCTGTTGCACAACTGTCACATACACGCACCAGGGCTTTTGTGCGATGGACGCGGCGGGATCGGACGAGCGGGAGCAGGCTTATGAGACTCATGATCGGCGCGGCGGCATTGGCTTTGCTGGGATCGGGCGCAATCGCGAACGCCCCGAAAGCGGCGCAGCCGAACAATGCCGTGGTCGACGCCGTCGTCCGCTGCAAGGCCGAGACCGACGCCGAGGCGCGGCTGCGCTGCTACGATGCGGCGGCGGGCGCATTGT
>Ga0136617_10002817_pt1 | contig 15505 bp, 16 predicted proteins | sample AntDrymUQ3222106_2_FD_129672 | JGI IMG/M metagenome (GOLD analysis project Ga0136617, IMG submission 129672) | Polar desert sand microbial communities from Dry Valleys, Antarctica - metaG UQ322 (21.06) | ecosystem: Environmental > Terrestrial > Soil > Desert | place: Antarctica: Dry Valley...
ATCTACATCGACGAGGTCGACAAGATCGCCCGCAAGAGCGAGAACCCGTCGATCACCCGGGACGTCTCCGGCGAGGGTGTGCAGCAGGCGCTGCTGAAGATCCTGGAGGGCACGGTCGCCTCGGTGCCGCCGCAGGGTGGCCGCAAGCACCCCCACCAGGAGTTCATTCAGATCGACACCACCAACGTGCTGTTCATCTGCGGCGGCGCCTTCGCTGGGCTCGAGCAGATCATCGAAAAGCGGATCGGCCGCCACGGCGTTGGCTTCGGTGCCGATGTGCGGACCCGTCAGCAGAAGGACCTGTCGGCGTTGTACGCCCAGGTGCTGCCCGAGGACCTGCTCAAGTTCGGGTTGATCCCCGAGTTTGTGGGCCGGTTACCGGTGCAGTGCTCGGTGGAGCAGCTGGATCATCCCGCGCTGATCGAGATCCTCACCGAGCCCAAGAACGCGCTGGTCAAGCAGTACCGCAAGTTCTTCGAGTACGACGGCGTGGCGCTGGACTTCACCGACGACGCGCTGGTGGCCGTGGCGGACCAGGCCATTTTGCGGGGGACAGGCGCGCGCGGCCTGCGGGCGATCCTGGAGGAGGTGCTGCTCAACACCATGTACGAGCTGCCTTCCTTGGACGACGTCGGGGAGTGCCACATCACGGGTGAGGTCGTGCGCGACAACGTCAACCCCACCTTGGTGCCGCGTACCGAGACCGACGAACGCCGTAAGCGCTCTGCATAGAACGTTCGGCAGGCACCGGCAGCGCGGATGAATGCCTGCCGGTGGGCCTGACCACCTTCTTCGGCGAGTTCCAGACGGACTGGTCGACCCTGTTCGCCGGGCTGATGATCGCCACCGTTCCCCTGATCGTGCTGTTTGTGGTGGCGACCAAGCAGATCGTGGCCGGCTTGACCGCCGGCATCGGCAAGTGAGGACGCCGTGACTGAGCCTCCACCGCCACTCGTCGCGGCGTTCTGCTGGACCCGGACGGCGTGCTGGTGGACTCCACCGCCGCCGTACACCGCGCGTGGACCCAGTGGGCGCGGGAGGTCGGCGTCGACGTCGCCGGCGTGCTCGCCGTCGCGCACGGGCGGCGCACGGCGGACACGATCCGCCTTGTCGCCCCACAGCGGGACGCAGCGGCCGAGGCCGCGCGTATCGAGGAGCGCGAGATCGGCCAGGCGCAGGCGCTGCGCCGGTACCCTGGTGCCACCGCACTGCTCGGCGCGCTACCGCCGGGGTCGTGGGCGGTGGTGACGTCCGGTTCACGCCCGCTGGCGTTGTCACGCCTACAGGCGACCGGGCTGCCGGTGCCCGCGACGCTGGTGACCGGCGACGACGTGACCGCCGGCAAACCCGATCCTGAGTGCTACCTGGCGGGCGCAGCCGGCCTGAGCCTTGCGCCGCCGGACTGCGTCGTTGTCGAGGACGCGCCGGCGGGGGTGGCGTCGGGGCTGGCCGCCGGCATGCGTGTCGTCGCGGTGACGACCACCCACCCGGCGGCGGCGCTGGCCACCGCCGACCTCATACTGGCCGGCCTCGGTGAGCTGCGCGCCAGGACGTCCGCGTCCGAGATCCGCCTGAGCCCCCGGGTCCACCTATCCCGCGTTCACCGACCCCCGGCGTCCAGCTCGCGCCGCCCGCGGCCGAAGTAGAGCAGCGCTCCCACGACCGGCACGCACAGGATCGCCGTCCACCGCCACACCACCACCCTGCGCAACCCCTCCCGACGCTGCAGGTCGGCCAGCGCGAGGAAGGTGGGGACCCACCAGCAGGCGGCGAGGATCACCACCAGCAGCAGGTCTTCCACCACCACCTCTGCGCGTCGTCCGGGTAGGGTCGCCCGGGAGCAGGTCAGGCCTGCGCCGGCCGCGCCGTCGGCGCCTGGGCTTCCTCGGCCGGCTGGCGTGGCTCGCGTCCCGGGGTGGCCAGGTCAAGGGCACGGATCGCGACGGTGAACAGCCCGAAGTAGATCACCCCGTACACCAGACCGACGGGCCAGATGAGCAGCGGGTTGGTCGCCTGAGGCAGGCTGACCAGGTAGTCGATCAGACCGGCGGAGAAGCCGAAACCGTGCTTGATCCCCAGCAAGTCGGCGACCACCAGGGCCGAGCCGCTCAGCAGGGCGTGGATGGCGTACAGGGCCGGTGCCAGGAACAGGAAGCTGAACTCGATGGGCTCGGTGATGCCGGTCAAGAACGAGGTGAAGCCGCTGGACCCCATCACGGCTCCGGTGGCCTTGCGCTCGTCGCGGTTGGCCTGGCGGTACATCGCGTAGGCCGCGGCGGGCAGCCCGAACATCATCACGAAGTACCACCCGGCCATGAAGATGCCGGCCTCTGGGTCACCGGCGAAGAAGCGATTCAGGTCGCCGGTCACCTGCTCACCGGTGTCGGGGTTGGTAAACGTCCCGAACTGGAACCACACCAGCGCGTTGAGGATGTGGTGCAGGCCGAAGGGGACCAGCGCGCGGTTGGCGACCCCATAGACGAACGCGCCGAGCGCACCGGTGGCCACGATCCAGTTGCCGGCGGCGTCGATGCCACCGCCGACGGCCGGCCACAGGTAGCGTGCGACGAGGCCGACCCCGATGGCGGCGAAGGCCGTGACGATCGGGACGTAGCGGCGGCCGCCGAAGAAGGCCAGGTAGTCGGGCAGACGGATGTCGGCGTAGCGGCGGTACAGGCCCGCCGCGAGCAGCCCGATGAGGATGCCGCCGAGCACGCCCATGTCGACGGTGGCGGGTTCGCCCTGCGCGTTGAGCACGTTCTCACCCAGCGGCGAGGCGTCGTTGATGGCCTTGAGGATGATGTAGCCGACGCCGGCGGCCAGACCGGCCGCACCAGCGCCCTCGGTGAACCCGATGGCCACGCCGATGGCGAACAGCAGTGGCAGGTTGCTGAAGACCGCGCCGCCGCCGGCCTCCATGACGTCCCACAGGGGCGTTCCCCACGACAGCCACGACACGGTCCCGAAGTACTCACCGAGCCGCAGCAGCAGGGCGGCGGCGGGCAGGACCGCGATCGGCATCATGAGCGCTCGGCCGATCCGTTGCAGTGTCCCCAACATGTGCTTGCCCTCCTGTTGCGTCGTGGTCCGGCTGCGCTACGGCAGCCTCAGGGTCATCCGGAGCCGGTAGCGGTCCCCGCGATAGGTGCTGCGCACGTGCTCGACCAGCCGGCCCTGCGCGTCGCTGGACGTCCGCTTGAACTCCAGCGCCGCCGCCCCCTCCTCGACGCCGAGCAGTTCCGCCTCCTGCGGGTCGCACACCGTCGCCTGCACGGTCTGCTCCGCCAGCTGCAGCGCGATCCCGTAGTGCTCCCGCAGCATCGCGTACAGCGACTGCCCGGACAGGTCCTCGTCGGCGAGGCCGTTGACGCGGGACGCGTCCACGAAGCAGCGCTCCACGGCCATGGGCTCGTCACTGGCGGTGCGCAGGCGCTCGAGGTGGACGACGGGGGTCTCTGGCGCCAGTGCCAGGCGCCGGGCTACCCAGGCGGGAGCGGCGACGACACCCTGGAACAGGGTCTGTGCGCCCGGGAGCAGGCCGCGGGCGCGCATGTCCTCGCTGAACGAGGTCAGGACCAGCGGCTGCTCGAAGCGCTCGCGCCCCCGGAACGATCCCGAGCCCTGCACCCGGTAGATCTGACCGGTGCGGACCAGCCGGTCCATGGCCTGGCGCACGGTCATCCGCGCGACCCCGAGGCGCTGGGCCAGGTCGCGCTCGCTGGGCAGGGGCGCGTCGGCGGCCAGGCCGTCGAGCAGGTCCTCCAGGTGGGCCCGGACGCGCTCGTGCTTGAGCCGCTCGGGGCGCACCGCGGCGAGGGGAGCCATGGGGGCATGCTAGGTTGGTCTAGACCAGACCGCAAGGAGCAATCGATGCGCCTCGGAGTCGCCGCCGCCTTCGTGGACGGTCATCGCATCGCGGGCGACGTGGATGTCGTCGATGGCCAGGTAGCCGCCGTGGGGCTGGGGGGGCCTATCGGGTGTGGGCTCGCCGTCGCCGGCTTTGTCGACCTGCAGGTCAACGGATTCGCCGGCGTGGACTTTCTGGCCACCGACAGCGACGGCTACCGCCGCGCCGGTGAGGCGCTGGCCGCCACCGGGGTCACGGCCTACCTGCCGACGTTCATTTCCTCACCGCTTGACGCCTACTGGTCGGCGCTGGGCCAGGCGCGGGCGGCGCAGGCGCTGGCCTGCGGCCCGCGCGTGGTCGGGGTGCACCTCGAGGGCCCGTTCCTGGCCCGCCAGTGGGCGGGCGCCCACGATCCGACCAACATCATCGAGCCCGACCTCGGTCTGGCGGGCAAGCTGCTAGATGCCGGGCCGGTGGTCTGCATGACCGTCGCGCCAGAGCGGCCAGGTGGGCTGGAACTCGTCACCCGGCTGGTGCGCGCGGGCGTCGTGGTGGCCTGCGGTCACACCGACGCGGACGCGCCGACCGCCTCCGCGGCGTTCGACCGCGGCGCCCGTGCCGTGACCCACATCTACAACGCGCAGCGTCGCTGGCGGCCCCGCGACCCGGGTGTGGCGGGAGCGGCACTGTGCCGCAGCGAGGTGACGGTGCAGGCCATCGTGGACGGGTTCCACCTCGCCCCCGAGACGGCCTATCAGACGTTCCTCGCCGCTCGCGGCCGCTTCGCGCTGGTCACCGACGCCGTCGAGGCGGCGGGGCTGGGGGAGGGCACCTACCGGCTCGGCGACCGCATGGTCACCGTGGCTGGCGGCGCGGTGCGACTGGCCGACGGCACGCTGGCCGGCAGCGCGCTGACCCTCGACGCGGCGGTGCGCAACCTGGCGGCATTGGGCGCCCCCGCCGCGGAGGCGCTGGCGGCCGCCGCGGCGGTCCCGGCGCGACTGCTGGGCCGTCCCGACCTCGGCGCACTACGCCCCGGGCTGCCCGCGGACATCGCGGTGCTCGACGACGACCTACGCGTCGTGCGCACCCTGGTCGCCGGCGACGAGCTGTTCGCCCGCTGACGTCAGGCGGAGGTCTCGACGTCCAGCAAGGGATCGCCGGCGCACACGTCACCGTCGGTGACGCAGGTGGCGGCGTGGCCGGAGATGACGACGACCGGCGACGTGAGGTCTACGCCGAGCTGGCGCAGCCGCGGCAGGTCCATGGTTACCAACGGCTCGCCGGCCGCGACCGTGTCGCCCTCGGCGGCGGCGACGCTGAAGCCGTCCCCCTTGAGCTCCACGGTGTCGATGCCCAGGTGGACGAGCACGGCGACGCCGTCGGCGGTCTCGATCGCCAGGCCGTGGCCGCCGGGGAACAGCTTGGCGACGGTGCCGGCCACCGGCGCCACCACCCGGCCATCCGACGGCAGGATCGCCGCGCCGGCGCCCATCACCCGGTCGGCGAACACTGCGTCGGCGACCTGCTCCAGCGGCACCACCCGCCCGCTGAGCGGGCTGGCGACAATCACGCTGATCCCGCCATGACGCGGCGCATCTCGGCCTCGATGTTGTCGCTCTGCGTGCCCATCACCACCTGCACGGCGCCGCCCATCTTCATCACGCCGTGGGCGCCGGCCTTCTTGAGCGCGGCCTCGTCGAGCTTGGCTCGGTCGACCAGCTCGACGCGGATACGGGTTATGCACGGCTCCATCGTCTTGATGTTGTCGCCGCCGCCGAGTCCGGCCAGGACCTGTTCGGCTGTGTCGCGCAGGCTCATTGGGCTTCCTTCCATGTGGCGCGGGCGTTGCGCGCCATCCGGTTCCAGGTGTGTCGCACCCCTCGGATCGTCACCGAGTAGGCGTACAGGTTCTCAGGCGGAGCCACGCCCGCCCAGCCCGCGTCGCCAAGATGGTGGACGTCGACCCCGATGCGCTTGGCGGTCAGGGCCAGTTGTCGCAATGTGTCGGGGTCCGCGCCCTCCTGCGAGGTGCCGATCGTGCCGACCGCCAGCGCGCCCGCGGCGCGGGCCGCGTCGACCATCGCCGCCGCCGTCGCCTCCGACACCCCCGGCACGGTCCCCGGCAGCGGCACCACGACGCCCTGCGCACCCGCGGCCAGTAGCGCGTCGACGGTGTCGACGCCGAGCCCCTCATGAACGCCGGCCTGGTGCATCTTGCCGCCGATGCAGCGCAGGTCCGGCACGCTGCTGCGAACCGTGGTGACCGCGGCGCACAGATCGGCGATGGACACTCCCCGGTCGGGGTTGGCTGTCACCAGCACGAATGCCGCGCCGCCCTCGGCGGCGGCGGCCGCGGCCTGTGGGGTCGCGCGGTAGGCGGCGGGCACCGCCTCCACGTCGGGCTCCAGGTTCAGCCCCACAGGGCGGCCCAGCAGGCGGGCCAGCCCGGCGAAGCCCTCGGCCGCCGGCTCCAGCACCTCCAGCCCACCGACCAACGGGCCCACCGCGGTGGGATCGACGAGGTTGAGGCAGACAAGGTCGGCACCGAAGGCGGCGGCCAGCTCGGCGTTGGCGGTGCCCGCCAGCACCGGGGGAGAGGGGACGGCCACCTCGGCCAGCAGCGTGCGGCCTTCGGAGGCGATGATCGCGTCGTGCAACGCCTGGCCGTGCAGGCCCGCCAGTGCGGGCCCGAAACGGTCGAGCAACCGGCTCACGACCCGCTCGACAGCGCGGCGCGGGCGGCGTCGGCGTCGCTGGCGGCCAGGGCCCGCTCGGCGGCCTGCCGGCAGGCCTGCAGGTCCCGCCCGGCCAGGGCCGCGCGGACGCCGTCCAGCGACGCGGCGCCCATCGACAGCTCCCGGACACCGAGGCCGACAGCGAGCAGTGCCCACTCGGGGTCCCCGGCTGCCTCGCCGCACACCCCGACCCAGGCGCCGTGTGCTTCGCCAGCGCGGGCGACCGTGACCACTGCTGCCAGCACCGCTGGGGAGAACGGGTCCTGCAGTCCCGCCAGGGCGCCTTCCTGGCGGTCGGCGGCGTGCAGGTACTGAGTGAGGTCGTTGGTGCCGATCGACAGAAAGGCCAGCTCGCGGGCCAGGGCCTGCGCGATCAGCACCGCCGACGGCACCTCCACCATCACGCCGACCTCGACGCCCGCGTCGTCCCCGCCGGCTGCCGTGACACGCTCGACGAACCACTCGGCCTCGGCCAGCGTCGCGACCATCGGCGCCATCACCGCCACCGGGCCGCCGGCGGCGGCGCGGACCACCGCCCGCAGCTGCGTGTCGAGCAGGTCGGGATGGCGTTGGGCGAGGCGGATGCCGCGGACACCGAGGGCAGGGTTGGGCCCGCCCGGGACGTCGAGGAAGGGCACTGGCTTGTCGGCGCCGAAGTCGAAGGTCCGCACGACCAGGCGGCGGCCGTCCAGCAGGGCCACCAGCTCGCACAGCGCGCCGGCCTGCTCGGCCTCGTCAGGAGGTGTCGAGCGATCGAGGTAGGCCAGTTCCGTGCGCAGCAAGCCGACGCCCTCGGCGCCGGCGGCCAGGGCGGCGCGCAACTCGATCGTGGTACCGACGTTGGCGGCCAACTCGACGCGATGGCCGTCGGCGGTGGCGCCCGGTTCGCGCGGCGCCGCGCCGGCACGCTCGCGCTTGGCTGCTACGGCGTCGGCCCGGCGGCGCCAGGTCGTAGCCTCGTCGGGCGGCGGGTCGACGACCACTTCGCCGGCGTCGCCGTCCACGCCAACCAGCGACTCTGCGCCAACAGCTGCCAGCAGACCCTCGACGGCGACGACGGCCGGCACGCCGAGGGAGCGGGCGAGGATCGCCGTGTGGCTGGTGCGGCTGCCGCCGCTGGTGACCAGGCCGACGACCAGCGCCGGGTCCATACGGGCGGTGTCGGCCGGTGCCAGGTCGTCGGCCACGACCACCACCGGGTGCCGCAAGCCGCCAAGGTCGGGATCGGCCAGACCCAGCAGGCGGCGGGCGGTGCGGCGGCACACGTCGCGCACGTCCGCGGCCCGAGCGGCCAGGTAGGGGCTGTCGCTGCCGGACAGGGCTTCGGCGTACGGCTCGCCGGCCGTGACCACGGCACGGGCGGCCGGCAGCCGCTGGTCGCGAATCAGCCCGACCGCGGCGTCGCGCAGCTCGGGGTCGGCGACCATCGTCGCCTGCGCCGCCAGGATCTCGGCGGCCTCCCCGGCGCCGGCGTCGGACTGGGCCTGCAGGGCGGCGCTCACCTCGTCCAGCGCGGCCTGCAGGCGGCCGGCCTCGGCCTGCGGGTCGTCGACCGGCCCGTCCGGCAGCTGGGGATCGGCCGCGGCGACCACCAGCGCCGGTGCCAGCGCCGTGCCCGGCGAGGCGGCGACGCCCGACAGCTTCACAGCTGCCCGACCAGCTCGGCCAGCGCGCGCAGGGCCTCGTCGGCGTCGGGGCCGTCGGTGACAAGCGTGACCGTGTCGCCGTGGCGAACGTCGAGCTTGAGCACGCTTAGCAGCGACTTGGCGTTGGCCGTCTGGTCGTCCTTGCTGACCGACACGTCGGCGGTGAAGCCGGTGGCCGCGCGGGTGAACAGCGCGGCGGGCCGGGCGTGCAGCCCGACCTCGTTGGTGAACGTGACCTGCGCCGACGGCATCGGTCCTCCCTGGTGTACGGAAACGTCAGTGGGTGGCGGTGACCTTGGTCAGTCCGGCCGGAGCGTCGGGGTCCAGGCCTCGGGCGCGGCTGGCTGCGAGGGCGACCTGCTGGGCGCGCACGGTGGCGGGGATGGCGAGCATCGCCTCGGCCAGCCCCCCCGGCAGGCCGAGGGCGGCGTCGGCGGCCTGGGAGACGGTCAGCACGTGCGCTCCTCGCTGGCGCAGCAGCGCGACGAGCTCGGCCATGTCGGCGGCGGTCGGCCCCGGCGGGCAGAAGGCCAGCACCGGGAAGGCCTGCTCGACGACGGCGATCGGCCCGTGGCGCAGGTCCGCCGCGGAGTACCCCTCGGCCAGCATCCCGGTCGTCTCCCGCAGCTTGAGCGCGGCCTCCAACGCCGTGCCGTACCACAAGCCGCGACCGACGGCGATGACCCCGGGCGCGCCTTCCAGCGCCGCTGCCGCCGTCTGGGCTGGCGTGGGATCATCCAGCACCGCAGACACCGCCGAGGGCAGCGCGGCCCAGTCTTCGTGGCTCCACGGGACGGGTCCCAGCGCCTCGGCGAGGATGGCGAAGGCCGCGACCTGCGCCGTGAACGTCTTGGTCGCCGGGACCGCCTCCTCGGCGCCGGCGCCCAGGTCGACGACGGCATCGGCTGCCGCGCCGAGCTGGCTGTCCGGCTCGTTGGTGATCGCCACGGCAACCGCACCGGCCCGCCGCAACCGGCGCAGCGTAGTGACGATCTCGGGGGTCCGTCCCGACTGCGACACCGCGACCGCCAGATAGCCCCCTGCCCTTGTCCGTGCCCCGTACAGCGTGTGCAGGCTCGGGGCCGCAAGCGCCACCGGCCGGCGCCCCGCGAGCTCCAGCACGTAGCGGCCGAAGACCGCGGCGTTGTCCGAGGACCCTCGCGCGACCAGGACCGTGCCGATGTGCGGGCTGGGCAGCACCGCCCGTACGCGCTCGATCAGCAACGAGCGCCGGTGATCCAGTGCCGCCAGGACGGATGGCTGCGCGGCCATCTCGGCGGCCATCAGCCGGCCGGGCAGGACGTGGTCCACGAGGAGAACCCCTCCCAAGTGCTCTAGACCATTATGCTGCTTTGCACCCTACACCGGGGCCCCGGCTGCTCAACGTGCCGTTCGCTATCGCCCACGCGGCCGCCCTGACCCGGCGGTTACGTGGGTGAGGATGTCGAGAACATCCTGCTGAAGCTGATCCAGGCGGCCGACTTCGACGTCAAGAAGGCCGAGACCGGGATCATCTACATCGACGAGGTCGACAAGATCGCCCGCAAGAGCGAGAACCCGTCGATCACCCGGGATGTCTCCAGTGGGGCCGCAAGTTCTTCGAGTACGACGGCGTGGCGCTGGACTTTACCGACGATGCGCTGGTGGCCGTCGCCGACCATCCTGCGGGGCACGGGTGCGGGGGGCCTGCGGGCGATCTTGGACGAGGTGCTGCTCAACACGATGTACGAGCTGCCGTCATTGGACGACGTGGGCGGTTGCCACATCACCGGCGAAGTCGTGCGTGACAACGTCAACCCGACCTTGGTGCCGCGCACCGAAACCGATGAACGCCGCAAGCGCTCCGCGTAGAAGGTCCGGCCCGGAGCCGTGGGGGTGCGCAATCTCGCGCCCGCGGTCTTCGCCGCCTACGTCCGCCTGCTGATCCCGTTGCAAGGCGATGTCCATGCTGGTGACTCCCCCGGCCGGGTGTCCTGGCGGGAGCTAGCCAGCGCCAGGGGCGTGATGATCCATGCAGAGACTCCGCTGCGTGCCTTGGTGCCGGATGAGGATAGTGGCGCCCTCATGGGTGTCGAACCGCTGATCGGCTCGATGGATCCAACGACAACCATCGAGCTAGCGGCCACCCTCGCCGCTCATACTCCCACTCCGCATGCCGTCTTCTTCCTGTACTGGGGCGGCCTCGGTGGGCTCCAACTGAATAGCGACGCCGTGTACCAGGGACCCCTCGATGCGATGCGAGATCTTTATCCCTTCGCAGACCACTGGTTCCAGCCCCCTACGCTGTGGTGGGACCAGGGAAGTTCTTGGTTCGTCACGACGCATTGCGACGCCACTTCGACCTATGTTGGAGGTTCGCAAGAACTGCGGGACGCGTTGCTGGCACATGCACATCTGGACGCCATCGAGGTCGACCTCGATACAGAGGTCGACGACTGGACCCGTGTGCCTACGCGCTGACTCCGCTGCGCTCGCGGAGTTGGGTCGCCGGTGCTGCCGTGCAGTGCTCTATGGCGCAGTTGACGGCGCAGTTGACCGATGCGCGGGCAGCGGCAGCGCATCGCCACTTAGACTGGCGCCGATGAACGCCGCCTCACCGCCTGCGCCCTCGCCGTCTTCGCTGTCCACGTCCTATCAGCCCAGCGAGGTCGAGCAGCCGCTGTACGACTGGTGGGATGACTCCGGCTTCTTCCATGCCGAGCCCGACGACAGCGCCGACGCCGCTCACCCGCCCTTCTGCATCATGCTGCCGCTGCCCAACGTCACGGGGTCGCTGCACATGGGCCATGCGTTGGACCACAGTGTTCAAGACGCGATCATCCGCCGGGCGCGGATGCGCGGTGACAACGCGCTGTGGCAGCCGGGCACCGACCACGCCGGCATCGCTACGCAGAACGTCGTCGAGCGCGAGCTGGCCAAGGGCGACCTGACGCGCCACGACCTCGGCCGCGAGGCCTTCGTCGAGCGCGTGTGGGCTTGGCGGGAGGAGTCCGGCGAGATCATCCTGCGCCAGATGCGTCGCCTCGGGGCCTCGTGCGACTGGCAGCGGTCGGTGTTCACCCTCGACCAGCACTACCAGGACGCGGTGCGCAAGGTCTTCGTCCGCCTGTATGAGCAGGGCCTGATCTACCGCGGCTACCGGCTCATCAACTGGTGTCCGCGCGACACCTCGGCGATCTCCGACATCGAAGTCGACCACAGCGACGAGGTCGGCGAGCTGGCCTTCGTCCGCTATCGGGCCGCGGACGGCGGTGACGGCGTTGTCGTGGCGACGACCCGCGCCGAGACGATGCTGGGCGACACCGCTGTCGCCGTGCATCCCGACGACCAGCGGTACACCGACTTGGTCGGCCAGACGCTTGTGCTGCCGCTGCTCGGCCGGCCGATCCCGGTCGTCGCCGACAGCCACGTCGACCCCGAGTTCGGCACCGGCGCGGTCAAGGTGACCCCCGCCCACGACCCGAACGACTACGAGATCGGTCAGCGCCACGACCTCGACGCCATCGACATCCTGACCGACGACGCGCACATCAACGCCAACGGCGGTCCCTACGAGGGACTGGACCGCTTCGAGGCACGACGCAAAGTGAAGGCCGACCTCGAGGCGGCAGGCCTGCTGGTGCGCGTCGAGGAGCGCACCCACCCCGTCGGCCACTGCTCACGCTGCGGCACCGTGGTCGAACCGAGGCTGAGCGAACAGTGGTTCGTGCGCGTGGCGCCGCTGGCCGAGCGTGCCGCCCAGGCCGTGCGCGACGGTCGTGTGGCCTTCCTCCCCGAGCGCAACGCCAAGGGCTTCTTGAACTGGCTGGACAACCTGCACGACTGGTGCATCTCGCGCCAGCTGTGGTGGGGCCACCGCATTCCGGCCTGGTACGACCGCGAAGACCGGATCCACGTGCTTGCCACCGACCCGTCGCCGGCACAGGTCGAAGCCGATGGCCTGCGCCAGGACCCCGACGTCCTCGACACCTGGTTCTCCGCGCAGCTGTGGCCGTTCGTCACGCTGGGCTGGCCGCAGGACACCCCCGAGCTGAGAACCTGGTACCCCACGTCGGTCCTGGTCACCGGCTATGACATCAACACGTTCTGGGTCAGCCGGATGCTGATGATCGGCTTGCACATCCTCGACGAGGTGCCGTTCCACGCGGTGCTCAACCACGGCCTCGTGCGGGACCGCCACGGCAAGAAGATGTCCAAGTCGTTCGGCAACGCCATCGACCCCCTCGGCCTGATCGACCGCTACGGCGCCGACGCGCTGCGCTTCTCGCTGCTACGGGGAGCGACACCGGGACAGGACGCGCCGCTGGCCGAGGAGTGGGTCGAGGGCGCGCGCCGGTTCGCCAACAAGCTGTGGAATGCGGCGCGCTTCGTGCTCAGCCGGCTGCCGGACGGCAGGGGGGTGCCGGCTGACTTCGACGATGTTGCGTTGCAGGTTGAGGATCGCTGGCTGCTGTCCCGGTTGGAGATGGCCAGAGCCGCCGCGGAGGAGGGGTACGCCAGCTACGACCTGGCCAGGGCGGCCCGCGCGCTGTACCACTTTGCTTGGGACGAGTACTGCGACTGGTATCTGGAGCTGGCCAAGCCGCGCGAGAACGACCCCGCCGCCGCGATGGTCCTCAGCCACGGGCTTGACACCCTGCTGCGGCTGCTGCACCCGCTGATGCCGTTCGTCACCGAGCAGATCTGGCAGGCGCTGTGGCAGCCGGCCGGCGACAGCCTGATGTGCGCCGCCTGGCCGGAGGCGCAGCCGGGGCACCTCGACTCCGACGCCGAGGCGGCGTTCAGCGCGGTGACCGACGTCGTCACTGAGCTGCGCAAGTTCCGGGCCGACCACGGCCTTGCCCCCTCCGCACGCATCGACGTCGTCGCCGCCGTCTCCGACCTGCAGCGGGAGCAGACCGCGAAAGGTCTGGACGGCATCCGCAAGCTTGCCGGGGTCGCCTCGTGGATCTTCGCCGCGGCCGCGAACCAGGCCGACGCAGGTCCCGTGGGTAAGGTGGTGGTCGCCGGGGGCGAGCTGTACGTGCCGCTAGCCGATCTGGTCGATCTCGACGAAGAGCGCGAGCGCCTTCGCCGTGAGTTGGCGCGAGCGGTGGCGGAGTCGCAGCGCGCCCAGCGCAAGTTGAGCAACAGCGGCTTCGTGGCAAAGGCGCCCGAGGCCGTGGTCGAAGCCGAGCGGAACAAGGTCGCCGAGTGGGAGGCAGCGGTCGCCAAGATGACGGCGCAGCTCGCCGCACTGGGCTGAACCCCGCCGGCCTTTCCGAAGCCCTTGAAGCCTTGGCGCTGCGAGGCCTGGCCGACGCTGCCGAAGGGTTGCTGGGCACGGCGCCCGCCGCCGTCTGCACCACGTTCGGCCGCTGGTCACGAGCCGGCGAGCGTGAGCTGCCGTGGCTGGCCGGTCTCTGCTTCGCCGCCCTGGCTCCCGTGGGAGCCGTCGCTCCCCGCCAACACGACGCCTGGGTGGCCAGACGGCTGCTGGTCGGTGCCGAGCAGGATGCGGTGCGCGCACATTCGGCGGTGCACGGCTGTCGTGCCTTCGGCGCGCTGTGGGCGGCGGCGACGGTGGACGGGGACGTGGCCGACCAGCTGTTGGGAGCGGTCCAGCGGTTTTTCACCCAGCTCGCCGATGGCTATGCGGCGTTGCATCCGATGGTGATGGCCGGCCGCCGGGCACAGGTTGTGTCCGCGGCCCACGCGCTGGAGGGCCGGCTAGACCCACTGTGCGACGAGATCCGGCAGCTGGCGCTGGCCGTCGCCGCCCTGCGGCCCGACCTCGTGCCGGCGCCGGTGCGGCTGGAGCAGCCGCAACCCCGGCCACGGCCCATCCAGGAGCCGGCCGCATGGCGGGTGCCGTTCGCGCCACGGCTGCCTCGGGAACCGGTGTGGCGAACCTTGTTGGCCGTCGCCTTCGCCGCGGTGGCCTTGGCCACCGCCTGCGCCGTGCTGTGGTTGGTGCTGCACGGCTGGCCGGGGCGGACGCCGTCGTTCGGCTGACGGCCCATAGACTGCCGCCCGTGCTCGACGAGTCCTCCTACCAAGCGGTGGTTCGCAGCCTGTTCGCGCGCCAGCCGACGCGCATGCTGCCCGGCCTGGAGCGCATCAGCGCGCTCGCCGAGCTGCTGGGCCGGCCCGACCAGTCCTATCCCTGTGTGCAGGTGACCGGCACCAACGGCAAGACCACGACCAGCCACATGATCTCCTGCCTGTTGGGTGCGCTGGGCCTCAAGGCGGGGACCTACACCTCCCCGCATCTGCAGGACGTGCGCGAGCGGATCCGCGTGGCCAGCGAGCTCATCAGCCGCCAGGCCGTGGTCGACGGGCTGGAGTACCTGGGCCCCTTCATCGCCGAGGTCGAGGCCGCTCACCCCGAGGGCGTCAGCTTCTTCGAAGTGCTGACCGCGCTGGCGCTGAACCACTTCGGCGACGCACCGGTGGATGTCGCCGTGCTCGAGGTCGGTCTCGGCGGTCGTTGGGACGCCACCAACGTCGTCGACGGGCAGGTCGCCGTGCTGACCGACATCAGCCTGGACCACTCCGAGCTGGGGTCGACCCTGGCCGAGGTGGCGGGGGAGAAGAGCGGCATCATCGACGACGGGGCCGTGGTGGTGTCGGCGCCACAACCGCCCGAGGCGATGGCCGTGGTCGAGGCCGCGGCGCGCGAGCGCGGAGCGCAGCTGACGCTGGCCGGACGCGACTTCGGGCTGACCGACCGCCGTGCGGCGGTGGGGGGCCAGCAGCTGTCGCTGCGCGGGGTGACCGGTGACTTCGACGAGGTGTTTCTGCCCCTGCACGGCGCGCACCAGGCGGCCAACGCCGCCTATGCGCTGGCCGCGGTCGAAGGCTTTCTCGGCTTCGCCGGCGGCCTGGACGCCGACGTCATCCGCATCGGCTTCGCCGCCGTGCGGTCCCCAGGCCGGCTGGAGGTCGTCCGCCGGGCGGGCCTGGCTCCGGTGCTGCTCGACGGCGCCCACAACCCCGCCGGCGCGCACAGCCTCGCCGTGGCGCTGGACGGTGAGTTCGCCTTCCGCCACCGGGTCTTCGTGCTTGGTGTCCTCGGCGACAAGGACGTTGAGGCGATGGTCGGCGAGCTGCTTGGTGTGGCGGACCATGTCGTCGTCACCGAGCCGCCCTCGAGCCGGGCGGCACCAGCCGACCGGCTCGACAAGGCCATCCGCGGCAGCGGCCGCTCGGTGGAGGTTGCCGCGGACATCGGCGAGGCGCTGGAGCTGGCCACCGGGTTGGCGGGCGCCGCCGACGTCGTGGTGGTCACCGGC
>Ga0136617_10002818_pt1 | contig 15505 bp, 16 predicted proteins | sample AntDrymUQ3222106_2_FD_129672 | JGI IMG/M metagenome (GOLD analysis project Ga0136617, IMG submission 129672) | Polar desert sand microbial communities from Dry Valleys, Antarctica - metaG UQ322 (21.06) | ecosystem: Environmental > Terrestrial > Soil > Desert | place: Antarctica: Dry Valley...
GACCGGGGCCAGGACGGTCCCGGCCGACGAGGTCTGGCCCACGCCGGTCTGCCAGCTGGTCAACGCCGCTGCGGATGAGGGGTAGTAGCCGCTGTGCACGGTGAACGCCTCATGCCCGCAGGCGTCGATATCCCACAGGTACCAGCGCACAGCCTCCCCGGCGGTCACGATCGGGGTGATGACGGCGAACCGGCTGCCGTACCGGTCCGAGGTCCACAGCACCGGCCCGGTCACCGCGGGGCCTGGCGGCCTGGTGGGCAACACCGGTCCGGCAGGCAGGGCCCGCAGCCGGGTGATCGTCTCATCGACGGCATCGGCGTACGGGCACGGCAGCACGGCCGTCAATGCGGTGAGCACCCGCCACGGCCCGACCCAGGCGTCGGCCTGCCCGGTGGCCGCCGACAGCGCCGCCACGACCGAAGCCTCGGCCGCGGCCAGCGCGGCCTCGGCCAGCTGAGGCGGGTCGACCCGCATACCCACGGGCGATCGCCCGTCATCCGCGAGCAGGGCCCCCAGCCGTTCGCACACGGCGTCGGTCACGACGATGTCCGGCTGGTCGGCCACCGCCCGCGCGAGGTCCGCGATCAGATCCGTCGCCATCGCCGCGGCCCGCGACACCCGTTGCGTGTCGACCTGGTCTCGATAGGCCGCCAGGCCATCGACGGCGCGCATCAGCTCGCGGTGATCCCGCGCAGGCGCGGCAACATCAGACCACCGTTGGCTCATGGGGGACCGAGACGGCATGGAGGACCGACCAGAGCGACCGGGCTTCTTCTTCCGCTTCCGCGACACAGGCACCCCCGGAAGCATAGGCACACCGGCCTACCGCCTGGATGAGCCATGCACGTACCCGACCGGGGGTTGCGGTGGCGGGCGTCACCGCGAACGTCCGTAGCGCTGGTTGCGGTGCTGGGCGCACAGTCGCAGCGCGAGGTCCTGCGATCTCGGCATCGGGTGCTGGCCGCGATGCAGGCCCAGGTCAGCGATCAGGGCCGGTATCTGGGTGGTCGGCCGCCGTATGGGTACCAGCTGGTGGACGCCGGCCCGCACCCGAATCGGGCACCCGCCCAGTGGGGTCGGCGGTTGCGCCGGTTGGATCCGGCGACGGCGCCGCAGGTGAGGTGGATCTTCGAGCAGCGGCTCGCGGGACGGAGCGTCGCGAGCATCGCGCGGGAGCGGGGCGAGCGCGGCGTTGCGCGCCCGTCGGACGCCGATCCGGATCGGAACCGGCACCGGGGCGGCGGTGCGTGGACGTTGCGGACGGTCGCGGTGATCCTCGCCAACCCGCGCTACACCGGACGGCAGGTCTGGAACCGGCAGCGCACCGAACACTCCGGCCGTGAGGTGTCACATCGGACGAACCCGGCGACGGAGTGGACGATCTCGAAGGCGGTTGCGCACCCGGCGTTGGTGAGCGAGCCGATGTTCGTGGCTGCCCAGAACGTGCGGGCGGGACGGCCGACCAAGGACGGCAGCCCACACCCCTACTTGTTGGCCGGGCTTGTGCAGGGTCAGCTCTGTGGTCGTCGGATGGACTCCCATTGGGTGCACGGCCGGGCTGGGTACCGCTGCCGGCATGGTCACACCAGCAGCCGTTCGCGGCGGCTGGACGCGTCACCTCGTTCATGGCAGCGTGTCTCACATGTGAGGCCTAGATCGCTGTGGCGTTCGAGGTCGGTCCCATGCCTTCATCTGATCAACTGACCTCCGGCTCGCACAACGTGGTCTCGCTGATGGCGCATCTGGGGCTGGCGGCTGCTCATAGCGCACCGCGGCGCTGACGCCCGGTATGATCTTGTGGCTGGAGGCCCTGTCCTGGTCTGGCGGACGATTGATCCTGTGGACGGGTCTGTCGGGGGTGTCGCTGGCCAGTAACATGGCGGCTGCCTGGCGGGGATGGTGAAGGTCGATGGTCGGTGTTGCTGGTCGATGCCGGGAACGGACACTGCTTGCTGATGATCCAGGTCGAGTTCCCGGATCTTGAGGGCCGCGTGGTCGGTTGTTCCGGTGGTGTCGTGGTGCGGGGTGACCGATCGGCTCCGGTTGCGTTCCTCACGGACCCGATCTGGGTGGGTGCTCTGTTGTGCGGGCCGATCATGCTGACGCGCGCCGCTGCCAGGGATTGCCCGGATCTGCCCGCGCCTTGTCGTACAGGGGGGCGGAGTCTTCTCCGACGACCTGCTGCCGGATCTCCGACTGTCCCGCGAGGCCCTGTGGGTACGGGCGGGTGTCGGCGGGCGGAGCACTCCCGACGAGCCACGTTCGGTTCTCGACCCGCTCGTCGATCAGCGCCCCGTCCGGCCACGAACGTGGCTGATCCGGGGAGCCCCGGCCATCGACGCACTGGTCTTCGCCGCGCACCACGGCATCAGGGACACACGCTCGTACGCGGTCCCTAAGCCCGGGGAACTCGATCTGGCTCATCAGCAAGCAGTGTCCGTTCCCGCCTCGATCAGCGACACCGACCGTCGACCTCCACTTTCTCGCAGCAGGTGGCTGCCACGCAACTGGCCTGTGACACCCTCGATAGATCCGTCGACGGGACGCTCGTGCCTGTTGGCGTGGCCAGTTACAAACGCAGCAGTTCCGTCGGGTCGCCCGAGCCGAGTTGCAGCTCGGGCGCTGTCTCTGCGTGCGACCGGCGCAACCGGGCTTTCGCCCTGGACGCCCGATACCAGCGGACGTTCCATGTTCCGTTTGCAACCGTCAGCAGAGCGACGGGATGCACCGGACCCGGCACCTCCAGAGACCGGGGGGAATCCCGCCCGATCGACGGTCGCAGATCCAGATCGCGGCGGAACGGTCCCCGGCGGACGCCGATGGTCAGCTGTCGGGCAGGACGACCAGGTCCTGCTCCAGGTCGGCGCAGTACGTCGAGGTCAGCGCGGCAGCCGCCGCGGCGAGGTGTGCGGCTGCCGCGATCGAGGATGCCCCGGGCAGCTGGCGGTAGAGCAGGCCCGCGAACTCGGCGGCGCACTCGTCGTCCAGTTCCCCGTCGTGCGCGATGACCGTGTCGGCCACGGACGTGAACAGCCCGGCGATCCCACCGCTGTGGCAGGCGTTGAGGACCACCGCGCGCAGCGTCACCCCACCCTGCTTGCGGTAGGTCGTCAGGAGGTCGACCACCCGTGTCGCCGCCACCGGCTCCACCATCCCGGCGGCCGTCTCGAAGATCAGGTTTGTGCCGTCGCAGTGGCACGCCAGGTGCAGCACGTCGGGTCGCACCGTCCCGATGCCGCTCAGGTCGGCGGCGGCCGCGGCGAGCACCGGGCTCACCCGCAGGCCGCTCTCCTGGACGAGCTTCAGCTCGCGGTCACCGCGCACGCGCTCGGCCCCGTCTGGACTGGCCCCGACGACCATGACGTGCGCGACCGAGGCAAGCAGGTACCGGGCGCGGAGCCGGCTGAAGGTGGGGTTGTACGGGCGCTTGTCGTACGCCTCGGTGATCAGCCGCCGGTACGGTGTCTCGACGACCCCGCCGGCGAGGTCCCCGACCACCGCGGTCCAGGCGTAGCGGTGGTCGACGGCGAAGTTCGACGCCCGGTCGAGCGGGTAGCCGATGCGCCGCAGCAGCTGGTGCGCATCGGCCTGGTCGCGGAACGCGGCGGTGACGGCGGTGACGAGTGCGTCCAGATCATCTGGGATGAGTTCGACGTCGTCCGCCATGGTCGGAGCAGCATATCGGCGCCGTGACGCTGCTGACAGATCCTTTCGGATGGCCGTAGGGTGCACCGACCTCGGTGCTCAGGAGGACATAGGTGGGCTTTGCGTGGGGTGCGTTCGCGTTCGGCGCCGTCATCGGGTGGTTCACCTACTTCGTGAACCGCTACCGCAGCGAGGTGGTTCTCGGCGACGTCCTGTCGATCATCGGCGCGGTGGGGGGCGGTGCGGTGCTGGCGCTGTTCCCGGCGGGGACCGCGCTCTTCGCCGCCTACGGTCTCGGGCTGGCGGCCGGCTTCTTCGGCTACTTCCTCGTCCTCGTCCTGCTGGTGCTGTGCACCCCCGGCTGGACCCTCGCCTGGTTCCTCGACGGCCGCCGTCCCGCGCTCACCTCGAGCGAACGGGACGGCTCGCCGAGCAGCCGCGCGATGGGTGAGGTCGGCGACCGCGTCATCGGCGGGTAACAGCCGGTTCGGCGCCGAGGCGCAGCTGGGGAGCGGCGTAGGCCACGTAGATCATCCCCAGCGGGTTGCCCCGCGCGAGCAGCCCGAGCCGGGCCCGCCGCACCGCCTCGGCGATCGGGACGCCGGGGGTGAACCAGGCGTCCAGCATGAGGTCGCTGAACCCTGCGGCCAGCGACTCGTGGGTCGTCACCTCGGTGCCCACGACGCCGGACGCGTCGTTGCGCACGAACGCGTTCACGAAACTCATCGCATACTGCGGCTCGACGGCCCCGGTCCGGCAACCGTTGAGCACGACCAGCGGCCGGGTCGGCCAGCCCATTCGGCCGTCGGTGATGGCCGAGACGCCGATCAGGTCGGAGCCCGGCGGGCCGATCCGCAGTGCCGGTAGCCCGTTGGGCGAGACCATGCCGTGGCAGAACAGGTACACCAGGTGCGGCGCCGGCCCGGTGCGCAGCGCCGCGAGCAGGCCGGCCCGGTCGTCGATCACCGGTCGGGACGCGGTGTCGCCGCGTTCGCTCACCCGTGTCGGATGCGGGCCGGCGAACTCGGCGGCGATGCCGACGACGCAATGCGGACGGTCCCCGCTGAAGCGGATCGGACCCAGGCCTCTGCTGGGCGGGTCGGGGGGCGGCTCGCTGACCGTGTGCGCGCGCATCGACCGCGGCAGGCCTACGCGGTGGCGGAACCCCCAGAACCCGCCCGGGCACACGACCGTGTCATCGGGCTCGTCGCCGGCCTGGCTCGGGCATGCGCCCTGGAAGCAGGGCTCGGCCGCCAGGTCGACGCCCCGGTCGATGGCGTCCATCGCATCGCGGCACACAGTAAGGGCGGAGGAGTCGGCGTCGAGCACGTAGTCGTAGAGCAGCGCCGCTGGCACCCCCTGTCCGGCGTCGTACTTCGTCGCGAACTCGACGGTCCCGGGGGCGCGCATGAGCGCCTGGAGGGCGGCGAGCGGGCGATGTCCGGCCTCGGCGGCGCGCTCGCGGGCGACCCGGCCGCCTATCTCGGCCCACAGCCGGTACCCGGCCCGGGCGAGCAGGACCAGGTCGGCGTCGAGGTCCGGTTCACGTCGGCCGTCATAGCGGAAGGCGATGCCGGGGCGCCATTCCTCCTGGTGGCGCCAGGCCACCATCCGCAGCATCCTGCGGGCGTACTCGACGAGGTTCTGCAGCTGCACGGCGTCCAGCACGACGTCGGCCTTGATGTCGGTGGCAGCGCCGCCGTCGCCGAGGAAGCGGAAACCGTGTGTGCCGTTGCCGTTGTCGTTGACGAACACCGACAGCGTGACCGCCTCGACGGCCGCGAGCGCCGCGGGATCCAGGGTGGTGTCGATGAGGTAGTCGGTGGTGGAGCGGACCGCCCCGTCGCGGTACGGCGCGCCGTCGGCGACTTCGATCTCGACCAGGCGCGACTGGAGGAGGGTGCGCTTGCAGTAGATGTTGCAGCGCAGCCGGTGGCGGCCGCGGTGTGGCGGGGTGCGGATCGGGAAGAGGAGCCGGTTGTGGCTGTCGTGGGTCGGCGAGGGCTGGCGATGCACGCCGACCGAGCCGTCGGCGTTCAGGACCAGCTCACCGACGTCCGCGCCATCGGGGACCTCGATCTCCCCGGGGAAGGTGAACAGCGCGACGGTCAGCACCGCGCCGACGGGGGTGTCCGGCGGGAGGTCGAGCTGGACCGCGCCGTCGTCGATCGCGCCGGGGGCCGCGGTGGCGGCGACGGTGAGCCAGTACAGGTAGTCGGCGTCCGGTCGGGCGCAGCGGGCCCGGGGCCACGAGCGGTCGGGGCGATGTGGTTCGGCGAGGCCGGTCGAGACAAGCCGGCCGGCCTGCGGGCCCCTGGTGCGGCGGGCTCGGCCAGCGGGCTCGGCCGGTTCGGGCGTCGGACGCGGCCGTGCGCCCCTGGGCGAGTCGGTGGATCCACGCCGGGTCGTCTGCCAGGCCTCGCGCCCGGCGTCGCGCTCGGTGCGGCCATCCCAGCCGTCGTCGTAGTGCCTGCCCTCGCCCTGTGCGACGAGCTCACCGAACGGTAGGCCTACCGGGACGTCGAACGGGGTGGCTTCGGCTATCGCGAAGTCCGCCCCGTCACGCCGGAGACGGCCCCGGGTGAGGGTGGAGTCGGCGGCCAGGTTGCCGTCGATCTGGAACACCGGACTCGGCGCGCTCACGACGGCGAAGACCCGATATCCGCTGGTGGCGAGCGGTGCGTCGGCAAACGGCCGGAAGGTCCAGGAGCAGCTCGGTCCGCCGCGACCGGTGGCCCCGACGCGGGGCAGCGCTGCGATGTACCGGAACGTGCGGCCGTCCCCGGACTCGCCGAAGGTCAGGTCGTCCCGCACCCCGAAGGTGCGTGCCCGCTCGGCGTCGGCCGGTGTCTCGACCAGTGCCGGCCACACGTCCAGCACCAGCGCACCCGGGGTTACGAGACCCATGCGGTAGCTCACGTCGGCGCGACGTGCAGCAGATGATGGCCGAACGCGACGTGGACGTCTCCTACGAGACGATCCACCAGTGGTGCCGCAAGTTCTCTCAGACCTACGCCACCGGCCCGCCGCCGGACACGCCCCGGGGACAAGTGGCATCTGGACGAGGTGTTCATCAAGATCGCCGGCAAGACCCACTACCTGTGGCGAGCGGTCGACCAGCACGGCGCCGTGCTCGACATCCTGGTCACCTCCCGACGTGACGCCAGAGCGGCTACCAGGTTCTTCCGCAAACTACTGAAGGGACGTGGGTACGTGCCCCGCGTGCTGGTGACCGACAAGCTGGCCAGCTACCCGGTAGCTCACCGGCGGCTGATACCCGGAGTCGAGCACCGTCGCTCGAAGTATCTGAACAACCGGGCCGAGAACTCCCACCAACCCACCAGAGCGCGGGAACGAGCGATGAAGAAGTTCACCTCGCCCGGCGGCGCGCAACAGTTCCTGTCCGCGTTCAGCGGCACCTCACCGCACTTCCGGCCCCGTCGCCACCCACTCACCACCACCGAGTACCGACACGAGATGCACACCCGGTTCGCCATGTGGAACGAGGTCGTCGGCCTGTCCACAGCCGCCTGACACGGGCGGCCGGGTGGCTACAGCCCGAGTCAACACGCCCAGGACACCCCGCACGCTCAACAACCTGACAATGCCTCACAGCGACCCTGGTGACTCGTGCGAGTAGCGCGGCATCACCGTGTTGGCCCAGATGTGGCGGTCATCGGAGATGTGGGGCACCTCCTGGCGTTTGCCGGCCACAAACAGCGCCGTTGGAGTGTGCTGGCCCAGCTCGTTGACCACGAACCGGGTCACCGCGCCGCCCAGCACACCAGTCTCACCAGAGCGGATCCGGGCGCGCCGCTCAGCTACCCCCAGGCTGGTGAAGATGACATCGACGGGCGCCACCTCATCGCACCGGATGACATGGACCCCGTAGACGACACTCACCCCGACTAGCCCACCGGCGTCCAGGCAGGTGGGAGGCCTGGCGGGGCAGCGGTGGCGATGCCCGGCCGCGATCTCAGACTCGCTGCACCCACAGCGCACGGCAAGCACCCGCCCAGCCCATAGTCCAGCCGCGCCCCGGGCTCGTCTCCTCACCGCGTCGGCCCACACATAGCGGCCACCCCACATGTCGGGCAGCTCCAGGCGTTCGCCGGCCACGTAGAGCGCCGTCGGGGTGTGCTGGCCCAGCTCGTCGACCACGAACCGGGTCACCGCGCTGGCCAACACTCCGGCGTCACCGGAGACGGTCTGGGCGTACCACTCGGCGACGTCCAGGCGGGTGACGATGACATCGATGGGGGCCACATTCTGGGAACGGATGACATGCACCCCGTAGACAACACTCACCCCGACCAGCCCCGGAACTCCGCAGTCTCGCCGTCCAAGATGGCGCGCAACCCGGCCTCAGCGTGCTGGGCGTGTGGCGCCAACACCTGCGCACCCTCGATCGGCGTCGGGGATGGCCGCAGTTGATCGGTCATGACGGCTGCTGTGTGTCGGGGAGGATGTCGGAGTGCCACTCGATGGCCCCGGTGTCGGGATGGAGGATGGCTGTGTCGATGAGTTCCCCGGTCTCGTCTGGTGTCCAGACTTCGCACCAACAGCGGCGGCGCTGGTCGTTGCGAGCCAAGTTCTGTAATAAGGCGGTGCCGAACAGACGCATGGACCAGGCGTCGGGCCAGGACACGTCGGGGATCAGCCGAGTGCCGTCACCGTCGCGGCGGACGTGCGCGACTACTCGAAGCTCGGTATCGCTGGCCGGGGGGTCGGTGGCGGTGCTCGGTTGGGTCAACGATTCGTTGGTCCGGTCCGAGGTCACGAACCTGGTCACGGTGTGCAGTATGGTGTGTATCTCGTCGAGTCGATTGTTGAATTCGCTGATCGCGTCGAGCCTTGTCTCGATCTGGTGAAGGTAGTCTTCGATCGCGCCCAGTCTGACCAGCGTGTTCTCATGAGCCACGCGTTGCTGTGCGTCGACGGGATCGGCGTTCATGAGATGCTGGCCAGGTGCACCACGCGCGATGGTGTGGTGGTTGCCCGGCTGACGGGCCTGACGGGGTCCATGTCGTCAAGACAAGAGCAGCGAGAGCCCAGGCGGTAGGCGAAACGTAGTCAGTTCCGTGCTATTCCAGAATCGACTATGCGCCCGTCGACTATGCGCAGGTTAACGCCGTCCAGGCGTCGGTGATGATCTCATTGAGGCTCGATCGGTGAGGCTTCCAACCCAGCTCAGCTCGAATGAGGGTGCTATCGGCCAGTAGCCGGTGCGGCTCGGGCGCCGCCGCGGCGTGGCGTCGCGCCACCGGCCGGCCGGTCACCGTCTCGACGGTGTGGATGACCTCACCTACGGTGCACGCTCGACCGCTGCCCACGTTGTAGGAGCGCCAGGTGCCGCGCTGGCAGGCGTGCAGGGCCAGGACGAACGCGACGGCCATGTCGGCGACGTGCACGAAGTCACGGACCGCGCTGCCATCACCATTGATCACCAGCTCAGACGCTCGGTCCTGCTGCACGGCCAGCAGCCGGGGAATGAGCCGGGTCTGGTCGCGGTCTGGATGGTGTGGCAGCGCACCGGCGATGTTGAACGCTCGCAGGCTGATCGCGCCGATCGCTCCGGTAGCGGCAAGGTCCGCGGCCGCCTGATCGGCGGCGAGTTTGCTGGTGCCGTACGGGTTGCTCGGTTGGGTGGGCGATGTCTCGTCGATGGGCTGCGCGGACTGCTCGCCGTAGACACCGCAGGTGGAGGCCAGGACCAGCCGGGTGCCGCCAGCAAGGGCGCCGAGCACGGTCAGGGTGCCGCCGAGGTTGGCGCGCCAGTAGCCGAGAGGATCGGTACGCGACTCCGTACCCGGGTACGCCCAGCGAGGTGACAGACCCCCTCCACCTGCGCGACCGCCTCTGGCAGCATCTCGGGCGTGGCCAGGTCACCCCGGACCCGGTGGACCCCGTTCGGTAGCGGTGAGGAGTCCGAACGGGTCAGTCCCGCCACCTCGTGCCCCTGCTCGACCAGCAGCGCGGCGACGGCGTAGCCCACGAAACCGGCGGCCCCGGTGACGAGGACCTTCACCGGCCAAGAAGTTGATGCCTGTGCTGCCAGGCCATCTCGATGCAGGGCCGAGCGCTCTGTGCCAACGGCTCGGCGCGCAGCCGCTCGCGGGCCGCCGCGGTGAACGGGATCCCCACCGTGGGACGGCCAGCCTCGGTGCTGATCATGGCGCCTTCCTCGTTCAGGGCGACCATCCCGGCGAAGAGCGCATCGAACACCGGTGCCTCGATGACCGCGACCGTCACCAGAACCACCGTCAGCGTGAGCGGCCCGCACACCATGGCGCAGGCGAACACCCGGAAGTCACCGGACTGACGCGCCCGCTCGAAGGACGCGAAGGGTTCGTCGGTGTCGTAGGCGATCGGGTCAATGCTGTTGCCGTCGTGTTCGGCCTTGCCGAGGAACTCCTCGGAGAATTCGCGCTGGATGTTACGCCAGAGAGAGAAGTCATTGTTTTGATGCGCCGGTGCCAGCGCTGCGGGCTGGAACTCACCCGCGGGTATCACGCCGTACGTGCCGCCTCCGGAGGCCACCGCCTTGGCGTCCCGGTGATGCAGGTACATGCGATGACCCGCGATAGGGTCACGCCGGATCGTTAACGTGGCGATACCGGGCAGTACCGGCCGCGCGGACAGATCCAACGGGTCGGCGATGCTGCGGCGGAACGGCAGCTCCGCAAGACTCGGGCGCTTTCGACCCGCTGCGAGCCATGCTTGCGCGAACTCGTGCGCCGCCGCCTCACGCACGTCAAGAGCGTTGAAGAAGGACGTATAGTGGAATCCCAACGTTCCGCGTGATCCGGACCAGTCAACGTCAAGTAACCGGTAGCTGACGCGGTTGTCGAATAGTCGGGGACGGGCCAGGTCACGCAGCGCGCGTGAGTACCGGTCATAGCGCTCACCGCTGGCCATCAGCGGGCGCGCGCCAGCGGATGGTGTGCCCCTGCCATCCACCTGCGGCGCAGGTGGATCGGGGCGCCATGCCAACTTGATATCATCCAGGTCCACCGGGCCATCCGGTACCCAGTCGGGCAAGGCGATGACCGTTGTTCCGGGGATGCGTTGCTCCTGCGGGTACAGCTCAGCCGCCAGCTCAGCCAAGACCGCGCGGTGGGCGTTGAGCTCGCGCCTGATATTTCGCCAATTTTCCTGGCTGTCCCGGATTTCGCCCGGCCGATCGCTGACGTGGGAAGGGAATGGGTTGGCGTCGCGCGACTGGTCGGGAAGCACCCCGAAGCGCTCGGGTGGGATCCCGAGCTTGCGCGCGATGTAGCGCAGTTCCGTCACGTCTCGTAAAGCTTGAGTGCCTTTCTCCAGCTTCGACAGTCGCGACTGTGTCGTGTTGAGAAGTTTTGCGACATCCTGCTGGGTGAGGTTCTTGTGTTTCCGATACCAGCGGAGAACCTGCCCGACGTCGGAACCGTCCGGCGGTGCTGTCACGTCATGTACCACCTGTAACCAGCTCATGAACCCCTCACCTGCCGCCTTGTCCCCGCTGTCGCCCGCAATTGTGGCAGAGGCGGCGCTGTCTGTCAGGTCGTCGGAAGACGCTGACGAGGTGGCGAGGTCGTCGCCCGGTGAGCCGGTGCTGCGGCCCGGAGAGGGGGCGGAGTCCCGTCCCATCGCCGAGACGAGGATGGCGAATCGCTTCTGGCAGTTGCCGTCAGCACGTTCCAGCACCGTGTCGAGCGCTTGTTGCAACTCGGAGTTGGGAATCCTGCTCGGCTTCTGGCGCCACATAGCGACGGTTCGAGTGTGGACGCCGAGCCGCTCGGCGAACGTCTCGTCGTTCATGCGGAGGGCACGCTGGAGAGCGCACGCGAGCTGCCCATCCCATTCGGCGACGAGGTCCATCAGTCACGGCCTTTGATTCGTGGTTTCTCGGTGGTCGGTCCGGTCGGATCCGTCAACGTCTCAAACTTGTCACTGATATTGCTCACGTGACGTTCCAGCTCTTTTATGTCGTCCAGTCGTGAAAGAATCTGTTCCAGTCGGAACTCGATCGCTAGGAGGCGAGCGTTCACGTCGTCGTCCGATCGCACTATGGGTTCTCCGATCGCGGGAATCGGCCTTCCGTGGAGAACCGCGATCAGGTGCTGCGGGTGCCAGTCCAACGCGAGCGACAATGACTCCATCGTTCCATCGTTCGTGTGCTTCGTCGTCGTTCGGTGATGTTCCGTCGAAGTTCGTGCACCATCGTCTTGGAGACGTGAGAGCGTTTGACCAGCTCAAGCTGGGTGACGCCGAGTTCGGACATGCGCTCGTTGATCGCCCGCGCGACTGCCGCCCAATCTTCCGCCACGCCACGTCCTCCGCGCTTCCCGCCGTTCCCTTGCGACGGACAGTAGCGCGACTAGCCGATGATCATGGCCGCGGTCGTTCGGTTCGGGCACCAGTTTTGGGTAAGTTCTTTATAAGAGTAATGAAGGGTTCTATATAGAACCAACCGACACGTTGGCCCCTCCCGTGGACGGCGGACCGCAGGCCATCCCCGCGCACCGAGTCGGACCGTGATCAAGGCCCCGACCAGTCGGTATTCCGCGCGGGAATATGGCTGCCGTTCATATTCAACGCGAGGAAATCGCGGTGGCGACTATCGGCCGGTCAGCGTGATCCACTGTGATTTCTGAATCATGCTCTCCAAGTGTGAGCGCGGTTCGTTATTTGTTCCGAGGTTTCGCCGTTGAATTCTCGGCATGACAAAAAACGAGCGCAACAACGCGAATCGCAACTTCGACGAAATGGCTGACGAGTTGGATGAGTTCGCCGCCGTTCCGACTGACGTACTCGCCGATTGGGTGACCGATCGTGGCCGGTGTCTGTGGGAGATCACGTGTGGGGAGCCGCCCGCGTGGACCGGCCAGGACGAGCCCGACCGGGAGATGGCGGCAGCCCTGTGCGCCGGGTGCCCGGTGCGGCGCGAGTGCCTGGAGCTGGAGCTACGGACTATCGGAGAGGACACCGATGGCGTCCTGGGCGCTCTGAACGGCGCCGATCGGCGAGCGCTGCACGAGGTCTGGTCGCCGCGATGTCGGTCCGACATCGCGGCGACCCCGGACGAGTCCGGCCGCGAGATCGGGGGCCGGTGATCATGAACGGGTCCGGGCTGCTCCTCGGCGGCGTAGCCGCTCTCGCTGTCCTGATGGTCGTCACGAAGGGAGCTGTCCGCAGTCGGCGGGCGACCGCGGCGGCGCACATCGCGCAGGTCGGGACGAGCCCGTTCTCGCTTTTGGGTCGGGTTCTGGTGACGGCGGCGGTGATCGTCGGTGTGCAGTGGCTGGTGATCGCCCGGTACTCGAACAACGTCACGTTGCTGTGGGTGGTGCTTGCCGTACCGGCGCTCATCACCTCAGCCACCTTGGTCCAGGCGCTCACCGTGACCGTGATCAACCCGTCGCGCAGGACGGGGGGACGGCGATGAGTACCCCTGAGGACAAGCGCCCCGACGACGGCGCGGACGACGACGGCGTGGTCTACGACGGCGTGGTCTACGACGCCGAGCTGTTGTCAGACCCGGAGAGCGAGTACCAGGACCGGCGCACGGCTCGGACCGGCGCGGCCGTGGTACCTCTCCGGCGGCCGGGTCACCTCACCCGCTGGCGCGGGATGGTCGCGCGGCGCGGTCGCCCGGTGCTGACGGCGGTCGGGACGGCGCTGCGCTCACCTGAGGTGGCGCGGGCCCGGTCGGTGCTGGGTTACCGGGCGCGGACGGCGCCTCGAGACGCGGTCCGGCTGGTGTGGTTCGCCTTGCGTGGACATGCGCGGTGGGTGGCGATGGCGTGGACGTTCTTCACCCACGGCGATCTACGCGCGGATGCGCGCGCGGCCCGGCTGATCGGCGATGCTAAGGCGCGGCGGGAGGCACAGGAGTTGATCCGGGCCGACTCCCGCGCCCGCTGGGCCCGCGCTGCCATGGCTGTCGAGCACGTCGGCCGCGGCGCCGGAGTGAGCATGGGCATGGGCTTGGTGTTGTGGTTGGCCGACTCGACCATGACGCGGGAGCAGATGTGGCCGTGGCTGGCCGACCTGTACGACCTGCTGGCGACCCTGTGGGCGGTCGGCACGGTGGCCGCGCCGACCCTCGCCGTGCTCGGGGTGGTGGGCTGGCTGGTCGCGGCGGTCTACCAGGGCCGTGACCGGACACCCGGTGCCGGGTTCCTGGTCCGCCCCGACCGAGATGACGCCGACTCCTGGGTGGATGAACGGATGATCTCCCAAGCGCTCTCGCATCTGGGGGTCGCGCCGCTGGACAAGTTCGTCAAGGACGGCGGCCAGCTGATCTACACCGTGTCCGCGCGGCTGGACGGGAACGGTACCTACGCCCAGGTCCGGCTGCCGCTCGGGGTGACCGCGGACATGGTCGCCGACCGCCGTGACCGGTTGGCGGCCAACCTGGGTCGGGCGAAGCTGGAGACCTGGCCCACCGAGGGCGCCGAGGCCGGTCAGCTCGATCTGTGGGTGGCCGACAAGGGCAAACTCGGCCGAGGCGCGGGGGAGTGGCCGCTGCTGGTCGAGGGCGAGGTGGATGTCTTCGACGGGGTGCCGTTCGGCCGGTCACAACGGGGCGACCTGGTGGCCGCGCCGATCCTGGAGCGGAACTACCTGATCGGCGGCCAACCCGGGCAGGGGAAGTCCTCGGCCGGGCGCACGCTGTGTCTGGGGTGCGTGCTCGATCCCACGGTGGAGTTGCGGGTGTACGTGTTCGCCTCGAACCCGGACTTCGATCCGTTCACCCACCGCCTGTCCGCCTACGTCAAAGGCGATGACGACGAGGCGATCGAGGCCGGGGTGGGGGAGCTGCGGTGGCTGCGGGAGGAGGTCACCCGCCGCGGGGTGCTGTTGGAGCGCCTCGGCGCGGCGAAGGTCACCCGTAAGCTTGCGTCCACGGTGCCGGGGTTGCATCCGGTGGTGGTGATCTTCGACGAGTGCCACGAGATGTTCGAGCACCCCGACCACGGCGCCGAGGCCGGATCGTTGGCCATCAAGGTGGTGAAGAAGGCCCGCAAGTGCGGTATCACGCTGCTGTTCCTGACGCAGTCGCCCACGGCGGCGTCGATCCCGAAGGACCTGACCCGTAACTGTTCCAACGGGGTCGCGTTCGCCGTAGCCGATCAGGTAGCTAACGACGGCTTATTGGGATCAGGAAAGTACCGACAGGGCATCCGAGCAACGGAGTTGCGTCCGGGGGATGATCGGGGCACGGCGGTCACGGTCGGGTTGACCGCGAACCGGTTCGAGTTGGTGAACACCTTCTATGTCGCGTTCGATGAGGACCGCGACGACGTCACTCCGGTCATCACTCGCGCTATGGCATTGCTGTCCGAACACGGGCGAACACTGTCCACCTCGCACCGGACGAGCACGACGCCATTGAATCCCGTCCGGACCACTTGGTTGGCATTCACGGCGCAATGCAAGGAGAGGGGCGGGTACGCACTCAGATCGTGCTCAGGCGCCTCGCTGAGTCCAATCCGGCCGAATACGGCGATTGGTCGTTCACTGATCTCGCCGACGCACTCGCGGAGCACGGGATCGCGGCCCGCAAGTCTCATGGCGTGATGGTCGTCCACACTGCAGACCTGTCGCGTGCGCTCACCGATCGTGACGACGACGATGCCTGAACGACGGGGAGGCGGTCGGGGAGGCGGCCAGGGAGGCGGGGAGTTCTCCCCGGTCCCCTCCCCGGCCGAACTCCCCCCTCTGAACAGCGCAGACAGCATTCGGGGAGGCATTGTGAACAGGAACGCGGGAGGTGGGTCGAAGTGGCTCGCTGATTGCGGTGCTACACGAGCAGATGGAGGAAGTTCTGGACCTCCGAGGTCGCCTTACGTGGAGGAGGCCTCAAACCACTCAC
>Ga0136617_10002819_pt1 | contig 15504 bp, 17 predicted proteins | sample AntDrymUQ3222106_2_FD_129672 | JGI IMG/M metagenome (GOLD analysis project Ga0136617, IMG submission 129672) | Polar desert sand microbial communities from Dry Valleys, Antarctica - metaG UQ322 (21.06) | ecosystem: Environmental > Terrestrial > Soil > Desert | place: Antarctica: Dry Valley...
TGATCACCCGCCGCGCGTACGGGTTCCGCACCCCCGAAGCCCTCATCGCCCTCGCCATGCTCACCCTCGGCGGCCTCTGCCCACCACTACCCGAATGACCCCCGGAAACAGCAGAAGGTCCGTAATTACGTCGTGAGCCCTAAAGATACGTGCGGATCTCGACCTCCTCCTACAGCGCGACCGAAGTGAACAGGCCCGCTCCGCCGTCAAGGACAGGGTCGGGGATCCAGACCTTTTGCGTCAACGCCTTGCCGCCCAGCTTCCTCAGCGCCTGCAGATGGTCGAATTCGGCCCTGTTGGCCGCCATCACCACGCCGGCGAACGGCGCCGACGGCGTTCCGGGTGCGCGCGTGACGGCCGCTCCCGCCTGCTAGTCCAGTCCTCCCGCGGCCCGAACCGCGCACCTTGACCCGGTCGTGCGCGCGGGCATGATCGCGCCACCGGAGGGGTACGTCGCGTCGCAACCCGCGCGTAGACGGTTCTCGCGTCGTACATTGGCGAGCGCTCGAGCTTTCGGCGGTTGACTGTCGACCGCCGGCGCACACCGCACCGGGGATCCGCCCCTGACCGGAGGACATGCCATGACTGACGCTGACAAGACCCCAGGTCCGACACCGCGGGCCGCGCGGGCCGCGAGCGGGACGCAATCTGAGGACAGGGCGCCGCACGACGACGCGCTGGGCCAGACGTCGATCGGCGAGGGCGTCGTGACCAAGGTCGCCGGTCTGGCCGCGCGCGAGGTCAAGGGCGTCCACGAGCTCGGTGGCGGGACGGCCCGTGCGGTCGGCAGCGTCACCCAGAAGGTCGGTCTCGGTGACGCGTTCAACCAGGGCGTCTCGGTCGAGAGCGGCGAGAAGGAGGCCGCCGTCGATCTGACGCTCGTGATCGACTACGGCGAGTCGATCCCGCGCATCGCCAGCGCGGTGCGCAGCCAGGTCATCAAGCGCGTCGAGTTCATCACCGGGCTCAAGGTGATCGAGGTCAACATCACCGTCAACGATCTGTACTTCCCCGGCGACGACGAACCCGACGAGGCGCAGCAGGTGGCGTGAGGTGACAAGCGACGGCGAGCTCGATGTGTCCGCGCGGGTGGGGCTGGCCCGTCTGGCCGAAGCGGCGATCGCCCGCACCGACGGCGTCACGCCCACCATCGGCCCCGCCGGTCGGTGGCAGACGGTCGGCTCCGAGCAGACGATTCGCGGTGTCCTGGCGGTCGAGGATCCCCGCGGCCGCGTGCACCTCGACCTGCATTTGGCCGTCCGGTGGCCGCCCCAGATGCCGCTCGAGCGGTTGGGCCAACAGGTCCGAGCGCACGTGCGGCGCGCGGCCGGCATGGCGGGGATGGGAGCGCGATTGGGCGCGGTCTCGGTCGCCTTCGACGACGTGCTGACTGACGACGTGCTGACCGAGAGCGCCTGATGGCGCTGCTGGCGGCGCGGGCGCTGGCGCGCCTCATCGCGCTGCTGCTCATGACGGCGCTGGCTGTCGCGGGCCTGGCCGTCGCCGTGTTCAGCATCCAGGGCGACAGCTCGACGCTGAGCCTGCCGCGCCTGGCCGGCCACGCACGGCTCGCCGATCTACACGCCGGCGTGGGCGACCTCCTGGCCGACCTCGAGGCCGCCGGCCCGACGGCGAAGGTGGCGGCGCTGGCCGGCGCCGGCGCAGCGCTGCTCGGCCTGCTGCTGCTGTTCGGCGTGCTCGCGCGCAGACGGGAGCGCCTGATCGTCACGCGAAGCGGCGACGACGGCACGGTCGCCGCGCGTCGCCGTGCCGTCGGACAGGCCGCCGCGACGCTGGGCGAGCAGTCTCGCGACGTCCTGCATGCCAAGGCCACGACGAGGGCCCGCCGCCGCGGCACGGGCGGGCGCCTGCGCCTGACCGTCTACCACGCTGGATCGACGGACGCCGCGGCCGCGGCGGCCGCGTGCCGCGACCGCGTGCAGGCATTCGCCGGGTCCTTCTCGCTGCGTGTGCGCGTCCGCGCGCGCGTGCCGCGCCGCCGTGGCAGGGTCAAGTGATGCTCCGCCAGCGCGTGCACGCGCGGTCCTTCCCGCTGGCCCGCATCGCCTCCGACGCCGTCGTCGTCATCTTCGCGCTGGCCCTCGTGTGGGGTGGCGCGATGCTCGTGCTGTTGGCGTTCAAGACCTCGCCCGGCACGGTCGACCGTTTGTCGGGCTACCGCACGGCCTATGACTATCTCGCGAACCTCGGGCCCGAGGACATCAGCGCCACGAGCCGCCTGATTGCTGCGATCGTCGGCCTGATCGCCTGCCTGACGTTCGGCTACCTGGCCTGGCGGGCGGTCCCGCGCCCGTACCTCGCTCGCACCGACCTTCGCCTCGCCGACGACGAACGCGGCACCGTCGAGGTCAATGCGCATGCCATCGAGCGGGCCGCGGAGATCGCCGCTCTGGATCACCCGGCCGTCGCCGCGGCCCGCGCGCGCTACGCCACCGACGACCTGACGATCGACATCAGCGCCCGCCGCGCCGACACACTCGCTGAGACGCTGCACGACGTCCACGAGCGCGCCCGCGACAGCCTTGCGCGCCACGAACTGCCGGCACTGCCCGTGAACATCACCCTCGTCCGCTTCGAACGACAGAACCGAAGGGAACTGCAATGAACACCCGCCACCTGGCCGCGCTGCTCGGCTTCGCCTTCGTCGCCGCCTGGATCGCCCTGAACTTCGGCTACGCGCTGCTGTGCCTGATCGGCGCCGCAACCTTCTACGCCGCCGCTGCGGTACTGCAGAACGACGTCGACCTCGGCGCGCTGCAGGCGCGCGTCACGCAGCGCCCGCCCGACTCTGGTCCCGCCGCCGGCCCGAGCGCGACCCGCCGCACGCGCGTGCAGTAGCCGTCGATCGCGCCGCCGTGGGCGCTGGCCGTTGCGCCGCCACCGTGATCTCGCGTCGCGACCGCACTCCACGGGGTATGCCGCGATCGGGCAACGAACTTGGGAGCGCACGATGAGCGAAGACGGCGAGCACGACCCGGTCACGCAGTCCGGTGGTACGGCGACCGGTGGTACGGCGACCGGTGGTACGGCGACCGGTGGTACGGCGACCGGTGGTACGGCGACAGGCGATTTCCTGTCTCAGATGGTGCGTGACCTCGGCGACACCGTTCGCCGCGAGGTCGAGCAGCTGCGCACGGAGGCCAGCGAGCGGGCCGCCGGCGGCGCCAAGGCCGCGCGCCTGCTGGCCGGTGCCGGCGCCGCGGGAGCCGTCGGCGCGATCGCCGTCGGCTCGCTGCCGATCCTCGCGGTGCGCCGGGTGATGCCCGGCTGGGCGATCGCCGTCGGGGTTGCCGCCGGCACCGGTGCGCTGAGCTTCGCGCTCACGCGCCGCGGGCTGGCCGAGCTCGGCGCCGCCGCGCCGGTCAACGCCTCCCGGATCAGGGACGCCGCGCGCGACGCGGTGCGGTCGGTCGTCTGAGCGCGACCGCCGCGCGGCGACGCTGGGAACTCAAGCGCGAAGCTCGTCCAAACTTCGCTGCAGCAGACGCCGCTCGGCATCGTCGTGGACGAGTGCGAGCGCATGGCGGTACGCCGCGGCGGCCTCCGCGGTGCGCCCGAGCCGGCGCAGCAGCTCCGCGCGCGTCGCATGCAGGTAGTGATAGTCCTCGAGGGCGAGGCGCGCGACGATCGCCAGCCCCGCCTCGGGACCATCGGCCTCGGCGACCGCGACCGCCCGGTTGAGCTCGACGACGGGCGAGCCGGTGATGCGAGCGAGCTCGTCGTAGAGCGCCGCGATCTGCGGCCAGTCGCGCGGCTCGTCGGCGTGCAGGGCGGCGATCGCCGCCTGCACGACGTACGGCCCGCGGCCGCGCAGAGCCAACGCCCGGTTCAGCGCCGCCTGGCCGGCGCCGATCTGCGCGCTGTCCCAGAGCAGGCGGTCCTGGTCGGCCAGCAGCACGAGGTCGCCATCCCGAAAGCGGGCGTCGCGACGGGCGTCGTGCAGCAACATCATCGCCAGCAGGCCGTGCACCTCCGGCTCGTCGGGCATCAGCTCGGCGAGCGCCCGCCCGAGCCGCAGCGCCTCCGTCGCGAGCTCCCCGCGGGTGGGCGGGACCGAATAGCCCGCGTTGAAGATCAGATAGACGACCGCGAGCACGGCGGCGAGTCGATCGGGCAGCAGGTGGTCGGGCGGCACCCGAAACGGGATCCCGGCGGCCCTGATCGTGCGCTTGGCCCGCACCAGCCGCTGCGCCATCGTCGGCTCGGCGACGAGGAACGCGCGCGCGATCTCGCCGGTCGTCAGGCCCCCGAGCGTCCGCAGCGTGAGCGCCACCTGCGCCTCGGTGGCGAGCGCCGGGTGACAGCAGGTGAAGACGAGCTCCAGCCGCTCGTCCGGGAACGTCGTCGCGTCGACCACGCGTCCCCCGCCCCCGTCGCGCTCCCGACAGCCGGTCAGCCGCTCTCTGACCTGCCGCCCACGCAGTTGGGATCCTGCGCGCGATCGGTGAGCCCGTCGCGATCGTTGTCGCGGCCGTCGGCGCAGTCGTTCGGCGCCGGCGGTGCGGGCGCGCCGGGCGTTGCGGCCGCACCCGCCTCGGCGCCGCCATCGGCGCAGTCGGGATCCTGCGCGGAGTCGGTCAGGCCGTCGCGATCGTTGTCGCGGCCGTCGGCGCAGTCGGCCGCTGGCGCCGGCTCGAGTGGCTCGTCGCCCAGGCCGAGTTCCTCGTCGCCGAGCTCCTCCTCCATGCACGCCGGGTCGTCCGCGGCAGTGACAGCGTCGTCGCACAGCGGCTTGTCGGGCGCGGCCGGCTTGGCCTTGAACGTCGCGCCGAGCGCGTGATCGTCGTCCATCACGATCGAGCAGCGCCCGGCGGCCCTGCAGGCGTCGTCCCAGCCTTCGAAGGTCGAGCCGCTCGCGGGGTCGGCGGTCACCGTCACCCGCGTGCCTCGGTCGAACTCGTGCTCGCAGGGCTTGATGCACGCGATGTCCCCAGGCTGGATCTGGATCACGCCCTCCCCGCTGCCCAGCAGCGCCACGGCCAGCTCGACGCGCTCGGGCTGCGCAGCAGCGCCCGCCGGGGCCGAATCGGCGTCGCGCACGGGCACCGCTTGGCCCTCGTCGCCGCCGCCGAAGCGACCCAGGAGGGCGAACAGCGTCACTGCGATGACCGCGGCGGCGGCGAGCGCGGCGATCAGCACCGGCGGTGGTGCGCCCCCGTTCCAGGGACCGCCCCCGCCCTCGCGTGCGCCGCCAGCTGCCGGACGGGCGATGAAGTCGCTCACAAGACCCCTCCCGGTCCGCGATCACACAAGGCGTTGCGGACCTTGGCAGATCCTGGGCCCGGCGGCAACTCGATCCTCTCGGCCCACGAGCTAGCTTCACCAGCATGCAACGCGACCGCATCTGCGCCGCCGATGTCACGATCCGCCCGCTGCTGCCGGCGGACGCGCCGGCTGCGCGGGCGGCGGCGTCCACCGCCCTCGACGAGCTCTACCCCGCGACGTGTCGGCGCAGGAGGCGGCTGGCGATCAACGCCGTCAGCGGCCTGGCCCGCGTGGCACACCTGCAGCGCACCGATCCGGACGGCTGCTGGGTCGCCGAGCTCGACGGCGAGATCATCGGCACAGCGCTGGGGCTCATCCGCGAGGACGTCTGGGGCTTCAGCCTGTTTGGGCTGCTGCCGGCCTACCAGGGGCTGGGGATCGGCACCCGCCTCTACGCGCCGGCGCTGGAGTACGGCGCCGGCGCGCGCGGCGGGATCATCCTCTCCAGCTCGCATCCGGCCGCGATGCGGCGGTACGCGCGCAGCCCCGGCTTCCGGCTGATCCCGACCGTCGGGCTGGCCGGTGCCTGGGATCCGCGCCGGGTGCCGACCGGGCTGCGCTGCCGCCCCGGCGACCTCGCCGCCGATCGGCAGACGATCGAGGCGGCCTCGCGCCACGTCCGCGGCGCGTCGCACCTGCGCGACCTGCCGACCCTGCTCGATCGCCCGGACACGATCCTGCTCGTCGTCGCCGGCGACGGCTTTGCCTGCGTGCGCGACGGCAACGTCGCGCTGCTGGCGGCGCGCACCGCGGCCGCGGCCGCGGACCTGCTCTGGGGCGCGATCGCGAGCGGCACGCGCGGCGGGACGGTGGTCATCGACTTCGTGACGGCCGAGAACGGCTGGGCGATCGAGGTCGGGCTCGAGGCGGGCCTGGCGCTCAGCTCCTGCGGCCCGATCTTCGTGCGCGGGGAGCTCGGGACGCTGGCGCCGTTTGTGCCCAACGGCGCCTACCTCTGAGGCCGCGAACCGACAACCCACGACCGAAGGGCTCCTCGGCGGCGTGGCATCCGCGAGGCTGATCGGCACCGCGCCGTGGTGGGCGAGGCCGTTCGCGGTTCTTCCTTCACTGACCGCCCACGCGCCGGGGCGCACCGCCGAGTGGCGCGGCAGCGCACCGCCGAGTGGCGCGGCAGCGCACTACCGTGGGGCGCGGCATGGCCCACTTCACGTCCCCCCTCGCCGAGACGCTCGCGCCCGACCTGCTGGCGCGCTTTGACCGCTACGTCCGCATCGACACCCAGGCCGCGCGCGATTGCACGCACTGTCCGAGCACGCCCGGGCAGCTGGAGCTCGGCCGCCTGCTCGCGCAGGAGCTCGCCGACATCGGCCTCGCGGACGCCGCCGTCGACGACAACGGCTACGTCACGGCGACGCTGCCGGCCAGCGGCGACGGCGCGACGGTGATCGGTCTGATCTCCCACCTGGACACGAGCCCGGACGCCCCCGCCGCCGGCGTCGTGCCGATCGTCCACCGCGACTACGACGGCGAGACGATCAGGCTGCCGCGCAACGGCACGACACTGGATCCAGCCACCGAGCCGCACCTGGCCGCGCGGGCGGGACACGACATCGTGACCGCGTCCGGCGACACGCTGCTCGGCGCCGACGACAAGGCCGGCGTCGCGGAGATCATGGCGGCGATCGCTCACCTGCGCGCGCATCCCGAGCTGCCGCGCCCGACGATCCGCATCTGCTTCACGCCCGACGAGGAGGTCGGCGAGGGCGCGACGTTCTTCGACGTCGCCGCCTTCGGCGCGCGCTGCGCCTACACGATCGACGGCTCCTCGGCCGGCGAGATCCAGGACGAGACGTTCGCGGCGCTCGAGGCGACGGTCACGGTGACCGGCGTCGAGGTCCACCCCGGCTTGGCCAGCGGGATCCTCGTCAACGCCGCGCGCGTCGCCGCGCGGATCGTCGCCGCGCTGCCGCAGGACCGCCTCACGCCGGAGACGACCGCAGGGCGCGAGGGCTTCATCCACGTCTATGAGCTCAGCGGCGATGCCGGCCGGGCGCGGATCCGCGCGATCCTGCGCGACTTCGACGACGAGCTGCTCGCAGGCCACGCCCGGCTGCTGCGTGCGACGGCCCAGGCGGTCGTCGACGCGACGCCCGGAGCGTCGCTGGCGATCGACGTCGTCGAGCAGTACCCGAACATGCGCGCCCACCTCGAGCCGTTCCCCGAGGTCGTCGAGCACGCGATCGCCGCCATCCGCGCAGAGGGCCTGGAGCCCCTGCGCGAGCCGATCCGCGGCGGCACCGACGGCTCGCGCCTGAGCGCGATGGGATTGCCGACGCCGAACATCTTCACCGGCGGGCACGCCTATCACTCCGTTCGCGAGTGGATCTCGCTGCAGGACATGGCGGCGGCCGCGGCGGTCATCGTGCGCCTCGCGGCGCGATGGGCCGCGCCGTAGCCAGGCTCGCGCGGTGACGACGGCCTCAGGCGAGCTCGCTCATGAGCGCCTGTGACGCGTCGTCGAAGGCCGCCCGCAGCGCGCCGATGCTCGGCGCGTCGGGCACGTCGCCGCGACGCGCATCCGCCTCGAACTGGGCGAGCAGGGCCTGGACACGGTGCGCGCCGGCGATGCTGCTCGAGCCGCGCATCGCGTGTGCGGCCTGCCACACCGCGGGCGCGTCGCGCGCTCTCGCAACGCTCTGCAGGCCGTCGATGCGCGCGGTCATGTCCGCGAGAAACAGATCCACGAACTCACGCAGCGCGCCGTCCTCGGGATACAGGCGGCGCAGCTTCGTCACGCGGTCAGGCCGCAGCGGGCCGGCATCGGCGCCGTCGCCGGGCTCGGTGGCCGCGACGGCGGGTGTCCCGCCGTCGATCACCGCGAGGAACTGCTCGATGTCGAAGGGCTTGGCCAGGTAGTCGTCGGCGCCCGCGCGGCGCAGGCGCGCGATCTGCCCGGGGGTGGCGTCGGCACTCAGGATGACAACGGTGAGGTCGGCGGTGCGTTTGTCGCCGCGCATGCGCTGCAGGACCTGCTCGCCCGACATGTCCGGCAGGTTGAGATCGAGCAGGACGACCGTCGGCCGATGCTCGCGCGCGAGCTCGAGCCCGAGGCCGCCCTGCGTGGCGACGAGCAGCGTGACCTCGGGGCGCCGCGCGAGGATCGCCTCCACGAGCTTGACGTTGGACGGGTTGTCCTCGATGTAGAGGACCGTTTGCGGCGGGCGGCGCGGACGCCCCGCGGCGGGCGCCGACCGCTCCGCGCTTCTGCGAGCGGCCCGCGGTGCGTCGACGACCGGCAGCTCGATCCAGAACGTCGTCCCGGTGCCGACCTCGCTCTGGACGCCGATCGTGCCGTGCATCGCCTCGATCAGCCGCTTGGTCAGCGTGAGCCCGAGCCCCGTCCCCTCGACGACGGTCGTCTCGGCGCCGAGCCGCTCGAAGGCCGTGAAGACGCGCTCGAGGTTCGCCGGGGAGATCCCGATGCCGCTGTCGCAGACGGCGAGGCGAACGCGCTCGCTGTCGCGTGCGCTGGCGCTCACCCGCACCTCGCCGCCGTCGCGGTTGTACTTCACCGCGTTGGACAGCAGGTTCAGCAGCACCTGCTTGAGCCGGTGGCGGTCGGCGCGCACGTGGCAGTCCAGCGCGTCGTCGTCGGGCGGGTTCAGCGAGATCGAACGGGCGGCCGCCAGCGGGGCCATCATGTCCAGCGCATCGCGGATGACCAGCCCGGCGTGGACGGGCTCGAGCGACAGCCGCAGCTCGCCGCGCTCGCTCGCGGAGATGTCGAGGACCTCGTTGATCAGCTCGAGCAGGTGCCGGCCGCCCTTCGTGATCTGCTCCAGGGCCTCGCCCTGCGTCGAGCTGCGGTTCTCGCGCGCGAGCAGCTCGCCGAAGCCGAGGATCGCGTGCAGCGGGGTGCGCAGCTCGTGGCTCATCCGCGAGAGGAATTCGCTCTTGGCCAGGTTGGCCCGCTCGGCCTCCTCCTTCGCCATCCGCACGACGGCGTCGGCCTCCCTGCGCTCGCTGATGTCGCGCGCGGAGGTGTGGAACTCGACGACGTCGCCGAGCGGATCGCTCAACGCGACCGTCTTGGCTTCCACCCACACGTAGCTGCCGTCCTTGCGGCGGACGCGATAGCTGTTCGTGACATCGCCGGCGGCGCCGACGCCTGCCGAGAGCTCGCGGCTCAGCCTGGCGCGATCCTCGGGGTGGACGAACTCCCAGCCCGAACGCCCGACCATCTCCTCGGGCTCGTACCCATACAGCGCCCGGGTTGCCGGCGACATGTACTGGATCGTCCAGTCCGGCGACGAGCGCGCGATGACGTCGGTCGAGCTCTCCGCCAGCAGGCGGAAGCGATCCTCGCGCTCGCGCAGCTCATCGGCGAGACGGCGCCTCTGGGTGATGTCGTGAACGTGGCCGACGAGGCATGCCTCGCCGTCGAGCTCGACGGGTGCGATCGAGGTCAGCGCGACGATCGCATCGCCGCTGCGGGTCGTGATCGTCTGCTCGAGATCGTGAACGCCCTTCCCGCTGCTGAGCCGTTCGAGCATCCTGGCCCGCTGCTCGGCTGTCCGCCAGAAGCCGGCCTCGAGCATCGTGCGCCCGACGAGCTCAGCCTCGATCCAGCCGAGCAGCTGCAGGCAGGCCGGGTTGACGAACAGGATCTGGCCGTCGACCTGGCGGGCGATGGCGGTGGGAACCGGCGAAGCCTCGAAGACGGCGCGCCACGCGTCCTGCGCGCGGCCGGACCGTGAAGCGTCCTCGTCGTCGACGGTCATCGATTCAACGGTAACGCCGCGACGCGTCTTGCGCCGGACGTCAGCGGAAGTTGCAGTCCTTCTGCGGGTATGCGGCGTGCGCGCGGCTCACCACGGCGCGGGCTGGTAGTCCTTCAAGAAGCAGCCGTACAGGTCCTCGCCCGCCTCCCCGCGGACGATCGGGTCGTACACGCGCGCCGCCCCGTCGACGAGGTCCAGCGGCGCATGGAAGCCATCCCCCGCCAGCCGGGTCCGCGTGGGCTGCGGGCGCTCGTCGGTGATCCAGCCGGTGTCGACGCTCGTCATGAGGATCCCGTCTGCCAGCAGCTCGTGCGCGCTCGTGCGGGTCAGCATGTTCAGCGCGGCCTTGGCCATGTTCGTGTGGGGGTGTCCCGGCCCCTTGTAGCCGCGCTGGAACTGCCCCTCCATCGCCGATACGTTGACGATGTACGTGCGCCGCGCCGGCGATGCGGCCAGCGCCGGGCGCAGGCGGCCGGCCAGGATGAAGGGTGCGGTCACGTTGCACAGCTGAACCTCGAGCAGCTCGGTCGGATCGACCTCGCCGACCCGCTGCGTCCAGCTGTTGACGGCGTGCGGATCGGGAACGAGGCCGCCCGCGTCGACCGCGCTGTCGATCGCGATCCGCTGCGGCGAGGCGCAGCCGGCGCTCAGCGCCAGCGCGACGAGGGCCCGTGGCGTCGGCGTCCAGTGCGGACGCGCGCCGCTGCCCGGCCGCGCGGCATCCTGCGCTGCGTCCGCCCGGCCCGGCGCGACGATCTGCGGCAGCGGCCCGGCCGGCAGCGGCGCGGCCTCCGCCTCGGCGAGCAGCGCGTACGCCGCGGGCGTACGGCGCACGGTCTGCGCCGCGTTGTTGATGAGGATGTCCAGCGGTCCCTGCGCGCAGACGCCGTCGGCGAGCGCGACGACCTGCCCCGGGTCGCGCAGGTCGATCCCGACGACGCGCAGGCGATCCAGCCACTCGGCGCTGTCGTGCATCGCCGCGAAGCGCCGCGCCGCATCGCGCGGGAAGCGCGTGGTGATCGTCGTGTGAGCGCCGTCGCGCAGCAGCCGCAGCGCGATGTACATGCCGATCTTCGCGCGGCCGCCCGTGAGCAGCGCCCGCCGGCCGGTCAGATCGGTGCGCGCGTCGCGGCGCGCGCGGTTGCGCGCCGCGCAGCTCGGACAGAGCTGGTGATAGAAGGCGTCGACGTCATGGAAGCGCTGCTTGCAGACGTAGCAGCCGCGCGCCTGCAGCAGGCTTCCCGCGCTCGCGCCGCCGGCCCCCGCGACGAGCGGCAGGCCCTGCGTCTCGTCGTCGATGCGACCGGGCGCGCCGGTCGCCGTGGCAGCTGTCACGGCCGCATCGTTGGCAAGGATCGCGGCGCGCCGCTGCGCCCGGCGGCGCAGCTTGACGGTCTTGAAGACCGCCGCCGTCGCCTCACGCACCGCGACGGCGTCGGGATGCTCGACCGGCAGCTCGTCGAGCTCGGCGAGCACGCGCAGGCAGGTCTGCAGGTCGGCGGGATCGATGCCGTCGGCGGCGGGCGACATGCCCCGCAGTCTAGGTCTGGACGATCGACCGCCGATCCGCCGACCGGCCCTGCGTCAGCCGCCGGTCGCCTTGCCCGGGTGCGGCGCCCCGCGCAGCCCGTCGAAGGTCGGATCGGTCACCGAGGGATCGCCGAACAGGACCCGCTCGCAGCCGGCCGCCGCGGCGAACGCGCCCTCCGGGAAGCTCTCGACGTAGGCGATGTCGTTGCCCGCACCGCACTCGTACAGGTCCGTCTGCGCACCGCCGTAGAGCTGGTCGTCGCCCTCTCCCCCGCTCACGCGGTCGCTGGCGCTGCCGCCGAGCACGATGTCGTTGCCGGGCCCGCCGTCGGAAACGCCGTCGCCGAACTGGTCGGCGCCCTCGCGCTCGGGCCGCTGACGGCCGCCGAACAGCACGTCGTTGCCGCGCCCGCCCAGGATGACGCGGTCGGTGCCGCCGCCCGTGAGGATGTAGTCGTCGCCGGGTCCGCCCTCCGCCCGCTCGTCCTCGGCCGCCAGCGGCTCGGCGATGTAGTCGTTGCCCTCGCCGCCGAGCATCCGGTCGGCGCCCGAGCCGCCGTCGATGCGGTCGTCGCCGTCGCCGCCGTCGACGCGGTCCTCGTTGGGGCCGCCGTCGAGCGTGTCGTCGCCGCCGGCACCGTCGATCCGGTCGTTCGCGCTGTCGCCGTCGATCGTGTCGCGGCCGGCGCCGCCGTCGAGCGAGTCGTCCTGCGAGCCGCCGCCGATCGTGTCGTCGCCGAGGCCGCCGATCACGCGGTCCATGCCGGGCCCTCCGAACAGGCGATCCGCGCCGGCGGCGCCCTCGACGCGGTCAGCCCCGCCGTTGCCGTCGGCCCGGTCGTCGCCCGTGCCTCCGAGCACGACGTCGTGGTTCGTGCCGCCCAGCAGGCGGTCGTCGCCGCTGCCGCCCAGGACACGGTCGCGCCCGGTGCCGCCGTCAGCGCGGTCGGCACCGGCGAGCGCGCGCAGCGTGTCGTTGCCGGCCTTGCCGTACAGGCGGTCGGCCTGCGAGGAGCCGATCAGCGTGTTGGGGCGGCCGTCGCCGCGCTTGCTGACCGCGGCGGCGCTCCCGGCGATCCAGAGCGCCAGCCCGACAGCGAGCGCGGCGGGCATGCAACGGGAGATTGGGCGGAGTCGGCGCAAGGCCCTTCCTGGCTACCCGGGCGCGCAGGTCAGGAAGCGCGATACGTCTGCACCGTCACGCCGGAGCTGAACGTCTGCGACTCGGCGTGCTCGAGCACGATCTTGTCCGGGCTCTCGGGAAACCAGCGCAGGCCGCTGCCCAGCACGACCGGGAAGACCATGAGCCGCAGCTCGTCGACGAGCCCGGCCGTCAGCAGCGAATGCACGAGCGTGCAGCTGCCGGCCACGAGGATCGGGCCGCCGTCGCCCCGCTTGAGCTCGCCCACGGCCTCGATCGGATCGCCGTCGAGGACCGTCGTGTTGTTCCACTCGGGGTCCTGCAGCTTCGACGAAGCGACGTACTTCGGCATCGCGTTCATCTTGTCGGCAAACTCACCGCCGCGCTCGGGCCACGCCGTCGAGAAGCCCTCGTAGGTGACGCGGCCGAGCAGCAGCGCCTCCGCCTCGAGCGTCTCGGCGAGCTTGTACTGCTCCTGCTCGGGGCTCATGAAGTCAAACACCCAGCCGGAGTGTGGATGCGTCGGCTCGCCGCCGGGGGCCTCCATCACGCCGTCCAGCGTCACGAACTCACTCACGATCAGCGTCCTCATGGCTCTCCTCTTCCGCGCCGCCAGACGCGGCTGGTGGGTTTGTGCGGCTTAGACCGGGCGCGGCGTCAACACTCATCGGCGCGGGTCTGCGCCACCGCGGCCCGCGTACCCGCTCGGCCCGGCTAGGCTTGCGACAGCAGTGGACGACGTGCTCACATCGCCCGGCATCGCGACGCAGGAAGGGCCGAAGCCCGGCGCGGTCCTCGGCCCGCGCGCGCTGAACCGCGCCCTGCTCGACCGCCAGCTGCTCCTGCGCCGCCACGACCTGTCGGCAGCCGTCGCGCTCGAGCAGCTCGTCGGCATGGCGTCGCAGAACCCGACGGCGCCGTACGTCGGCCTGTGGTCGCGGCTGATCGACTTCGAGCCCGACGAGCTCTCGTCGCTCGTGCAGGCGCGCAAGGTCGTGCGGATCGCGCTCATGCGCTGGACCCTGCACGCGGTGACCGCCGCGGATTGCATCGCGCTGCGGCCGGTCCTGCAGCCCGTCATGGAGCGCCGCATGCAAGCCGGCTTCGGCCGCCACCTGGTGGACGTCGATCTCGATCGCCTCGCCGCGCGCGGCCGCGAGCTCGTCGAGCAGCAGCCGCGTACGCTGGGCGACGTCGGCCCGCTGCTCGGCGTCGACTGGCCGGGCTGCGAGCCGCGGGTCCTGGGCAACGCGCTGTCGGCGCTCGAGCCGCTCGTGCACATCCCCCCGCGCGGGATCTGGGGACGCAACGGCCGTGCGGTGCAGACCACGGCGCAGCGCTGGCTCGGCCGTCCGCTCGCGCCCGAGACGCGGCCCGACGAGCTGATCTGCCGCTACCTCGCGGCCTACGGTCCGGCGACCGTCGCCGACATCCGGGCGTGGTCGGGCATGACCGGTGTCGGAGCGGCGGTCGAGCGGCTGCGCCCCGGCCTGCGCAGCTTCCGCGACGAGTGCGGGCGCGAGCTGCTCGACGTCTCCGACGGTGCGCTGCCGGACCCCGACACGCCCGCGCCGCCGCGCTTCCTGCCCGACTTCGACAACGCCGCGCTCGCCCACGCCGACCGCGCGCGGATCGTCGCCGGCGCCGCGCAGCGCCGCAGCCTGTCGCCGAAGACGTTTCTGATCGACGGCTTCCTCGGCGGGTCCTGGCGGCTGATCCGCGGGCGCCGCATCGTGACGCTCGAGGTCACGCCGTTCGCGCCCCTGGCGGCCGCAGACCGCGTCGCGCTCGCCGAGGAGGGCATGCGGCTGCTGATGTTCCTGACCGCCGACAGCGAGGACGATCCACGCGTCAGCGTGCGCTTCGTGGCTGACTGAGCGATCCGCGCCGGGGGTAACCCCGCCGTCGCGCCGGGTATCCGGTGGTCCCAGCCGTCGTCGCAAGGAGCAACACTCATGATTGGATTCATCGTCGCCGGACTCATCATCGGCCTGCTGGCTCGCCTGCTGCTGCCCGGCCGTCAGCGCATCGGGCTGGTCTGGACGCTCATCCTCGGCGTGCTCGGCTCCGTCGTCGGCGGTGTCGTCGCCAACGCGATCGGCAGCGGCGACATCTGGGAGCTCAACGTCTTCGGGTTCGTGGTCGCCGTGATCGCCGCGGTGGCGCTGCTCGCGGTCGCCGAGCGAGTCGGCATCGGCTCGGGCCCCCAGCGCAGGCGCCTCGGGCACTGAGCGCCGCCGCGCGCTCAGTCGGCGAACGGCAGCAGCGCGTCGACGCCCGTGAGCTCGAGCACGCGCTGCACGGCGGCGCGGCCACGCAGCAGCGTCAGGCGATTGCTGTCCGCGCGCGAGCGGGCCTGGGCGTTGACGAGCAGCCGGACCCCGGTCGAGTCCATGAACGTCAGGTCGGAGAGGTCAAGCACGATCGCGGCCGCATCCGTGGCCTCAACACGCTCGAGCTCGGCCTGCACGGGGTCCGCCGTCGCCAAGTCGAGCTCCCCGATCAGGCAGATCGTGTGAATCTCGCCCTCGCGCTCGGAGCGCAGCGTGAGCTGACCGAGCTCGATGAGCTTCTCGGCCCGCAACGACTCGCGCTGGTGAGAAGGATCGTCGGTCATCCCTTGTCCTCGCTGGTGGGGTTCCGGGAGATCCGACTGCGACGCGTGGCGCGCGCAGCGTCTCTCTGGTTGCTCAAAGTAGTCGGGGCCGCGAGCGGCCATGCGGGCGTCGTGAAAATGGGCGAGGATGCGGGGGCCGCCCTTGTTGACGCCGCGTCTTTGCTTGGTGCCCTGTGAGGTCCGTTCAA
>Ga0136617_10002820_pt1 | contig 15503 bp, 10 predicted proteins | sample AntDrymUQ3222106_2_FD_129672 | JGI IMG/M metagenome (GOLD analysis project Ga0136617, IMG submission 129672) | Polar desert sand microbial communities from Dry Valleys, Antarctica - metaG UQ322 (21.06) | ecosystem: Environmental > Terrestrial > Soil > Desert | place: Antarctica: Dry Valley...
ACGGCGCGCGCACGGCGCTCTCCTCCTCGTGCTCGTGGCCGGGTGGGGGACCTACTTCGCGTACATCGCGAGCATCGCGTACTGGTGGGCCGACGGCTCGCCGCCGTCGCGCTACCTGCTCGGCAGCATCCCGCTCCTCGTGGTCGCGCTCGCTGGGGGCCTCGATGCGCTCGAGCGCGTGCCGCGCGCGCTCCGCGTCGCCGTCGTCGCCGCGCTCGGCTGGGCGTCCGCGTTCATCACCTTCGTGTACGCGGTCCTGCCAAATTTGAGATACGACCTCGCTGTCGATATCCGTGCTCGGAACGGATCCGGACAGCTCTGGGACCACCTCGGCCGGGTCATCCGCCCGGAGCCGGGGGATGCGCTGCCCTCCCTCGTAGCGCTCGACCCGCCGTCCATCGCGCTCGTCGCGGCTTGGACCGTCCTCGCGATCGCGCTCGCCGCCGGCGGTCTGCGCCTATCTCGAGCGGAGGTCCAAAGGGACTCGAAGAGTTGAGCACTCGAGACGAGAGCGTTTTCCGCGCGTTACATCGGGACCCCCTGTGGTGCGATCTGTGCTTTATCCCATTTCCTGACAAACTGGCCCGAGAAGGTCAGACGGCGTCGCCCTTCCGGGGCTGCGCTTCCAAACGCCCACGGCATCCACGTCATACCCGGGCCTCCAGCGGCCCAGCGTGCGCAGAGGGCTCCCGACGGGGGCCCTCTCGCATTGTCTGAGCTGCGGCTCCGCTCATTCGTCGATCAGCGGCCGCCATCCCGCTTCCTGACGAGGAACGCGCGGGGGCGGGCCAGCCCCTCGTAGTAGAGTCGTCGCAGCGTCTCCGATCGTTTCAGGCGCAGACGGATGTCGATCTGGATCGCGCGCGCTGCGACCGCCAGGTGTCCTGGCAACGTGGTCGCGAGCCCCAACCCCTGGTGCATCGGTTCGAAGCTGTCTGCGAGCTCCGCTTTATAACGCTCGGCGCCCCCGAGAAACTCCACGCGCCGCAGGCCCTCCTCGCTCGCCGCACGGAGTGCCTCCAGCGTGCAGATCTGCCCAGGCGAGATCCGTGCGAGGGCAGGATCGAAGGCAAGGCGATGAACATACATCGTGCGTTCGAGGGCGAAGAAGTAGTGGAAAGCAACGAGCTGGCCCGCGACGCGCAGCGTGACGATGCGCGGAACACCATGCGGGGCGATCGCGCGGATCGCATCGCGGTGGAACGCCCGACCCCCCGGCGTTCCAAAGGTCGATCCGTCAGGTCGTCCCTTCCAGCGCTTCTGGTGCAGCTCGAAGGCCTCCTCCAGAACACGCTCCAGATCGGCTGCGACGCGTGCGACGTCGATCCTGACGGCTCCGAGCTCTGCAAGCTGCCGCCTCCGGCGCTCGTGTAGCGCGCGCTTTTTCACACTCGTATGACGTCGGTACGCCGAGTCCCAACCATCCGGCATCTCCAGGACCGGCGACTCGACCCTCGCTATCAGGTGAAGCGACCCGGTAGCCGCGCTAGCGAGACGACTTCGCGCCGGAAGACCGAACACGTCCACCAGATCCGCCTCTGGCCTCAGATGGGCGATCAGCGTCCCAACGATGCGCTCATCCTCCCCCGGCGCGAGCATCGCGTCGGCGAGAGCCGACTCGTGTGCTCCCAGGAATCCTGCGACGCGGAGCCCAGCTGATCGTTGGATGAAGCAGGGAAGCGCCGCGACCAACCGTCCCTTCCGTCGCGCGACCGGCACCGCGAGGCGCCGTCCCTCGCCGAAGGCGGCCCACCAACGTTCTACCCAGCCGTGGAGCAGGAAGGGGCTTGGACGCGGCATCGCTCGGACGAGCTCATCCCAGTTCGGGGCCAGCGCCGCCAGGCGCGTTCGGTCCGTGACGACCTCGTACGTGAGCTCAACCTCGCCCTGAGACCTATCGGCGGTCACGCCCGGCCCCGCCGAGCGATGAATCGTGCGACGTGCCGCAGGGTCGCGCCGATGTCGGTGGGATCCACGTATTCAAAGACGTCGGAAGGCCCGGTCGTGCGCGACAGCTCGCGAAGTGCCCCCAGCCGGTCCCGACGCTGCACGAGCCATCGCAGTTCGGCACGGAGGTTGTGGAAACGCACGCCAGGGTGCTCTCTCGCCGGGGGTGGCTGAGGCAGTCCCAACGCGAGACGCACCGAGCGTTCGATGATCCGCGCGCCGAGGCGCTCGGCGAGCCAAACGGAAGCCCAAAGACGTGGATTCACCTCGATCAGATAGAGGACGCCGTCAGACGTGACTGCGCACTCTGCCTGGGCCAGACCTTCGTACCCCGCAGCGTCACAGACACGTTCGAGCGCTCCCGTTGCGAGGGCACCGATATCGCTATCCGCGGAGACCGACTCGACCGCCGCGGCGATGCCGCCCGTCGGAGGAACGTCGCGGATGGAGACGTAGGGAAATGCGGCGAGCGTTCGACCCTGCGACCGCAGAAGTCCGACGTTGATCTTCGTGCGTACGGCGATGCGAGGCTGAACGATCGCGCGCAGGCCCGCGCGGTGAACCGCGTCGACCCCGCGCCGCGCCGCGTCCGCGTCTAAGGCGAGGTGCGCACCCATCTGATGTCGCACGCCGTCGGCGGTCGCCTCCGCCGAGCGCGCCCCCTTCACGTACACGGGCATCGGCAGGCTCGCAAGCGCGGCGCGCAAATCGTCGTCGTGCTGGACCAGGCGCGTCTGTGGATACGGCACGTCGGCGCGCGCGCACACGTCGACCAGCGCCAGCTTGTCGGTGAGCCGAAGGTAGGCGGCGCCCAGCGTGGGAACGCTCGGTATCGATACAGCCTTCGTCGCGAGCTGGGCCAGCGTCGCATCATCGGTCGCGACGAGCGCATCGTATCGGTGGGCGACGATCGTGGCAGCCAGCGCTTCGCTGAAACGCAGCGGGGTCGTTCGTGGGTCTGCGAGGACGTGCGATCGGCGCGCGTACCTGGAGTACGTCGCCAGCTCACCTCCCCGATACCCCGCGACTCCCACGTCGAACCCGGCGCGTCCAAGTCCGCGTGTCGCTGCGAGCGCCTGGCGCGAGGACGCGTCGAGCACAAGGATCCGAGGCATCACGTCAAGCGGATCGCGCTGGCCGGTCACGCCCCCGCGGCGAGTGTCTACGGCTCCACCGCGGTCGCGCGCTGTTGGTCGATCCGTCGCAGGCGCGGCTCCGCGATCGCCGCGCAGATCAAGAACGTGCACCAGGTAACGGTCCCGAGGAACTTGGCGCCGTCCTCCAGGAGGAGGGACTGCAGGTCCCAGGCGAGATCGACCACCTTCGAAGCGCTCCAGAAGCCGACGGCGAGCGGGACTGCGATCAGCCCACCGAAGCGGCGCACGAAGCTTCGGTGCATCACGTAGAAGACTGCGATCGCCAGAAGGTAGAGCGCGGCGACGACGTTCTCGCTTAGGAGGAACAGGACGTTCGGCCAGACCGCCTCGTGCAGAAGGAAGAGATCGTCGCTGCCCATGAAGAACGTGATGAGTCCCGCGTGCAGCCAGGGCGATCGCACGTGGAGCTGGTCCTCCGACGCCCATGTGAGCAAGCCCGCGGCCGATCCGAACATCCACACACACGCCCCCAGATTCGAGAGGATCCCAAGGTAAAAGTGCTCGCCGGTTGTCTGGGCGGGGTCACGGGTGAAGTAGCCGATTTCTCGCTGAAGAGCGGCGCTTGCGACCGCGATCCCCCCGAGCACGAGCAGCGCCATCGCGAGTGCGAAGATGTATGGGCGTGCCCCTACGGCAACCGCGCCCTTCGTTGGCAGCCGAGGATGGTGGGACATCGACGCCTCCGGTGTCTCCAGGACTCTACGGACGCCGCGGGTAGAGCTTCGTGAGCGCTGCGGCACCGTCCACGATGCCGGTGACGTCGTTGTCCGAGAAGACGTTGCCAATCCCCCGATAGTCGACGATCGCCGCATCGCGCTGGCCCTTGAACGTTACGCGGCGCACGCTGACGCCGGTCGTCCCTTCATCCAAGAAGATGCCAACCTCCGAGGACGTGATCTGGCTGTCTTCGACGACGTTGTTCGTGCATGCTGGCTTGCTGTCCCACTGCGGATCGGCCCACTCGCAGATCACGCCGATGCGCACGGTCGGCCCGACACGCAATCGCGAGAAGGTGCTATCGCTGGTGAAGTGCTCGAGGTAGATCGCGAACGGAGTGTCGTCCACACGGACATCCTCGAACCGCGATGCGCGCGCAGCCGTCCCGGTCCAAAGCCCAGACCACGCGCACGACCGTAGATCAGCGCCGCGCACTGTGGCGGTATTTCCGACCCAAAGGCACGCTTCGCTCGTGCCGTTCGATGATCGCGGCACCGCGCGCGATACGCCTTCAACCTTGAGGTCGGTGAGGACGGCAGGGGTCGTCACGATGCGCGCAGGATCGTTGGCGTCGACTGCGATTCCCCGATCGGTGACGTTGCGGACACTCGTACGCTCGATGACCAGCCCCTCCGGCTGCCGGGCGAGGATTCCGTTCGGGATCTTCGCGTTTCCCGTGATCGTGACGTCACTGACCCGCGACGCCATCGCGCCACCGTAGATAAGGATAACCGCGTTGTCGGTCACTTTCGCCAGGTCGGACACGTCGAACACCACACCGCGCACGACGCCGCCGCCTCGCGCCTCGTTACCCCCCATGACCAGGCCGGCCTGGAACGTGACGGCGCCCAGCACCTCTGCGTACAGGCGGTGGCCCGCGGTATTGACGAATGGCCGGGTTCGGTCGTAGATGCCCGGGGCAAGCGCGATGTCCGTCGCCGCAGCGGACGCGAGCGCCGATACCAGTTGAGACGACGTCACGACGCGGGTAGCTCCAGGTGGAACAGACGATGACGCAGCTGACGGCGCCGGCGTCGTGGAGGGTGGCGCGCCACGCGTTGCACAAGACGACAAGATCAGCGCGATGCAGGCGAGCACGCGCACGCGCCCGAAACGGCCGTGCGTCCCGCGTGGCGTCATAGAAATCGGCACGAGCTTCTATGTATGATAGAAGTGAGCGTTCCCGACGACGGACACGAGGCGCGCGTCAGCAGGAGACACGCTCAAGGTTCGCGGGGGATGAGTTCTTGCGCGTGCGCGGGCGGGTACGCCGGTGGGGGATGACCTTGGAGACAGGCGTGGTGCGCACGGCACGGCCCGGGCGAGGTCAGGTCGCCGCGAAAGGGCGCTATCCGGAGTTCGGCGCGCCACTTCTCGCGGAGCGACGGCTGATCCTGCTGGCCCTCGACCTTGCCGCGATCCTGGTCGCGTTGATCGTCGCCCAACGTGTAGCCGGTGAGGCTACGACCGATCTCTCACGCGCGGTCGTGCTGGCCGGAACGTGGCTGGCAAGTGCGTTCGCGTTCGAGTGTTATGACCTGCGCGTCGCGTCGCGCACCCGTTCAAGCCTGATCGCGATCTTTGGTGCTATCGGCATCACGCTCCTCTCCGTCCTGGCGCTGTCGGCAGCCGACGTGGCCGACCTACGTCCATTCGGGACGATCTCCGCAGTGGGAGTTTGGGCAATCATGAGTCTCGGGCTACTTGGAGCCGTGCGCTCTGGGTATGTCTCGCTCCTCACGCGGCCGGAGTTGCGCCGGCGCGTCGCTGTCGTCGGAGATGCCGCCAGCGCGCAGGATGTAGTTCGCCTGTTGAAGGCCGAAGCAGCCGCGGAGTACGAAGTCGTGCGCGTCATGACAGCGGAAGGCGCGCCTATGGCGGACGCATCCGTTGTTGACGAGTTGGTCAGCAGTGTGCGGGCGCAGCGCATCCAGGAGGTGATCCTTGCGAGTGGCGACACCGACGATCGCCACCTCGCACTCGCACTGATCGAGTTGTATGAGTCGGGAGTAGAGGTCAGGCACTCCGCCGACGTCTACGAGGAATTGACCGGTCGGGTCGCGGTAGAGCGTCTCGGAAACCAGTGGATCACCCTGCTGCCCCGTCGCCCCGGTGGCGGACGCCTCTACGAGGCCGTCCGGCGGGGGCTCGACATCGTCATTGCAGCGGCCTTGCTCGTCCCGGCCGCACCGATCCTCGGGTTGCTCGCCGTCCTGGTCCGGATCGACAGCCCTGGCCCGGTCGTGTTTCGTCAGCAGCGCGTTGGTCGATTAGGGCGACCCTTCACCGTCCTCAAGCTGCGCACGATGGTCGCCGATGCTGAGACTGACGGCCCGGTGTGGGCGCGACGGACCGACCCGCGACGGACGAGGCTCGGCCGGTTCATGCGTCCGACCCGCCTCGATGAGATTCCTCAACTCTGGAACGTCCTTGTCGGCGAAATGACGTTGATCGGCCCACGACCAGAACGACCTGAGTTCGTGCAGATGCTCTCGCGCGAGATACCCCACTACCGAGCGCGCCACCTCGTTCGTCCCGGACTGAGCGGCTGGGCACAGGTGAAATTCCAGTACGCGGGGTCCGTCGAGGACTCGCGCCTGAAGCTTCACTATGACCTTTATTACGTCAAGCATCGGGCGCCTTTGCTTGATCTGGTCATTGCTATGAAGACGATCGCAGTCCTTCTCCGCGCGCGCGGCCGGTAAACCGCATGCGTGTCCTGCACGTGATCACGAAGGGCGAGCTCGGGGGCGCGCAGCGGTACCTCGCGGAGCTGGCGCGCCGCCAGAGGAGCTTCGGATTCGACGTGGAACTTGCGGCCGGCACTCGGGGCTGGCTGACGTGTCAGGGCGCCTTCTCCGCCGTGCACGACGTGCCGCAGATGGTGCGCGAGCTCGATCCGCGGCGAGACGCCGCCGCTCTTGGGAGCCTACGCCGACTCCTCCGGCGCGAGAGATTCGATGTGGTGCACACGCACAGCAGCAAGGCGGGCACGCTGGGCCGTGTCGCTTCGGTGCTAGAGCGAGTGCCCTTCGTCGCGCACACCTCGCACGGGACACCGCTCGCCGAGCGGATCTCCGCGACCAGACGCGTGATCTATTGGGCCGCGGAGCAGCTCGGCGCTCTTGCGACAGATCGCCTGTTCGCAGTCTCCGAGGTCGAGCGCGATCTTCTCCGCCGCTCGCTGCTCGTGCGACGCGGCGCCCTCCGTGTCATGACCATCGTTCCCGACGACGTACGGGGGATCTCCGCGACGTGGCACCTGAGTGAAGCGAATCGTTGGGACCTCGTCGCGATCGGCAATCTCTATCGCAACAAGGGATACGATGTGCTGCTCGAAGCGCTCCCAGTGCTCGTCGCACGTCATCCGAAGGTCAGGCTGCGCGTGTTCGGGGATGGTCCCGAGCGCTCGTCGCTGCAAGCCCAGATCCAGCGCCTCGGCCTGGCGGCGCACGCGACACTTCCCGGAGTGACTCACGACGTCCAGGCAGAGCTCCTCCGCGCGGGTATTTTCGTCATGCCCTCGCGTAAGGAAGGGCTTCCGCTCGCGCTCGTCGAGGCGATGGCAGCCGGCGTGCCGATTGTGGCGACGCAAGTCGGCGCCGTCGGTGCGACCCTCGGACCCGGGGTCGAACGCGCCCGGCCCGAGGACCCCGCGGATGTCGCGAGGATCCTCGAGCGGCTGCTGGCGACCGATCAGCTCCGGATCGCTACCGGAGTCGCGGGCCGTGCAGCGCTCGACCGCCTCACAGCCCGTGATGATCCCTCGGCCGTTCGCTCGATGTACGCGTGAGGTACGCGGTGCAGAGGCTTCGCTTCGGGGCGGTACTCGGCGGCTGCCTACTGCTGTTCTGGCAGCAGGACGCGGCACCCGTCGACTGGCTCTTCGGCTTGGCGATCGTCGCGAGTGCATTGACCTGGCGACGTGGATCCCCGGAATTTGACCTCGCCTGGCCGCAGCCACTGCTGCTCGTATTCCTCGCCGCTGCCGCCGCCGCAAGCACGCTTGCCGGCGGCGTACCGCGCGCGCTGGCGACCGAGGTCTATCTCATTCTCGCGTCATTGGCGATCGCGTCGACATTGCGGGATCGGCCAACCCGCGTCGTCCTGATCGAACGCACGATCGTCGCTGCGGCCACGATCGCTGCGGTGCTGGTCACGCTCGGCGCGCTCGCCGGCGAGCTCGGTATCGCTGCTCTTCAGCAGTTCGCCTACGACGACCTGCGCGGCATGGGACTGTTCAAAGACCCGAATGTCGCCGGCACATTCATCGCGTGCAGCTATCCGCTCGCCGTCGCGGTCAGCCGACAGGTCCATCGGTGGCGGGCTCCCTTCCTGATCATCCTCACCGGGGTCCTCGCGACAGGCGTCGTCTTCTCGTACTCGCGCCTTGCGCTCGGAGTGCTCGTGCTCTCCGTGGTTGCGACATCGGCAGCGCTGCTCGCGACGCGGCAACGGCGCCTGTCCGCTGCTCTCATCGGTCTCATGGCGGCCGCTGGCGCGGGGATCTTCGCAGCCGTCTCCGTGGACGCTGTGCCTGCGCACCGGTACCGACCCGTTCAGGGGTATGACGAGTCCGGCCGCTTCGTGACGTGGGGAGTAGGCCTGCAGCTGTTCCGTGAGGCGCCTCTTGGAACAGGAGCGGGATCCTTCGAAGATCGGATGCGCTACTGGTTCGAACTCAAGGAACACCCGAACGCGAGCGACCCCCCGGAGAACCTCGCGGCAAACGGCGCGTTCGATGGCCAAGGCGGTTGGCGCCTTCGAAGTGTGACCGGCATCGTCGATGATCCGGCCAGCCTCACCGGACGTGCGTTGCTCAAACGCTCGACCGAGCCGTTCCAGGATGCATGGCAGCGGCTGAGGGTCGAGCCCGGCCTGACCTATTCCGTTGCGGCCCAGATCCGCACGGACGGAACACAGGGGCTCGTCATCGTGCACTGGCGTGACGAAAAGAACGTCACGATCGCCCAGTTCGGCACGAGGATCGTTTCGTCGCCTGAGTGGACCGAGTCGCAGGCATTGGCTCAGGTCGCGCCGAGCGAGGCCGTCCGGGCGATCGTTTTCCTGTCGAACCTCGAGCCCGGAGAGCAGCGCTTCACCGCCGTGCGTTTCGTGCGTGGACCCACCGTTCCCGAGTGGTCGCCCGACATGCAGGTCCCGACCGAACGGCTGCGGGCGGAGGACGAGCCGGCCACTTTGTCTGCCCACAACACGTATCTCCGCGCCGCCGTCGAGACCGGCATCGTCGGTGCAGTCGCTCTCCTCGCGTACTGGAGCATTCTGCTGGTGGTGGCGTGGCGGAACGTCACGCGCACGAATTGGCACTGGGCGATGGCGTTCACGCTCGTCATGCTCGGAGGGTTTCTCATCGACACGCTCCACTGGAGGCAAGTGTGGATCTATGCCGCCGTTCTTGCGGCGGGGTGGAGCAGGCCACCGGTGGTCGTACAGGCGACGGGACGTCGCATACCTGAACGACGACGCCACCGGGTCCTGACGCAGTGAGCCACGGCGCGTTCGGCGCGCCGGGGGGGCTGGCCCACGGCTCGGGCCTCCTGTTCGTCTCGCAGCTGGTCGGCAACGCCGGATTCTTCACGGCCGTCCTGCTGCTTGCTCGCGGCCTTGGCGCCGAAGGTCGTGGATCCGTGGCCTTCTTCATCGTGACGGCGATGGTGCTGGCCCGCCTCTCACGGGTCGGGGTGGCGGAAGCGACGATGGTGGTCGCGGCCCGCGACGCCGAGAGTCGGCCGGTCCTGCTTGCGAACCTCCTTCTCTTCGCGACCGCCTCCTCGATCCTTATGGCAGGCGTTGCCGTATCGCTCTTGGCCCTGGCCGCCGACCGACTGCCCGCGGGCATCGACCCTGCCATCCTCCCGCTGATCGTCGTCGCCGCGTGGGCATTCGCGCTCGTTGAGGCGCTCAACGCATTCCTGCTCGGCTGCAGTCGCTTCGCACAGAGAGCGATCATCACGGCGTTCAGTCCATGGCTCTACGCCGTCCTGGTAGCGATCACGCTCTTGCCAGGCGGCCTAACGGTGGCTAGCGCGGCGGCGGTCTGGACGGTCGCTCACATCGCGTGGGCGCTGCTGCTGATCGTCGCGTCGTTCCGGCGCAACCGGGTCGCCCGGCCGGACTTCGCCTTGCTCCTCAACTCGATACGTTTCGGTTTGCGCGCGTGGCTTGGCTCGCTTTCGAACTTCTTGAACTTCAGGATCGACCAGCTACTCCTCGCGTTCATCGCGACCGAAGCGACCCTCGGCATCTATGCCGTCGCGGTGAATGCGTCGGAGATCCTGCTCTACCTTCCCGAAGCAGCGGCTGGCGCGCTCGTCCCGCTCCTCGCGCGAAGCTCAGCCCAAGAGCGGAGCGCGCACGTGCTCCGTTCGTTCCGGGTGCTCATGGCCGTGACAACTCTGGCCGTCGTCGTCGCGGCATTGGCCGGCCCAACGCTGTTGCCGTTGGCGTTTGGGACAGCATTCGGTGACTCCGTGGTGCCGTTCCTGCTGCTGCTTCCAGGCGCCTTCGGCTTCGCGGCCCTACGGCTCTTCTCGAACGCGCTGGTCGCGAGCGGGGCTCCCGGGCTCTCCTCGGCTGGACCGCTCGTTTCGCTCGGCGTCGGGATCGCTCTCGACCTCGTCCTCATTCCCCGGTTCGGTGCAAGCGGGGCGGCCGCGGGGGCGAGCGCCGCGTTCATCGCAGGCGGGATCACCGCTCTGGCGATCTACCGATCACGGCAACCATTCGCGATCCGTGGGCTCGCGCCTCGTCTGGGGGACCTGCAGCCACGCGCACTCTTCCAGGCTGGGCTCGATCTCTCGCTGCCCCTGGTCCTACCGGTCCGGACCGGGATCGCGCGTGCTCGCTCCATCCGGTGGCGGATGCGGGGCACGCCCGTCGCCGACAAGGGACTCCGGATCATTTACTACCACCGCGTCTCGGACGAGCCGGATGAGCTCGCTGTCACCCGGCGACGTTTCAGAGAGCAGATGGACTACCTTGCATCTTCGGGGTTCCGCGTGGTCGACACGGTCACGGCGGCAACGCTCGTGCGATCGGGTGAGCCCGTGGAGCGGGTGATCGGCTGCAGTTTCGACGACGGCTACCTGGACATCGCCGAGCATGCGCTGCCCATTCTCGACCACTACGGCTTTCACGCCACCGTGTTCATCGTGACGGGAGTGCTGGACGGCGTCGCGAGTCTTCACTGGTACGACACACAGCCTCCGCTCCTGACCTGGCAGGATGTCGTTCGCCTCGACTTGCGGAGCGCGTTTCGATTCGAGGCCCATTCGGTCACGCACCCCAACCTGCTAGAGCTGGACCTAGCCACCGCTCGCGCCGAGATTCGGGACTCCAAGCTGACGTTGGAGGCCAAGCTTGGCCGTCCGGTCGAGGCGTTCTGCTATCCCGCCGGTCTCTTCTCCCGACGCGATCGGGATCTTGTTGCGGATGCCGGCTACACGAGCGCGGTCTCCTGCGAGCCTGGCCTGAATGTGGCCGAAACTGATCCGTTGATGCTGCGGCGGATCCAGATCGACGCGCGCGACTCACTCCTCGACTTCCAGGCAAAGCTTGGCGGCGGGCACGACCAGCCGCTCGCGGTGCGGGCGTTCTATCGCCGCCTCCGCTACGGCCGGAACGCCCTGTGGGCGGCCCGGGCCCAGGGACCGCTATCATGACCACGCTCCCGCTTTGACGTGCGGGAGTTGAAACGGGGGGACGAAGTGAGCGCTCGTGTGAAGACCACTCTCATCGCGGCAGGGATCGCACTCTCTCTCGGTGGCGGCGTCATGTCGGCCGCCGCCGCGTCACTTGAAACGATCGATCCGGCGAACGCCTCGGTGAGCGACACTCTTGCTCAGTTCGATCGCCAGCAGGTCGCCACGCCGTCGGCTGTCGCCGGGGTCAACGTGCAGGGGGTCATGACGCTGCCAAGCACGGCGACGGATAGGAACGCCAACGCCGCGGCGCTCCTGGGCGTCGGGCTGCTTGCGCTCGGCCTTGCGAGCCTGGGCTTCGCCGTCGTTCGGCGGTAGCAGGCGCCTGGCGTCGGGCGATGCTGCGACCGGAGCTTGCGATCTACCTCGTGGCCTGCTCGACCGATTGCTAGCGCGTTCCCGCCCGTAGCACGTCGAGTATCCGGCGGAGGACGAGGCTGTTCCGTGTGGCGATCGCCTGCTCGAGCAGCGGGATTGCGACGGCAGGTGCGGCGCACCGAGTCGAATCGACCACCAGCGTCTCGCCTGCGACAACGTCCGGGAGCAGCGTCCACGCGTCGAGCGCGGCCCGCAGTGCTTCGTCGCACCTGGCGGCAGCGATCGCTGTAACCGCGAGCGCGCGCAGCGCAAGCGGATCGTTCTTAGAGACGACGACCGCTGTCCGCGCGGCCGCGAGGCCCTCATCGATCCTGCCGGCGCTGACGTTGGCACGCGCGAGGTTGATCCGGTAGCTCGGCTCGTCAGGACGCCGGACCGTGGCTGCCGCGTAGGCCTCGATCGAGGCGTCCCAACGACCTGTGGCCTCGAGCACGATGCCGAGGCGATTCCAGTGTTCGGCGCGCCAGGGTTCGAGGCTGACCGCCCGGTGCGCCTCGTCGACCACCGACTCGGCACGTTCGCTTGTTGCACGCACGATCGAGCGCGCGTCATGGTCCGCGGCGAGCGCGAGCGCGCCGGCGGCAGTCGCGACGAGAGCGACCACCGCGAACACCGCGATGACAAGACGGTGCGCCGGGCCCGCGAGGGCCAGCGCCGGTCGCATTGTCGCGCCGAACGCCACCCACGGAAGCCAGTCCGTCGCGACCGCCCCGACGGTGAGCAGCGCCTGCGTCCAGTAGGAGGTCCACGCGAGCAGCAGTGCGAGCCCCGGCAGCGGCTCCAGCCGCGCCAGGCGCAAGAGGCGAAGCGAACCGACAGTCACGAACGCGACGAGGGCGAGCAGGCCCGGGATCCCCATCGTCGTCGCCGCCTGAAGCAGTGCGTTGTGGGCCGAATCGACCGGCCTACCGGGGCCGAGGACGAGGTTGGTCGCCGCGAGGCGATGGCGGTGATACGCCACGCTCACGCTGTCGGGACCCCAACCCAGCAGGGGGCGCTCGAGGAACGCACCGACCGCTGAGGCCCAGATCAGCGGCCGTGCTTCGGCGCTCTCACCTTCCATCGTGTCGCGTACGCGGACCGCGACGGTGGAGTCGATGATCAGCGGCGATGCCGCGAGCGCTGCGAGAACTAACGTTGCGCCGATCCGTCGGACGGCTTCGCGGACGGCCGAGCGGCGAACGTATGCCCACGTGAAGGGCGCTGCGGCCGCCACGGCGATCAGTCCGATGATCGCCGCCCGGCCGCCGATCATGAAGACCGTCAGCGCGCTTGTCGCCGCGAGCGATCCTGCGGCCAGGCGCGCGACAGCCGAGACATGCGGGACGATCGTGACGCCGAGCGCGAGGCCGACGCCGATGCCTAGGACCTGTCCCAGGACATCGGGGTTGCCCAGCGTGGAGAACGGTCGATCGTGTCCGGTCCATGGAATCGGGTCTAGGCCGAAGGACTGTATCCACGCATACGCGATGACGAGTCCGATCGCCGTGAGGACGCCGACGAGGAACAGCGACCAATCGTCGGCGCTACGGACTGCGAGCGCCGTCGCCATCGTGAGGATCGCCATGTCGACGACGAAAGCGAGCCCGAGGTATCGGCCGGTCTCTCCGATGAGCGCGACGACCACGTCAGCGGCCGTGACGGTCGAGACGCCGGCCGCGAGAACAAGGAGGGCGACGGGCCAGAACGAACGCCACGTCGGTATCGGTGCGTCGCGCATCGTCCGGATGAGCAAGATGGCCAGCGCCCCCGCGAACGCATGCATGGCGACGGCTTTAGGAAGATCGAAGGCGTGCAGAGCGAGCGGATCGATGACAAGAAGTGCGGCAATACCCGAGGTCGTCACGAGCGGCAGGAGCGGTGCGCGACTCATTCCGAAATCACTCGATCCGACGGCCATCGGTGTGTCCTCGCGCACAAGGACCATCGGGCGCCTCGCACCAGGACGAAAGGTAGGAGCTTTGAGCCGTTCGTCCTAATTCCCCGAAATCGCATACCGCGGTCGCACCGCGGCAGGTTATCTCCCCAGAGCACAGGCGAGAGATGCCCCGTCTCTCATGGGGAGAAGTCAAGTGTGGCGTGCGTTCATGACAATCGGCATCGCGGGATTCCTGACCGTCGCGCTGGTCGGCGCACCTGCCGAGATCGCGTCGTCGCTCAGGCAGCCAGCTCCCCTTTGGAGCGCTGGCGCGCTCGCGGGACTCGTGCGCGGCGGGATTTCCGAGGACAGCGCCGGTGCGACCGGAGGCGCTAGCCCAACTCTCGCAGCCGTCGCTCGACGGAGTGGCGAGGGTGCCGAGGTCTCTGCAGCGGCTGCGGCTGCTGGCGGTGCCGCCGTCCCGGCTCGGACGCTGGAAGCGCGGCCCGCCGCCAATCCGCCGAGCGGGACGCTCTCCGCGCTACGTGTCGCGCAGTCCCCAGCACCCGCACCGTCGGGGTCTGCGTCCCTTGAAGGCCAGCTGAAGAAGCCCGCGCCGAATCCTTCGGCCGCGCCGACCCCGACCCCGACATCCGCGACCTCGACCCCGACATCCGCGATCCCGACGACGACATCCGCGATCCCGACGACGACACCCGCGATCCCGACGACGACACCCGCGACCCCGACGACGACACCCGCGACCCCGACGACGACACCCGCGACCCCGACCGCAACGCTCTCGGTGTTTCTGCCGTCCGCGCCGGCCGCATACGCGTTGCCGTCGGGTGCCACTTTCGTCGCGTCGACGGCGGACCTATTGGCAGCTCTGGCTCGGCCGATAGCAGGCGACATCGTGCTGCGTGATTGGACGTACGACCACACGACGTACTTCGTTAACAACGCGAACCACCGGCTCTACGCCGCAACGATGGGTCGTGCGATTCTTCGCGCTGGCCTTGCGATCGGCGCTAACGCCGCAGGCAGCGGCGCCCTCGTACGTGGTCTCGCGTTCGACGTCAGTGATCCGGCCAAAACGCTGCACGGGGGCGTGGTACATGTCTGGGGCGCGACGACCGGCGTGCGCGTCCTTGACACGACGATCTCCGGCAATGGCATTATCGCGAATGGGGTCATGGTGCGCCAGCCGGAAGCCTTCGTTGCTCAGCGGTTGATCATCCGGGGCTTCACGAGCAACGGTCTGTTGCTCGACGCGAACGACCTCAACCGCACTCTTGCCGTGCGCGCCCTGATCGAGGACATCTCGGTGGCCAATGTGGCCCGACCGGTCCCGGGCTCGAGCAATGGGACCGCTGAATCGTGCATGTGGGTCGGAAACACAGCCACAGTGCGCCGGGTCCACCTCGTGAACTGCGCGTGGATGGGTCTCTGGACCGGTACCAACGACATCGGCTCGACGTACGAGCACCTGACAATCGACCGTACGCCGATCGGTATCTACGCCGAGCACTTTACGACCGGCACCACTTTCCAACGCTTCTCCATCGGCCCAAGCGTCCGCACGGGTGTGAACTGCGAATGGGCCGATCCCGCCTGGGGCTCGCGCGCGGGATGCGCCGGCGTCGTGATCCAGGATGGCTCCATGCAGACGTCCCTTGCGGGCGTCTACCTCGATCAGGGAACGACCCAGACGACCGTCCGGCG
>Ga0136617_10002821_pt1 | contig 15500 bp, 7 predicted proteins | sample AntDrymUQ3222106_2_FD_129672 | JGI IMG/M metagenome (GOLD analysis project Ga0136617, IMG submission 129672) | Polar desert sand microbial communities from Dry Valleys, Antarctica - metaG UQ322 (21.06) | ecosystem: Environmental > Terrestrial > Soil > Desert | place: Antarctica: Dry Valley...
ATGCTCGCATATCTTTCCGCATCTCGTCGGTGATTTCGTGTTTCGCTTCGTAACATTTCGATTGAAAATTCGGCAGAATAACCTCTAACTTCTTCTCAAAATTTTGAAATTTTTCGAGCGGATAAAACTCGTCCATGTCGCCGTAAAGATATAAAACCTCGGCGCTTAATTTTCGATAGATCGCATTTGTATCTAAATCGGAAGGAATGCCGCCGCACACTCCAATTACTCCGCGCACCCGTCCGGGATTGGTCAAAGCAAACCGAAAATTGAGCGCGCAGGCTTGTGAAAAACCGAAAAGATAAATTTGATTTTCATCAATTAAATTGTCTTTTGCCAATTTTTCTATCAAATCAAGTGCAAAATTGTGATGCACTAAAATTGATTCGTCGGATTTATAATCGGTCAGCCAACCGAAGCCGACTTTGTAACCGTCGTCCGTTTGCCGGTAATGCTGAAACGGTGCTTGAATCGAAGCGATGACGAAATTTTCGGTCGCAATCAGACGCGCCTCACGCATCATATACCGCTTGTGTGCGCCGTAGCCGTGAACCGCAAGCAGAAGCGGCGCGGGATTTTCTAGGTTTTCGGGAACGAAAAGGTCGTAGTAAAGTTTGATTTCGGCGGTCAAATTTAAATCGGTTTTTAGCATAATTTGGTATTACGCAAGAGGCGGTGAAAGTAATAAAATCAATCTGTTATAAACGATGCGCGTTACTAAACTACCGCTTGCGATGCAATTTTACTTGATTGGCTTGATTTACCGCAACAGCCGGATGATTTAGCCTTTGTTTATCAGAATAAGTGGAGGTTGCCCACGACCACCTGTATCGGGTTTTGTATTTATCGTTTCTATATTCGCGAGCCGTGGGGGAGCTTCAAACCTCTTGAAAACGGACGGCTGCTTGCTAATTGATGATACGACTTGGCAGCGATTCAGTCAGAAGTCAGAAGGCGCATCTTTTGTCTAAGACTCGCGGCTCTCGAAAAGAGTGTAAAGACGTGCAAGTTGGACTGCTGATTTGGACGGATGGAAGATGGCGCGTTCCGCATTAATTTTGCCATAAAACAGCCGATTAGATGAAAGAATTTATCGCACAAAAAAGTAGCAAGTTGATAAACTCAACACGTTTTTTGAATTTATTGGAGTTAGTAAATGGATTTGACCGCCGACCTGATGACCATAAATTGAAATAGGGAGAGTTTAATCTAAATAAATTAAACTCTCCAGAAAAACCAAGTTTTAAAAAATAAACTTAGCTCGCAAAGTAACGGTTCTTCCGGTGAAAGTTCCGATGTCATAGTTTAGAAAATCGGGATTTCCGGCGATACCGAAAGCGGCGGATTGTGCGCCGACTCCGCCTGTAAATAAGGCTTCGACTTGTGCGCCGGTTCCGCCGATGGTGCGCGGGCGTTGGTTGAACAAGTCAATTATTTCCGCGCCGATTTGGAAATTAAAGCGACCGTCAGTGCCGAACCGCGTATTTTTCAAAATTACCATATCGGTTTGGTTATAACCGCGGGTGCGGAAAGTGTTGCGACCGAGGTTTGAACGCGCCAGAAAACCGGTCGGGACGTATCCGGCGTTTGGATTTAGTGCAACGTAAGCGACCGTCGCGGCATTGCCGAGCGCAACCGGCGTGACGACTCCGTTAATCAAGGCAACCGCTTGAATGCCGCTGCTGATATTCGGATCGCCGTTTGGATTGAAGGTGGCGCGGTCGCCTGCTGCATCTAGATTTCGGTTACTGTCAAAACCGGAACGAATCGTAATCGGCTGTCCGGATTGAATCTGGAAGATGCCGTTTATCTGCCAGCCGCCTAAGAATGCCCGCACGAACGGATTATCGTCATTATTGAAAAAAGGTACGTCATAGTTGAACGACATGACAAAACGATGCGGAACATCGAGTGCCGATAATCCTTTTTCGTCGTCAATATTAAATCCGTCTTGCGGGCGACGCGGATTAAGCGCACTCGAGTTTAATTCATTTGTGGAATTATCCAAGGTTTTGCTGAAAGTGTAAGCGGCAGTTAAGCCTAAATTTCTGCTAAAACGACGGGTTAAGCTAACCGAACCGCCGTCATACCAGGATTTACCGATGTTCGGAAATCCGGTGACAGCAGAGTTTGCGCCAAAACCATACTGCACCAAAGACCTTCTTCCAACCGTTGGACTGTTGGCGGTAATTGTTCCGAGTGTTGGCAGCCCCGCCAGTTGTGCAGCCGTCGGTTGACTGAAAAGAGTCGGAATAATCAAGTCTTCGTCGCGTACTGTTCCGCCATTGAATTGAACCTGCACCGGCAGTTTTCGGCTTCGGGTACTCAGAAAGCGAAATTCGATTCCCGTATCTCGGGTAATCTGTCGCTGATACGAAACCGCAAAGGAAAGCGTATAAGGAGTTATCTGGTCCAGGATAATCGAACTGGTCGCTGCCCGCGCCAACGCTGCTGTGTCCGATGGCAGCAGAGCGTTCGGAATTGCTCCGCTTTGTAGGAAGGCTGTCGCCGGACCGCCGCCGTTGTTTTCCTGTGAAAATTGCGGTGGTAAATTTAAAAGTAGCAGATTTTGGAAATTCACGAAATGCGAAACGGCAAAGTTTGCTCTAATCGAGCTTTCACCTAGATTGCCGAACAAAAATCGTCCGATTGAATTATTCCAGGTCGGTGAATACGCAAAACCGATGCGCGGCGCAAAGTTATTTCTATCCGTTTTCGGACGATTAAACTCAATCACGCCGGGAACGGAAGCGACATTATTAAGCTCCTGACTGGCGGCATCGCGCGGTAAATTGGCAAATTCATAACGCAATCCCAGATTCAGCGTCAGATTCGGACGAACCTTCCAATCGTCCTGACCGAAGAAGAAAAATTGGAAGCGGTTGCCGACAAAATTCGGTGAACCGACACCGCGTATATCAACCGAATCCGGCTTAAGGTCTTGTAATAAAACATCGAGCGTTGTGTATTGGTAATCACCTCGGGCGCGCGGCAGAAAGGAACTGGTGAGAAGCAATCGGCGCATTTCACCGCCGAATTTAAACGTGTGACTGCCGCTGACAAGCGTCAACGCGTCATAAACCTGGTAATTATTATCAACCGGAGTACCTTGCGGTAAATTACCGTTCGGTCCTAACGCCAAATTTAATGAGTCAACTGTTATGTTTGGAAAATCAGTTACCGATGAATCTATTAATGGACGCGTATCAATTGCGCTTCGGAACGAAAGTCGCAAATCATTGACGACGTTTGCGCTGATGGTTCGCACCCAGTTTGCCGAAAACAAACGAGAATCAAAGGCAACAGAATTGTTAAATTTTAATCCGCCGCCGCCGGCTTGGATAACACGTTGACGGGTGTAACCGAAACGGTAGCGAAATTGATTTTTTTCATCCGGCAAATGGTCAATATTAATTTGGAATAAATGATCGGATTGACTGCCCGGAATCGGCAAAATGACTACTCCGAAGGGAACGCCGGAAACGCCAAGTACCGCCGGAATAATTACGTTGCCCTCCACGTCCGTAGTTATGCCGCTGAGGAGTTGAGAGTTGGTCGCCAACGTCAAATTATTTTGGAGTAAATTCACGACAAACGGGCTTACTCCGGGAATCGCGGCGATTTGGCTAAGACCCGCCGCAGTCGGAGCAAAATATCGATTAACCGCGCCCGGCTGCTCCAGAAATAATCTTTCGTAGGCACCGAAAAAGAAAAGCTTGTTTTTCAGAATCGGACCGCCGAGTGTGCCGCCGTAACGCGCTTGTTTGAAAAAATCTTTTTCCCGTCCGTCTTCGAGGGTCGAGCGGGCATTGAATTTTTGGCTGTCATAATACATAAAACCCCGACCGTGAAAGCCATTGGAGCCTGATTTTGTAATAGTATTAAACTGACCGCCCGCACCCGCGCCGAATTCGGCATTAAAATTATTTTGTAGAAGCGTAAATTCTTCGATTGCATCTTGAATTACAACAGCCGCCGGACCGGTCACGGAAGCATCGTTATTATCCACTCCGTCAACATTAAAAGTGTTGCCGCGCGGTCGAACGCCGCCGACCGAACCACCCGAACCGGAAGTGCCGGCGGCGCGTGGAACGACGTTCGGGGCAAGCAACGCCAGATTTGTCGGGTTTGCGCCAATCGGCAAATCCTGCACTTTGCGCGAATCGAAGCTTTTTCCAAGCTGCGAACTATCCGTCTGGACAATCGCTTCACTCGCCGTTGTCACATCAACGACATTCGTTGCGCCGCTCACCTGAAGCGTCGCGTCAACCGTCGTTGTTTGATTAAGAGCGACGACCAACTCGCGCGTGGTGTTTGCGAATCCGCTCTGCTCGACCGTAATAGTATATTCACCGACTGACACATTCGGAAAAAGATAAGAACCGGAACTGGTAGTTTGTGTCGTAATTACTTGACCCCGCGCTTTGCTTTCCAGTTTGACGCTGGCATTGGGAATCACTGCTCCCGCAGCATCAACGACACTTCCGGTAACCGCCCCGCCCGTTACTTGCGCGAAAAGAAATGTGGCGCTTAATAATATTCCGGCGATTGCTGCCAATGTATATTTTAATTTTTTAAACATAAATTTTATCTCCTAAATGGTTTGAATTTTTATCAACAGCCGTAGTGCTAAAATTACTCCGGCTATCTTCAGCGCGTTTTGAATAGCGCAATGTTTTACCTGGTTTTTTCAAAATCTTAATTACCGTTTTAAGGTCTTTCCAGGCGCATCCATTTTTTGGAACACATTGCATTTTTCAAAATGCTTTCACCCAAAATAAGCGCAACCGTTATGCCTTTGAACCGGCACTCGTCGGCAATTAATCATTTGGAGAACTAGGAAAAATTTGTTTGTTGAAAAAAATGTGTGAGCTTGCGGATTTTGCCGAAAAAACGTGAAATATCGGAAAATTTGAATTTTTTTGTTCTTCTAAATTGTCAAGAATGTTCCGTTTTTTGGATTCTTGAAGATAATTGCGATATTGATTTGAAAACGTCGAACTTTTTGAGTTTTTGTATTTGGTAATAGTTAAAAACTCCAAAAAATATTTTTGACGGATGGAACCTGGCATCTCGCCGGCAAACGCCGCGGAAGCGGCGTAAAAAGGCGCGAATAATCAAGTGAGAATAAACACAACACTCGCCTTCACTGCCGGCGAGATGCCAGCGTTCCGTTTTGAAAATAATCCAATGTAATTTTGTTAGACTGCTTGTCTACAACGGTTTGAGAAATATCAATTCAAAATTGATGAGAAATTGATGGATTTTATCTAATTTTTTGAGGACTTTTACCGCCGCGTTATGTGAACTTCTCTTTAACGAACAAATTTTCTTGAAGTCGTTCGTTAAAATAAATTGAAAGGTAGGTGAAAGTTATGCAGAAAAATAAAATAGTTTCATTGGATTTATTAACATCGGAAATTAATCCGCAACATTCATTTCAGTCCGCCGCTATTATCAATAATCGTTTGGAAGCTCTGAAGGTTTTATCGAATTCTCTTTTATATGAACTGGAAGCCCTGCAGATGAACGAACAAGCAGTTAAAGGCGGTAAGATTGATTTAACCGGCGAAGTTCATCGCTTTGAAGCCGACTTAATTCGCACTGCGCTGCTCAGAACCGGCGGCAGACAACGTCCGGCGGCGCGACTTTTAAATGTTAAAGTAACCACCCTCAACGCAAAGATTAAGCGTTTTGGTATAGAACCGCATAGTTTGAACGGAAATATTTAAAGTAGTTAGAAAAAACCTATGAAGTTTTGGAAAAAAGCCTGACGCTCGGCGGAATCGCGCCCGAAATTTTGAATGCCGAAAAGGATTTTGCCGTCTTTAAAGATGAACGACGCTTTAGAGATTTGGTCAAGAAATCCGATTTGGCGGTTAATCCCTGCAAAGCCAGCCCCGAATTTCGGCAGTTCGATTTTTGGATTGGCGAGTGGATTGCGAAAAATGTGCAAGACGTAGTCGTCGGTTCGAGCAGTATCCAGCAAATTCTCGGTCAATGCGTAATTTTCGAGAATTGGTCAACGCCCGTTTCGAGCGGTAAAAGTTTCAACATTTATGATGTCAATGACAAAAGATGGCATCAAGCCTGGGTTGACGACAAAGGAATTTTTACCCATTACATCGGCGAGGTTAAAGCCGGGAAAATGGTTTATATCGCCGACACCGTTATCGGCGGTAAAAAAACTCTCGCCAAAATGACTTTTTCCAAGTTAGACAACGGAGATGTCCGACAATTCGGTAAAAACTCGGTTGATGACGGCAAAGCTTGGACAATGACGTTTGATTTTACTTATGTGAGGAAAAAATAAATAGGAAAAAGTATAACGAAAAAAAATTAACCGACGAACTCTTTCGGCAATTTTGGTGATTTTAACGCTTGGTTTCTATGTCGTAATGCTCGCGCAGCAGCAAACGGTGAAAACGCTGCCAGTAAAGCCATTTAATCGAGAAGGCGCGCTTGCCAAACTGCGTAAGGCAAATCAAAGGCAGCGAAAAAGAACCGTCGGAAAAGGTTTTCAAAAATATTCAGATTTTAAAAGGCGTTCCCGCCGGAAATTTGTTGAAGGAACATCGGTTACAGACGCTCGCTCGGTGGCAATTGCACACAATTGCCACCGAGCGAGCGTTGGGAAAGCGAAGATAAGCCAGCCAAGCAAATAGCTCGGGAAATGGTCGGGATGACCGCGACAATTAATGGTCAGCTTTTGAAGAACATTAAAAATTTGACAGGAGCGAATCCGATTGTTAATTGCACGACTTGTCATCGTGGACAAATTACGCCTGCGCTGAATTTGCCGATGCCAAGTTTATCGACGACGACGACCAAATCGCCGGATTAATCGCTTATCCGGACGAAAATATTTTGTAAGATTTTCAAAAAGCAGTCAGAACGACCAAAAACTTATTAATTACGGTTTCCTAACATTTTAATAAAACGCGAGTCTTCGCGGATTTCCTTCCAAACCGGGTCTGTGTAAATTAAGTTCATCGGCAGAACTTTGGTGTTGTAGGCTTTTTGAAAATACACAAACGATTCGTCACGGCTGCCGAGCGCATATGTAATCAGCGTGAGGTCATTAAATAATCCGGCATCTTTATCGGCTTCCGGTTTTAATTGGGCGACAATCGCTTCGGCTTCCGCGCGGCGATTCAGTTTCGCGTAAATGTAACCGAGCGAACCGAGTGAGGAAAATCTCTTTCTTCCTGATTCAATATCAATCTTAACTTGTTTAATCGCTTCTTCGATATTGCCGTTGAAAAAATAAGCGTTGGCGAGAGCAAGGCGATTGTTGGCAGAATTTGGAGCGAGTTCGACAGCTTTTTCGCAGACTTTGACCGCTTCGGCAAAACTTTCTTGGAAAGTCAATATATTGCAAAGCGCGCCGTTGCTAACCGGTGAAAGCGGATCGTATTCTTGCGCTAATTTCATCTGGCTGACGGCTTGGTCTGATTTTCCCAACCTGAACAAAATCCAGGCGTAACGAACCCGCGCCGTTGAATTGTAAGGCGCAAGCTCAATCGCGCGTTCAATCGAATGCTGCGCTTCTTCGACGCTTGTCGGCGTAAGCTGGATGAACGCCATCGCTATGTGCGCTTCGGCAATTGAATCGTCCAGAGCCAGTGCCTTTTCGGCGGCGGCACGGGCTTTTGCCGTCATCTCTCTCGAATCAGCGTAGCGGTAATAGCCGAGCATATTATAAGTGTCGGCAAGCATTGCGTGAGATTCCGCGAAATTCGGATCAATTTCGATGGCTTTCTGAAAATGCACGACTGCTTTTTGCAAATTTTCTTTGGTCCGCGTGTTCCAGAAATAAACGCCGAGTTGATAAGCCTCTAATGCTTCAGGATTGTTGGTTGGACGTTGTTCAAGAAGTTTCCATTGTTGCGGCGTAAGTTTGAGCGCGAGCGACTGGGCGACTCGACCGGAAATCGAATCTTGAAGCGCGAAAATATCGGTGGACTTTTCGTCAAACATCTCCGCCCAGAGCGGTTTGCCGTCGGCGATGCGGACAAGTTGAACGGAAACACGCACCCGTTCGCCATCACGCTGAACTGTTCCTTCTAAAACGGCATCTACGCCGAGTTCGCGTCCCGTTTCGGTAATACTTAAAACCGGCGCGTCGGTATAACGGAAAATCGCACTCGTCGGGCGCACCGGAATTTTCTGCAGTTTGCTGAGCCGCATAATTATCGCATTCGCCATTCCAAGCCCGAGTTTTCCTTCAAGGCTTTCGTCATCAATCGGCTGAAGCGGCAAAACGGCAATTGAATTGATGGCGGAAGCAGGCGTTTCCGCTGATTTTTCAGTTTGAAAATAAATGACTAAACCGAGCGCAACCGCCAAGGTAAAAGCAAGTATAAGTCCGGCAAAAGATAAACGTCTTGTCCAAGACAGATTTTTTGCTTTTCCTGCCGCCGTTTCCTCCGGTTTTGAGGGTTCGTCCTGTTGATTGTTTGTAACTTCAATGTTTTCATTTTTGACGAACCACGGGTGTGAACCATTCGATTGAACTATTTTTTGCGATTCGTCAAATTGAGCAGCAGCCTGCGGTAATTGAAATCCATTTTCCGGCAAAGCAGTTTCAGGCTTTGTCTCAGTCAGAGATTCTGAAGCACAAACTTTTTCGACCTGCGCCGTAAAAACATAGCCTCGTCGGGCGACAGTTTCGATATAGGAAACGCCCGCCGGATTTTTACCAAGCGTTTTTCGGAGAAGATAAATATACTGGGTTAAATTAGCCTCTTCAACAAAACTGTCTGTCCAGAGTTCATTGTAAATGTCCTCTTTTTTGACTGTTTGTCCAAAATTTTGGACAAGAATTTGCAGAGTTTGAAAAGCCTTGTGGGTGAGAAGAACAGGTTCGCCGTTTTTTAACAACTTCTGTCTTTCAACATCAAGGCGGAAATTATCAAAATCATAATACACAACGTCACTGTTACACATTTTAAAATTTAGACAGCTAAATTGCCTTATTGAAACTTACCTAAAAAGATGCCGGCTGTAGTACTTTCGTTGTCAGCCTGTCAAACTTTAACTCCGAAATATTTGCAAATAGCCTTATTTACTGATGAATAACGGCAGCACAGAAATAAAGTTTTTCGGACGAAATTTTGTCGGCTCCAAATTAATACGACACATTCTCTATTATGTTTCCGCTAAAGAACGAGAAAAAGATGTCTCCATTGCTGAAGACATCTCTAGTTTACAACCAATATTTTCTAAAAACATAAATTTTTAGAAATCGAAACGCGCTCCGAATTGAACGATTCGCGGCTCGTTGAAAGTGCCTGTGATTCGTCCGAAACTATTGCTGTTAATATCGAGTCCGTTGATGGTTGGATTACTAGCATTCGTCCCAAAAAACGGAACTTGTTTGTTTAGCACATTGAATACTTCCATCCGAAGCTGCAAGCGTGTATTTTCCGAAAATCGGATGCTCTTGCTTAAACCGGCATCCCAGTTTAAATATGGCAATCCGTTGAGAAAATTGCGCGGCAGATTTCCGGTTGACCCGGCTTGATTAAAGAAGAACACCTGTCCGGGAAAAGGTGCTCGACCGAGCGGGCTCGCTGCACGAACACTTCCTAAAGTATAGCCGGGCGGAAGCGGCTGCGTTAAATCAAAACCGTTAATGACCGGCAGTCCGGAACCCGCTCTCGGGGTTGCCACCGCAAACAGAACTTTCGGGTTAATGAAATAAATTCCGTTTGGAGTTTTAAAGATTCCGGTCAGGTCTTTGATTTGTTCATCATTCAAAGTAGAAGTCGCCGATTGTCTGCCGGATGCAAAAGTAATCGTTGATGTTGAACGCGGGTCAATGATTCCAATCGGCGGTCCCGAACTCAGATTAACAATCGAAGTTACCTGAAATCCTCCGAAAAGCAGATTCATCAAGCCGCCTTGATTTAGGAAACGTTTTCCTTTACCAAATGGTAATTCATAAATTGCATTAGCATTAAGCGTGTGCGTTCTGTCAAAATCGGGACGCGAAAAGTTAAGCCTCGGATTGTTATTATCCTGCAACTCATCTTGTCGATTTTGGTCTTCATCCGGGAAGTCACTCAAGGTTTTTTGGAAAGTATAATTAGCTTGAAAAGACAATCCACCACTAAAGCGACGACGAACTTCAACCTGAAGCGCATTGTAGCGAAGCGTGCCGGTATTTTGTAGAATTTCATCAACAAAAATATTTGGGTTCTTTACGATAGGTACGGTGCCGGTAAGACCATTTAAGAAGTAGAACTGTGCCAGCGAACCAGCTCGTCCGGCTTGAATCAGCGGAAAAACAGCCGCGTTGTTCAAAAATCCGCCGTTTGCCAGATTGTTAAAAACAGTTAGCGGTTGGCTGCCCGGAATTGCCGGATTGTATCTGGCATCCGTACAAATAAAAAGTGTGTCAAAGGAGGTTGCTGCCCCGGGTAATGTCGCCCCTTGCAATCGACAGTTTTGCTGTGCTTTTAGGAAATCAGATAAAAAGCCGTTGCTGCCTAAATCAACCTGATTAAAAGTCGTCGTGCGAATAAAATCATCGCTTCGGCTGCCGACGTAGCGGACTTCAAGCGCTGTTTTGAACCCGATATTGCGTTGAATGCCCAAATTATATTCCAATACTTTTGGAACTTGAATATGCGGGTCAAGACCCAAAACCTGCGCTCCGCCCTGATTGATATTATTTTGGAAAAATGTAATCGGCGGCGGCGTAAACCCTGGTAGTATAAAAGTCGGCAGCGGATTGAATCCGTTGCGCGGTGTCAATGCCGATGCCAAATTAATCGAACCGTTCAGTCTTGCCTGCGTCGTGACCGCGCCCAAGCCCGGATTACCGCCAACCAAGGTTGCGGTTGATTTGACATATTCGTCATTGACATAGTTAAGCCGGAAACCGCCTCTGATAACTGTTCCGCCTCCGAGCAGTTTTGAGAATAATCCTTTCTCGAAATTCGGAGAGTAAGCAAAACTGGCGTTCGGTCCAAAATTATTTTTGTCTGGTTTGTTGAAATCACCCTTTGTGCCCGAATTGCCGCCGACAATATCAAGCGAACCGTTCGGGTCGAGAATGCTTCCGACTAAATCATTATTCTTGATGACCGGCTCCAAAAATAAGCCTTGCGGATTATTGAGCGGTGTGTAAAATTCATACCGCAGTCCGAGATTCAGCGTTAAGTTTGGTCTGATGCGCCATTGGTCTGAAACATAAGCAGAATAATTCTCAAAGTTCAAAATCTGATTCGACGGTCCGAAAGCATAGCCGGTTTGCGGGTCAACCAAATTTGCCGTTTGTCCGGCACTGCCGATAATACCGCCAAGTAGATAACGTAAGGAATTCGCCCGCGCTAAATCAGTTACGCTGATACCGCCCGGAAATTGATTGGCAATCAGCCCTGGTGTGTTCGGATTGGCGGCTGTCGAAATATTATAAGTCGGAATATCGCCGCCCGGAAAATTCTGCGTTCCGCTAAAATTTATGGACTGGAATTTATAGAACTCGGCTTGTCCGCCAAAGCGTAAAGAATGGTTGCCGATTAAATAGACGGCATTGTCCTGAAAATTCCTGTATAACGTATTGCGTCCCTGACTGCGAAAAGAACCTTCCGGAGTAGTAATTATTCCTAATCCTCCAATTAAAAAGTCAGATGGGATATTGCTTTCATTAAAGAAAGGCTCCGAATACTGGAAACCACCGCGAAACTCGTTGGAGAAATTACTAAGCGGTGACCAGCGATATGCTGCAGTAAAGAAATTCGTCGGACCACCTTGATTGACAAACGGAGTCGTCGAAAATCCTGACGGAACATCCGGGCGAGAAGTCGCCGAGTTATTGCGTTTATAGACTACATTCAGAGAATTCCGGTCGTTGAAATCAAGGTCGAAACGTCCTGTCCAGGCATCTCTTAGTATCGGGTTTGAAATGTTGAAATTTAATACCTGAGTAAAGCTGATTCCTGTCGTAACACCATTTCCAGCCGTCGGAAGTCGGTTCAAAATACGCGATTGAATTACCGGATCAACCGTCAATTGCCCGCCTTGCGCGGCGGTAATCGGGCTGACGAAATTAGCTCCCGTCAAAACATTAACAATAACCTGCTGTCCGGCTCCATTGACGTAAGTAAAATCGCCGTTGCGTGCTTGCAGGAGCAGCGTCGTTATTCCCTCCAGAGACCTAACCTGTTGAGCAAGACGGAAGCCTTCATAGTTGAAAAAGAAAAATGCTTTATCTTTCACGAAAACCGGTCCGCCTTCGTTAAAGCCGGGAAGCGGCACCGGACCGCTAAGACTTCCGCCAAATTGATTGCGATTCAGAAACGGTTTTTCAATACTTTGTTCATTATTGAAAAAGTCGTTGGCGGTAAACTTTGAGTTACGATTAAACTCAAACAAGTTACCGTGAAACTCTGAACCGCCGCGCGGCGTGACCAGTTGAATAATAGATGAGCCGCCGCCCTGTTCGGCACCGGCATTTTGTGTGGTAATCGTAAACTCGCCCGTATCGTCAACGCTCGGACGGTCTGGAACGAACGCGCCAGAGCGAATAAAATTATCCTGCACATTGAGACCGTCGCGGGTAAAGGTTGACGATGAAGACCTCTGTCCGTTAATGGAATTGTTCGTCGCATTAGCACCGGCGGTTAAGCTAACCAATGCCAAAGGATTACGACCGTTTAACGGCAGCTCCCGAATCTGTTCGCGACTGGTTGTTGAGCTAAGTTCGCCGTTTGATGCATTGATTTGTTCAACTCCGGCAGTGACGGTTACTACTTCCGAAATCTGTCCGACCTCTAGTTGTGCTTTTAATGAAAATTCACGACCGGCATCAATTTTCACATCAGCGGCAGTAAAGGTCTTGAAACCGGCAGCCGAAATTTTAACGGTGTAAGTACCGAATTCAAGTTGTGGAACTTCAAAATTGCCGTCGTCAGAAGCGGTAACGGTTTTTTCTTTACCGGTCTGATTATCAGTCACAACAATGGTTGCGCCGGGAACTGCTCCGTCGGGAGCAACCACGGTCCCGACAATTCTTCCGGTCGTACTTTGAGCGAATGCCATCGAGGCTTGCAAGCAGATGGTCAAAAATATCAATACTGTTCTTTTCTTTTTATTCATTTCCTTAAATCTCCTTGAAAAATAAATACTCACTGCAAAGTGTCCAAATTATTGGACAAAAACGGTTTACGCTTTGCTCTGCATTAGTTAAAAGCGCAACGTGTATGCCAGGTGCAACGCGTTAGCATTTTTTCTCGGGTGTTATGGAAATGTGATTTTAGATTTTTCGACGAAAAGAAATTTGTTCTCAAATTTGGAAAACAACAGTAGAAAAATTGGAGATTTTGGATTTTTGAAATAATTTGATTGTTTAAAACGTCCAATTTAATGGATGCTTTGGCATTTTTACGAAAAAGTTGTTTGAATAAATACAATTGAACCGCCACTCTAGAATATATGCAAAACCGTTTTTTGATAAATAACGGTTGATATTACGCAAGAGGCAGTAAAAGTAATAAGGTGAATCGGCTATAAATGAGTTCATTACTGAACTACCGCTTGCGATGCATTTTTACTTGATTTGGGAATGGCTGGCTCATAATTATTCATTTGCCTTGTCAATCTCAAGGGATTGGAATGCCTCGATAAACATTTTGTCGCATGGATTACGCGACTTGGCGCAAACTAAAGCCGTTGGGCTATGAGTTACTAAAGAATCCACTTTTAAACGCTTCGTTTGGTAGCAGAGTATCAAGACTTTATGCAGAATTTTCTTGAAAAAATTGACAATCTAGCCGACATCGAAACCGAAAACGATGTAGCGCGGATGCTTGAACGCATCGCTTTCATCTTTATGATTTTGATGTTCGTGTCCGCGCCGCATTCAATCGCCGCGACGCAAATCGCCTGGCTGACGGGAATGTTCGCGTGGTTTGTTCGGCTGTTTCTCAAACCGCGTCCGAGACTCGTCCGCACATTACTCGATGTTCCTTTATGGATATTCTTCGGTTGGTCGGTCATTTCTTCCGTTTTTTCATATGACCCAATAACATCGCTCGACAAACTCCGCAACGTCGCGCTTTTTCTAATTTTTTATTACATAGTTAACGTCGTTCGCACGAAACGCGCCGTTGTTTTTCTCGCGTTTGCGATGATTTTATCAACAATGGTGAGCGTCGTCTGGACACCGATTGAGCGAATTTTCGGGCGCGGCGTAGAGATTGTCGGCGTTAGCGTAGAAAGTCCGTTCACCAAAGCTCTTTTAATGAACGGCGACACGTTGCTCAAAGCCAACGCCAAGAAACTCAGAACGCCGGATGATTTACTGGCAGAAGTTCAAGCCAATGAAACGACAAAAGTGGATTTTTACCGTCCCGATTTTTATTACAGCGTCGAAGTAAGGCGCGAAAATTTACTAGGCGGCACAAGTTCGCTCGAAAAACTCGGCATTGCCGATTGGAAGAAAAGTCGCAATTGGCGTTCGGCAGGTTTCTACGGACATTACATGACTTTCGCCGAAGTTTTGCAGCTCATCGCTTCGCTCACATTCGGACTTTTTATTGCTTCATTGGGAAATAAAAATGGTCGGTGGTCGGTGGTCGGTGGTCAGTTGTCGGAAAGCGAACAACAAAAGGCGAAAGGCAAACGACAATGGACATTGATTTTAGCCGTCTGTCTAGTCGGAATGGCGTTCGCGCTTCTTTTAACCGTTACCCGCGCTTCGCAACTCGCATTTTTGATTTCGGCTTTTGCAATCGTGCTGGCAAATGGCAGTCGCAAAATGGTTCTGACGCTCGCGGCGGTAATTTTGCCCGTTATTTTAATTGGTCTCGTCTTTTTGCAGCAAAGCCGACAAGTCGGATTTTTTGACTCAAAAGATTCTTCGACCACTTGGCGGCAGACGGTTTATCGGGAAGGTTTCGATTTATGGACGGATAATCCGCGCAACTTTTTTCTCGGCGTGGGAATGGATTCGATTAAAAAATACTCAAAAGAATGGCATTTGTTTGACGACGGGAGATTGCCGATGGGACATTTTCATTCAACGCCGCTGCAACTACTCGTCGAACGCGGTTTGCCCGCGCTTTTGTTGTGGTTATGGGTTTTATGGATTTACGCCAGAACGCTTTTGCGTCATTTAAAATTCCAGATTCCAGATTCAAAGTTTCAAAATTCAAATCCAAAATCCAAAATCCGAAATCCGAAATTGGATGGTTGGCGCGAAAGGGGAATTATTTTAGGAAGTTTTGGCGGCTTAATCGGATTTTTTACAAGCGGACTCGTGCATTTTAATTTGGGCGACGCAGAAGTAGCGATGATTTTCTTTATGTTGATGGGTTTAAGTATTTCTTTAGTGATTCAAGATTCAAAATTTAAGATTCAAGATAAATTCGGTAACCCTGAATCTTGATTTTCATCCCACAATTAAAAAAGAAACCAACTAATGCTAACTAATTTTCAGCTACTTTTCCTTAAATACTCTAGGAGTTACGCAGTTGAATGTTTATTTGATA
>Ga0136617_10002822_pt1 | contig 15499 bp, 15 predicted proteins | sample AntDrymUQ3222106_2_FD_129672 | JGI IMG/M metagenome (GOLD analysis project Ga0136617, IMG submission 129672) | Polar desert sand microbial communities from Dry Valleys, Antarctica - metaG UQ322 (21.06) | ecosystem: Environmental > Terrestrial > Soil > Desert | place: Antarctica: Dry Valley...
GGTCGCGGCGTGTGAGCGGATAGAGGGCCTGGCCGACGCGGCGCGGCGGGCGGGGCATCCGGGCTCGGTGCACCAGATCCGGGCCGACCTGTACACGCGGCTGCTCGACGGCCGGTTCCACGGGATGAGCAGCACCGAGATGATCGCCGCGCTGCTGGCCGACGCCGCCGGACCGTCTGCCGGGCCGGTCGCCGCAGCGGACTTCGACCGCTCCGGGGCCGGGAGTCCCGACGAGCAGACAGCCACCTCGGACGCGGGCACGAGCCCCGGCGCACCGGCCGACGACGACGCCGCGTCCGCTCACAGCGCTGATTCCAGTACCTCGGATGCTCCCTCCGCCACGTCGTCCGATGACGAGGAGAACCCGGCCACCGTCGAGCCGAATGCGGGTGCCCGACCGGATGCGACAGGTGTCCGGGCCGATGATCTCGTAGGCGTGGAGCGGCAGGGCTGGGGTGGGGAGATCCGCGTCGGCTTAATGACCTTGTTGGGTCGTGACGAGCGTCCCGGTGAGGTACCGGGATGGGGTCCAGTGCCGGCCGGGGTCGCGCGGGCCATGGTCGCACGTCAGCATCGTGGGCAGTGGCGGTTCGCGGTCACCGACCCCGAGGGCTACCTGCTCCTCGGCGGGGTGACCCGACGCCGCCCGGCGGCCACCGACCCGGAGGCACGACAGTGCCACGGTGGGGTCGTCGAGATCCACGTCCCCGCCACCCTGCTGGCCGAACTCACCGCCGACCCGGCCTCCTGCGGACCGTGGGCCGGGGTCGTGTCCGACATCGCCGCCCAGTACGCCCAGCGCGACCGCCACGACGAGGTGCTCGCCTCCCGCCCGGACGACCGATTCGCCCACGCCGCGCTGCGCCGCCACATCCAGATCCGCGACCGTCGGTGCATGGCGCCCGGGTGTCGGCGCCCGGCCCGACACTGCGAACAGGACCACACCGTTGATCACGCCCTCGGTGGGCGCACGGTGTGCGGGAACATCGGGCCGCTGTGCAAGCGCCACCACCTGATGAAACACGAGGCCGGATGGCGGTTGGAACAGCCCTGGCCAGGGGTGTTCCGCTGGACCAGCCCGCTCGGACAGGTCTACGACAGCCGCGGCGAGCCGATCAGCCCACCCGACCCGGGTGCACGACCCCGCCACCTCGAGCCCGACGACGAATCAACCCCACCGTGCCTCGAACGGCCGATCCTGCACCGACCAGCACCCGACCCACCGCCACCACCCCGACCGGACCGCCCACCCGACGACGACATCCCACCGTTCTGACGTGCACTCGGTCGGGCCCACCGATGAGTACCGCCGGCGGGCAGGGTCCTACCAGCATGAGTTCCATCCGAGAGGAGCATCCATGACCGCCATCCTCGACCTCGACCCGCCTGCCCAGCAGCTGATGACACTGCTGAAGGGCGTGCGCGACGACCAGCTCACCGCACCCACCCCGTGCGCCGAGTACACCGTGGGAGACCTGCTCGACCACCTCATGGGCCTGACCGTCGCGTTCCGACAGGCCGCCACGAAGTCACCTGGTCCGGCTGGTGAGTCCCGCCCCGGCGAGGCCACGGTCGCCCACCTGAACCCCGCATGGCGTGATCGGCTCCCGGAGCGGCTCGCGGAGCTCGTCGCCGCGTGGCGGGACCCTGCGGCGTGGGACGGGATGACCGAGGCCGGTGGCGTGCGGCTGCCCGCCGAGGTCATGGGCGGCGTCGCCGTCAACGAGCTGGTACTCCACAGCTGGGATCTTGCCCAAGCCACGGGCCAGCCCTTCACGTGCGACCCGGACAGCGTCGACGCGTGCCTCACGTTCACCTCGGCGATGTCCCAGCCAGGTGCGGAGTCGGGGCGCGAAGGGTTGTTCGGGCCGGTCGTCGAGGTGGCGGCCAGCGCATCGGTGTTCGACCGGGTCCTGGGGCTCAGCGGCCGCGACCCGTCGTGGAAGCCGTGACCGGCGACGGTGGAGCCGGAAATACCGATGAGTTGTTGGCCAGAACAGGTCATTATGGGGCACCGGTCCATCCGCAGCATCGACAGGGGAGCCATGAGCTCGCTCGCCATCGAGGCCACCGGCCTCTGCAAGGCCTTCGGCGCGACGCGCGCCGTGGACGGCGTCGACCTGGCCGTGCCGGCGGGGTCCGTGTATGGCGTGCTCGGTCCCAACGGCGCCGGAAAGACCACGACGATCCGGATGCTCGCGACGCTGCTGCGCCCCGACGCCGGCTCCGCGCGGGTGCTCGGGCACGACATCGTGGCCGACGCCGATGCGGTGCGCAGCGTCGTCAGCCTCACCGGCCAGCTGGCCTCGGTCGACGAGGACCTCACCGGCCGTGAGAACCTCGTCCTGCTCGCCCGGTTGCTGGGTCTGAGCCGCGGCGGAGCCCGCGCTCGGGCCGGTGAGCTGCTTGAGGCGTTCGATCTCGCCGACGCCGCCGGTCGGTTGGTCAAGAACTACTCGGGGGGCATGCGGCGCCGGCTCGACATCGCCGCGAGCATCGTCGTCACGCCCCAGCTGATGTTCCTGGACGAGCCGACGACCGGGCTCGACCCGCGGTCGCGCAACCAGGTCTGGGACATCATCCGCGCGCTCGTCACCGAGGGGACCACGATCCTGCTCTGCACGCAGTACCTCCATGAGGCCGACCAGCTCGCCGACGGGATCGCCGTGATCGACCGCGGCACGGTGATCGCGGAGGGTTCACCGGCCCAGCTCAAGGCCTCCGTCGGGTTCGGTGCGCTGCACGTGCGCTTGCTCGACCCCGGCCAGCGCGGCGCCGCCGAGCGCCTGCTCATGCGCCGCCTCGGCGGTGTCGTGCACCTGGAGCCGGACCCGGCGGCGCTCTCGGCGGCCTGCGCGGACGCCGACCGGGCCGCCGCGGCGGTCGTCGAGCTCGCGCAGGCCGGCGTCGAGGTGGCCGAGTTCTCGCTCGGCAGGCCGAGCCTCGACGAGGTGTTCCTCGCCCTGACCGGTCGACCGGCAGCTGAGGACGCCACCGGGGAAGGAGCAGCGGCATGAGCACCACCCCGGAGACCCGACCCACTCCCGCCGCGGGTGACCAGGCGCTGTCGGCAACACCCCGCCCGCCGCGCCCGAGCGCGCTGTCGGCGGCCCTGACGTTCGGCTGGCGCGGGATGCTGAAGGTGCGCCACGTCCCGGAGCAGCTCGTCGACGTGACGATCACGCCGGTGCTGTTCCTGCTCATGTTCACCTACCTGTTCGGTGGTGCCGTGGCCGGTTCCACGGCCGTCTACCTGCAGTTCCTGGTCCCCGGAGTGCTGGTGATGTCGGTGCTGTTCACCACGGTCTACTCCGGGGTCGCGCTGAACACCGACATGACGAAGGGCGTGGTCGACCGCTTCCGCTCGTTGCCGATCTGGCGGCCGGCGCCGCTCGTCGGTGCGCTGCTCGGGGACAGCGTGCGTTACCTGCTCGCCGGGGCGATGATCGTCGTCCTGGGTGTGGTGCTGGGCTACCGGCCGGGTGGTGGGTTCGTCGGCGTGCTCGCGGCGATGCTGCTGGTGGTCGTCTTCGCCTTCGGCCTGTCCTGGGTGTTCACCACCGTCGGCCTGCTGATGCGCTCGCCCGGCGCCGTGATGAACGGGGGCTTCCTGGCGATCTTCCCACTCACGTTCCTGAGCAACGTCTTCGTCGACCCGCAGACGCTCCCGGACTGGCTCCGGACGTTCGTGAACCTCAACCCGGTCTCCCATCTGGTGACCGCCGCGCGCGGCCTGATGGACGGGGCGGCGACGGCCGGGGGCATCGGCCTCGTCCTGGCGACGGCCGGTGTGCTGACCGTCGTCTTCGCGCCGCTCACCATCCACCTCTACCGCTCCCGCGGCTGAGTGTCGGGGCGCACGCCTACACTCGCTCCGTGGCCGGACGGATCCGCGACAGCGACATCGCGGAGGTCCGCGACCGCACCCGGATCGACGAGGTGATCGGCGAGTACGTGGCCCTGCGCCGCGCCGGCGCCGGGTCGCTGAAGGGGCTGTGCCCGTTCCACGACGAGAAGACGCCGTCGCTCAACGTCCGCCCCACGCACGGCACGTTCCACTGCTTCGGTTGCGCCGAGGGCGGCAGCGTCATCGACTTCGTCATGAAGATCGAGGTCCTCGGCTTCGTGGAGGCCGTGGAACGCCTCGCCGACCGGATCGGGTTCCGCCTCACCTACACCGGTGGCGGCATCTCGGTGCAGCGCGACCGCGGCACCCGCAGCCGGCTGCTCGAGGCGAACAAGAAAGCCGCCGAGTTCTACGCCGCGCAGCTGCGCACCCCGCAGGCCGCGCCCGCGGTCCAGTTCCTGACCAGCCGCGGGTTCGACTCCGCCGCCGCCCAGCAGTTCGGCTGCGGGTTCGCCCCCGCGGGCTGGGACACCCTCACCAAGCACCTGCTCACCTCCGGGTTCACCGCCGACGAGCTTGTGAAGTCGGGGTTGTCGAAGGAAGGTCGCCGCGGCGGCCCGATCGACCGGTTCCACCGCAGGCTGGTGTGGTCGATCCGCGACCTCGGCGGCGACGTCGTCGGCTTCGGCGCCCGCCGGATCTTCGACGACGACGGCATCGACGCGAAGTACCTCAACACCTCCGAGACCCCCGTTTACCGCAAGACCCACGTGCTGTTCGGGTTGGACCTGGCCAAACGGGAGATCGCCAAGCGTCGCCAGGTGGTGGTCGTCGAGGGCTACACCGACGTGATGGCGATGCACCTCGCGGGCGTGCCCACCGCCGTCGCGTCCTGCGGCACGGCCTTCGGAGCCGAGCACATCTCGATGATCCGCCGGCTGATCGGCGACGACTCGTTCGACCTCGGCGAGGTGATCTACACCTTCGACGGCGACGCGGCCGGGCAGGCCGCCGCGCTCAAGGCGTTCGAGGGTGACCAGAGCTTCGCGGCGCAGACGTTCGTCTGCATCGCACCCGACGGGCAGGACCCGTGCGAGCTGCGGCAGAGCCACGGCGACACCGCCGTGCGCGACCTCGTGGCCCGGCGCGAGCCGTTGTTCGAGTTCGCCATCCGCTCCATCCTGGGTGAGCACAACCTGGACACCGCCGAGGGTCAGGTGGCCGCACTGCAGCGCACGGTGCCGCTAGTCGCGCGGATCCGCCGCGAGGACCTGCGCGACGAGTACGCGCGCCGGCTCGCCGGATGGACCGGCTGGTCCGACGAGTTCACCGTCGTCCGCAGGGTCCGGGAGACGGCCGGCGGGGGTGGGCGGGGAGACGACGCGGTGCGCGTCCGGGGACGGCCCGATCGCCGGGAGGCCCCGGACGCACCGCCCAAGGACGATCCCCGGCTGCACGTGCAGCGCGAGGTTCTCAAGGCCGCCTTGCAGGTGCCCGCCATCGCCGGGCCGAGCTACGACGAGCTGCCCGAACAGGTGTTCACCCACCCCGCGTTCGGCGACGTGCACCGGGCGGTGCAGGCCGCGGGTGGCGTATGCGGCGGGCGCGACGGGCAGGCCTGGCTGGAGGTCGTCCTCGCCGGGTGCGACCCGCAGACGCGGCGGCTGGTCACCGAGCTCGCGGTGGAGCCGCTGGAGCTGCCGCGCAAGAACATCGAGGAGGCCCGGTACGTGGCCAGTGTCATCGCCGGTGTCCGGCTCGCGCTGGTCGAGGCGCAGGTGGCGGAGCTGAAGTCGCGGTTGCAGCGCACGAACCCGATGGAGGAGGCCGACGCCTACCACCAGCTCTTCGGCGACCTCGTGCCCCTGGAGCAGTACCGGATCGCGTTGCGGGGCAAGGCGATGGGAGGCGTGTAGTGAACCTGCTGGGCGCGGTGCGCAAGCTGCTGGGACGCGACGAGCTGCCCGCGGGGTTCACCGGCCGCCTCGACACCGACGAGCAGGTGCTCGCCGTGGCCCCACTGACCGCAGGCGGGCACCTGGTCGTCACCTCGCGCGGGCTGTGGCTCCCGACCTCCGACGGTGCGGTCCGGCGGCTGGGCTGGCACCTGGTCAGCAAGGCATCCTGGCAGAGCTCGACGATCGTGCTCGTCGAGGCGCGGGAGGGCGACGTCGTCGACGGCGCGGTGTTGATTACCGATCTCCCGGTGCGACGGCTGCGGCTGGCCGAGCCGGGTCGGGTCCCCGAGGTGGTGCACGAACGCGTCACCGGCTCTATCTGCTCCCGGCACCACCGCGAACTGCCGGGGGGCGGCGCGTGGTTCGTGCAGCGCAAGGTGCCCGGTCGCGACGGGATCGTGTTGCAGGTGCGCCCCGACCCCGGCACCGACGACGCCGCGGTCCGCCAGGTGGCGGGCGACGTCGCGCGGACGCTGGGCCTGGGGTGACCACCTGGGACCCCACCCTCTACCTCACCTTCGACGACCACCGTTCCCGGCCGTTCCACGACCTGCTCGCGCGGGTCGGGGCGCTCGCCCCGCGCCGCGTGGTGGACCTGGGCTGCGGGCCCGGACACCTGACGGGGCTGCTCGCCGCGCGCTGGCCCGGCGCCGCGGTGACAGCGCTGGACTCGTCGGCGGAGATGGTGGCGGCGGCCCGCGAGCGCGGCATCGACGCGGTGCAGGCCGACGTCCTCGACTGGATGCCCGCCCCGGACACCGACGTCGTGATCACCAACGCGGTGCTGCAGTGGGTGCCGTCGCATGCGGAGCTGCTGCCGCGGTGGATCGCCGCCCTGCCGGACGGGGCGTGGTTCGCGCTGCAGGTGCCGGGCAATGTCGAGGCACCATCTCATGCCGTGGTCCGGGAACTGCTCGACGAGCCGCGCTGGCGGGGGTCGGTGGAGCTGCGTCGCGACGTCGTCGTGCTCGAACCCACCGGTTACGCCGAGCTGATCGCCGCTACCGGCGCGAGCGTCGACGTCTGGGAGACCACCTACCTCCATCCCCTGAGCGGCCCGGACCCCGTGCTGGCGTGGATCAGTGCCACGGCGCTGCGCCCGGTGCGCGACGGGCTGGACGAGGATGCCTATGCCGCGTTCCGTGCCGAGCTGGCCCCACGGCTGCGGGCGGTCTACCCGGCACGGCCGGACGGCACGACCTGGTTCCCGTTCCGGCGGATCTTCGCGGTCGCCCGGACCGGGTAACTCGCGGGTCCGATCGCCGTCGGTCTGCTACTACTTGCTCATGCAGCAGATCGCCAAGGGCCTGCTGAACTGGGCTTCCCTCCTGGAGGACAGCACCCGGGAGCAGGCTCTGCAGACCGCCGCCATGCCGTTCGTGCGACCGCACGTCGCCCTGATGCCCGATGCCCATCTCGGGATGGGCTCGACCGTCGGCAGCGTGATCCCGACCCTGCGTGCCGTCATGCCCGCCACGGTGGGGGTCGACATCGGGTGCGGGATGGCGGCCGTGCGTACCCAGCTCACCCGGGATGACGTGGTCGCGAACGCGAGGGGGCTCGCCGCGCTGCGGGAGGCTGTCGAGCGGGCGGTGCCGGTGTCGAAGGGCGGCTACAACACCCACCTCACCGACAGCGCGACCGCCCGGGTGGACGCGCTCGAGGCCCGGGCGACGAAGGACGGGTTCGACCCGGCTTCCTACGCCGGGAACTGGCGCCTGCAGCTGGGCACCCTGGGCTCGGGCAACCACTTCATCGAGGTCTGCCTCGACGAGACCGACCGGGTCTGGGTGTTCCTGCACTCCGGCTCTCGCGGTGTGGGCAACCGGATCGCGCAGCACCACGTGAAGGTCGCACAGCGGCTGTGCGAGCAGTGGTGGATCACGCTGCCGCACCGCGACCTCGCCTACCTGCCCGAGGGCACCGACGAGTTCTGGCGCTACGTCCGCGAGCTGACCTGGGCGCAGCAGTTCGCGCTGCTCAACCGCGCCGAGATGCTCGACCGGATCGTCGACTGCCTGGCCGAGTGGGCCGGCCGCGAGATCGAGCGGGCCGAGGACGTCCAGTGCCACCACAACTACACCGTCCGCGAGCGGCACGGCGGAAAGGACGTGTGGCTCACCCGCAAGGGCGCCATCGACGCGACGGTGGGCCGGCGCGGGCTGATCCCGGGCTCGATGGGCACGCGGTCCTACGTGGTGACGGGGTTGGGCAACCCGGCCTCGTTCTGTTCCGCGCCGCATGGTGCCGGACGTAGTTTCTCCCGCCGCGCCGCCCGGGAGCGGTTCACCGTCGAGCAGCTGGCCGAGGCGATGGCGGGCATCGAGTGGCGCGCGGAGAACGCCGAGGCGTTCCTCGACGAGATCCCCGGGGCGTACAAGGACATCGACCAGGTGATGGAGGACGCGAAGGATCTCGTGACGATCGACCACACCCTGCGCCAGATCCTCAACGTCAAGGGCGACTGATCCGCTGCTCCGAGGAGCTGTTCACGCGGCTCGCTCCCGCCGACGGCTCCGCCGCCCGGATCTGCGGCTCCCGGTACCCCGCGCCGGCGAACGCGGCGCGCACCGCCGCGCGCACCGCGTCGGACTCCTCGAGCGGTACCAGCGCGATGGCCGAACCGCCGAACCCGCCGCCGGTCATCCGGGCACCGAGCGCGCCGGCGGAGCGGGCGGCGTCCACGGCGAGGTCGAGCTCGGCGCAGGATACCGCGTAGTCGTGCGCCAGCGACGTGTGCGACGCGTCGAGCATCGGGCCGATCTCGGGGAGCCGGCCCGCGTCGAGCAGGGAGACCGTCTCGCGGACGCGCGCGATCTCGGTGACCACGTGGCGGGCCCGCGGCACCAGGTCGACGTCCAGGGTCTCGACGTCGGCGAGCGTGGCGTCGCGCAGGCTCGGCAGCCCGAGTGCCGCGGCCGCCCGCTCGACCGACGCCCGGCGCGCGCCGTACTGCCCGTCGGCCAGCCGGTGCCGCACCCGGGTGTCGATCACGAGCAGGCCGAGCCCGGCGTCGGCTGGCGCGAAGGGGACCTGCCGCGTCGAGCCGTCGCGCGTGTCGAGCAAGAGCGCATGGCCAGCGGTGGCCAGCAGCGACGCGGCCTGGTCCAGGCCCCCTGTCGGTGCGCCCACCACGTCGTTCTCCGCACGCTGGCAGGCTGCGGCCAGCCGGCGGCGGCCCCCGGCGGAGTCGAGCCCGAGGTCGAACAGGTCGTTCACGGCGAGCGCGCAGGCGCACTCCAACGCCGCCGACGACGACAGACCTGCCCCGAGCGGGACGGTGTCGGTGACCAGCAGGTCGATCCCGCCGACGGGGTGCCCGCCCGCCCGCAGCGCCCACAGCACACCCGCGGTGTAACCGGCCCAGCCCGCCGGTGACCCCGGCCCCACGTCGTCGAGGCGCCCCTCCCAGCCGCCGCGTTCGGCCCGGCTGCGCAGCCGCAGGCGTGCGTCCGGACGAGCGGCCGCCGCCACCACCGTCCGTTGTGTGATCGCGAACGGTAGGCACAGGCCCTGGGCGTAGTCGACGTGCTCGCCGATGAGGTTCACCCGCCCCGGGGCGGCCCACCGGCCGTCCGGGTCGCGGCCGAACAGGGTCCGGAAGCTCACCCCGACCCCACGTCCCGCAGGCGCGCTGCGATGTGCTCGGGCACCGTGTCGTTCAGCCACGCCCCCATACCCGACTCGGAGCCGGCGAGGTACTTGAGCTTGCCCGGGGCGCGACGCAGCGAGAACAGCTGCAGGTGCAGCCGCGTGCGGTCGCGCCCGGTCCGTACGGGCGCCTGGTGCCAGCCCGCGACGTAAGGCAGCTGTGCCGGTTCGCCGAACATGCGGTCGAGCCGGCGCAGCAGGTCGCGGTACAGGACGGCGAGCTCGTCGCGCTCACCGGCGTCGAGCGCGGCCAGGTCGGGTACGGCCCGGTGCGGCACCAGGTGCACCTCCACCGGCCAGCGGGCCGCGGCCGGCACGAACGCGGTCCAGTGCTCGCCGGGCAGGACGACGCGGATTCCGGCCGCGCGCTCGGCGTCGAGCACGTCGCCGAGCAGGTCGCGGCCGGTGTGCTGGCGGTGCGCCGCGGAGCGGGCGAGCAGCTGCGCGGTGCGCGGGGTGACGAACGGGTAGGCGTAGATCTGCCCGTGCGGGTGCTCGAGGGTCACCCCGATCTCCGGTCCGCGGTTCTCGAAGCAGAACACCTGCTCGACGCCGGGCAGCGCCGACAGCGCGGCGGTCCGGTCGGCCCAGGCCTCGATCACGGTGCGGACCCGCCGGATCGGCAGCGTCGCGAACGAGGCCTCGTGGTCACTGGTGAAACACATGACCTCGCAGCGCCCGACCGCAGGCCGCTGCGGCACCAAGGGGTTGCCGTCGACCTCGGGCGGCACGTCCGGCGCGGCCCCATGGGCGAACGACGGGAAGCGGTTCTCGAACACGACCACGTCGTAGTCGCCGGCCGGGATCTCCGACGGCTCGGTGCCCCGCCCGGTCGGGCACAGCGGGCACTCGTCGGCAGACGGCAGGAACGTGCGGTCCATCCGGTGCGCCGCGATCGTCACCCACTCGCCGGTGAGCACGTCGAACCGCATCGTCGAGCCGTGCTGCACCGGCGGCAGCTCGCGGGTGTCGGGCACGACGCGGCTGGCCGCGCCGCTCGCGTAGGGCTCGGTGTCGTCGAAGTAGTAGAGGTCCCGCCCGTCGGCCATCGACGCGTGGATCCGGCGCACGTGCGACCCCCTCCGCGTGTTGTTGGTCATCCTGCCGCAGGGTTCCGACACCCGCCGTGCCCTGTCGTCTTGTCGGCGTGTGACTCCTCTCAGGCGAGGAGCGCGCGTACCACGACGTCCTCAGGTGCGAACGCAAGGTCTCGACTCTGTGTCATATGTATGATCCGGGTATGAGCACGACGCGCATCACCATTAGCGTTCCTGATCAGATCGCGGCCAAGGCCCAGCGAGCGGTGGCTTCCGGTCACGCTGAGAACGTGTCCGGATACTTCAGCACGCTGGCCGAGCAAGAGCCGGACTGGGCGGAGGCCCGTGCCGTGCTCGATGAGATGATCGCTGAGATTGGTGGGATTCCCGAGGAGGACCGTCGGTGGGCACAGTCCGTGTTGAAGACCGACCCTGCCGAGTCCGCATGACGGAGGTCGTTCTCGACACCGGCGCGCTGATCGCGCTCGAGCGCCGGGACACCCGGATGGTCGCCCTTGCCGACGAGCTGTATCGGAGCAGGCGTAGTGCCTTCGTCCCGGCCGGGGTCATCGCCCAGATCTGGCGTGGCTCGGCCCGACAGCATGCCGTGCTGCGGCTGATCCGCGCCGACGCGGTGCGCGTCGATCCGCTCACCGAGGATGTCGCCTGCGGTCTGGGCCTGCTGCTTGCCAGGTCTGGGACGTCGGACGTCGTCGATGCTCATGTCGCGTGGCTTGCCTACCGACTCCGCGCGACGGTCGTGACCTCCGATCCGCACGACATCGCGGCGCTGGAACCTGGCCTCACGACCGTCGTCATCTAGTGGGTGCGCGGGCGACAGCGGCTCAGCGGCTGTGGCCGTTGGTGGTGACGTCGACCGTGTGCCTGCCGCCGTTCACCGTCTCCTCGACACGGGCTCGCACGACACCTGCAGCACCCTGCACGGCAGGATGGTCGGCTACCCGCTGGTAGGTGCGCTTGAGCTGCTCGTAGCGCTCGTGCCCGGCCTTCGCGCCCAGCACGTAGCCGACGGCCGCACCCAGCAGGAACTTCAGCATGACGCCTCCCGGCCTCGTGATCCGCTTGTCGCTGTCATCCTGCCGTAAGAGTCCAACTGGGTGAACGTCGGACCGGCTACAGGGTGTTGGTGGAAGGTGGACACGAGATGGGTCACGGCGCCGGAACTGCGCTGTGGTGCCGGGCCCCGCCGAACCCGGGTGCGGCCGTGCGCTAGGGTTGTCCCGCCAGCGGGGGTTGTCCTCCGCGCCGAACGGTCCTCCGTAGCTCAATTGGCAGAGCATGCGACTGTTAATCGCAGGGTTACTGGTTCGAGTCCAGTCGGAGGAGCTTCCGTCGCAGGTCGGGTCTTTCCGCCTTTATCGCCCGCGTGATCCACCCACCGTTTACCCGGCGTAAACGTCATCGGTGTCGTCTCCGTTCGCGTCGTGGTGTGCCCGGTCGAGTGCGTCCGCGGCGTCGGGGTCGCCGGTGCCGCGGCCGAGGTAGTGGTCTTGGGTCATGGAGACCTTCGCGTGGCCGAGCTGGTCGGCGATCTGCCGGGCCGACAGCCCGGCGCGGTCGAGCTCGGTGGCCGCGGTCTTGCGGAACACGTGGCTCGTCACCCACGCGAACTCCGCGGAGCCACGGGCGTTCCGCAGGTCACGGGACGTGTTCGAGGGGTCGCGCCACCCGCCGACGGAGTCGGGGAACACCGACCCCGACCCGCCGGATGCCGCCTTGCGGCGGCGCAGCATGGCGAGTGCGAACGCAGGGAGCCGGACGGTGCGCCGTCCGGCGCTGCTCTTGGTGCTCTTCCGGATCAGGCCGACGCCCTTGACCCGGACGAGGGTGTAGTCGATGCGCACGACCCCGCCGGCCGTGTCGATCTCGTCCCAGCTGACGGCCAACGCCTCCCCGATCCGTACCCCGGTCGCGAGCATCCATTGACACAGGTCGGGCAGGTCCTTCCGACACGCGTCCGTGTCCGCGCCCAGCTGCGTGATCCAGTCGTGGCGTTCCTGCGGTGTCAGCGCCCGGGGCCGGCGTGCCGGCCGGCCGGCGATCCGTCCGATGTCCCGGATCGGGTTGGTCGGGATGGCGCCGTGTCGGACCGCGCGGGCGAGCACCCCGGACACGACGGACCGGGTGAGCTTCGCCGTCGCCACGCCGCGGTGGGTTCGGACGCTCTGCACGAACGCGTCGAGCCTGGGCACGGTCGCCTCGCGGAGCCGTAGCTCACCGATGGCCGGCAGGACGTGCACGGTCAGGTTGAGGCGGTAGATCTGCGCCGTGCTCGGCGACCGCAGTCCCTGCGCTGTGAGGTCGTCGACGGCCTCGAGCCACTGTTCGGCGGCGGTCCGGAACCGGGAGTCGCCGGTCAGCCCGGAGACCGGGCCCTGGCGCGCACGCTCCCGGAGGTGTTCCCGGAGCCGGTTGCTCGCCGAGGACGTGGTGAGCCCGTGGCGCTCGACCTTTCGTGTCACGCCGTCGTGGTCGCGGAACCGCGCGTGCGCACGGTACCCGGCTCCGTTGTCGAGCTTGTGGGTGCGGATGCTGCCGTGGGTGCCGATCGGCAACGGTGGACGTGCCATGACGGTCCTCAGTCTGTCGTTGTGGTCTGTGCGTCGAACCAGGTACGGACGTCTTCGGGGCGGTAGCGCAGGTAGCGACCGACGCGGGTGCCTGTCGGGCCGTAGCCGATCCGCCGCCAGTGGTAGATCGTCATGACGGGTATGCCGAGATAGCCGGAGAGGTCCTGAACCGTCCACAGCCGTTCCGGGGCGGTCGTGTGTCGGTCGGTTGGTGTGGTCATCGGTAAGTCCTCCTGCTCGACGGGTCGGTCAGTAGCCGCGCCCTCGGGTGGGCGATGTGGCGCGCGCCGGGTGGTGGCGTGGCAGTGGCAGGGCGTAGGCATCAGCGGTGGCCCCGGCGTCGGTCGTGCTGGTCGGCCTCGGCGAGCTGCACCGGTGTCGGCTCGGGTGGGGGCTGGTAACGGCCGTCGGCGGTCCACGCCTGCGCGATCTGCTCGGCGGCGTCGCCCAGGGGTGCGGCGGTCGGGGAGTGGGCGTGTTCGGCGCCTGCGGCGTGCAGGGCCAGCTCGCAGCCGGCGACGGTGGTGCGGAGGCGTTTGACGACGCCGGGGCGTTGGCGGTCGTGCCAGTCCCCGGCGCGGGTCCAGGAGGCGTCGGTGCCGGTGTAGGCGTCGGTGTGGGCGTTGCGCAGCCACCACAGCTCTTCGACGACGGTGGGGTGCCACAGCCAGCAGGAGGGCAGGGCGGTGTCGGGGTAGCGCAGGTACACCCGGTGCAGCCACTCGACCAGGTCGGTCAGGTCGGTGCGGGCCTGGTCGGGGTCCTCGACGAGCAGCCACGCCCGTACCCCGCCGTCGGTGTCGGTGTCCGCACCGTCGGGGGTGGGTTCGGCGAGGGCGGTGAGGTCGGTGGCGAGCTGACCCAGCAGGGTCGTCAGGTCGGCGACGCGGCGGGTGGTGCGGTCGAGGTCGCGGGCGAGGGCCTCGACCCGCGCGGGGGTGTCGTCGTCGGTCATCGGGGGTCTCCGCCGGTGGGGTCAGTTGTGGGCATCGGTGGTCTCCGGGGTGAACTCGCCGGTGGTGGTCCACGCCCACTCCGGGCCGTCGGGTGGGGTGTGGGCGGGGAACTCGTCGCGGTGGCGGCAGCGGGTGCACGGCCGCCACGCCATCGGGCACCACGGCTGCTCGGTGGGGTCGGGTCCGACGGCGGTGTGGGCGGGGATCGCCCGGTCACACGGGCACAGCGCCCAGGTCTCGGGGCCGCCGTAGGTGTGGCCGCGGAGCCGGCAGTGCAGGCGGGCGGCGAGGACCGACCCGAGGCGGGCGGCATGTCGGAGGAGGCGGGTGGGAACACCGATCACCGGCCGCGCCACCCCGCGGGCGGTGCGGCCCGCTGCTGTGTCGAGCCGGTGCAGGACGCCGAGCACGGGGTGGTCGAGGGTGTCGTGCAGGGCTCCCAGCACGACGCGGTCGAGGATGTGGAGGGCGCCCGTCACGGGGTGGGGGCGGCGGACGTCGCGGCGGCGCCACGCCATCGCCACCCGCCCGACCACGGGTGCCATCCCGCGGGTGAACACGATCACCCGGCGGGCGGGCAGGTTCGCCACCCGGGCGGGTGGGAACACGGGGACCTGGCGGACGGTGCGGGAGGAGACGCGGCCGTGGTCGTCGGTGGTGACCACCGGCTCGTCGCGGTCCCCACCCAGGACCGACCAGAAGGTCAGGTCGTCGCGGTCGCGGGTGCCGCCGAACACCATGACCGCGGCGGCGTTGTTGAGGATGATCGCGGCGCCGGTCTCGCCCCAGCGGGCGATGAGTTGGGCGCGGGACTGGAACGCCGCGGTGATGGTGACTCCGCGCCCGCCCATGTCGGAGGTCCAGGACGGCAGCGGTACCGGGGCGATCAGCGCCGCCTCGTCGAGCTCGAGGGTCAACGGCGGATCGAGGCGCCCGGCGGGCCGGGTGGCGGCCAGCCGTCGGGCTTGGCGGGCGATGTGCCCGGTCAGCGCGCACAGCAGGGGTGCGGCCTGGGTCTCCTCCGCGCCGAGCAGGTACACCGTCGCCCGGGTCTCCAGGAGGTCGGCGACGTCGAACGGATGCGCGCCCGGGTCGGCTGCGGCGGTCGCGGCCGGGCTGGTCAACCACCCGAGGGCGGGCATGACGGTGGAGGTGATGGAGGTGCGGGTGCGGTCGTTGGTGGTGACGAACTGGGTGGCGTCGGCCAGGTAGGCGGGCTCCACCGACCGCCGCAACAGGGAGGTGACCTCGCGTTGGGCGGCGTCGGGGTCCGCGACCCAGCCGAGGACGTCGCGCATGTGGCGGTCGCCGAGGGCGGCGGCGTGGAGCAGGGCGCCGAGCACGCGGCGGGCCTGGGTGTCCCAGAACTCCCGGTCCCCACCCGCACCGGCGGTGGTGCTGCCGGCGAGGAGGTCGGTGGCGCGTTCGGCGGCGGTGACGGGGTCGGTGCAGCCGGTCA
>Ga0136617_10002823_pt1 | contig 15498 bp, 28 predicted proteins | sample AntDrymUQ3222106_2_FD_129672 | JGI IMG/M metagenome (GOLD analysis project Ga0136617, IMG submission 129672) | Polar desert sand microbial communities from Dry Valleys, Antarctica - metaG UQ322 (21.06) | ecosystem: Environmental > Terrestrial > Soil > Desert | place: Antarctica: Dry Valley...
CATGACCGTCGAGCTCATCACGCCCATCGCCCTCGAGACCGGCCAGCGCTTCGCCATCCGCGAGGGCGGCCGGACCGTCGGCGCCGGCGCCATCACCCAGATCCTGGAGTAGCGGCTTGGCCAGGCAGCGCATCCGCATCCGCCTCAAGGCATACGACCATCGGTTGCTGGATCAGTCCGCCCTCCAGATCGTGGAGACGGCCCAGCGGACCGGCGCCGACGTGGTCGGTCCTGTGCCGCTGCCGACCCGGATCGAGAAGTTCACCGTGCTGCGCTCGCCGTTCATCGACAAGGACAGCCGGGAGCAGTTCGAGATACGCACCCACAAGCGCATCATCGACATCCTCGATCCCTCGTCCAAGACGGTCGACGCATTGATGCGGCTCTCGCTCGCGGCGGGCGTCGACATCGAGATCAAGATGTGATGGGCATCGGGCTCATCGGCCGCAAGGTCGGTATGACACAGGTATTCGCCGAGGACGGCACGATGGTGCCCGTCTCTGTGGTGGCCGTTGGCCCCAATACGGTGACCGCGCTGCGCACTCCCGAGCGGGATGGCTACTCGGCCGTCCAGATGGGTGCGGGCGAGGCGACCAGACTCTCCAAGCCGCGCCTGGGCCAGCTCAAGGGTCTGCCGCGGGTCCGTGACACGCGCGAGTTCAGGCTGGAAGATGCGGCCGCCTATGAGGTCGGTCAGACCCTGGATGTCTCCTTGTTCGCGGCCGGTGAGAGCGTCGATGTGACCGGCGTGAGCAAGGGCAAGGGCTTCGCCGGGACCATCAAGCGGCACCACTATCGGCGAGGCCCGGAAACCCACGGCTCCGATTCACATCGGGCGCCCGGGTCGATCGGCGGTGGTACCAGTCCCGGCAAGGTCTTCAAGGGCTCAGGCATGCCCGGCCGGATGGGCCACGTGCGGACGACGGTCAAGAAGGCGACCATCGTGCGAGTCGACGAGCAGCGCTCGCTCCTGCTGGTCAAGGGCCCGGTCCCGGGGCCGCGCAACGCTCTCGTCCTGGTCAGGAAGGCCTAGCGTGCCGACCACCGCTCTGCTGACCAAGACCGGCGGCGATGCCGGCACCGTCGAGCTGCCCGAGGCACTCTTTGCCGCGCCCGTCAACGAGGCCGTCATCCACCAGGCCGTCACCGCGCAGATGGCTGGACGGCGGACCGGCACCCACGACACCAAGACCCGTGGTGAGGTCGCCGGCGGTGGTGCCAAGCCGTATCGCCAGAAGGGCACCGGTCGCGCCCGACAGGGCACGCGCAGTGCGCCCCACTACGCCGGCGGCGGAGTGGTCTTCGGACCGCACCCGCGCAGCTACGCCCAGCGCTTGCCCAAGCGGATGAAGCGTCTGGCGCTCGTCGGGGCTCTCACCGCCAAGTTCGGTGACGGCGCCATCAGGGTCGTCGAGGACCTGGCCATGGATGCCATCCGTAGTCGGGAATTGATCGGTTACCTGCGCTCGTTGGAAGCGTCGGGCCGGGTGCTCGTGGTGGCTGAAGGCAAGGACGAGCGGTTGGAGCTGTCGGCCCGCAACCTGCCCGGCGTCACCGTCATCCGCGCTGACTCCTTGAACGTGGTGGATGTCATCAACGCCGATGTGGTGCTCATCACGCAGCCCTGCCTGCCGACCATGGTGGAGGTCTACTCGTGACGCTCGATCCGGCCCAGGTCGTGCTCCGCCCCGTCATCAGTGAGAAGTCGCTCGATCAAACGCAGCGTCGCAAGTACACCTTCGCGGTCCATGACGACGCCAACAAGCTGCAGATCAAGGAGGCCGTCGAGGTTCTCTTCAAGGTCACCGTGGTCGATGTCAACGTCCTGACCACCAAGCCGAAGGAGAAGTCACGCAATCGCAAGCGCGGCCGGCAGCGCGGCTGGACCTCGGCCTGGAAGAAGGCCGTCGTGACCGTCGGGGCCAGCGACAAGATCGAATTCTTCGAGGGGGTCTGACAGATGCCGCTACGCAGCTATAAGCCGACCTCACCGGGCCTGCGCACGATGACCCGCTCGACCTTCGAGGAGATCACCACCACCCAGCCACACAAGCCACTGTTGGAGCCGATGAAGCGCGGCAGCGGGCGCAATGGTCAGGGCCGCATGACCGTCCGCCACCGTGGGGGAGGAGAGAAGCGCGCCTATCGGCGGATAGACTTCCGGCGCGACAAGTGGGACGTGCCGGCACGACTGGCGACCGTCGAATACGACCCCAACCGGTCGGCGCGCATCGGGCTGCTCCACTATCGCGACGGAGAGAAGCGCTACATCCTGGTGCCGCACGGTCTGCGCGTCGGGGACATCGTGGTCGCCGGCTCGAGCGCCGAGGCGCGGGTGGGCAATGCCCTGCCGCTGCGCAATATCCCGCTCGGCACGCAGCTGCATAACATCGAGCTCATCCCCGGCCAAGGTGGTCGCATCGTCCGTTCGGCCGGTGCCTCGGCGCAGTTGCTGGCCAAGGAGGGCGATGAGGCGCAGGTCCGGTTGCCGTCCGGCGAGGTGAGACGCGTGGATGTGCGCTGTATGGCCACGGTCGGCCAGGTGGGTAACCTGGACCATGAGAACCAGGATCTGGGCAAGGCCGGACGTTCCCGTCATATGGGTCGCCGACCTGAGGTGCGCGGCGTAGTCATGAACCCGCGCGACCATCCCCACGGCGGCGGCGAGGGCAAGTCACCGACGGGCATGCCGCCCAAGACACCATGGGGCCAGCCGGCGATGGGCCACCGCACACGCCGCTCCAAGACGACCGGTCGCGTCATCGTCCGGTCGCGGCACGGCAAGAGCTAGGGGAGGGAGGACGCCATGTCGCGATCGCTGAAGAAGGGACCGTTCATCGAGGCGCGGCTACTTGGCCGCGTCCAGGCGATGAACAAGATGAATGAGAAGAAGCTGCTCAAGACGTGGTCGCGAGCATCGGTCATCTTCCCCGACTTCATCGGCCACACGGTGGCCGTCTACAACGGCAAGAAGCACATCCCGGTCTACGTGACCGAGAACATGGTCGGCCATCGTCTCGGTGAGTTCTCGCCGACCCGCACCTTCCGCGGGCACGGCAAGCACACCGAGCGGTCGACATCACTCAAGTAGAGGTCAACGGTTTGAGGGTCTCCGCCACCGCCAAGTACATACGCCGCTCGACGCGCAAGACTCGCTTGGTCACCCAGGTCATAGTCGGGCGTTCTGTCGGCGACGCCGCGGCCATCTTGAGGTTCATGCCCCAGGGCGCTGCTCGCGACGTGGCCAAGGTGCTCAAGAGCGCGGCCGCCAATGCCGAGAACAATCACGACCTCTCTCCGGAAGACCTCGTGGTCGTCCGGGCGACAGCCGATGAGGGGCCGACACTGAAGAGATGGAGGCCGCGTGCCCAGGGCCGCGCCTTCCCCATCCACAAGCCGATGACCCACGTCACAGTGGTCGTCGAGGACCGGGAGGTTCGCTGATGGGTCACAAGGTCCATCCCAATGGCTTCCGACTGGGCGTCTCACGCACGTGGAACGCCAAGTGGTATGCCGATCGTGATTACACGACGCTGCTCAAGGAGGACATGACCATCCGACGGCTGGTCACGCGGCGCCTGGCCAACGCGAGCGTCAGCCTGGTGGAGATCGAACGTGGCGTCAACCACGTCACCGTCACCGTCCACACCGCCAAGCCGGGCATCGTCATCGGCAAGGGTGGCGCCAACGTCGAGGCCTTGCGCCAGCAGATCGGCCGGCTCACCACTCGCAAGGTCAAGCTGGAGATCAAGGAGATCCGCCAGGCAGAACTCGATGGGGTCCTGGTCGCCAGCAACATCGCGCAGCAGCTGGCTCGGCGGATAGCCTTCCGCAAGGCCATCAAGCAGTCGATCCAGCGGACCATGAAGGCCGGCGCCAAGGGCGTCAAGATCCAGGTCTCCGGTCGGCTGGGTGGATCCGAGATGGCGCGGCGCGAGTGGGACAAGGAGGGCCGCATCCCGCTCGGTACGCTGCGCGCCGACATCAGCTACGGCCAGGTCCATGCCCACACGACCTACGGCCGCATCGGCGTCAAGGTGTGGATCTATCGCGGCGACGTGATGCCCGAGCGACAGGCACCGCGCGAGGCCGCGGCGGCTGTGGCAGCGGGAGTGGCATAGCATGTTGATGCCTCGCCGCGTCAAGCATCGCAAGGTCATGCGCGGTCGAATGAGCGGCATGGCCAAGGGCGGCAGCACCATCGCCTTCGGCGACTATGGCCTGATGACCCAGGAACCGGCTTGGATCACCAGTCGCCAGATAGAGGCCGCCCGGCGGGCCATGACCCGCTACGTCAAGCGCGGCGGCAAGATCTGGATTCGCATCTTCCCGGACAAGCCGGTCACCAAGAAGCCGGCCGAGGTCCGCATGGGCTCGGGCAAGGGCGCGCCAGACCATTGGGTAGCGGTCGTGCGGCCGGGTCGTATCCTCTTCGAGATGTCGGGTGTGCCGCACGACGAGGCGGCGGAGGCGATGCGCCTGGCCAGCCACAAACTACCGGTCGACGTTCGCTTCGTTGTGCGCGAGGGGGTCAGCGATGGACATAACTAAGGTGCGTTCATTGACCGACCAGGAGCTTAGCGACGAGTTGACCGTCGCTCGGCGCCAGCTGTACGACCTGCGCTTCCAACTGGCCACCCGCCAGCTGACCGACTACGACCAGATCTCTCAAACGCGGCGCAGCATCGCCCGGCTGCTGACGGTCAGGACCGAGCGTGACAACGCGGCGCTCGGAGACCAGCCATGAGCGGCATCGAGGCCGGCACACGTGGCCGGCGCAAGGCGAAGGTCGGCCTGGTGGTCTCCGACAAGATGGACAAGACCATCGTCGTGTCGGTCGAACGGCTCTCTCGACATCATCTCTACAAGCGCGTCGTCCGCCTGACCACCAAGTTCAAGGCCCATGACGAGCGCAATGAGGCGCATCTCGGCGATACCGTGCGCATCGAAGAGTCGCGGCCGCTCTCGGCGACCAAGCGCTGGCGGCTGGTGGAGGTCGTCCAGCACGCGGGCGAGGGCTCGACCGAGACGATCATCACGGAAGAACCCGAGACCAGCGCAGCTATCCATATGGCCGCCCACCCCGGGCGCGAGACGCAGGATGGTGAGACCCCCCCGGCGGGTACCTCCGCGACGCTCGACGCTCAGCCGGCAGCCGCCTCGCAGCCAGCGGCCGACTCCGGCCCGGCGAGGGAGGCGACGCCATGATCCAGGCCAACAGCCGGGTCCGGGTCGCGGACAACACCGGCGCCCGGACCATCCAGTGCATCCGCGTCCTCGGTCGGTCACAGAGGAGGACCGCCGGCGTGGGCGACGTCATCGTCGCCAGCGTCAAGCAGGCCATCCCCAACGCTGCCGTCAAGAAGGGCGACGTCGTGCGCGCCGTGGTCGTACGGACCAGCAAGGAGTTCGGGCGACCCGACGGCAGCTATATCCGTTTCGACGAGAACGCCGCGGTGCTCATCAACAACCAGGGCAATCCTCGAGGCACCCGCATCTTCGGGCCGGTGGCGCGCGAACTGCGCGACCGCAACTACATGAAGATCGTTTCGCTCGCCCCGGAGGTGCTGTGATGGCGCGCGTACCCGCCCAGCCCGGTCACCAACGAGTGCCTGATGTCCGACGCGGCGACGAGGTACTCATCCTGACCGGTAAGGACGCCGGCAAGCGGGGCACCGTCGAGCGCATGGAGATGCCCGACCGTCTCGTCCTGGACGGCCTGAACATCGCCAAGCGCCACACCAAGCCGCGACCTCGGCAGGGCCGCACAGAGCGCCAACCGCGCATCCAGCAGGGCGGCATCCTGGACATCGCGCGCCCGCTGCACGTCAGCAACGTGATGATCGTCTGCCCCAGCTGCCATACGCCGACCCGTGTCCGGCACGACCGCCAGCCTGACGGCCGCAACGTCCGCGTATGCCGGCACTGCGGCGAAGCGCTCACCATGGTGGAGAACACGCGGTCGTGAATAACCAGCTGCACCAGCGCTACCTGGACGAGGTCGTGCCGGCGCTCCGCAAGGAATTCGGCTATGGCAACCCGATGGAGGTCCCCCGGCTGGACAAGATCGTCGTCAACATCGGGCTGGGCGAGGCGTTGCAGAATGCCAAGGCCATGGATGCCGCCGTGGGCGACCTGACCATCATCACCGGCCAGAAGCCGATAGTCACGCGCGCCAAACGCTCCATCGCCCAATTCCGCCTGCGCACCGGAAACGCCATCGGGCTCAAGGTCACCCTGCGCGGGGAGCGCATGTGGGACTTCCTGGAGCGGCTCACTCGCCTGGCTCTGCCGCGAATCCGTGACTTCCGAGGCGTGCCATCGAGATCCTTCGACGGGCGCGGCAACTACTCGCTCGGGCTGCGTGAGCAGCTCGCCTTTCCGGAGATCGATTACGACAGGGTCGACCGCCTGCGAGGGCTTGAGGTGAGCATCGTCACCTCGGCTCAGACCGATGAGGAGTCCAAGCGTCTGCTGGCACTCCTCGGTATGCCCTTCGCCAGCTAGGCCCGACAAGGAGGTTCGATGGCCAAGAAGTCACTCATCGCCAAGGCCGCTCGCACGCAACGCTTCGGTGTCCGCGCCTATAGCCGCTGTGCTGTATGCGGTCGGGCCCGCGGCTACATGCGTCGTTTCGCCATGTGCCGCATCTGTTTCCGCGAGCGTGCTCTGCTGGGCGAACTACCCGGCGTGACCAAGTCGAGCTGGTAACGGATGAACATCTCCGACCCCATCGCCGATATGCTCACGCGCATCCGGAATGCCAGCCTGGCGCGCCATGACGATGTCGTCCTGCCTGCCTCTCGCACCAAGCTGGCCATCGCCCGCATCCTCAAGGAAGAAGGCTTCATACAGGACTTCTCAGAGACGCGCGCCGGTCCCGGCGCGGAGTTGCGCCTGACGCTCAAGTACGTCGGCCGGGTGCCCGTCGTCTCTGGCTTGAAGCGCGTCAGTAAGCCGGGCCTGCGCGTCTATGCCGCCAAGACCGACATCCCGCGCGTGTTGGGTGGCCTGGGCATCGTCATCGTCAGTACAAGCCAGGGAATCATGACCGGCAGCCGTGCCCGCAAGGGCCAGCTTGGCGGCGAGGTCCTGGCGTACGTCTGGTAGGCGGCGAGATGTCACGTATCGGGCGCATGCCCATATCAGTGCCGGTCGGCGTGGACGTCACCATCGCCGGTGAGCACATCACCATCACCGGTCCGCGCGGCCGACTGTCGCGTGATCTGCCCGCCGTGATGCGCGTCTACCAGGACGATGGCGTGCTCCGCGTCGAGCGTCCGAACGACGAAAAGAGCTCGCGCGCACTGCATGGCCTGACGCGCACCCTGGTCTCCAACATGGTCATCGGCGTGACCGATGGCTACCGCAAGGGCCTGGAGATCACCGGTGTCGGGTATCGTGCCCAGCTCGTCGGCCAGAAGCTGCAGCTCAATCTGGGCTACAGCCACCCCATCGAGATCGATCCTCCGGGTGGCATCACCTTCGAGGTCGAGACGCCGACCCGTCTGGCGGTCAGCGGTATCGACAAGGAACTGGTCGGCCATGTCGCCGCTCGTGTCCGTGCCACTCGCAAGCCCGAGCCGTACAAGGGCAAGGGAGTGCGCTACGCCGGCGAGGTCATCCGCCGGAAGGCCGGCAAGGCGGGCAAGATCGGAGGCAAGAAGTGAGCTCCAGCCGTACAGCGGCACGCATCAAGCGCCATGAGCGGATCCGCCTCCGCGTGACCGGCACGGCCGCCCGGCCGCGCCTGGCCATATTCCGCAGCCTGGACCAGATCTATGCCCAGGTCATCGATGATGCCGCTGGCCGGACGGTGGCCAGCGCATCTTCGCTCGAATCAGCCCTTCGCGCCACCGCCGGGACCAAGAGTGCGCGGGCCGAGCGCGTCGGCTCGCTCCTCGCCGAGCGGGCTCGCGCGGCGGGCGTGAGCAAGGTCGTCTTCGACCGAGCCGGGTTCCGTTACCACGGACGTGTCCGCGCCCTTGCTGAGGCAGCGCGCGGATCCGGCCTCGACTTCTAAGCTACGCAGACAGACGAAGGAGCCGCATGGCGCGCATAGACCCAGCCCGACTCACGCTCGAGGAGCGTGTCGTCCAGATCAACCGAGTAGCCAAGGTCGTGAAGGGCGGACGACGCTTCAGCTTCAGCGCAGTCGTGGTGGTCGGTGACGGCAACGGTCACGTGGGCGCCGGGATGGGCAAGGCCGATGAGGTGCCGGAGGCCATCCGCAAGGGCGTGGAAGATGCCAAGAAGCATCTCATCCGTGTGCCGCTGGTGGGAACGACCGTGCCCCATGAGGTACGTCAGCAGTTCGGCGCGAGTACCGTGCTCCTGAAGCCCGCTTCACAGGGCACAGGCGTCATCGCCGGTGGCTCGGTGCGGGCCGTCGTGGAGGCGGCCGGCGTCCGCGACATCCTGTCCAAGTCGCTCGGGTCGACCAATCCGGTGAACGTGGTCCGGGCGACCTTGGAAGGGCTGCGCAGCATGCACAGTGCCGAGGAGCTGTCAGCTCGTCGCGGGCGTCAGCTGCGGAGCGCCATCCCGGGCCAGCCGGCGGCTGGCTCGGCGGAAGGTAACGGGAATGGCCGGTAAGCTGCGTATCACGCTACACAAGAGCACGGTAAGCACGACCCGCGAGGCTCGCGGTACGGTCCGCGCCCTGGGGCTGCGCCGCATCGGCCAGGCCGTCGAGCATGCCGATACACCGGCCACCCGCGGCATGATCCGAGCGGTCAGCCACCTCGTGACCAGCGAGGCCGTGTCCGACAGCGCCGCACGCGCCAGCCGCTCCAGGGCGGCGAGCGCATCGCGGGCGGCGAGCGCCACATCCAGGGCCGCGAGCTCCAAAGCGGCAAGCTCGAAGGCGGCCAGTGCCAGCGCCGCCAGTCGCAAGCAGGACCAGGAGAAGGGATCGTGAAGCTGCACGAACTGAGACCGGCACCTGGATCGCGCAAGGAGCGCACCCGGGTGGGCCGTGGCATCGCGGCCGGCAAGGGCAAGACGGCTGGTCGCGGCACCAAGGGCCAGCGCTCGCGGGCGGGGGCGTCAATCCCGGCCTGGTTCGAGGGTGGGCAGACTCCGCTGCACATCCGGATACCCAAGCTGCGCGGCTTCAAGCGGTTCGGCCGCATCGAGTTCCAGGTCGTGAACGTCGGTCGCATCTCCGAGTACGCCGCGAGCGGCCGGTTCGGGATCGGCACGGGTGGCGGCGAAGGGGCCGGCGCAGGCCGGGCGGGCGACCCGGTGACCATCCACGTGGAGATGCTGAGGAGCGCTGGTCTGGTCGGCTCTGACCGACGGCCGGTCAAGGTGCTGGGTGCCGGCGACGTATCGCAGGCGCTACTCGTCACGGCCGACGCATTCACCCGCAGTGCGCGCCAGAAGATCGAGGCGGCGGGCGGTTTCGTCCAGTTGCTTGCGCCACAGGAAGCCGCGCTCGCAGCGCCGGTCGACGGGACGCCCGCCGGGGTGACATCCGAGCGCGGGACGCCGGCCGATGGCACGAGCGCTGACCTGACCCCGGGCGATGCATCTGACGACGCGGCGCCCGATGTCCCTGCCCGCCGGTCGTCGCGCCGCAGCGCTCCTCCAGCGAGCGACCCCGCAGGCGGCTGAGCGTGTTCGACGCACTGGTCAATGCCTTCCGCACGCCGGACATCCGGCGCCGCATCCTCTTCGTGGCGGGGATGCTCATCATCTATCGGCTATTGGGGCACGTCCCCGTGCCCGGCGTGGAGCGTCAGGTCCTGGCCCAGTTCCTGGGTAGCCAGCCGTTCCTTCAGCTCATCAATCTGTTCTCCGGCGGTGGCCTCTCCGACCTCTCCATAGTCGCCCTTGCGATGACCCCGTACATCAACGCGTCGATCATCATGCAGCTCATGACCGGGGTCGTGCCGCGACTACAGCAGCTCTCGCGTGAGGGCGAGTACGGACGCAACAAGATCAACCAGTACACCCGCTACCTGACCGTGCCGCTGGCCTTCCTTCAGGCATACGGGACGCTGGCCATCCTGGCGCAGGCGGAGGTCATCCTGCAGTTCGACCTGGCCCGGTTCGAGACGCTCATCCAGATGTTCACCTTGGCCGGCGGGGCCATCCTGGTCATGTGGCTTGGCGAACTCATCACCGAGCGGGGTATCGGCAACGGCATCAGCTTCATCATCTTCGCCGGCATCGTCGCCGGGTTGCCGGCCGGGCTGGGCCAATTCGCAGCCGCCCCCGATCTGGCGCGGGGCATCCTGTTCACTCTGCTGGCCGTCGTCGCGGTCGCGGTCATCGTCTACATCCAGGAGGGCCAGCGGCGCATCCCCATCCAGTATGCGAGCCGCGTTCGCGGCCGGCGCATGTACCAGGGTGGAGCTACGTTCCTGCCGTTGCGCGTCAACCAGGCCGGCGTGATCCCCATCATCTTCGCCATCAGCATCCTGGCCTTCCCCTTCCAGATCGCCAGCTACTTCGCCGTCTCGGAAGGCGTCATCGGCGAGATCGCCACCAGCATCACCCAGATCCTGGCGCCCAACGGCGGGGTATACATAGCAGGCTACTTCCTGCTGACCGTGGGCTTCACCTACTTCTACACCGCTTTCACCTTCAAGCCCGACGAGACGGCCGACCAGCTGCGCAAGAACGGCGGTTTCATCCCGGGCATCCGCCCGGGCGCACCGACGCGCGACTATCTGGCCCGCGTGGTCTTCCGCATCAGCCTGGCGGGCGCCATCTTCCTGGGCATCGTGGCGGTCTCGCCGGTCCTCATCGAGACCGTCTTCTCGGGCAGCGTGGTGGCCGGCTTCGCCCTCGGCGGGACGGCGCTGCTGATCATCGTGTCGGTCGTGGTGGAGACGATGAAGCAGATCGAAGCCCAGCTGATGATGCGCAACTACGAAGGTTTCATCAGGTGACGGGCGCCCGGCGCGGCAATGGCAGCCGGCCGGCGCGTCGCGGCCAGTCGACCACAACGGTCGGTGACGAACGGTCGGCGCTGCGTGTGCTCGTGATGGTGGGTGGCCCTGGGGCGGGCAAGGGGACGCAGGCGCGCTACCTCTCGGCGGCACTCGGCCTGCCCCACGTGGCATCGGGCGACCTGTTCCGCGACGCCATGGCGGCAGGCACGCCGACCGGTCTTGAAGCCAAGGCTTACTACGATCGCGGTGCGCTCGTGCCGGACGAGCTGACCGTGCGGATGATCGCTGAGCGGCTGGACCAGCCCGATGCCGCCTCAGGCGCCATCCTCGATGGCTTCCCCAGGACGGTCCCTCAGGCGCGCGCCCTGGACGGCTTTCTCCTTCGGCGCGGGACGCGCCTGCAGGGGGCGCTCTACATCGATGTGTCGGAGGATGAGCTGGTGCGGCGACTATCGGGCCGCTGGATATGCAGTGGCCCGGCCCAGCACGTCTATCACGTCGTGAACCACCCGCCCGAACGGCCCGGTATCTGCGACTTCGATGGGACCGAGCTATCCCAACGCGCCGACGATGCGGCTGACACCATCGTCGCCCGGCTCGAGAAGCAGTTGCCGCCGATGTATGAGGTGGTCGACTACTACGCCGAGCGTGGCCTGCTCCTGCCGGTGGCTGGCGAGACGCGAGCGTCCGAAGTGACCGACGCCCTCCTGCGCGCCATCGAGCACGCCGTCGCTGAACCGGTCACCTAGCGCAGCCGGCCCGGCCAACGAAGACATGGAACGACGCGTCACGCTCAAGAGCCAGTCGCAGATCGAGCGCATGGTGGTCGCCGGGCGGCTGGTCGCTGACGTCCTCGATCGAGTCGGGCAGGAGATCAGGCCGGGTGTCACGCCGCTCGAGCTCGATGCCTTGGCGGAGGAGATGATCCGCGCTGCCGGAGGCGTGCCGTCCTTCATCGGCGTGCCCGGGCGAAAGGCGCCCTATCGTCACAGCCTATGCGTGTCGCTCGACTCGGAGGTGGTCCACGGCGTCCCTGATCGGCGTCGGATCCGGGATGGGCAGCTCGTGTCCGTCGACGCTGGCGCTATCGTCGCCGGCTGGCATGGCGATGCCGCCCGGACGTGGATCGTCGGACAGGTACCCGCTGAGGTACGGCAGCTGGTGGAGACCACCCGCGAGGCCATGTACGCGGGCATCGATGCGGCCCAGCCTGGCGCCCACATCGCCGATATCTCAGCCGCCATCGAGGACCTCGCGCGGGCCGAGGGGTACGGCGTCGTCCGCTCGTTCGTCGGCCACGGCATCGGCACGGAGATGCACGAGGAGCCCCAGGTCTGGAACTTCCGCACCGGTCAACGCGGACGACGCCTGGAAGCCGGCCTGTGCCTCGCCATCGAGCCGATGTTCACGCTGGGCGGCCATGAGGTGGATGTGGCGCGCGACGGCTGGACGGTCGTCACGCGCGACGGCAGCCTGGCCGCTCATTGGGAGAACACCATCGCCGTCACGGCGGATGGCCCGCGCATCCTCACCGAACGGCCCGCGCCGGTCGAGCAAGTGTCGGTCGCCTGACCCGGCCGAGTGGTGACCTGCTGAGGGATCGATCGACGTCACATGGTCGTCGGTCGGTGGCTCTGCCATGCTCGAGAGGTGCCGGGACCGCTGACCACGACGACGACTTGCCCTGGTGGACCCATCTCTGGTAGACTTCTCGTTCGCGCCGGGTCGGCCCCGGCGCATGTCGTTGCCCGGCCGCTCCGGCAGCCGCGCATTCCCACTGAGTCTTGACGAGAGGGAGTCCGTCGCCGCCTGTGGCAAAGAAGGATGCGATAGAGGTAGAGGGCACGGTCATCGAGCCGTTGCCCAATGCCATGTTCGCCATCGAATTGGAGAACAAGCACCGCGTGCTGGCGCATATCAGCGGCAAGCTCCGGATGAACTTCATCCGCATCCTCCCGGGCGATCGGGTCCGCGTCGAGTTGTCGCCCTATGACCTCTCGCGCGGCCGCATCACATACAGACTCAAGTAACAAGGGTAGATAGGATCGCCGAGTGAAGGTCGGAGCATCGGTCAAGGTGCGTTGTGAGCGCTGCAAGGTCATCCGTCGTCATGGCACGGTGATGGTGATCTGCCCGAATCCCAAGCACAAGCAGCGTCAGGGTTAGGAGGTCTGGTGGCACGCATCGCCGGTATCGACATCCCCCGCGAGAAGCGGGTGGAGATTGCGCTGACCTACGTCTATGGTCTCGGACTGCCGACCAGCCAGCGCATCCTGGCCCAGGCCAATGTCAACCCTGATACACGTGTTCGCGACCTCACCGAGGAGCAGGTCAATCGCCTGCGCGAGATAATCGACCGGCGCTACAAGGTGGAGGGCGACCTGCGCCGTGAGGTAGCACTGAACATCAAGCGACTGCAAGAGATCGGTTCGTACCGCGGGCTGCGTCATCGCCGCAATCTGCCAGCTCGAGGGCAGCGCACCAAGACCAACGCTCGCCAGCGCCGCGGTCCCAAGCGGACGGTAGGCGTCCGCCGCAAGAAGTAGCAAGGAAGCCAAGACCGGCGGCCTGCGCGGGCGTGACAGAGCGCCACTGGCCGACCTCGTCAACACGATAGGAGAGACCCCCAAGCGATGGCCGAACGTAAGCGTGCTGCGAAGACGCGACGCCGCGAAAAGAAGAATGTGCCGGTAGGCCACGCCCACATCCAGGCCACGTTCAACAATACCCTCGTCACCCTCACCGATACGGCCGGTGCCGTGATCTCGTGGGGTAGTGCCGGTCTGGCTGGCTTCAAGGGTTCGCGCAAGAGCACCCCTTACGCGGCGGCGATGAGTGCGGATGGCGCCGCCCGCCGAGCCATGGAGCATGGCATGCGCCAGGTGGAAGTCTTCGTCAAAGGCCCGGGCGCCGGTCGCGAGCAGGCCATCCGTTCGCTCCAAGCAGCTGGCCTGGAGGTGAGCGCGATCACCGACGTGACGCCCATCCCGCACAACGGCTGCCGCCCTCCGAAGCGGCGCCGGGTCTGACCGGCAGTGGCTCGCTACAACGGTCCCGTCTCCCGCCTCTGCCGCCGAGAGGGCATGAAGCTCTATCTCAAGGGCGCCAAGTGCTACACCAAGAAGTGCCCCTTCGAGCGTCGTCCCACGCCGCCCGGTCAGCACATCATGCGTCGTCGGAAGGTCTCCGAGTTCGGCATGCAGCTGCGCGAGAAGCAGAAGGTCCGGCGCGTCTATGGTGTGCTCGAACGGCAGTTCAAGCACTACTTCGAGACGGCCGAGGCTCGACCGGGCGTCACCGGCGAGAACCTCCTGCGGCTGTTGGAAACGCGCCTTGACAACGTCGTCTTTCGGATGGGCTTCGCCACCAGCCGGGCGCAGGCGCGTCAGCTGGTGACGCACGGTCACTTTGCGGTCAACGGCCGGGCCACTGATGTCGCGTCTCACCGCCTGCGCGAAGGTGATCGGGTGGACGTGCGCGAGGTCAGCCGCCGATCGACCTATTTCAAGGATGTCAAGGACGCGCTGCGGGCAGCGCAGAAGCCGGACTGGCTGGCGGTGGACGCCGACAAGCTATCCGGGCAGCTTTCCGCGCTTCCATCGCGCGACCAGATGCCGGCCGAGCTGAACGAACAGCTAGTGGTCGAGTTCTACTCGAGGTAAACCCGCCTGATGATCGAACTGGAGAATCCACAGATCGAGCCCGTAGAGGAGCTCGCGACATACGGTAAATACGAAGCCAGCCCGCTACCGGCCGGGTACGGCGTGACGCTTGGCAATGCGCTCCGCAGGGTCCTGCTCTCCTCACTGGAGGGCGCCGCGGTGACATCCATCCAGGTGCATGACGTCTACCACGAGTTCAGCAGCCTGCCGGGCGTCAAGGAGGATCTCACCCAGATCGTCCTCAATGTCAAGAAGCTCCGGCTCAAGAGCTACGCCTCTCATCCGGTCCAACTACGGTTGCTGAAGTCGGGTGCCGGGGCGGTCACCGCGGCCGACGTGATCGAGTCGGCAGATGTGGAGATCGTCAACCCTGAACAGCACCTCATGACCCTTGACTCGGATGACGTGACGGTGGAGATGGATCTCACCGTCGAGCGAGGCGTGGGCTATCTGGCCGCTGAGCGGACCGATCTGCTGCCCATCGGCGTGATCCCGGTCGATGCCATCTTCACGCCGGCCCGCAAGGTCAATTACTTCGTCGAGAACACGCGCGTCGGTCAGATGACCAACTACGACAAGCTGACGTTGGAGATCGAGACGGACGGGACCCTCTCACCCGAAGAGGCGCTCTCACGGGCGGCCGAGATACTGGTCTCGCAGTTCAGCCTCTTCACCAGCACCGGCAAGGCACTCGCCAGCCTGGATCGACAGATGCCCGGCGCGGCCGGGCTGCCGCCCAACATGCTCGACATGCCCATCGAAGAGCTGGACCTGCCGATGCGTGCCTATAACTCGCTGAAGCGCAACAACATCGTCAAGGTCGGGCAGCTCCTCCAGCTTCAGGATGAGGATCTGCTGCGCATGCGCAACTTCGGCAAGAAGTCGCTCGACGAGATGAAGGAACGGCTGCGCATGCGCGGCTTCCTGCCGCC
>Ga0136617_10002824_pt1 | contig 15498 bp, 11 predicted proteins | sample AntDrymUQ3222106_2_FD_129672 | JGI IMG/M metagenome (GOLD analysis project Ga0136617, IMG submission 129672) | Polar desert sand microbial communities from Dry Valleys, Antarctica - metaG UQ322 (21.06) | ecosystem: Environmental > Terrestrial > Soil > Desert | place: Antarctica: Dry Valley...
CGGTGCCAGATGAAGTCGACGGGCTGGCCGACGTGCTTCGAGATCACGTGGTAGGCGTCGTGGTCGCAGTTCGAGCCGGGGAAAACTATCACTCCGAATTTCACGGTTCAATCTCCACGCGGTAGTCTTCGATCACCGGGTTGGCGAGGACTTCGCGCGCCATCCGCTCCGCCGCTTTGCGCGCGTCTTCTTCGCCGAGCGCGCCGTCGGCCATCTTAATCTCGAAATACTTGCCCTGCCGCACGTCCGCGACCCCTTCGTAGCCAAGCAATTCGACCGCGTGCTGAATCGCTTTGCCCTGCGGATCGAGCACGCCCAGCTTGAGCGTGACATAGACTTTAGCTTTCATCGCCGCCCTCTCAATTCCAACAGCATGAAGGAAAACATTGCGCCGAGCACGACCCTTAATTTAAGATGCGCCTCATCAAGGCGGGTCGCACGACTAGATGTGTAAAGGTTCGACGGCCCCCGAGTTAATCAGCCGATCTCGTTTATCACCAGACACGCGCCGCGGGCCGCGACTTCAAGCGTAATCGACATTGCAAGTTTGCACCGTAAGGAGAAAAACCCATAATGCAGAATCCGCCACCCAACCAGCAAGGCTACGGCTATGGTAATCAGTACGGCACGCCGCCGAACGCGCCGCTCACGACGCCGCCCCCCGGCGGCACGGGTAAGTCGAGCACCGGACTGGACGCCAACATCGCGGCGCTTTTGTCGTACATCTTCGGTTTCATCAGCGGGCTGATTTTCTTCCTGATCGAAAAGGAGAGCCGCTTCGTCCGCTTCCACGCGATGCAATCGATCCTGCTGAACGCCGGCGTGATTGTCGCGTACGTTGCCATCACGATTCTGATCATCTTCGTCAGTTTTATCAGCAGCACACTCGCCAGTCTCATCGGCCTACTGTCACTCTTACTCATGCTGGCGTTCTTCGCCGCCGCGATCATCTGCATCGTCAAGGCATTTCAAGGAGAGATGTTCAAGCTGCCGGTGATCGGTGACATCGCTGCCAACATCACGAACAAATAACCGCGCGCCCGACGCCCCGGAATCGTCCGCCCCCGGACCCGCCCGCCGGGGACTTTTCTTTAGCAACTTCACTCGCCATCCGTGATGGTGGACGAATCTTTTTTGAAGACCCGCGCGAAAACCGCATCGACGTTACGCAGGTAGGTATCGAGCGCGAACGCGCCTTCGATCCGGTCGCGCGTCAGGTGCGCGGCGATGTCCGGGTCTTCGAGCACGCGGGTGCGAAAGTCACCGCCCTCGTTCCATATCTTCATCGCGTTGCGCTGCACCCACTCGTACGCCTCTTCGCGTGACGCGCCCGCCTGCGTCAACGCGAGCAGCAGTTGTCCGCTGAAGACGAGGCCGCGCGATGCTTGAAGGTTCTCCAGCATCCGTTCGGGGTAGACCACGAGTCCGTCAATCAGCGAGGCCGCTTTGGCGAGCATGTAATCGACCGCGATGCTGGCGTCGGGGAGGATGATGCGCTCGGCGGACGAATGCGAGATGTCCCGCTCGTGCCACAGCGCGATTGATTCGAGGCCGGCGACGGCGTAACCGCGCACGACCCTCGCCATGCCGCAGATGCGCTCCGACAGAATCGGGTTTCGCTTGTGCGGCATCGCTGATGAACCCTTCTGGCCCTTCTTGAAACGCTCTTCCGCCTCGCGCACTTCAGTCCGTTGCCAGTGGCGAATTTGCAGCGCGAACTTGTCGAGCGACGACGCGATAATGGCGAGCGTCGTCAGGTACTCGGCGTACACGTCACGCTGGATGATCTGCGTCGAGACGGCAGCGGCACGGAGTCCGAGCCGCGCGCAGACTTGCTCTTCAACAATCGGGTCGAGGTGCGCGAACGCGCCGACCGCGCCGCTGATCTTGCCGACCGCGACGCCCGCGCGCGCGCGCCGGAGTCGTTCGCGGTTGCGGCGCGTCTCGTCATACCAGAGCGCAAACGTCAGGCCGAACGAGGTCGGCTCGGCGTGAACACCGTGTGTGCGCCCGATCTGCGGCGTGCGCTTGAACTCGAACGCGCGGCGCTCCAGAACTTCCGCGAGCGTGTCGATTCTGCCGAGCAACAGGTCGCACGCCTCGCGCAGCAACAGCGCGTTCGCCGTGTCAACCACGTCGGAAGACGTCAGGCCGTAATGCACGAAGCGCGCCGCGTCGCCGATTGATTCGGCGAGCGCGGTGGTAAACGCGATGACATCGTGGTCGGTCGTCCGCTCAATCTCGTTGATACGCTCGACCGTGAAACACGCGCGCGACTTAATTTCGTCGAGCGCGGCGCGTGGGATCGTCCCCATCTCGGCGTGGACTTCGCAGACCGCCAATTCAACATCAAGCCATTTCTGAAACTTGCTCTGCTCAGACCAAAGCGCGCCCATTTCCGGCAGTGTGTATCGTTCGATCATAGTGATGAGTACTGAGTGATGAGTACTGAGTACTGAGCGATGCTTTTACTCAGTACTCAGTACTCATCACTGCTTGAGACCGTCTGAGCTGACGAAGTAGCGCGCGAGCAGCCAGCGCCCGCCGCGTTTGACGAGTGCGAACGTCTCTGTCCCGATGCCGCGCTCGAACGTCGTTTGGTAGCTGATGGTCAGAGTGTGCCCGGTCGAGTCGTCGCCGCTTGTGCCCTCTCGCTCGCGCCCGGCGTGCAACGTGCGGCTGACAACTTTGCCCAGACGGTCGCGCACCTGTCGCAGCGCGTCCCGGCTCTGTTCCGGCGTGGCGGCGCGACGCCATTCTTCCGCCGCTTCCTCGTAGACGCTTTCGAAGCGCCCGGCGGCGACCTCTTCGGTCACACGGTCGATCACCGCCTGCGCCTCCGCCGGAACTCCGCCGCGCCGTTCATCGATGGTGCATGCCGCGCCACCGGACAGGGCGAAGCAGCAGACGATTATCACCCCGCGCATCACCACACGGACCACCAAGCACATCGCCACGCAGCGCGCCGCAAGCGTCATATCTCGATCCACGGCGTCGGCTCTTTCGGGTGTGACAGCGTGATCCGCGTCGTCGTTTGAAAAAGCATGCCGCGCTCCTGCAACGCGATCTCGGCGGAGAGCTTGGCGACGTGCGGGTTGTTGGCGCGCTGCGACATGTGCGCAAGCACGACATGCGCCGCCGTGCCGTCAAAGTCGTCGCGCAGCCACACGGCGATGTCCTCATTCGACAGGTGACCGGTGCGCGAAAGTATCCGCTGCTTCAACTCCCACGGATAGAACTCGCACGCCTTCAGCATGTCGCGACTGTGATTCGACTCGATGATGATTGCCGCACATCCGCGCAGTCGCTCGCTGACCAGCGTCGTCATGTGCCCCAAGTCCATCACCGTTGCGACCTTGATGCCCTGATACGTGAGGGTGAAGCCGAAGTTGTCGACCGCGTCGTGCGGGACGGTGAAGGGATGAAAGTCGATCTCACCGATGCGGAAGTCCCGACTCGACGAAATCTCTTCGGTGCGGTTGCGCAACGCATCGGCTCGTCGGCGCGGCTCGTCGGACGGCGCGCCGTGCGTGCGCTCGCGAATGTATGCGTCGCGCGTTTCGGGAGAGATATAGACCGGGCACTCGATGCTTTTGAGCAGCACGCGCAGGCCCCCGGCATGGTCGCCGTGTTCGTGCGTGACGATCACGCCGTCGAGCCGCGCCGCGTCTTCACCGACCATCGCCAGCCGCCGCACCGTCTCTTTCGCGCTCATCCCGGCGTCGACAAGCACGCGCGTCTCCCCCGCGCAGATCAGCACGGCATTACCCGTCGAGCCACTGCCGAGGACATTCAGTCTCATAAAAAGAGTACTGAGTACGACAAAGAAAGTACTGAATGATGAGTACTGAGTATTGAGTTGAATGCCTTTACTCAGTACTCATCACTCAATACTCATCACTCAGATTTTATATTTCGAGACGCGCGCGGTTGACGCGGAATCCGTTGAGGTCGCCGAGCGCGCCGAGGGCCAGCGCATCGGTGTTGAAGTAGTCGCCCGCGAGGCGTTGAATGTCTTCGGGCGTGACGGCTTCGATGCGCCGAATAATCTCGTCGGGCGGGATGCGACGCCCGTGTGTCATCTCCTGCCGCGCGAGTGTCCCGGCGCGGGCGCTGGTTGATTCAAGTCCGAGCAGAATCGATGCGATGGCTTGATCCTTGACGAGCCGTAGTTCGTCCGCGCCGACAGGCTCGCGCCGCACGCGGCTCAGTTCGGCAAGCGACAGGTCGAGCACTTCGTCGAGTTGGTCGGGGGAAGTCGCGGCGTAGACCTGGAACACGCCAGCGTCGGTGAAGTGGCTGGCCGCCGCCCCCACCGCGTACGCCAAGCCGCGCTCTTCGCGCACCTGTTGCCACAAACGGCTGGACGTGCCGCCGCCGATCACCGAGCCGAGCAGGCTCGCGGCATAACGCTCTTCGTCACGAGCCGATGGCCACGGCGCGGCGAGCAGCAAGTGCGCCTGTTCGAGTTCTTTCTTGCGCTGCAACAAAATCGGCGCGGCGGGGGCGGGCGCCGCTGAAGTGTCGTCGGTGACGTCGCCAATCGCCGATGGGTCACCGTCGGCGTCGCGTCCGCCGAAGGCGCGTTCGGCGAGTTCGACTAATTGTTCATGATGCACATTCCCGGCAGCGGCGATGACGAGGTTGCGCGGCGCGTAAGCGTGCGCGTGGAATGTGGCGGTGCGGTCACGGTCAAAGGTCGCGACGGTTTCGGGCGTGCCTTCGATGGGGCGCCCGAGGGCGTGTCCGGGAAAGTACGCGGCGACGAAGAGCTCGTTGAGCAACTCGTCGGGCGTGTCCTCGACCATCTTCATCTCTTCGATGATGACCTTCTGTTCGCGCACCAAGTCGACCTGCTCGAAGCGCGGGCTGACGATCATATCGGCCAGCAGGTCGAAGGCCAGCGGCAGCGCGGTGTCCACCACCTTCAGAGAAAAGCCGGTCGTCTCGTGCGATGTGTAGGCGTCGAAGTGACCGCCGAGGCGGTCGGACTCAACCGCGATGTCGAGCGCGGTGCGGCGCGCGGTGCCTTTGAAAACGGCGTGCTCGATGAAGTGGCAGATGCCGTTCACCTCTGCCGCTTCGTGGCGCGAGCCGCGCCGGACCCAGATACCGACCGTCGCGGAACGCAGCGCGGGCATGTGTTCGGTAAGGATGGTTAAACCGTTGGCGAGCCGGGTTGAGCGAACCTGTTCTGTCATTTATTTATTATTGAGACTTGAGAGCATTATTCGGCTGGTTGGAACTCTTTTTGCAGCACCGCGCATCCTAGCACGTGCCCTCAAGCGGGGCAAACCGAGTCTCCCGTCGTCGCCGCCAACTCGCGCGCTAGGGGCTTACATTAGCCCGCGACGGATTGACTGCTTGCTTGACACTCCCCGTGAAAGTGGCGGAAAATGAGGCCTTCGCTCAGACGTGCGGATGGTGTATGAGCCGGGTCGCCCCGTCAACGTCGCATCGTTGTTTTCAACGTAGATCGGTTTCAAGCCTCGCGCGGGATCGCCGGCCATCACGAGTTAATGGACGCTTGATTGGCACAACCGTCAACGTTTAGCGCCCGCCGCCGGGAGGTTAATCGATATATGAATAAGGTTTTTTGGAGTGTGAGTTGGCTGCCGCTGCTGCTGCTCGCCGGGACGTTTGTAGTGGGCGAGGCGGTCACGCCATCGACCACTCAGGCCGCCACGCGCGGCCGCCGGAGCTTCGGCACTGTGACCGGTTTGGTGCAGGACAGCAAAGGACAGCCGCTTGCCGGTGCGCTGGTGACTGTTTTACGCGACGGCGTTAACACAGTCGTCAAACAAACCAAGAGCGCGGCGGACGGAACTTTTACAACGCGCCTGGCGCCGGGCCGGTATCTGCTGCGCGCCGCCGCCGAGGGCTTCAACGCCGCTTCTTTCTCCGCCGTCCAAGTCAACTCCTCATCCGAACTCGTCTACCGCTTCAACCTTGAGCCTGCCGGACAGGGCCGCACCACGCCGGAGCGACGCCGCGACCGCGACGACCGCAAGTGGGAGATTCGCGCCGCGCAGAGTCACCGCTCAATCTTCCAGATGAAAGAGGGCGAGGGTGAAATCGTATTCCCATCTACCTCGACATCGTCAGCATCTGCATCGATATCCGTCGGCAAAGCTGAGAACGGGTCAGACGAAGCACCTGATGAAGCGTTAGAGATCGACTGGATTAACGCCGACGATGCCACGACGGAAACTGCGGGCGCGCGCCGGGCACGAACGCAGGGCGTCATCGAAACCTTCTACACCGCCTCGGCCAACCCGTTTCATTCCGGCCGCGTCGGACTCAACTTCGCGGTCGCCAGCCCAGTCAACGCACAGCTTGATTTAATTTTCGCCGGGCAGTTCGGTGCGGTCGAACGCTTTGAAACCACCGCGCGACTGCGCGCCGGTGCCAGTCACCGCGTGAGCGCGACGGTCGGCGGGATGCGCGTCCCGCTTGCAGGGAGTGCCGCGACGAGCGCCGCCCCGCCTGCCATCGCCCACCATGCCGCCGGTCGACTTGATGACGCGCTCGGCCAGTTTTCCGTGCGCGCCGTTGACGAGTGGGTGGTGCGCGACGGCGTCGTGGTCGTACTCGGCCTTGATTACTCGCGCTTTCTCGGAGCGGGGAATGCCGACTCCGTCAGCCCGCGCTTCGGCTTTCAGTTCGACGCCGGCGCGCGCACCCGCCTGCGTGCGGCCTACGCGCCGGGAGGCGGCGACGCCGCAGCATCCGCGCAAAGCAGTGCGTTCCTTGAAGGCACACCGGTGGTCTTTCGCGAGCAGGCGGAGCAGCCTCTCGCCCTCATCGATGGACGCGCCGTGATGGAACGCAGCCGTCGTTTTGAATTCGGCGTCGAGCGTGTCCTCGACGATAAATCGAGCGTCGAGGCGACGGCCTTTTTCGACACGGTGGAGGACCGCGGCATCGGCCTGTTCAGCACACCGCTCAACGCCTTTGCGGGCGAACAGGGCGCGGCGTTGTCGGAGGTTGCTCATCAGCAGGGGGCGGCGCACGGCATGCGCGTCGTTTACGTGCGTCGTCTGAATCGTTTCCTGAAGGCTTCCGGCGGATACTCTTTCGGGCGCGGGCAGCAACTCGCGTCGTCTCCGTCCGTGCTGTCCGACCCAGAACAAATTTTCCAAAATGGATTCTTCCAGACTGTTGCGGCACAGGTCGATGCCGATGTGGCTGACGGCACCAGCGTGCGCACCGTGTTGCGCTTTTCGCCGCGCGCCGCAGTCTTCGCGATTGATCCATTCGCCGGGCGCCTCGCCGTCTATGACCCTTCGCTGAGCATCCTTGTGACGCACGCGCTGCCGAACTTCGGGCTGCCGGTGCGCGCCGAGGCTGTGCTCGACGCACGCAACCTGCTCGACGTGATGACGAGCGTCGAGGATGGTGAAAAGCTCACCTCACTCGGCGCGCTGCGTCGGACGGTGCGCGGCGGCATTTCGGTCAAGTTCTAAATACTGCCAGTAGAGGTTCTCGCCCGCTCTCACTTAACGGAGCGATCCCGAAGCAACCTCGCGGCGGGCCGACAGGCCCTTGAAACGGGTGGTCGAAGACTCTACTTCCCCGCGCTGTTGCTTGGTACTCCAAGGCGAAAGTGCGGGGCATTTCTCTTTTATAGCACCGTCCGAGATTTCGGATAAATACAAAATCCTGAATCGAATCTGCTACGAAACTGGCGGCTCGCCCTCTTCTCCCGGCGCACCTTGGAAGCGGGGTCAAGCGTCGTCGTCGTCGTTAGTGTTGGCGGTTACGCTCTGGTGGCGGTTCGGCAAGCGAATGGGAGCGTCGGTTGGAACATCGTTTGCTCTTCGAACATCGGTTTGACGGAGAGTATTGGCGAGGCATAAAGCGCTGTGAAAGGATCGGTGTTAACAACGCAGTCGTGGGTGCTGCTGGTGGTGGCGGCACTGCTCGTCGCCGCGGGCACACTCAACTTCGCACAGCGTCTGACGCACACCCCGCCGCCGACCGACGGCGTCGATTGGGGGCAGACCCAAGACGGCCTGCTGGCGCGTACGGTTGATCCCTCATCGCCGGCGGGACGCCCCGGTGTACTCGGCATTCTTCCCGGCGACCGTCTGATCGCCGTCAGCTTCGACGATAAAAAATATGAGCAGGTGACGACGGCAGGCGACGTGCAAGTGTACTTCGAGGAATCGGGCGTCGCCGGCACGCTCTACTACCTGATCGAGCGCCCGTCGTACCCGATTGACAGTCAGAGCCGCTTCGGTTACGTCGGGCCATTCACCTTAGAGGCCGTCACCAGCATTACGGCGCGCGACCTCTACCTCAGCCTCGTCGGCATCATCTACCTACTGGTCGGCCTTTTCATTCTGTTCAAGCAGGGCGCGCGCGCACCGTTCGTGCCGCACTTTACGACGCTGTGCCTGACCGCATTCGTCTTCCACTTTTATAAGCCATACGGTGCCTACGAAGACCTCGATCAGGCGGTCGCATTTCTCGACGCGGTGGCACTCGTGCTGTTCGCGCCCGTCTTTCTGCACTTCTGCGCGATCTATCCGATGCGCCGGCGGTTCTCTGAAAATCACCGCTGGCTGGTCTGGTTGATTTACGCGCCGGCCATCGTCTTGCTCGCGCTGACGGCGGTCGTCTTTTTCGTCCCGCCATCACTGCTGCCCCTTTCGTCGCGCTTCTTCGGCAGCCTCTACAAAATCGAATTTTCTCACTTGACGTTGGCGCTGGTCGCCGGCGCGGCGCTGTTGGTGCGCCGCTTTGTGAAGAGCGAAGCGGCGGTCGTGCGCCAGCAACTGAAATGGGTGGTGTGGGGATCGGCGCTGGCAATCACGCCGTTCACGATGCTCTACGCGATTGGCTACATCGTCGGCCCTGCCGGCCCGGTGCCGGCGGACGCCCTGATCGGCGAGTCGGTACGCCAGTGGCTGACGGACGCCGCAATTCTGCCGCTGGTTCTGATTCCGCTCACGTTCGGCAATTCGGTGGTGCGCTACCGCCTAATGGACGTTGACATGGTGGTGCGTCGCACGGCGGTCTACGCACTGACGACGCTCGCCATTGCGCTCAGTATCGGCGTCGTGGTCTACGTTGCGGGCCTCGTCGCGCTCGGCGGGCAGGAAATCACGCCGGGCGTCGTGACGATGCGCTTTATCATCGCGGTGGTCGCGATGGCGGTGATTGTGATGACCGCCGCGCCGCTGAAGAATTTCCTTCAGGAGCAAACGGACCGGTTCTTTTACGGCGAGCGCTATGACCTGCGCAACGGCCTGCTTGATTTCGGGCGCACGCTCTCGGCGACGACCACGCTCGACCCGCTGCTCGACGCGCTCGTCGGTCGTCTGCAACAGGTTTTGGGGGTCGAGCGGGTCGCAATCTTTATCGAAGACACGCGCGACGCCGCCGACTATCGCGTCGCGCGCGTCGCCGGGCTGTCGAATGAGATCATCGTGCCGCCCGACTTTCGCGAGATGATCCGCACACGCTCGGCAGAGGGCGGGGTCGTGCGCGCCGACGACATCGATTTGCCGCCAGAGACCTCCGGCTTCGTCCGGCGCGCGCTTCATTACTACGTGCCGTGCGTGGTACGTGGGCGGATGGTCGCGGTGATCGGACTTGGCCGGGCGATCGGCGGCGCGCTGCTATCGACCGAAGACTTGGAGATTCTCCGCACGGTCTCCGGCTATGTCGCGGTCGCCATTGAGAACAGCCTACTCTACCAGGAACAACGCGAGCGCGCCGCCGAGCTTGAACTGCTCAAAGACTTCAACGAGTCTATCGTCGAGTCGATCAAAGTCGGACTGATTGCGGTCGACACCGAAGGGCGCGTGACGGGCTGCAACTCGGCGCTCGAAGAGATGCTCGGCGTCCGGCGCGAGGGCGCGGCGGGAAACCTTGTCGAAGAACTGTTTGCCGAAGACTTCGCCGAGACGCTGACGCAGGTTCTGGGCGCTGCCGGGTGGCAACTCGCCGAGTTACGCCACATCTACAAACTGCCGACGGCCACGCGCGCGGGCCGCGCGCTGATCGTCAACGTCTCGCTCGCGCCACTGCGCCACTCGGACACGCGCGACCACTCCGGCGCGCTGATGATGCTCGAAGATGTGACCACGCGTGTCCGCCTCGAAGAGCAGTTGCAGCAACGCGAGAAGTTGTCGTCCATCGGCCTGCTCGCCGCTGGCGTCGCGCACGAGATCAACACACCGCTGACGGGCGTTTCTAGTTACACGCAGATGCTCCTCGGGATGCTCGCCGAGACCGACCCGAAGCACGCGCTACTCCAGAAGATTCGTCGCCAGACCGAGCGCGCGACCGGTATCGTCAACAACCTGCTGAACTTTTCGCGCACCGGCGGTGCCACCGAATTTGGCGAAGTGGACCTCAACCGCGTGCTCGAAGATACGCTGCAACTTCTGGAACCGCAACTCCGGCAGAGCCAGATCGAGACGGTTCGCGCCTATGACGCGACCCTCCCGCGCGCCATCGGCAACCCCGGCAAATTGCAGCAAGTCTTCACCAACCTGATTCTGAACGCGCGCGACGCGATTCCTGACGGCGGTCAGATCACGCTGCGAACGCGGTCCGCCGAAGACGATGCCGTGGTGATCGAAGTCGCGGACACCGGCATCGGCATCGCGCCGGAAAACGTCGCGCGTATCTACGACCCATTCTTCACCACCAAGGGCGTCGGGCGCGGCACCGGCCTCGGACTCGCCGTCAGCTACGGCATCGTGCAAGAGCACCTCGGCCACATCGCAGTTGAAAGCGCGCCCGGCAAAGGCACGACATTCTCCATCACCCTCCCCACCGCGCAATTGCGTCCACGTCTTCAAGCCGTTGGCGACTAGCCGAAGCGGTTGACCGAGCTGCGCTCTACCATACAATCAACGCGAGTTAGATTTCCCCCGCTCTGGTATCTTTACTGCGCTTAATTGCTAAACTGGAGTTGTTGTCATCGGGAGGAGTTTTGTATGTCAACAGAGACAATTAGTTTACAAATTGATGCTGACGCAGCCCAGGCTTTCAGAGCAACGTCAGGTGATGAGCAAGAGAAGTTAGGTGTCCTGCTCGGCATCTGGCTGAAGGAATATGCTAAAGCAGGTTCTCAATCTTTGAAGAAAACAATGGATGAGATTAGCCAACAGGCACAAGGCAGAGGTCTTACACCAGAGATTCTCGAATCCATCCTTGGGAAAAAATGAGCCTGCGCTTTGTTCTCGACACCAAATTGTTTCATGATGAGAGCATATGTTCAGCCTTGAGTTAAAAGCCAGCCCCACTTCCTACGATGAGTATGGGCAACCCTGTTACCCCGTCGACCAAGAGAAAGGGCTTAGCGAGGCCCAAGGTAATCGTCTGTTAAAAGAGGCGTTCGCCAGTGGTTACACCGCGGCGGTTGCAAAAACCCTTGTCGGTATCACCAGACGACAGGTTCTACTCGCCTCCTCACAGAGGCCGGCAGATGTGCTGGAGATTGGCGGCGGCAATGGCGGCTTTTACGACGGGCTGAGAAACAAAGCCCGCACGTACATTAACGTTGAGCCGGGACGGATACCCTTGTCAGGAAAGGCGTTGGAGAGAATCAAAGACCCGCGTTACATGTGCCTCAAGTGCTCGGCAGAAGACATCCCGCTGCCTGATGAGTCGGTTGATGTAATTCTATGCATCGCGTCTTTCGACCACATCCCTGATTACCGCAAGGCCCTGGGCGAGGTCCGCAGGCTGCTGAGGAAGGGGGGCATCTTCATGCTCACGCTTAACAACCGCCGCTCGTGGTGGAAAGCGATGCTCTCCCGGACGGCTTACTTAAAGCGAAGGGAAGAAGAGATCGCCAAGGAGCACTACTTCCAGTGGTCCTTCTCCGAGTGTGAATCTCACCTCGCAGAGTTCATCCCGGTGCGGGATATTTACACAACGACGTTTGTCCCTTTCATCCCCCACTTGTGGCGGCCCCTGTTACCCGTGTCTGATCTATTCGGCAGGCCGCTGCTTCGTAAATACGGTGCAAATATTATTGCCGTATGTCGGAAGCCGGGGAAGGATGGATCACATGAGTTTGTGCCCAGAGCAATCTAATGCTCGGCATGCGGCGGACGCGCAATCAGCGAACATCTAAATCCATCACGTCCTGTGCGCGCCGTTGATGCGGGATGTTAGATTGTATGCCATCAACAACTTGCCGCCACTGCAATCGTGTACGCGACGGCTGATGGCGGGCGTTATTAAAACCCAAGTGACAAGCGACCGGTGTCGAAGCGTCATCCTCTCCTCACGCACCGTGTCCGACTCGTCACTGATCTCTCATTGATTAAGCACTGTGTCAGACTATGGCGAAGAAGGGTTCGGTACTCGTCGTTGACGACGAGGAGATTATGCGGGATGTGCTGGAGACGCTGCTGTCGGCTGAAGGATACCGTGTCGACTTAGCGAAAACCGGCGAAGAGGGGATCGAAGTCTACGGGCGACGGGCTTATGATGTCGTGCTGCTCGACGTGTCGATGCCGGGGATGGGTGGCCTGCGCGCGCTCGAAGAGTTGTTGAAGGCGGACGCGAACGCCGTCGTCGTGATGATTACGGCATACGCGACATTCGACACGGCCATCGGCGCGTGGGAGCGCGGCGCGTTCGGCTGCATCCGCAAGCCGTTTCAGAACGAGCAAGTGACGGCGACGGTCGCCTTGGGGATTAAATCGCGGCGCAAAGAAGAGGAACGACAAGCGCTCCGGCGCGCCATGAGCCGCAGTGTCGACCGCGGCTCAATCGTCGGGCGGTCTGAGCGGATGCAGACCATATTTCAACTCGTCGATCAAGTCGCGCCGGCGCGCTCGACCGTTTTGATCACCGGCGAGTCGGGCACCGGCAAGGAGCTAATCGCCAAAGCGATTCACGAGCAGAGTCAGCGCGCCGCGAAATCTTTCGTCACCGTCAACTCGTCGAACATTCCGTCAGAGCTTTTAGAGTCGGAGTTGTTCGGCCACACGCGCGGCGCGTTCACCGGCGCGGTCGCGGCGAAGAAGGGTCTGTTCGAAGTTGCCGATGGCGGCTCGCTGTTCCTTGACGAGATCGGTGACATCCCTCCTGAAACGCAGGCGCGACTGCTGCGCGTGCTACAAGAGCGCGAGTTCACGCCACTTGGCGATGTGACTCCGCGCCGCGTCGATGTGCGGATCATCGCGGCGACCAACATTGATTTGAAGGAGGCGGTGCGGCAGGGCAGCTTTCGCGAAGACCTCTACTACCGGCTTGCCGTCGTGCCGATTGAGTTGCCACCGCTGCGCGAGCGGCGCGAAGATGTTCTAGCGCTCGCGCAGCACTTCATCCGCAAGTACAACGAAGAGAACAATCGCCACGTCTCAGACCAACTATCGCCGGACGTGCTCGCGCGGCTCGAAGCCTATTCGTGGCCCGGCAACGTGCGTGAATTGGAGAACGTCATCGAGCGCGCGGTCGTCATCTCGCCCGGCGACGAAGTCACGCTCCAATGTCTGCCGAAAGACATCGCCGACCCACAGAAGACACTCGGTGCCTCGTCGAGCGCGACGAGCAGCGCCGCCGCCGCGATGGAAGTCGGGCGCGGCGTCAACTTCTACGACGAGGTGCGCCGCTTTGAAATCGATTTGATCCGCCGTGCGCTGGAGCAGACCGGCGGCCACCAGTCGCGTGCCGCGCGACTGCTCGGCATGAACGCAACGACGCTCAATTCCAAAATCAAGACGTACAATATTCAGTTATAGGCCGGGCCCGCCCGCGCCGCGCGGCATTCAAATATCTGATGAACATTGAGTCTCTCGTGGTTGAGCGGGTCAGCGACGCCGAGGCGCGTTTCGAGCGCGTGCGGCGCGTGGTCGGACTCGCGCTCGCACCCACAGTTTTTTTAATCGTGCTGCTGCTGCCGCTCGCCGGGCTGAAGCCGGAAGCACACCGTCTGGCGGCGGTGATGGCAACGGTCATCGTGCTGTGGGTGACGGAGGCGCTGCCGCTCCCGATGACGGCGCTATTGGGCGCGGCGGGCTGCGTCGTGCTGCGGGTTGCGCCGGCGAAGGATGTGTTCGCGCCATTCGCCGACCCGTTGATGTTTCTTTTCATCGGCTCGTTCATCCTCGCGCGGGCGATCTTCCTGCACCGACTCGACCGCCGTCTGGCTTTCGGCGTGTTGTCAATCAAGTGGGTCGGCGCGAGTCCGAGCCGCATTCTGTTTGCGTTTGGTGCGGTGACGGCGTTCATCTCGGCGTGGATTTCCAACACCGCCACGACCGCGATGATGTTCGCCATCGGGATGGCGATTCTCGCTTTCCTGTTCGACAACGAGCGCGCCGGCGGCAGCCCGATCAGCCGCCGCTATGCGACGGGTCTGATGCTGATGACTTCGTTCGCCGCGTCCATCGGCGGACTCGCGACGCCGATTGGGACGCCGCCAAACGTCATCGGACTCGGCTTCATCCGCCAACTGCTCGGCGTCGAAATCTCGTTCTTCAAATGGACGCTAATCGGTGCGCCAATCGTCATCATTCTTTTCCTGTATCTCTTCTTTTATCTCAACACGCTCTGTCGCGCCGGGGTGCGCGAAATCGCGGGCAGTAGCGAGATGCTGCGCAGCGAAAAGGAACGACTCGGCGCGTGGACGCGCGGTCAGCGCTCAACGCTGATTGCATTCCTCGTCACGGTTGCGCTGTGGGTCGTGCCCGGAATCATCGCGCTTGCTTTCGGAGACCGGAGCGACATCTACCAAACGGTCAATCGCAGCGTGCCGGAAGCGGTCGCCGCGGTGGTCGGCGCGGGGCTGTTGTTTCTGCTGCCCGGTGATGAGAGTGGCGCACGTGCCATCACTTGGGAAGAGGCGGTTAAGATCGACTGGGGTGTGGTGCTGCTGTATGGCGGTGGCTTCGCGCTCGGTGTGTTGTCGTTTCAGACCGGGCTGGCCGAAGCGGTCGGGCGCGGGTTGACTGGGCTACTGCCGGTGAGTGGCGGTCTCGGTCTGTTGTTCGCGTCGGTGCTGGTCGCCGTGATCGTCTCCGAAGCTACATCGAACACTGCTTCGGCGAACATGGTCGTCCCCGTCGTGATCGCGATTGCACGCGCGCAGGGAGCCGACCCGCTGGAACCGGCGCTCGGCGCGACGCTGGGCGCGAGCCTCGGCTTCATGCTCCCCGTCTCGACGCCGTGCAACGCCATCGTCTACGGCTCCGGCTATGTCCCGCTGACGCGGATGATTCGCTACGGCATCCTGCTCGACGTGGTCGGCGTCTTCGTGATCGTCGCGCTGGTTAGATTACTCATTCCGTTTATCCGCTAGAAAAAGAGAATTGGATTCTTCTTACTGAGAGATGGAAGGTGAGAGCGGACAGCCATTGGCGGCAGACTCGATTGAAAAGTAAAGCCGCCGACAGCTTTACGCAAGAAATCTCTTTCGCGTCTCAGGCGTCGGCAGCAGACATTCGTCCGTCCGACCGAACCACGTGTATCGGTGGCGCGCGATCAAGTCGTAAAGGATGTCGCGGACGGATCGAGGCACAA
>Ga0136617_10002825_pt1 | contig 15495 bp, 17 predicted proteins | sample AntDrymUQ3222106_2_FD_129672 | JGI IMG/M metagenome (GOLD analysis project Ga0136617, IMG submission 129672) | Polar desert sand microbial communities from Dry Valleys, Antarctica - metaG UQ322 (21.06) | ecosystem: Environmental > Terrestrial > Soil > Desert | place: Antarctica: Dry Valley...
ACCCCACTCGTCGAACTCCGCGTTGAGCATCCGCACGATGTCGGCGGACTCGTTGTTGACGATCCGGCCCTCGTGCTTGTCCCAGAGCACCGGCACCGAGTGGCGCGCGGCGTAGTCCGGATCTCTGCGCTCGTAGGCCTCGGCGAGGAACGCGAAGCCGTTGACGTCGTCGCTGAACGGCCCGCCGGGAAAGGCCCAGCCGCGCTCGTCGCGCAGCGGGTGAGCGAAGGACACCGAGATCGCGTCCTCCAGGCGCTTGAGGCGGCGCACGATGAGCGCGCGCGAGGCCCACGGGCAGGCCTTCGCGACGTAGAGGTGGTAGCGGCCGTGCTCGGCCGGCAGGCCCTCGCGCCCGTCGGCCCGCACCGATTCGCGAAACGTGCTGTGCTGGCGCACGAAGGCGCCGTCGCCGGACTGCTCGCGTGAGATGCTGCGCACGGGACGTACATACCCGAGCCTCTCTCAGGCAAGCGCGGATGCCCCGGCCCGGCGCGTCGCAATCACGATCCCGGCAACGATCACCGCGACCCCTGCGAGCTGCAGCGGCGCGGGCTCCTCGCCGAGCAGCACGATCCCGAGCAGGACCGAGCAGACCGGCTGCACCGTCAGGACGACCGACGTCAGCGATGCCGGCAGGCGCGGCAGCGCGACGGCGATCAGCAGCCAGCCGAGCACCTGCGACGTCAGCGCGAGCGTGACGAGCCAGCCATGCGCGGGCCAGCGCGGCACGAGGTCGAGCTCGCCGAGCAGCGCGCCCGCGACGCCCGCGACGCCCGTCGCCACGAGCGTGGCCGCGAACAGCGGCCCGGCGGGACGCCGCAGGTCGCGACCGGCTTCGCGCAGGACGAGGATGAAACCGGTGTAGGCGACCGCGGTCAGCACGCCGTAGAGCGCGCCGAGCGCGGGATTCGAGCCGTACGCGCCCTCGCCGACGACGCCCGAGATGAGCACCGCGCCCGCGAACACGAGCGGCACGGCGAGCGCCACACGCGCCGGCGGGCGCTCGCCGAGCAGGGCCCACGCGGCGACGGCGACGAGCACGACCTGGAGGTTCCCGAGCACGGTCGCGAGGCCCGCGCCGACGTCGCCGATCGCGTGATGCCAGAGGATGAGATCGGCGGCGAAGAATGCGCCGGCGGCGGCGGCGTAGCGCCGGTGAGCGCGCGGCGGCGGACCGACGCGGCGACGCTCGCGCAGGGCGAGGACGGCGAGCACCGGCAGCGCGTAGCCGCAGCGGAAGACCGCCGCCGTCGAGGGGCTGACGCTGGCGAGATCGACGAGGATCGCGGAGAAGGCGATCGCGATCGCACCCGCGGCCGCGGCGAGCGCCGGTCGCTCCGTCAGGGCGTCACGAATGAGCGGCTGCGTCGAGCGCCTGGTTGACGAGCGCGTCGGCCTCGGCGTTCTGGGCCCGCGGGACCGAGCGGATCGACCAGCGCTCGAAGCCGCGCAGCGCCTCCAGCGCCGCCGCGTGCAGCGGCTTCATGTCGCGGTGCTTGACCTTGTAGATCCCGTTGACCTGCTTGGCGACGAGCTCGGAGTCGTTGACGACCTCGACCTCGCTGGCGCCAAGCGCGCGCGCGCGCGCGAGGCCGAGCAGCAGCCCGCGGTACTCGGCGACGTTGTTCGTCGCGACGCCGATCGGCTCGGCGGCCTCGGCGAGGACGTCGCCGTCCGGCGTCGAGATCACCGCGCCCGCCGCGGCCGGTCCCGGGTTGCCCCGCGCGCCGCCGTCGACGTGCACGACGACCTTCACGACGCCACGCTCACTCCGGGTCGATACGCGGGAACTCGCCCGCCACGCGCGCGCGGCGGCGGTCGCGGATCTCGCGTTGCTCGGCCGCGGACGGATCGTCGTTGGGCCCGCGGCGCTCCGATTTGCGGCGGTCGACGATGACGGTGACGTTCTCGTCGTCGGCGTAGTAGGTCGTGAGCTTGTCGAACAGCTCAGCCTCCAGGGCCTCCGGAACGACGCAGTAGATCATGACCTCACCCTAGACAAGCCCGCGCTCAGGCGGCAAGGACAAGACGTCCGCGCTCGTCGGCGACCGCGTTGGCCGTCTGTTCTGCTTCGGTCAGCTCGGACAGCTCGGCGCCCTGGCCGGCGACACGCACCCCGGCCGCCTCGTCGGCGAGATCGACCTCGTAGCGATACCAGCACAGCTCCCAGGCGACGACGATCGTCACGATCGCGCCCTCGACCTCGGACGGCAGCACACGTACGCTCGGCGTCCCGAGCGAGCGCGTCACGCCGGCGATCCGGCGCGGATGCGTGCTCTTGTTGAACACGTCGAGCGCGCGCGCCATCTTCAGGTCGGCGTTCGTCGGCACCGCGCGCACGTGGCGCGGCTCGCGCGACGGCCTCTGGCCCTCGGGCGCGACCGGCGGCGCGGCCGCGGCGACGGCGGGCGCGGCGCCGTTGCGTTCAACGAGGTCGTCGAGCTCCTCCTCCTCCTGCACGTCCTCGGCATCGGCGCGGCTGGCGGACTGGATCCGGTCGACGTTGGAGGAGATCCGGCGGTAGGGCAGCTCGACCGCCGGCGGCGCCTCCCGGCGGTGGGGCTTCAAGCGCTCCAACAGCGAGCGCGGGCCGCCGCGCGGGCCGTTGCGCCGCACGCCGAGCGTGTTGTCGGCGCCCTCGCGGATCCAGCCCTCGTTCGCGGCCCGTGCCGTGCACAGCTCGCAGACCATCCGCCGCGACCCGTTCGCGATGAACGCGTCGGCGTGCTCCCCGCGCAAGAGTGTGCGGCCGCACACGTCGCAGGCGACGACGGCGCGACTGGTCGTGATCGACTTGCGCTCCATGCTGCCGGTCAGGGTACCGGCCGGGCGAAGCTCGCCGCCGCTCCCGGTCAACCGGTGTGCGACGGCTCGAGCGCGTGGCGGGCATAGAGCGTGAGGTTCTTCAGGCGCAGCCGCTCGACGCGCGGGTGGTCGAGCGGATAGCCGCGCGGCGCACGCTTGAGGGCCGGCGCGACGAGCGTCATGCCCGCCTGCGCGGCTGCGGCGACCGCACGTTCGAGTTCGCCCTCGCTGGGCGGGAAACCTACGCGCTGACGGCCTCCTCCGCGGTCGCCTGCTGGACGATCTTCTGCTGCAGGTGCGACGGCACCTCCTCGTAGCGCTCGAACCCCATCGTGTAGTCGCCCTGACCGCCGGTGAGCGAGCGCAGGTCGGGGGCGTAGGTGAGCATCTCCGCCATCGGGACCTCGGCCTTGACCTCGGTCAGGCCGCCACCAACAGAGTCCATCCCCTGCGGCCGCCCGCGGCGCGAGTTCAGGTCGCCGATGACGTCGCCGACGGACTCCTCCGGGATCGTCAGCGTGACGAGCATGATCGGCTCCAGCAGCGCCGGCGATGCGTTGCTCATCGCCTCCTTCATCGCGATCGAGCCCGCGAGCTTGAACGCCATCTCCGACGAGTCGACCGTGTGATAGCTGCCGTCGAAGACCGTGACCGCGATGTCCTTGACCGGGCAGCCGGCGATCGGGCCCGACCGCATCGCCTCGATGACGCCCTTCTCGACGGCCGGGATGAACGAGGTCGGGATGACGCCGCCCTTGATGTGGTTGATGAACTCAAAGCCCGCACCCGGCGCGCGCGGCTCGATCGAGATGTGGCAGTCGCCGAACTGCCCACGGCCGCCAGACTGCTTCTTGTGGCGTCCGTGCGCCTTGGCCGGTTTGCGGATCGTCTCCATGTAGGGCACCCGTGGCGGCTTCAGCGTGACCTCCGCGCCGAAGCGCTCCTTGAGCCGGTCGACGATCACCTCGACGTGCATCTGCGACAGCCCGGCGATGATCTGGTCGCCCGTCTCCGCGTCGCGGTGCAGGTCGATCGTCGGGTCCTCTTCCTGCAGGCGGCGCAGCGACGTGAAGACCTTGTCCTCGTCGCCCTGAGCCTCCATCGCGAACGCCATGACGGGTGCCGGCAGCTCGATCGCCGGCATCGAGATCGGCTCGTCGCGCTCGGCGAGCCAGTCGCCGGCGCGCGTCTCCTTGAGCTTGGCGACGGCGCCGATGTCGCCTGGCCCGAACTCCTCGGCATGGCCGGAGTCCTTGCCGCTGAACACGAGCAGCTGGCCGACGCGCTCCTTGTTGTGGCTCGTCGTGTTCATGACGTGGCTGTCGTGGCGCATGACACCCTGATAGACCCGGAAGAGGTTGATCCGGCCGGCGAACGGGTCGGCGCGGGTCTTGAAGACGTAGGCGTACAGCGGTGCGTCGTCGTCGGCGGTGAGCGTGATCTCGGGCAACTCGAGCGAGCCGTGCTTCACGGGCGACGGCAGATCCTCGACGATCGCGTCGAGCAGGCGGTTCGTGCCGAGGTTGCGCGTCGCGACGCCGCAGATGACCGGGAACAGCGAGCCGTGGTTCGTGCCCTCCTTCAGCACGCCGACGATCTCGTCGTGGGCGATCTCCTCGCCCTCCAGGTAGCGCTCCATGAGCGAGTCCGAAACCTCGCAGATCTCGTCCATCATCATCTCGCGGTACTGCTCCGCGAGCTCCTGCAGGTCGGCGGGAATCTCGATCTCGGTGCAGTTGTCGCGGCCGTCACCGGTGTACTCGTACGCCTTCATGTCGACGAGGTCGACGACGCCGACGATGTCGTGCTCGGCGCCGATCGGGATCTCCGTCGCGACGACGTGACCGCCGAAGGCCTCCTTCAGCGACTCGAGCGCCCGGAAGAAGTCCGCGCGCTCGCGATCGAGCATGTTCACGAAGATCATCCGTGCGAGGTCGAGCTCCTCCGCGCGCGCCCACAGCCGCCGCGTCGAGACCTCGACGCCCATGACGCCGTTGACGACGAAGATCGCCGACTCGCTCACGCGCATCGCGCCGAGCGCGTCGGCGACGAAGCTCGGCTCACCCGGGGTGTCGAGGAGGTTGATCTTGCGGCCGTCCCACTCGAAGGAGCTCAGCGCGAGCGAGATCGACATCGTGCGCGCCTGCTCGTCAGGCTCGGAGTCCGAGACCGTCGTGCCGTCGAGCACGGAGCCGAGCCGGTTCGTCGCCTGCGCCTCGAACAGGAGCGCCTCGTGCAGCGAGGTCTTCCCGCTGCCGCGATGGCCGATCAGGGCTACGTTGCGAATGCGGTCAGCAGGCTTGTGCATCACGCGGCTCCTCTCCTCGGGGATCGCGCGATGCTAGTACTGCCGCGTTCAAATATCGACTGCGATCGGCGCGGCCTGCGGACGCGTCCCGCCCGGCGAACGTCAGCTGTCGGCGATGTTCTCGTCCGACATGCGGCCGCGCAGCCGCAGCACGGCCTTCGTGTGCAGCTGCGAGACGCGCGACTCGGTCACGCCGAGGACCTCGCCGATCTCTCGCAGGGTCAGGTTCTCGTAGTAGTACAGCGCGACGACGAGCTTCTCGCGCTCGGGCAGCCGTGCGATCGCGTCCGCGATGCGGTCCTTCAGGTCGGTCGCGTCGATGACGTGGGCGGGGTCCGGCGCGCCCGGGTCCTGCAAGGTGTCCAGCAGCGAGACCTGGTCGCCCGAGGCGTCGGACACCGTCCACAGCTCGTCGAGCGCGGCGACCGTCGAGTTGGAGATCTGCAGCAGCGCGTCCTGGAAATCCGAGACGCTCATCTCGAGCTCGGCGGCCATCTCCTCGTCGGTCGGCGCGCGCTGGAGCTTGTGCTCGAGCTTCGTGTTCGCGCGTTCGATCGCGCGGGCACGGGCACGCACCGAGCGCGGGACCCAGTCCAGCGACCGCAGCTCGTCGATGATCGCGCCCTTGATGCGGGTGATCGCGTAGGTTTCGAACTTGATCTCGCGCTCGAGCTCGAAGCGCTGGATCGCCGAGATCAGGCCGCCGAGCCCGTAGGAGATGAGGTCGGCCTCCTCGACATGGGCGGGCAGACCGGACGCCATCCGGCCCGAGACGTACTTGACGAGCGGGGAGTAGGCGACGACGAGGCGCTCGCGTGCACGGTCGTCCCCGTCACGCTTGTACCGGCGCCACAGGTCCTTCAGCTCGATCGATTTTACGTTGGTTTCCATTGCCGGTCAGGCCCGTGGATGGGCGCGCGAGTACGCATGCTTCAGGCGGGCCGACTCTACCCGAGTGTAGATCTGCGTCGTCGAAACCGACGCGTGGCCGAGCAGCTCCTGGATCGATCGCAGGTCCGCCCCGCCCTCCAGGAGGTGCGTGGCGAACGAATGGCGCAGGGCGTGCGGGTGCACGTCGCCGTGTACCGCGGCGTGCCGTGCCCAGACCCGTAGACGCCTGCGAATGTCCGATGTCGAGAGCCGCCGCCCGGACTTCGAGAGAAACAGCGCGGGCTCGTCGTCCCCGTGCGCAAGCACCGCGCGGGCGCGTTCGAGGTAGCGCGCGAGGGCCCGCAGCGCGGGCTCTCCAGCGGGCACGAACCGCGTCTTGGAACCCTTGCCCTCGACGCGCAGCTCCTCGGCGTCGAAGTCCACCGACGTGAGGTCCAGCGAGACGAGCTCCTCGGCGCGCAAGCCGCTCGAGTAGGCGATCTCGAACAGCGCGCGGTCGCGCAGCTCGAGCGGCGTCGAGGCCGGAATGCGGTCCAGCAGGCGGCCGATGTCCTCGGGTGCGAGCACGCTCGGAAGCTGCTGGGCGCGCTTGGGCGCCGCCAGCAGGTCGGCCGGGTTGGCCTCGATCTCGCCGTGCTCGCGCAACGTCGCAAAGAACGCCCGCAGGGCGGCAAGCTTGCGCGCCACCGTCGCGGGGGCCGAACGGCGCTCGGAGAGCGCGGCGGCGTAGCGGCGCAGCAGGCGATGCGTCACCGCGGGCGGCTCGGCGCGCTGCCAGCTCGCCCAGGCGGCGAACTGGCGCAGGTCGGGGCGTAGGCGCTGCGCGTCTTGTCCGCGACCCCGCGGCGGCGCAGATCCTCGTCGAAGCGCGCGAGAGCGGTTCGCCATGGCACGCTAGCCTCGGGCTCGATGGGCGTCTTCTTCATCGACACGGCTCAGGGAACGGTCGCCACGCAGCACCAGCTGCTCGCAGCCGGGATCGCCCCGCCCGGCGGCATCCCGCCACGGCCGTGGCTGCGCGTGCAGGGGACCGGCGACGCTTCGACGATGTGGTATGCGGTCATGCGCAAGCGGGAGCGGGGAGTGTTCATCGGCACGCTGGTCCTTCGACATTCGCCGCACCATGCCCTGCTCATGGACTCGGGCTGGGAGGAGATCCCGGCGACGGGCATCGGCGTCGGCGTCGCGTAGCCGGCGGCTCGGGGCCGGGGTACTAGTCGATGTAGATCGGCGTGCCGACCGGGACCTCGTCGTAGAGCTTCTCGACGTCCTCGATGAGCATCCGGATGCAGCCGTGTGACGCGTTCGTCCCGATCGATCCGCGCGCGTCCGTGCCGTGCACGCCGACGCCGTCGTAGACGCCCAGCCAGCGCGCCTTGAGCGGGTTGTTCGGCGCGCCGCCCGGGATGACCGTGCCCGCCAGCGAGCCCGCCCAGTCGGAGTCCGGGACGTGCCACGCGGGGTCCGTCGCCTTGTTCTGGATCTTGTACAGGCCAGCCGGCGTTTCCAGGCCTGCCTGACCGACGGCGATCGGGTAGGCCTTCACCTTCTTGAGCTTCTTGAAGAGGCTGATCCGGAAGTTGCCGCGATCGACCGCCAGGACGACGGGGTAGTTCGCGGCGAGCTCGTCGCCGGTGAGCTTCGGTTCGAGCTTGCGTACCGGGATCGTGAGCGAGCGGTCGCCGACCGCCGACACGAGCGCCGTCCGCACGTCCCTGCGCATCTGCTTGGTGTCGATCGTCCGGCCGGTCTTGGACTCGCTGATCGCGACGGAGTCGGGCGCGAATTCGACCTTGGCGTCGATGGGCGCGCGGCTCACCGCGACGCGCACGCGATCGACGAGACGCCGCACGGCGCGATGCGAGTACGCGATCTGCGGCGTGACATGCGCGGCGACCTCCTCACCGCTGATCGCGCGCCAGGTGCGGGCGAGGATCCCGCCGGAGCGACCGCGTCGGATCGCGTCGTCGACCATCACGTCGACGTTGGCGTAGATGCCCGCCTCGCGCGCCGTGAGCGAGAATCGTCTGTCCGCCGCGGTGACGACGAGCGGGGCGTTGAGCGGTCTCAGCAGGCGCTCGTGCACGCGTGCGCGTGCCTCGTTGCGTGACAGCCCGCTGACGTCGATCGGACCGATGTTGACACCCTTTGCGATGACATCGCCGCGGCTGGCATCCCATACGAAGAGCCCCCCGATGCCGACGAGAACGACGGCAGCGAGAACGACGAGGGTGATCAGTTTGGGGGCCATGGAGTTGCTGGTCCTTCGAATCCGCTGTCGGCGCGGATCACTGTACGCGACCGCCCGTACGGTCATGACCGTTGCAGCGGTTCTTGCCGGGTTACGGGCGAACCGTGGCGCGCCCGCGCAGGAGTGGGTCGAGCTGAGCGGCCAATCCACGCCAATCGGGTGCGCAGATGACGTCCTCCTCCTCGCAGAGATCTCGATTCCACGGGTGGGCGATCGTCGCAACGATGATCTTGTGCTCGATCGCCTTGGCGAGGTTCAGAGGACTGTCGTCGATGAGCAGCTCGACTCCGAGCTCGACGCAGCGACCGACCTTGTCGTCGGAGCAGTGCAGATCGTCGAAGGGCACGCCGATCTGCTCCAGCCAACGCGCCGTGGGCTCGCGGGCGCGCATGTCACGGTGGCTCATGATGTGGATTAAATGGCCGTCGCCGCGCCAGCGCTTGATAGTCTGCACCGCGTCGGGGTACGGGTCGCCGGCGAGAATCGCCGCCGCGCAGTGGGTCTCCTCGATGCAGAGCCGCAGCTGGTCGGGCCGCAGGCGCGTGATGCCCCAGTCCAGCTGCTCCTCGTAGGGCAGGTCGATCCCGAAGCGGCGCAGCGCGGCATCGGAGAGACGATCCCAGTAGTGATGGAGGGTCGAGTCGATGTCGATTGCGAGGCGCATAGTCGTCGGGCCGGTGGCCGTGTACCAAGCGTAGAACCTCCTGGACCGTGCGCCGCCGCGGAGGCCGGCAACGGCGCGGCGGTTGACTGCCCGATCGGGGTAGAGGGCAGGCGACGTGATCCGGATCGGCTGCAGCGGCTGGAACTACGCCTCCTGGCGCGAGTCCTTCTATCCGCAGGGCCTGCCCGCGTCGCGCTGGCTCGAGCACTACGCGTCGGTCTTCGACACGGTCGAGGTCAACACGACCTTCTACCGGCTCGTCAAGCGCTCGACGGTGCAGCGCTGGGTGACGCAGACGCCGAGCGGATTCTGCTTCGCGGTGAAGTCGTCGCGTTACCTCACCCACATCAAGCGCCTGACCGACATGGAGCGCGGCGTGCAGCGGTTGATCGAGCCACTGGAGCCGCTCCGCGACGCCGGCCGGCTCGGACCGATGCTATGGCAGCTGCCGGCGAACTTCCATCGCAGCGACGAGCGACTGGCGTTTGCGCTCGATCACCTGCCGCCCGGGCGCCACACCTTCGAGTTTCGCCACGCCTCGTGGTTCTGTCCCGAGGTCTACGAGCTGCTGCGCTGGCACAACGTGGCGCTCACGATCGCCGATCGCCCGGGGATCGAGTTTCAGTCCCATGAGATCACGGCGGACTTCACCTACGTCCGCTTTCACCACGGTCATCGCGGGCGCCGCGGCAATTACTCGCAGTCAGAGCTCGCGGAATGGGCGCAGCGAATCGCCGAGTGGGCGGGCACGGTCGACGTGTTCGTGTACTTCAACAACGACTGGGAGCAGTTCGCGCCGCGCAACGCGCGCACGCTCGCGCGGCTGCTGGGGCTCGGGTGACCGCGGGGGCTCAGGTGACCGCGGGGGCTCAGGTGACCGCGGGGGCTCAGGTGACCGCGCCGACCGAGGCGCTCGACACGAGCTTGGCGTACTTGCCCAGGACGCCGCCGAGATCGGCGTTGTCGTTGCCCTGATAGGCGGCGACGCGCTCGGCGATCGTCTCGTCGTCGAGCGCGACGTCGAGCCGGCGGGCATCGACGTCGATCGTGATCTCGTCGCCGTCGCGGACGGCGGCGATCGGCCCGCCACGGACCGCCTCAGGGGCGACATGGCCGGCCATGAAGCCGTGCGTCGCTCCGCTGAAGCGCCCGTCGGTGAGCAGCGCCACGTGCGCGCCCATCCCGAGGCCGTTGAGCGCTGCCGTGACCGCGAGCATCTCACGCATGCCGGGCCCGCCCGCGGGCCCTTCGTTGCGGATGACGACGACGTCCCCGCGCTCGATCGTGCCGGCGACGACGGCCGCCATCGAGTCCTCCTCGCTCTCGAACACACGCGCGGGGCCCGTATGCAAGCGGCGCTCGTGGCCGGACAGCTTCACGACGCAGCCGTCCGGCGCGAGGTTGCCGCGCAGGATCGCCAGACCGCCGGTCGCCTTGACCGGGTCGTCGAGCGGGCGCACGACGCGCTGTCCCTCGGTTTCCGTCGCCTCGCGGGCGTGCGCGCCGATCGTGCGGCCGGTCACCGTGATCGCGTCCCCGTGCAGCAAGCCGGCCTCGAGCAGGCGCCTGGCGACGAGCGGCACGCCGCCGGCGGCGTAGAGGTCGGTCGCGACGTAGCGGCCGCCCGGCTTGAGATCGCAGAGCAGCGGCGTCTGCTCGGAGATGCGGTCGAAGTCGTCGATATCGAGCTCGACACCGGCCTCGCGCGCGACCGCGAGCAGGTGCAGCACGCCGTTCGTCGAGCCGCCCGACGTCGCGATCGCGGCGATCGCGTTCTCGAGCGCGGGCTTCGTGATGATCTCGCGCGGCCGCAGCCCGCGGTCGAGCACGTCCATGATGAGCTTGCCGGCCTCGATCGCGACGTTCGCCTTGTTGGCGTGCTCGGCCGGGACCATCGCCGATCCCATCGGGCTGATGCCGAGGATCTCGAAGGCCATCGCCATCGTGTTCGCGGTGAACTGACCGCCACATGCGCCGGCGCCGGGGCTGGCAACGGACTCGAGCTCGGCCAGATCCTCGTCGCTCATCGTACCGGCGGCATGAGCGCCGACGGCCTCGAAGACGTCCTGGATCGTGACGTCGGCCCCGCGGAACCGGCCGGGCGCGATCGAACCGCCGTAGAGCATCACGCCGGGCAGGTTCAGGCGCGCGAGCGCCATCACGGTGCCTGGGATCGTCTTGTCGCAGGCGCTGAGCGCGACGATCCCGTCGAAGAGATGGCCGCGGGCGACGAGCTCGATCGAATCGGCGATGACCTCGCGCGAGACGAGGCTCGTCTTCATGCCGCTCGTGCCCATCGTGATGCCGTCGGAGATCGCGATCGTGTTGAGCTCCATCGGCGTGCCGCCAGCCTCGCGGATGCCATCCTTGACCTTCGCCGCCAGCGCGCGCAGGTGGAAGTTGCAGGGCATCGTCTCGATCCACGTCGACGCGACCCCGATGATCGGCTTGGCCATCGCCTCGGCGTCGAAGCCGATGCCGTGCAGGTAGGCGCGTGCCGGCGCGCGCCCCGCCCCTTCGGTGAGGGCGCGCGAGTTGTGCTTTGGATCGAGCTTGCCGTTCGTGCTCACGGAGCGTGAACACTACCCGCGCCGCGGCGCGGGTCACGCAGCCGCGCCTGCTCCCACTGACCGAGGCGCCAGAGGTCGCGCTTGACCTGCTTGGGGTCGACCTGACGGCCGGGCAGGTGCATGTTCGCGCTGGCGATGATGCGCCGTTCGTCACCTGTCAGCGCCATCCACTTCGCGAGCACATCGTCGGAATCCGGAAGGCGCACCGAGCCGTAGGGACGCGTCTCGTCGGGGAATGTCACGCAGTACTCGCTCAGCAGCCGCCGGGTCTGCGGAAGGTAGGCGACGATTGGCTTGTGCGGGTAGATGAGATACGCGTACGTCGCGCCGCGTACGTCGCCGTCGCTCGGGGGGCCTTCGGAGAGTCCGCCCCAGACCCGGACGAAGCCCAGGTCGCTGTACATCGCCCACTCCTCCTCGTTGACGCAGGAGCGCAGCAGCGCGCGGGCGCGCTGCTCGGCGCGGCGCTCGCGGCCGGGGTCGTAGCCCTCGATCTCGATCCGCGCACGACCTGCGCGCCAGCGCGAGATCTTCTCTGCCGCGACGGGCCACGCGACCTCCCACAGCAGCACGAGGACGACGATGACGCTGGCGCTGATCGCAAGCAGCATCGGCGGCTCGCTCTACCTGCCGCCCGACGCGCGCGGGAAGAAGATCACCCGGTCGGCGTCCTGCGGGACGTCCTCGAAGCTCGTCACCATCTGCGCCTCCCGGCGTCCACCGACCGCCGCCCGCGGCACAGCGGCCCACATGCCCGCCTGCAGCTGCGCACGGAATGCCTCGACAAGCTCGTCGTGCTCCGCCGGGACGTCGACGTCGCCCTCCGCGATGAGGACCTCCCCATGCCCAGGCTTCATCCGAAGGAACCGCACAGGGCGCGATTATGGCAAAGCAGCGCTGCCTCCAGGAGCGGTTCGTGCGGAAGATGTCAGTTCTGGCGCGTAAGCCCGAAGACATCGACCGGGCCCGCACCGGCCCCGAGCTCGCGCAACCCGTCGGCGACGGCGGCCGCTGCCACCGTCCGCGCGCGGCGCGCCGCCGCCAGCGGATCGTCACCCAGCGCGAGGCGTGCCGCGAGCGTCGAGGAGTGCGTGCAGCCCGAGCCGTGCGCGGCGCCATCGGCGTGCCGCGGGCCGGGCAGCTCCGTGAGCGTCGTGCCGTCGAAGAAGAGGTCCGTGGCGGCGTCGCGGTGGCCGCCTGTGACGACGATGTTGCGCGGGCCGAGCGCGTGGAGCGCGCGGACCAGATCGATCCCGTCCAGGCGGTCGTCATCGACAAGCGCCCGTGCCTCGTCGAGGTTCGGTGTGATGACCGTCGCACGCGTGACGATAAGCGTGCGCAAGGCGTCGATCGCATCGGGGTCCAACAGGCGCGCGCCGGACTCGGCGATCATGACCGGGTCGTGGACGACCGGCGTCCCGGCGGGCAGCGCGTCGAGCGCCAGCGCGACGGTCTCGATCGTCGCGACATCGCCGAGCATCCCGATCTTGATCGCGTCGATGCCAAGATCCTCGGCCACGGCACGGATCTGCCCGGCGATGATCTCGGGATCGACCGCCTGGACAGCGAAGACCGCGACGGTGTTCTGCACGGTTATCGCGGTGATCGCCGTCGTCCCGTGCACTCCGGCGCGCGCGAATGCCTTGAGATCGGCCTGAATTCCCGCACCACCACCGCAGTCCGATCCCGCGATCGAGAGCGCGACGGGGACACGGCGGGCTGGCACGCCGTCGAGGATAGGGGCCATCTGGTGGTTGACTGCACGACCCGTGCCGTGGGATCACCTGTCTAGAGCAGGCGGACATAGCGTCCTCCGGGTCCGCGCCGCAGGAACCCCAGCAGCTCGAGCTCCGCGAGCCCCACGAGCGCGTGCTGCGCCTCGGCCGGCGATGTGGCGAGCGACGAGACCGTGTCACGACCGTCCTCGACGCGCCGCAGCAGCGCGCGCAACGCCGGCGTGAGCTCGTCGGGCCGGCGGCCGGTCAGTGCGGTCGCGACGCCGATGCCGAGCACCTCGTCGAGGGCGTCCTGGGCGTCGCGGATAACGAGCGCCCCGTCGCGCAGCAGCGCGTTCGAGCCCGCGCAACGTGGCGCGGTGACCGGACCGGGCACGGCGCCGACGGCCCGCCCCAGCTCCTGCGCGAGGTCCGCCGTGATGAGCGACCCGGAGCGTTCCGTGGCCTCGACGACGATCGTCATCGACGCAAGGCCTGCGATCGTGCGGTTACGCGCCGGGAAGCACCAGCGAAACGGCCGGAAGCCCGGCGGCATCTCCGAGACCGCCGCCTGCGTGCGCACAAGCTCGCGGTGCAGCGCGCGCTTGCTCTGTGGATAGGGCACGTCGGCGCCGCCGGCGAGCACGGTGAACGTCGGCCCGCCGACCTCCAGTGCCCCGACATGTGCTGCGGCATCGATTCCGAGTGCCATCCCGCTGATCACGCTGACGCCGGCAGCGGCGAGCCCGCGACCGAGGCCACGAGCGACCTGCAGACCGTCGGCCCCGGCGCGCCGCGCGCCGACGACGGCGACCGCGGGCGTGTCGCGATCGCCGAGCGCCGTCAGCCGCTCGACGTCTCCCGCGATGTGGAGCACAGCGGGCGCGTCGCCCGCCTTCAGCAGCCGCGCCGGATAGTCCGCGTGGTGGCGACAGATCGCGCGCATCGATGTCGCCTCGAGGCGCTCGCGCGCGGCGCTGGGATCGAAGGCATCGTGGCCACGCTCGATCGCGGCCCGCCGCTCTCCGGCGAGCGCCGCGATCAACCGGTCGTCGGGCAGCGCGAGCAGCTCACAGAGCTTGCGGCGGTCACGCCGCGCACGCTCGACGTGCGGCGCGAGCCGCATGACGAGCGCGGTGCGGCGCAGGCATTCGTCGCACGCCGTCATGCGGCCATCTCGCCTTCGAGTACATCCTCGCGGCGCAGGCCGAGCGCCTCGGCGACGTCCTGAGCGCGCACTCTTGCGCTGCCATCGAGGTCGGCAACGGTCCGTGCCACGCGCAGGATCCGCCCGTGTCCGCGTGCGCTGAGCGTGCCCTGCTCGTAGGCGAGCCGCAGCACGGCGGTCGCGCCCGCGTCAGCGCGAACGAGATCGCGCAGGAGCCGCGGCGTAAGCTCGGCGTTCGTCCGCAGGCCGGTGCCCACGAGCCGGTACGCCTGGCGCTCTCGTGCTTCGAGGACCGCCGCCAGGACGTCGCGCGACGCGGTTCCGACGCCGGGCTCGAGCGCCTCGGGCGCGGGGCGTGGCATGTGCACGAGCAGATCCATCCGGTCCAGCAGCGGACCGCTGAGCTTGCGCCGATGGCGGGCGATATCGGAGTCCGAGCAGCGACAGCGCCGGTCACCCGCCAGGCCGCAGGGACAGGGGTTCGTCGACGCGACGAGCTGAAAGCGCGTCGGGAACGTGACGGTGTGCTGACCGCGCACGATCGCCACAGAGCCGTCCTCCAGCGGCTGGCGCAACGACTCCAGCGCCGGCCGACTGAACTCGGAGAGCTCGTCGAGAAAGAGGATGCCGTGATGGGCCAGGCTCGCCTCGCCCGGGCGTGGCAGCGACCCACCGCCGACGAGGCCGGCCGGTGAGATCGTGTGGTGGGGAGCGCGAAACGGCCGCTGCTCCACGAGCCCGTCGCCGATGTGCCTGCCGGTGATGCTGTGGATGCGCGTGACAGCGATTGCCTCCTCGCGCGTCAGCGGCGGCAGGATTGAGATCGCCCGGCGGGCGAGCATCGTCTTGCCGGTCCCCGGCGGCCCGGACAGCAGGAGGTTGTGAGCTCCGGCGGCCGCGATCGTGATCGCGCGGATCGCGTCGGGATGGCCGCGCACGTCGGCGAGATCCGCTTCATCGGCGCGGCCGGCCTGCTGCGCGGCCGGCGGAGGAAGCGCCGGCGGCTGGTCGCCGCGCAGGATCGCCGCGACGTCGTGCAGGCTTGTCACGCCGGCGACCGCGAGCCCATCGACGAGCGCAGCCTCGCGCGCGCACTCGCGCGGGACGATGAGACCCGCGATCC
>Ga0136617_10002827_pt1 | contig 15494 bp, 13 predicted proteins | sample AntDrymUQ3222106_2_FD_129672 | JGI IMG/M metagenome (GOLD analysis project Ga0136617, IMG submission 129672) | Polar desert sand microbial communities from Dry Valleys, Antarctica - metaG UQ322 (21.06) | ecosystem: Environmental > Terrestrial > Soil > Desert | place: Antarctica: Dry Valley...
TCAATCTATGCCGCGAGCGGCATCAACAAGCCGAACCCTTGCGAGCGGAAAGTCAGGAACTCCTAGGCCTCGAGGCATTCGTAGCGTTCCAGTCGCGCGGGATGCCAATTGCGCCGGCTACCGATCCACGCCTCGTGCCATTCCGCGAACGGGGTCAGCTTCTGTACCGGCAGCGCATGGGACAGCTCGACCTTGCCTGCGCCCAATGTCACGACGCCTCCGCGGGCGCGCGTCTAGGCAGCAGCGTCATTCCGCAGGCGCATCCCACGGGCTATCCAATCTACCGCCTGGAATGGCAGTCGCTCGGCTCATTACAGCGACGCTTGCGCGGCTGCCTGACCGGCATTCGCGCCGAACCCTTCGCCTATGGGGCGGCCGAGCTCGTCGATCTCGAGCTTTACCTCGCGTCGCGGGCCGCGGGGCTGCCTTTGGAAACGCCAGCCGTGCGGCCCTAATGGGGTCCACATTGCCCACGACCGGCCCCACCGCGACGACGTCGCCCAGAACCAGGGTCGTCAAATCCTCGCCTCTATCACGGCGCGGCCCGGCCTGCCAAACGACCGCGTCGAGTCACGCCGGTTTGCGGAACACCGCGCAGTAGCTCTCAAGCGGTCCCCGGCCCGGCCAATCGTCGATCAGTCGGAGCAGTTGGAATCCGTGGCTTGTCACTTCGGCAATGACGATCTTCGCGGGAACCCCGAAATCACCTCGGCTCAAGAAGAAGGGCGGCGGGAAATCGATGACGGCGAGCACGCCACCCGGCCGCAGCGAGCGCAGCAAGCTGGCGTTGATGCCCGAGGGGTCGGCCAGATGGTGATACACGCGGCGCAGCACGATCGCGTCGCAGCAATTCGGCGGCAATCTGATTTCGCTGCTGTACGCTTCGACCACCGTCACATTGTCGAGCTTGGCGGCGACGAGCGCCTCGCTAAGCGCCCGCAGCCGTCCCGCGTCGATCTCGGTGGAAAAGACGCGCCCATTCGGCCCGACCTCCCTCGCAAGGGCGAAGGTGAGTTGACCCTTGCCGGCGCCGACATCCGCCACTACCCTGCCCGGCTCCAGGCTTAGCACCTGCCTGAGGGGCGGCATTTCCGGGCCGTCGGCGCGAAAGCCGCCCCCGGTCCAGCTTCCGCATCCCGCGCACGCGGCTGAGAGCAGAAGCGCAATTACCACGGTACCGCGTCGACGCATTCTCTGTTTGCCTTAGTTTGCCTTAGTTTGCCTTTAACAATCGAACGCCGTACTGTGCCAATTCAAGTTGACTTCAAGTCAAGAGGGTGAGACCCCTGGACATAGCGGAGGTGGCGCGGCGCTCCGGCGTTGCTGCGTCAACGCTGCGGTTCTACGAGCAGAAGGGACTGATCGCCTCGATTGGGAGGCGCGGCTTGCGCCGTCTGTTCTCTCCCGACGTGCTCGAACGGCTAGCCCTGATCGCGCTGGGGCGCGCTGCTGGTTTCTCGCTCGCGGAGATCGCGCTCATGTTCGCGCCGGACGGGCAGCTGCGCATCGACCGGCGGATGCTCACGGCCAAGGCGGAGGAGCTAGATAGGACAGTTAGCAAACTGAGTGCAATGCGCGACAGCCTACGGGATGCTGCTGCCTGTCCCGCGCCAAGTCACATGGAGTGCCCCAACTTCCGCCGCTACCTGCAGTCCGCGGCGGGCCGTAAGTTCATCGAACCAAATCACCGTCCGAAGCGACGGCGCTAGCGCTTTGCGCTGTTTCTGCGAACTCGCACCGGCGGCGATGGATGTTCTGGCGAAGGTCGCAACGGTAATGCCTGACCGACTGTCGGATCAGATGCGGCGCCGCCGTGCCCACTACCTCAAATCGCGCGGCAGTGCTGCCAATGGAAAAGCCGGCCTGCGGCCCTACAGAGGGGTCGCGACTTAAAGGATTGCATGACAAAATTCCAAATCCGGCCACCCGTCGCATGGGATGGCCGCAGAAGGTCCCGCCATGGCTAACACGACCGCTTCGCTTTGGGACAACCCTCTTGGTACCGACGGGTTTGAGTTCATCGAGTACGCCGCGCCCGATCCGGCAGCGCTCGGCCGGCTGTTCGCGGAACTCGGCTTCACCGCGATCGCCCGCCATCGCTCGAAAAACGTGCTGCTCTACCGCCAGGGCGCGATCAACTTTATTGTCAATGCCGAACCCGATTCCTTCGCGCAATCGTTCGCCCGCGTGCACGGCCCGTCGATCTGCGCGATCGCGTTTCGCGTTCACGACGCGGCGCATGCGTATAAAAAAGCGGTCGAGCAAGGCGCTTGGGGTGTCGAAAATCACCCCGGTCCGATGGAGCTCAATATTCCCGCGATCAAGGGCATCGGCGATTCGCTGATCTATCTCGTCGACCGTTATCCGGGCTCGCAGGCCAACGCAGGCTCCAACGTCTCCATCTACGACATCGATTTCGTAGCGTTGCCGGAAGTCGATGCGCACAGCGAGCGTGTCACCAAGGGAGTGGGTCTCACCTACATCGACCATCTGACCCACAACGTCCATCGCGGACGGATGGACGAATGGGCCGATTTCTACGCACGCATCTTCAATTTCCGGGAGATCCGTTACTTCGACATAGAAGGCAAGTTGACCGGGCTCAAATCGAAGGCCATGACGAGTCCGTGCGGGAAGATTCGCATCCCGATCAACGAGTCGACCGACGACAAGAGCCAGATTCAGGAGTACTTGGTTGCCTACCGGGGGGAAGGCATCCAGCACGTGGCGCTTGGCACGGCCGATATCTACACGACGGTGGAAGAGTTACGGAGCCGCAATGTTGCGTTCCAGGACACGCCGCAAACGTATTACGAGAAGCTCGGCGAGCGCTTGCCCGGACATCGCGAAGACGCCGAGCGCATGTCGCGTAACCGCATCCTGCTCGATGGTGCGCCGGCAAAGGACGAAATGTTGCTGCAAATCTTCACGGCGACGGTAATCGGACCCATTTTCTTCGAGATCATCCAACGCAAGGGCAACGAGGGGTTCGGGGAGGGCAACTTCCAGGCGCTCTTCGAGTCCATCGAAGAGGATCAAATCCGGCGCGGCGTGTTGAGCGGCGAGCCAACCGCAGGCAAAAGCGCGTAGCACCGCTGAGCTCTCGGCGGCCGAAGGGTTGCAATGCGCCGACCGAGACTTCATTTGTAATCACTATGTGTCCTAAAGGGCTGCACAAAACTTGATGCCGTGCTACATTCGATAGCTCACAATAAGCGATACGTCAGTGCTTACTCCTCTCGGATTTACGCTCCTGCGCCAGCTTGCTGATGGTGCCTACCATTCCGGCGAAGACTTGGCCGCTACGGTAGGGCTCACTAGGGCACGTGTCTCCCAACTTTTGAAGCAAGCGGAGACCTCCGGGCTGTCGCTCGAGCGGGTGCGCGGGCGCGGTTATCGCTTGCTTGCCACCCCTGATTTCTTGGATGCCGGCGCTGTTCGCGCAGCGCTCCGCACGTTGGTCCCCAAGAGCGCTGCCATCCCACTGCTCGAAGTCGAGGTGCTCGACCAAATCGGCTCCACGTCGACCGAGCTTTTGAAGCGCGCCCAGCGCAAAGATATTCACGGCGACCTGCTGGCAGCCGAATGGCAGACGGCCGGCCGCGGACGTCGCGGTCGCTCCTGGCACGCTGCAGCCGGCGGAAGCCTGACGTTCTCGCTTGGATGGCGCTTCGAGCAAGGCGCAGGATTTTTGGCAGGCCTGTCGCTGGCCGTCGGTGTCGCCGTCGTCAAAGCGCTGGAAGCAGAAGGTTTGGAGGGTGTCGAGCTCAAATGGCCCAACGATCTCGTCTATCGCCACTTGAAAATCGGCGGGCTCCTGGTTGAGTTGAACGGCGATGCGCTTGGGCCCTCGACGGTGGTGGTCGGTGTCGGCCTCAACGTGCGCCTGCCGGTCGCGATCAAACGCAATATTGAGCAGCCGGTGAGTGATCTGGCGTCGGTCGCCGGCCGGGGTGCGGCGCCTATCGATCGCAATCACCTTCTCGCGCGTCTGGCGGCGAGCCTCGCCGTCACGCTCGCTGCATACGCCGACTCCGGTTTCCCGCCGTTCGCCGTTGAATGGCAGCGCCGGCATGCGTACCAAGGCAAGCCCGTGAAGCTGGTGCTGCCCGATGGCGCGAGCGTCAAAGGCACGGTGGCAGGCGTGGACAGCACCGGCGCACTGGTGCTCGCCGACGGCCCTCGTCGCGCACGCTTCCTTTCCGGCGAGATCTCGCTGCGCCGCGGCGCGTAGCGACCGCGTTGTATTGGTGATGGGCCACATGGGCCCTCCGCGGGTCCAAAGTTTGTTCACGTGCGCGCGCAGCGCGCGCCGGGGGCGTGCCTCGCCGAAGGTCACGGATAATCGGCATCTCTCCGAAACGTAACCGAAACGCCGTCGATGCGCATCATCGTGCTCTTGCTGCTGTTCGCAAACATCACGCTGTTTGCGTATACCAAACTCGACGCCGCGAGCGGCGAAGCCGCACGGCTGACGCAACAGGTGCAGCCGGAAAAAATTCGCTTGCTCTCCCCACCGGAAGTTGCGGCGTTGGGGCCATCGAAAATCGCGTCGTTGAACGATGTCTGTGTCGAGCTTGGCCCACTGTCGGATGCCGAGCGCGGCCGGGCGCTCGCCGAGCTCGAGCCGCTTGCGCTCGGCCGCGTGCTTTCGCAAAAACGCGTGGAAGCGGACGGGGCGTATTGGGTCAATTTGAGCGCTTTCCCGAATCGCGCCGCGGCGGAAAAACGAGTGGCAGAGCTGCGCGCGCTGGGCGTCCGCGAGGCGGCGGTGGTCGACGCCGCCAAGGGCCAATCCGCCATTTCATTTGGCATCTTTCGCAGCGAAAGCGCGGCAATTTTGCACGCCGAGTTCTTGAGCAGGTTGGGGGTGCCGTCGGCGAAGGTCGAACCGCGCCCGCCTTCGCTTGTGCAAATGGCCCTCGTCGTCCGCGATCCGCAGCAACCGGTCGTGACGCGGTTGCGCGAGCTGCAAGCGCAGTTTCCGGGTAGTGAGCTAAAGACCGGGGCCTGCAGCTGACGTGATATGGATTGCCGCAACAACAAGGGATTTCGCCCAAGCACGGGCGTTGTTCGAAGAATATGCGGCGTGGCTCAAGGTCGATCTCTGCTTTCAGGGCTTCGCGGACGAGCTCGCGACGCTGCCGGGTGGGTACGCTCAACCGCTAGGTCGCCTGCTGCTCGCGAGCTGTGGAAGTGCCACCGATGCGGCGGATGGTTGTATCGCGCTGCGCCCGATTGACATCGAGGGCGTCGCGCCCGCCTCGGTTGGCGAGGTGAAGCGTCTTTATGTAAGACCGACCGCGCAACGACAGGGCGCGGGAAGTCTTCTCGCACAGAGCCTGATCGATGAGGCGCGAAGCATCGGCTATCGTGAGTTAAAGCTCGACACCCTCGACTGGATGACCAGCGCGCGCGCCCTCTATACACGCCTCGGATTTCGCGAATGTGCGCCGTATTATCACAACCCCCTTCCTGGGGCCGTCTACATGTCGTTGACGTTTTAGGGCCTGTTAACGCTATGGGCACAAACGCCTTGCAGGGCCAAAAACGCCCGATGGGCTCGGCCGCTGCGCAATCGCGTTTGTTACAACCGGGCGGTCACCGAGTACGCGTGCGCGTCGTCGACCGCTCGTGCCGGAGGGCCGATCCCGACGTCGTGAAAGCCGGCATCCTTGACGAGCGCGGTTATCTCGTCGGGTGAATACCAAGTCAAGGTGAGCGTTTCGCGCTCCTCGCCGACGCGCTCGTTACCGCGCCGATGCGCGTAGCGATTCTCCGAGCGCGACAGCCGCGCGTCTGCCCATACCGTCGTCTCGGATCGCAGCGCAATCTGCGAGCCATCCTCGAGCTTCGTCGTTCGGACTTCAACCAGCGGCGCGCCAAGCCGGTGCGCGGATTCGGAGGGGACGTACATATCCATCAGGAGCAAGCCCGGTGCAATCAGATGCGCGCGCATGCGCTGCAACGCCGCAGCCGCAGTGGCCGGATCGGTGATGAGTTGAAACGATCCCGCGGCGATGAATATCGCGGCGTAGCGAAAAGGCAGATTCATCTGCGCGATGCCTTGCCGAAAAAGGGGTGCCGTCAAGCCTGCTGCTTTGATCCGCGCCTCGCAGCTCGTCAGCATTGCGTGCGAATTGTCGACGCCATGGCACTTCACGCCCAGCGTGACCAGCGGGATGAGCAACCGGCCCGAACCGCACATCGCTTCGAGGGTCAGGCCGGTATCGCGCGGCAGGCGCTGCGTGTACCAGGTTACTTCGGTATCAGGCGCGCGCGGCTTATCGGCGTCATAGAACAGAGTTGCCAGCGGGCCGTACGCGGGCATAGGTGTCTTCCGGAAGAGCGGCTATCGACAAAGTCACGTCGTCCGGTGTGCGACCTGATTGCTCGCTGCTTTCGCGGAATGTCCAGACGACGCGCTCGTCATTCTTCCACACATTGTTCAAAATGAGTGGGCTACAGCTGCTCCCAGGGTAACCCCTCCTTGCGCCAGCCGGAGAGGGTGCCGCGGTGATGCTTGTCATCAAGCGGTCCCTCGAACCCCTGCAGGACGTTGTAGACGTCGGAGAAGCCCGCGTTTTCCAGAGCGAGCCCGGCATCGACCGAACGATGGCCACTGCGACAGATCAGCACGACCGGCCGGTTCATGCTCGCAACCTTCTTGACCTGGCCGACGAAGTGCGGATTGATGTCCCAATCGGGCCCGTCATTCCACGGGACGAGCTGGGCGCCGACTGGGTGGCCGACGAAAAAATACTCCATTTCGCTGCGGCAATCGACGAAGACCGCCTGTGGACTGTTGTGCAAGAACTCGTGGGCTTCCTTCGGTTTTAGATGTTTCATAGGAAAAAGGTTAGCACGCCGGGCACCCGATCGTTATGCCGACCGGTTCTCCGGATATAACGCAGCGACACGGCATTCATGCAAGGCTAGCTGTTAAAATTCAATGTCTTGCCGTTAACCGGCAGTTGTTGCGCCTGGAAGCTCTTAATGCAGCCCGACCGCACGGCTTTGCTGACCCGCCTTTTTGAATCGCGCATCCTCGTGATGGACGGTGCGATGGGCACCATGATCCAGCAACGCAAGCTGACGGAGGCCGAATTTCGCGGAAACTTTCCTGACCATTCGCACGATTTGAAAGGGGACAACGATGTACTCGTTCTGACGTGTCCCGACGTCATCCGCGACATTCATGATGAATATCTCGCCGCCGGCGCCGACGTCCTCGAGACCAATACATTCAATGCCACCGCGATCGCCCAAGCCGATTACGGCATGCAGGAGCGCGTAAAAGACATCAACTTTGCCGCAGCGCGCATCGCCCGCGCCTGTTGTGACGAGTGGACCGAGCGCACGCCGGACCAGCCGCGCTTCGTTGCCGGAGCGATTGGCCCGACCAACCGTACCGCCTCGATCTCGCCGGACGTGAACGATCCGGGCGCCCGCAATGTGATCTACGACGAGCTGGTCGCGACCTATAGCGACGTGGTCGAAGCGCTGGCCGAGGGCGGCGCCGATTTGATTCTTGTCGAAACGATCTTCGACACGCTGAACGCCAAGGCGGCGCTGTTCGCGATCGAATCGTTTTTCGATCGCGTCGGCCAGCGCTTGCCGCTCATCATTTCGGGCACGATCACCGACGCGTCGGGCCGTACGCTATCCGGGCAAACGCCGACGGCGTTCTGGAACGCGGTCCGGCACGCGCGTCCGCTGGCCGTCGGCTTGAACTGCGCGCTGGGCGCGGCATTGATGCGCCCCTACATCGAGGAGATCGCCCGAGTCGCCGATACGTTCGTGTCGTGTTACCCGAACGCCGGATTGCCGAATCCGATGGCGGATACGGGATACGACGAGACACCGGCGCAAACGGCGCGATTACTCGAGGACTTCGCGCGCAGCGGCTTCGTCAACATGGTTGGTGGTTGCTGTGGGACGACTCCCGAACACATTCGCGCGATCGCCGAAGCCGTGAAAAGTCTGCCGCCACGGCAGGTGCAACGCGAACTCGCCGCCGCGGCTTAAAGGCTGCGTATTTCCCGCTCTCACCGTCCGTAGTTTTCCACCAAGACTCTTTCGTTCAAGCGGAAGGGTCGTTTGCCAGGATTCTCGTTTCTTCGCCCACGATGCCCCGCGCCCTGCACCTGTCCGGTCTCGAGCCGCTTGCCATCGGCGATGACTCGCTGTTCGTCAACGTCGGCGAGCGCACGAACGTCACCGGTTCCCGTGCCTTTGCGAAGCTCATTCTGGCCGGGGACTTTACAGGGGCCGTGGAGATCGCCCGCCAGCAAGTGCAAAACGGCGCGCAAATGATCGACGTCAATATGGACGAGGCAATGCTCGACTCCAAGGCGGCGATGGTCAAGTTTTTGCAATTGATCGCCTCGGAGCCGGATATCGCGCGTGTCCCGGTCATGATCGATTCCTCCAAATGGGGAGTGATCGAAGCGGGCTTGAAATGCGTGCAAGGCAAGTCGATCGTCAACTCGATCTCGCTCAAGGAAGGTGAGGACGCGTTCCTGCGCCAGGCGAAGCTCGTGCGGCGTTACGGTGCTGCACCGATTGTCATGGCGTTCGACGAGAAGGGCCAAGCCGATACGTTCGAGCGCAAGATCGGGATCTGCCGTCGCGCGTATGACCTGCTGGTGGATAGCGTGGGCATCGCGCCGGAAGACATCATTTTCGATCCGAACGTCTTCGCGATTGCCACCGGCATCGACGAGCACAATAACTATGCCGTCGACTACATCAACGCAACCCGCTGGATTCGCGCACATCTGCCGCACGCCAAGGTCTCCGGCGGCATTTCCAACGTCAGCTTCTCGTTCCGCGGCAACGACCCGGTGCGCGAGGCCATTCACACGGTATTTCTCTACCACGCGATTCGTGCTGGGCTGACGATGGGCATCGTCAACGCGGGTCAGCTCGGCGTGTATGACGCGATCGACCCTGAGCTGCGCGAGCTCGTCGAGGACGTCGTGCTCAATCGACGGCCAGGGAGCGAGCCCTCGGCGACCGAACGGCTCGTGACATTCGCCGAGACGGTCAAGGCGCGCGGCAAGGTCAGCACCGAAGACCTAACGTGGCGTGAGGGCTCGATCGAGGCCAGGCTCTCGCACGCGCTGGTCAAGGGAATCACGACCTACATCATCGAGGACACCGAAGAGGCGCGGCAGAAATTTGCCCGCCCGATCCAGGTGATCGAAGGCCCGCTCATGAACGGCATGAACGTCGTCGGCGATCTCTTCGGTGCCGGCAAAATGTTTTTGCCCCAAGTGGTCAAGTCAGCGCGCGTCATGAAGCAGGCGGTAGGCCACCTCGTCCCCTACATCGAGGAAGAGAAGGTCAGATCCGGCGACGCCGGCAAGCCTAAGGGCACGATTGTCATGGCGACAGTCAAAGGCGACGTCCATGACATCGGCAAGAACATCGTCGGTGTCGTGCTCCAGTGCAACAACTTCGACGTCATCGACTTGGGCGTCATGGTTCCCGCGCAGCGCATCCTTGAAACCGCTCGCGACAAGAACGCCGACATCATCGGGCTTTCGGGGCTCATCACCCCGTCGCTCGAGGAAATGGCGCACGTCGCGCATGAGATGCAGCGGCTCAACATGACGCAGCCCTTATTGATCGGCGGCGCGACAACGTCGCGCGCGCATACCGCAGTCAAAATCGCGCCGAACTACGGGGGAATCACGATGTACGTTCCCGATGCGTCGCGCGCCGTCAGCGTCGCGTCCCGGCTGCTCTCCGACGATTTGCGCGCAGCCTTCGTTGCCGAAGTGGCAGGCGACTACGAGAGGATTCGCGTCCAGCACGCCGGTAAAAAAGGGCCGAAGATCATCCCGATCGCCGCGGCTCGCGCCAATGCTTTCGTCACGGATTGGCAACGCTACGCACCCGCAGTACCCGTGGCGCTCGGTCGTCGCGAGTTTCGCAATGTGGACCTGGCCGAGTTGGCCGCGTATATCGACTGGGGCCCGTTTTTTCAAGCGTGGGAGCTCGCTGGTCCGTTTCCTGCGATCCTCGACGACGCCGTCGTCGGTGAAGCGGCGGGGAACGTGTACGCCGACGGTCAGGCCATGTTGAAGAAGGTCATCGAAGGCCGGTGGCTCACGGCGAACGGCGTGGTCGCGCTTCTACCCGCGAACTCGATCGGTGATGACATCGAGATGTACAGCGATGAATCGCGCAGCAATACGGTACTGTGCTGGCCCAATCTCCGCCAGCAAAACGAGCGCCCTCCCGGCAAGCCCAACTATTGCCTCGCCGATTTTATCGCTCCTAAAGGTTCGCATATCGCCGATTATCTCGGTGCATTTGCGGTCACTGCCGGCTTGCGCATCGAACATAAGCTTGCCGAATTCGAGGCGGCGAAGGACGACTACAGCGCGATCATGTTGAAGGCGCTCGCTGACCGGCTGGCCGAGGCATTTGCCGAATGGTTGCACGCCAAAGTGCGGCACGACTTGTGGGCGTATGAACCGCACCGGGCGAGCAACGACCCCGCGCACGTTCAAGCGCTGATTCGCGAGGAGTATCGTGGCATCCGGCCCGCTCCCGGGTATCCGGCGTGTCCCGAGCACGCGGTCAAGGCAGCGCTCTTCGACCTGTTGCAAGCGCGCGCGATCGGGATGACCCTCACCGAAAACTATGCGATGCTGCCCGCGGCCGCGGTGTCGGGCTTTTACCTGTCGCACCCTGAATCAACTTACTTCGCGGTTGGGAAGATCGGGGAGGATCAACAAGCTGATTTCGATCGCCGTGCTGCACGGATTGCGCAGGAGGAAGCCGCATGAAAAAAACACCCGAGGACCTCCGTAGTCATCGCTGGTATGGCGCGAAAGATATGCGCGCGTTCGGGCATCGCTCGCGCACGGCGCAAATGGGCTTCGACCGCGGCGACTACGCAGGCAAGCCGGTCATCGGCATCGTCAACACGTGGAGCGATGTCAACCCTTGCCATACGCATTTCAAGGCGCGCGTCGAAGAAGTGAAGCGCGGTGTGTGGCAGGCCGGCGGCTTTCCGATGGAGATGCCGGTGATGTCGCTCTCCGAGCCGTTTCAAAAGCCCACGACGATGATGTACCGCAACTTTCTGGCGATGGAGACCGAGGAGGTCCTGCGCTCGTATCCGGTCGACGGCGCGGTGCTCATGGGAGGATGCGACAAGACGACTCCGGCGCTGATCATGGGCGCAACCAGCATGAATCTGCCGGCGATTTTTATGCCGGCCGGACCAATGCTCCGCGGCAATTGGGGTGGCGCGACGCTGGGCTCCGGATCCGACGTCTGGAAATATTGGGCGGAGCTGCGCGCCGGCAACATTACCGAAGCCGATTGGGGGGAGATCGAGCAGGGCATCGCCCGTTCTCCCGGGCATTGCATGACGATGGGCACTGCCTCGACGATGACGAGCGCCGCCGAGACGCTAGGTTGGACGCTTCCAGGCGCGGTCTCCATTCCTGCGGCCGATTCTCGGCACGCGGCGATGGCGACCCTTACCGGAAAACGCGTTGTCGATATGGTGTGGGAGGATTTGAAGCCAGCGGATTTCTTAAGCGCCGACTCCTTCCACAATGCCGTGACCGCGGTACTCGCGATCGGCGGCTCGACCAACGCGGTCGTCCACTTGCTCGCCATGGCGCGTCGCGCGGGCATCGCGCTTGACTTGGATGCATTCGACGCGCTGGCGCGCAAGACTCCGCTGATCGCCAACATTCGGCCATCGGGAAAATATTTGATGGAGGATTTCTATTACGCGGGCGGGCTGCGCGCGGTGCTCAACAACCTGCAGGCACTGCTGAAGCCGGAGGCGCGGACGGTCAACGGCAAGACGTTGGGGGAAAACTTCGCTGGCGCGAAAATTTTTAACGACGACGTCATTCGCCCGCTCGACCGTGCCTTGGTTCCGTCGGACAGCCTCGCCGTGTTGCGCGGCAATCTCGCGCCCGACGGCGCAGTGATCAAGCCGCCGGCAGCGGAAACGCAACTACACCGGCACAAAGGCCGGGCGGTGGTATTCGCCGATTACAACGACATGGCGGCGCGCATCGATGCTCCCGATCTCCCGGTAACCAAGGATTCGGTGATCGTGCTCAAAAACGCTGGGCCCCTGGGCGGACCGGGCATGCCCGAATGGGGGCAATTGCCGATCCCCAAGAAACTGCTGGCGCAAGGCGTGCGCGACATGGTGCGCATTTCCGATGCGCGAATGAGCGGCACGTCGTATGGCGCCTGCGTGTTGCATGTGGCGCCGGAGTCGTGGATCGGCGGGCCGCTGGCGCTGGTCGAGGACGGCGATGAAATCGAGCTCGACGTTCCGGCGCGCAAGTTGACATTGCACGTTGCGGAGGCGGAGCTCGCGAGGCGTCGGGCCGGGTGGCAGCCTCCCACCCCGCGTTACGCGCGCGGCTACGGTGCGCTATTCGCGCAGCACATTACACAGGCGAACGACGGCTGCGATTTCGATTTTCTCGAGGCGGGTCAGAAGATCGAGGACCCGGAAATTCACTGATGGTCAAACGCACGCGAGGTTAACGCGTCTAGCCAATCACGCGGAATCCATCTCGCGCGGTCACCATCTCCGCTTCCCGAGTGCCGCGATTCCCTGACGGTCGCCCCATGCGCTCGACAACCACCGCAATGCCCTGACGGCAGCTACATACGCTCGATGACCGCGGCGATGCCCTGGCCGCCGCCGATGCACATGGTGATCAAGCCATAGCGTCCGCCGGCGCGCTGCAGCTCGTACATCGCCTTCACCGTCAGAATGCAACCGGTCGCCCCGATGGGGTGGCCGAGGGCGATTGCACCGCCATTGACGTTCACCTTGCCGACGTCCATGTTGAGCTCCTTGTTGACGCCAAGCGCCTGCGCGGCGAATGCTTCGTTCGACTCCACAACGTCGATTTGGTCCAACGTCAATCCCGCTCGCTTGAGCGCACGGCGAACGGCACTGACCGGGCCGAGCCCCATGATTTTTGGATCGACGCCGGCATGGCCGTAGGAGACGAGTCGCGCCATCGGCTTCATGCCCTTCTTTTCCGCGACTCCCTTTTCCATCAGAACGACGGCCGCCGCCGCATCGTTGATCCCCGATGCATTGCCTGCGGTGACGGTCCCGTTCTCCTTGATGAAAACGGCTTTCAGCTTGGCCATGCCATCGAGGCTCGCATCGGCGCGCACGTGCTCATCGGTGTCAAAGAATGTCGATCCCTTCTTGTTCTTCAACTCGATCGGCAGGATCTGGTCCTTGAAGTGACCGTTGGCGATGGCCTTGGTCGCACGTTGGTGGCTTTCCACGGCGAAGGCGTCCTGGTGCTCGCGCTTGATGCCGCACTTGGTGGCAACGTTTTCCGCGGTGACACCCATATGAATGGTATCGAACGGGTCGGTCAGCGCACCGACCATCGCATCCATCACCTTGTTGTCGCCCATGCGCGCACCCCAGCGCTGCGTCAGGTTCATGTACGACGCGCGGCTCATGCTCTCCGCACCGCCGGCAACCGCGGTGTCCGTGTCCCCGAGAAGGATCGTCTGCGCTGCCGACACAATCGCCTGCAATCCGCTGCCGCACAGGCGGTTCAACGTCAACGCGCCCGTCTCGTGCGGCAGACCGCCGTTCACGCAGGCCACGCGCGACAAATACATGTCCTTGGGCTCCGTATGGATGACGTTGCCGAAGACACAATGGCCAACCTCGTTGGGATCGATCTTGGCTCGACTGACCGCCTCTTTGACGACCTTCGCTGCGAGCTCGGTGGGCGGGATGTCCTTCAAACTGCCGCCGTAATCGCCGATGGCCGTTCGGACCCCGCTCAAGATGACGACTTCGCGTGCTGCATCCATAGGTCTTTCCTCGCTTGATGAACTTCCATCATACTGCGGATCATGGTCACCGGCTGCGCGCGATTTTATGACGCGCACTCGACTCGACTCGTTAAACCAAAAAGTGAAGGAGCAATGGCATGAACCTGCGCATCGACAAACGCTGGATCAGCGGCATGTTTGCGCTGACAGTCTCGGCCGCCGCACTCGCCTATCCCGACAAGCCCGTCCAGTACATCATTCCATTTGCCGCAGGAGGCGAATCCGATATTGCCGCGCGCCTGCAGCAGCAGACGTTCAAGACCAAGTTCAACCAGGACATGGTCGTCGTCAACAAACCAGGCGCGGGTGGCGGCCTCGCCTGGTCGCAGATGAACTCGATGCCCGGAGACGGACACACGATAGTCGGCGTCAACCTGCCGCACATCGTGCTGCAGCCGCTCGAGGGCACGGTCGATTACAAGACCGAGGATGTCACGCCGATCTATTTTTTCCACTACACGCCTGATGCGATCGTCGTAGCGCAGGACAGTCCGTACAAGACCTTTGCCGACCTCGTCAAGGCTGCACGCGAAAAGCCCGGTGCGATCTCCTTTGCCGGCTCCGGAACCAACTCGGCGAATCATCTGGCGCATGAGCGTTTGAACCGCGAAGTCAAGATCAAGACGACCTACGTGCCGTTCAAAGGGACCGGGGACATGGTGTCCTCGATTCTCGGCAATCACGTGTCCGCCGCGATGTCGTACTCGACCCTCGCGATTCAGCAAAAAGGGAAGATGCGCATGCTTGCCGTGGCGACGGCGCAACGCGTGCCGCAATTTCCGGACGTACCGACGTTCAAGGAGCTTGGTATCGACTGGGTCGACGGCGCCTACCGCGGCATCGGCGTCCCCAAGTCGACGCCGGCCGACCTCCGCAAGAAGGTCTCCGACATGATGGACGCGATCAACAAAGACCCGGAGCTACGCAAAAAGATGGTCGACGGCGGGTTCGAAGTCACCGATATCTCTCTAGAAAAAATGCCTGCTTTCATGAAGGATCGAACGCAGGAATATTTGAATACGGCAAAGCAGATGGGCCTCGTCAAGTAGGGTTTGCATGTTGTTGGCGGGTGCACGTAAGCGATAGCCATTGGTTGAGCGTTCCCGGACGACGATCATGCTTCTCGACAACTTGCCCATCGGCAGCGACCCGCCGCACGAGGTGAACGTCGTCATCGAGGTGCCGATTGGCGGCGAGCCAATCAAGTACGAGTTGGACAAGGCCGCCGGCATCCTCGTCGTTGACCGCTTCCTCTACACGCCGATGCGCTATCCCGGAAATTACGGCTTTATTCCTCACACGCTATCGGAGGACGGCGATCCCTGCGACGTGCTCGTGGCGAATACCCGGCCGCTTCTGCCGGGCTCTGCGATCGCTGTCCGTCCAATCGGCGTGCTCAAGATGACCGACGAAGCGGGAGGAGACGAAAAGATCGTTGCCGTGCCCGTGCCTAGGCTAACGCAGCGCTACGCCCATGTGAAAAACTACACTGATCTGCCCGAGATCGCCTGGCGCCAGATCGAGCATTTCTTTTCGCATTACAAGGAGCTCGAACCCGGGAAGTGGGTGAAGTTCGCCGGTTGGGGCGACGCCGAGGAGGCGAAGGACCTGATCAATCA
>Ga0136617_10002828_pt1 | contig 15489 bp, 13 predicted proteins | sample AntDrymUQ3222106_2_FD_129672 | JGI IMG/M metagenome (GOLD analysis project Ga0136617, IMG submission 129672) | Polar desert sand microbial communities from Dry Valleys, Antarctica - metaG UQ322 (21.06) | ecosystem: Environmental > Terrestrial > Soil > Desert | place: Antarctica: Dry Valley...
CGCACGCCGAAGCGCGTGCGCGCCCGCGCGCGCAGCCGATCCCGGGCGAGCGAGATGTAGCGGATCGTGACGAGCTCGGCTTCGGTCCGAGGCCCGACGTTTCCGGCGACATCTTCGGCAGCGAGCGCGATCCGGTATCGGCCCGCGGGCAGCGGGCGCCCGTCGGCGATCCCGAACCAGGGGAGCTGCCCTGCGAGTGGCCGGAACCGTGTTCGCACCTGCCTCCGCCCGTTGACGAAGAGCAGGGCGTTCGCGGGCTCGCTGACCGCATAGCTCACGGTAAGGCGGTCGTTGCGTCCGTCACCGTCCGGAGAGAAGCCCTCCGGCTCGACGTCGATCCGCATGACCGACGGAGGCTTCGTGTCGACGCGGATCGGGTTCGGCAGGATGATCGTGCGCCGGCCGCGGGCGAGGCGAAGGCGCGGTCGGTAGATGCCCTGCGGCACGAGCTCTCCCGCCTCGTCGCGACCGCCCCAGGTGCGTACGAACGGGCCGGCGGCGACCCGTGCCGAGTCGGCGAGGCGCCGGACGATCCGACCCTCGAGGTCGACGATCGCGAGCGAGATCGTGTCCCGCCGACGGAGTCGAAAGCCGATCCGCGCTCGATCGGAGTCACAGTCGCACACCGGCGAGAAGACCTTGTCGATCTCTGGTGCCGCGATCGGGCTGCGCTCGAGCTTGAGCCGCTCGGCCGCGCCGAATGCGAGCGCGGTCGCCACCAGGAGAACGAGAACGACGAGCGTCGGTGCCAGCCGGGTCACGGGGGCGGATTCTAGGTTGCCGCCGCGTGCTAATACTTCCCATAATGAAGTCGACCCGATCCGCAGATCCCTACCGAGACGTCGCCGTCATCGACTCCCGGGCGCCACGCTTCAACCAGGCGACGATCGGGATCCTGTCGTTGCTCGCGGTGCTGACGGGCTGGTGGGGCATCCTGGTCGCGCTGGCTCTCCAGCTTGCGATCGGCCTCGTGCTCGGCCGCCGCTTCTGCCTGCCGTGTCTCGCCTACTTCGAGCTCGTCCAGCCGCGGTTCGGGGAAGGGCCGCTCGAGGATTCACGGCCGCCGCGCTTCGCGAACATGGTGGGCATCGTCTTCCTGGCTGCCGGGAGCCTCGCGTATGCGCTCGGAGCGACGGTCGTCGGCGCCACGCTTGGCTCGATCGTCGCCGGCCTGGCGCTCCTCGCTGCCCTCACGGGCTTCTGTGCGGGCTGCGAGGCCTACAAGCTCGGCTACCTGCTCACCGGGCGCAGGTTCGTCGCCTGTCCGGCGCCGAGGCGCCTGTCCGCGTAGCGGACCGGTGGAGGGGGTCTGGGGGAACCCGGAGGTTCCCCCAGCAGAACTCGACCCGCTAGTTCAGCACCCTGGCAGCCGGAGACTGGCGATCCTCGTCTGCCAGCCCGCCAAGGAAGACATCTGGCCCTCGAGGGTGTAGTACTCGTTCACGTACCAGAAGGTGCAGTCGTCGACCGGGTCGATATTCATCGACGTGTAGTCGCCCCAGCGCGAGTTCGTCGTTCTCTGCACTCCGGTGCCGTCGATGATCGTCCCTTCCCCGAGTGTCATCTCGTTGAGCGGATCGCCGGCGAGGCGGCCCGTGTAGCGGATCCCCGGATAGACGTCGGTGCCGTTGACGACGCTGTAGCCGAGGGCCATGTTGCCCTTCCGGTCCTGAGCGATGCTGCCCATCCAGCGGTGGATCCCGTCACCGGGAGCGTAGGTTCCCTGCTGGTAGACGGAGTAGGCGCCGTCCGTGCGCCGGATCTCATACCAGCGAGTGCCGGCTTCGGCGGGCAGCGCCTCGACCGACTGGTTCGTCACCAGCGCCTCGTAGTCCTTGAAGTTGCGGTACGCGAGGCGCCAAATCGGCCGCTGGCGATACGAGAGGATGTCGAGGTATTGCGCCGGATTGGTGATGCCCGGCTGCGGGAGGCAGTCGCGGGAGGTCGGTGCGCACGGGAAGATCGAGTCGAACTCGGCGACCGGTAGTTGCGTCTTCAGGATGAGGGACGCCGTTGGCCTCGAGCGCCACTTGACGTCGAGGTCCCAGATGTTGAGCGCGTCGAATGTCGCGCCGTAGGGCCCGCCGTCGTCTTGCGTCCCGACGATCGGGATCGTCACCTCGTTCTTCGGCTTCTGCTTGCCGTCAATGTCCGCCGGCAGCAGGCCGTCTCCGATCAGGTTGATCGGGACGACGTCGGAGTCGAGGAAGAACTGCACGGCGCGGGCGTTCGGATTGCCGTCCACCATCTTGTTCTTCTCGAGCGCGTAAACGCTGATCCCGTACCCGTCCACCGTTCCGAAGTCGCGCGTCGTCAGGGCGTACGAGTCGCGCCAGACCCCGTACTTCGGGTAGTCCGGGAAGAAGTAGCCGCCGTCCGGATCCGGTTGAGTGATGAACGCATAGCGGTAGTAGCTGCCCGTCGGGTCGCCAGTCGTCGAGATCGCGACGCAGTTATAGAACGGCAGACTCGGATCGTCAAAACCCCTGGTCGTGAACTGAGTGAGGATCCACCGGTCGACGAACTGGTCGTAGAGGACGATCGGGTCGCCAGATGGATCGGTGCAGTCGGGGACCTCGAACCCGGTCCAGAGCGTGCCCGTGTCGACCGGGCCGAGCAGTCTGGTGCCGGTCTTCGAGTAAACGGCGAACACGAGGTTCACCATCTCGACGTAGTGGTTCGGGCCGACGTCGCCCACCGGATCGGGCGGATTCACGCGGAAACCGAAGACATTGAAGTTGTCCTGGTTGCTGAGCCCCTCGAAATTCTGCAGCGGGGCAGGGATCGCCTGTGCCGCTACCGCGGCACTTGCCCCCGCCTGGAGCGCCCCGTCGCCCGAGTAGCCCTGATCCGGGACGACCGGACCTCGCTCCGGCGGTAGGTCCTTCGGATTGACTGGTTTGGCGGTTTTGGCGAGCTCGTGCAGCGGTGGCGATATGTCGAATGCATCCGCCTCCTTGAAAACCGGCTTCATGTCGACAGGCGCCGCGGCGCCTGTCTGAGCGGCCGAGCCTGTCTGCGTGGCGCCGGCGGCCACGACGGTTGCCAGCACAGCCGCCAGGAATGTGACCATCCCGAGCAGCCGAAGCGTTCGAGGCAACCCCCTGGGCGTTTCGTGCATCGCGTCCCCTCCTTTTCGAATGACGGCGCGGGGGACGCTACAACGTTGGAGCCCGACCGCAAAGCGGGGGCGCTACACTGGCTTCACTCATGCGCGTCGTAGCGATCACGCTCGCCGCGCTCGCAGTTGCGGCCGCGGGTGCCGGCTCGGCTACTCCGTCCCGCCCTCCTTCAGGTCTTCACGGCACCGTGATGCGCGGCCCGACGACGCCGGTGTGCAGGGAGGATGAACCGTGCGAGGCTCCGGCGGTGGGTGTCGTCCTCCAATTCAGCCACGCGGGCAGGGTCGCCGCGCGTACGAAGACCGGCGCCGGCGGCGGCTATACGGTCAGGCTGAAGCCGGCGACCTACTCGGTCACGACGCAGCCACCGCGGATGCTCGGGACGGGGCTGACTCCGCGCCGTGTGCGGGTCCCCGCAGGCCGCCTCGCTCGGGTGGACTTCCACCTCGACACCGGGATCCAGTAGCCCGGGAGGTCAGCGACACCGACCGAGCCCAGGGCTAGCTGAAGACTCTCGCACAGCGTGGACAGCGAGGCACGCGAGAAAGCGAGGGTCGGCTAGCGGCCGCGGCTGAGGGCGACGGCCGGGCGAGCACCTAGTCGCCGACGCAGCAAGGCCAGCGCAAGCAAGAGTGCTCCGGCGGCGAGCCCCACGAGAACGAGCGAATCGCTTCCCGGCGGATCGAGCAGCTTTATCCCGCTCAACAAGAGCGTCGACGCGAGGCCCACACGCAGAGCCTTCTCGGGCAAGCGCACGGTTAGCCGGCTGCCGAGTAGTACGCCAGGAATCGAGCCGACCAGCAACCAGCCCATCGCGCCGAGGTCGACGTTGCCGTGGAAGAGGTGGCTGAGGCCGGCGACCCAGAGCAGCGCGGCGGCGTGGAAGATGTCTGTCCCGACAATCTTCACTGCGGTCAGCGGGAAGACGAGCAGCATCACGAGCGCGAAGAACGTGCCGCTGCCAACCGAAGTCAGACCGACGATGAATCCGCCCCCGACACCGAGCGCAAGTGCGCCCAAACGGTCGCGCCGCTCGAGCAGAAACGGCGAGTCGTCTGGCTGCACGCCCCGTTTCAGGAACGTCTTGGCGAAGAAGCCGAGTCCCCCGAGAACGAGCGCAGCGCCGATTACTTTCGCCGAGATCGAGTCGACGCCGTCCCCGTACTGCCCTTCGAGCCAAACGGCAAGCTGCACACCGACAAGCGACATCGGCGCAGAGCCGAGCAGCATCCAGAGTGTCAGGCGAGCATGCACAGTCCCGAGGCGGCGGTGGCGGGCGGCACCGAAGGACTTGAAGATGGCGCCGTGGAGGATGTCGGTGCCGACGGCGAGCGTCGGCTTAAAGCCGAAAAGGAAGATCAGGAGTGGAGTCAACAGCGCTCCGCCCCCCATTCCGGTCATCCCGACCAGCAGTCCGATCAGGAGGCCGGTGAGCGAGAGCTGCCAGGTCAACGGCCGCTCCGTTGACGTCGAGCGTGTCGACCGGTGCTACAGACGGACGTACGGGCGAAGCCCGCACGTCCTCTGGTCGGCACCCCAAGCGGCGCCTCAGCAGACGGGGGCACGGGCGAAGCCCGCGCCTCCTGTTTGCGGCACCGCAAGCGGCGCCTCATCTGTAGACCTCGATCAACACCTTGGCCACCTCTGCGCGCGTGAACTCAACCGGCGGGATCTCGCCGGCCGTCAGCAGCTCTCGCACCTTCGTTCCCGAGAGGAAGACGTGGTGGTCGCCGCCGTGAGGGCAGGTCTTCGCGCTCGCCATCGAGCCGCATGCGCGGCAGTAGAACGAGTGCTCGAAGAACATCGGCTCGATGTCGAGCTCGTGCGGCTCGAAGTCGTCGAAGATCCGCTGGGCGTCGTAGGTGCCGTAGTAGTTGCCGACTCCGGCGTGATCCCGCCCGACGATGAAGTGCGAGCAGCCGTAGTTCTTCCGGCAGATCGCGTGCCAGATCGCCTCCCTCGGGCCCGCGTAGCGCATCGCGGCCGGAAACGCCGAGAGGACTACGCGGTCGGCGGGGTAGAAACCGTCGAGGAGGACGCGGTAGCACTCGACGCGCGTCGCGGCCGGGACGTCGTCCGACTTCGTGTCACCGACGAGCGGATGGACGAGCAGGCCGTCGACGGTCTCGAGCGCGACTTTGGTCAGGTACTCGTGCGCTCGGTGAATCGGGTTCCGGGTCTGAAAGCCGACGACGCGGCTCCAGCCGCGCTCGGCGAAGATCCCGCGCGTCCCGGCGGGATCAAGCGCGAGTTCCGGGAACTGTGGCTCCCCGCGCTCGAACACGGTGACGCGGCCGGCCAGGTAGAGGGGCTTCTGGGCGAGGAGGCGCGCGACGCCAGGATGAGCGTGGTCAGTGGTGCGGAAGCAGCGCTCGGCCTCGCGCTCTTTGTCGTACCCGTAGACGTCGTCGACCTCGAGCAGGGCGAGCGGACGACCGTCCTCGGCCACGAGCACGACCCGATCGCCGCTCGGCGCGTCGTCGACCGCGAGGCAGACGGGCAACGCCCATGGGAGTCCGCTCTCGAGCCGCATCTCCTCGACGACGCGCTCGTAGTCCGTACGGCCCATGAAGCCTTCAAGAGGCGAGAGCGCGCCCGAGGCGAGCATGTCGAGATCGGACAGCTCACGCGAAGTGAGCGTGGCCGTCTCCAGCGCATCGAGTCCCTCGGGCCGTCCGCCAGTCCGGTCGACCAGCTCCCCGCCGTGCGGCGCGATCAGCCGGGCGGTTGCGACGGCACTCACTGACCGGCCTGACGGCGCCGCCGCAAGCGGCGTCTCACACCGGCACCTGAGCCTGGACGAGCCCGAGCTCCTCGAGCCTCGCAAGCACGATCCCCGCACTCTCCTCGGGCTCGTGCTCCTCCGTGTTGAGGACGAGCTCGGCGCTGGCCGGCGGCTCGTACGGATCGGAGACGCCCGTGAACTCCTTGATCTCGCCGGCGAGTGCCTTCGCGTACAGCCCCTTCACGTCCCGGCGCGCGCACTCGTCCACCGACGCGTCGACATGCACCTCGACGAACGCGCCGTGCTCCTCGACCATCCCGCGCGCGGTGGCCCTGGTCTCGACGTAGGGCGAGATCGCCGAGACCAGCACCGCGGCGCCGTGTCTCGTCAGCCGCGAGGCAACCCAGCCGATCCGCTCGATGTTCGTGTCGCGGTCTTCCTTCGAGAAGCCGAGTCCCTTGGACAGGTGGGTGCGAACGACGTCGCCGTCCAGGTACTCGACGAGGTGCCCGCGTCGCTCGAGCTCGGGGCCGACGAGGTCGGCGATCGTCGACTTGCCGGCACCGGAAAGGCCGGTAAGCCAGATCGTGAAGCCGTCAGGCATGTGTCTCCTTCGTTTGCGTGTCGGTGTGGATGCCGCACTCGAGCTTGTCGGAGCCGGCCCAGCGACCGGCACGCTCCTCCTGGCCTTCGAGCACCGGCCGCGTGCACGGGATGCAGCCAATCGACGGATAGCCGGCGTCGTGCAGCGGGTTGTACGGAATCTCGTTGACGTGGAGATAGGCCTGGACACGCTTGGCGTCCCAGTCGACGAGCGGCTGGATCTTCCAGACGCCGTACCGCTCGCTCCACTCGACGCGCTTCGCGCCGGCGCGGCTCGGCGACTGCTCGCGGCGGATCCCGGTGATCCAGGCGTCGTACGGGTCGAGCGCGGTCAGCAACGGCTCCACCTTCCGCACGTGGCAGCACCGGTCCGGGTTCGACTCCCACAGGTTCGGCCCCTCGGCGACCGCCTGCTCGGCGAGGGTGTAGCGAGGCGGGACGGAGGTGAGCGTCAGGCCGTAGCGGTCGACGAGCCGGTCGCGCGTCTCGTACGTCTCCCTGAACAGGATCTGCGTGTCGAGCTCGATCACGGCGACGTCGAGCCCGAGCTCCGAAGCCATGTGGACGAGCACGGACGACTGCCGCTGCCACGAGCAGGTCAGGCAGAGGCGATCGCCGAACTCGGCGGCCGCCCAGCGGAGCACGTCTTCCGCCGACATCGCCGCCACGTCAGGAAGTTGCAGGCTCACGCTCAGCGAGCAGCACCTCCTTCAGCGTGTCGGCGCGCAGCCCGAGGCGAAGCGTCTCGAGCGGGATCACCTCATCGGGGGGGATGTTGCCGAGGTTGACCTCGGGCCCGAACTCCTTCACGAACCAGGCCTGGGAGGACTTCGTCGGCGCCTCGAAGATGAGGTCGCTGACGTCGATCTCGTGCGCAATCTCGTCAACGAGCCCGGTACGCATCTCGCCCGACGGGCGGTAGATACCGGCGGTACCGCCTTCTCGGCCTTCGGTGATCACCTTCCAGGCGCCCGCTTCGAGCTCTTCCTTGATCCACTCGACCCAGAGGTACGGCGCGTAGTTCACGTCGGCGTCCTTCGAGCCAACCTCGGACATGACTGTGAAATCGCCCGAGAACTCGGCGATCAGGTCGAGTTTTCGCTCGCGCGGGATATCGATCGTCCCGTCCGAGATCTCGACGTGCGAGAAGCGCTGCTCGACGAGCCACCGCTTGTACTCGTCGACCTTTCCGCGCGCGACGACGGCCTCGAAGAGGGTGCCGCCGCAGACGACCGGGGTGTCGAAGGAGCGGTAGAGCGCGATCTTCTTCTCGAGGTTCTGCGTCACGTAAGACGTTCCCCAGCCGAGCTTGACCACGTCGACGTACTCGCCGGCGGTGTCGAACAGGCCCTCGATCTCGCGCAGATTGAGGCCCTTGTCGATTACGTGGGTAAGCCCCTCGCGCCGGGGCTTCGGCGAACGGATGGGCAGGTCGAGAAAGCCGTTAGATCCGGGCAAGAATGTCCTCCAGTCGTCGTTGGGCGGCTTCCTGGACGTCGTGGAAGACGGAATTGCCGTGCGAGTCGATCCCAACGGTGAGCGGCCCGAAGTCCTTGACGCGGAACTTCCACAGGCACTCCGGCATCAGCTCCTCCCACGCGACCTCCTCGATCTCCTCGATCTGGGTCGTCTCGAGCGCCGCCGCACCGCCGACGATCGCGAAGTAGACCATTCCGAGCCGCTGCATCGGCTCGATCGCCTCGTCGGGCAGTCCGCCTTTGCCGCAGATCGCGCGCACGCCGTACTGCCGGCCGAGCGGTTCCGTGAAGCGCACCATCCGCGCGCTCGTCGTCGTCCCGATGCAGACCTTTTCGTACCGGCCGGGGCCGAGCTTGCGCACTCCGGGCGCCGTGTGGAGCAGGAATGCGCCGTTCAGGTCCATCGGCGGCTCGATCCCCTGGTCGAAGATCCGGATCTGCGTGCGGTCGCGGATGCCGATGATGTGGCCGTCGACGACGACCTCGTCGCCCGCGCGCAGCTTGCGGATCTCGGCCTCGGTCGTCGGGAATGTCATCCGGTGGCTCGCCATGTCCGAATCAGCCTTGTCTAGGGTCTGACCCCGGACATGTCCGCCGGAGCCGGTTTGAGGCGTGCCAAAAGCGTGTCAATTTATGCCTCGCGGTCGAAGTCGACGTCGCCGGCGGCGCTCACGTGGGCAGTTGCGCGCCGGGCGGCCCAGCACTGGTAGTTGACCGCGACCGGGTTGAGCGTCATGTGCGTGTCGGCGTGCTCGATGTGGCACTGGAGCACGGTCACGTCGCCGCCCAGCCCCATCGGCCCGATCCCCGTCTCGTTCAGGAGCGCGAACAGCTCGTCCTCGAGCTCCGCCACGATCGGGTCGACATTCCGCGTTCCCACCGGCCTCGTGATTGCCTCCTTCGCCAGGTACATCGCGTAGTCGGCCGATCCACCGATCCCGACGCCGACGATCCCGGGCGGGCACGGCTTGCCGCCCGCGCCGACGATCGACTCGAGCACGAACTGCTTGATCCCCTTCACGCCGTCGGCGGGGACGCACATCTTGAGAAAGCTCATGTTCTCGGAGCCAGAGCCCTTGGGAACGCACTTGACGTCGAGGCCGTCCCAGTCCGAGATGAACTCCCAGTGCACAATCGGCAGGCGGTAGCCGGTGTTCGGGCCGGTGTTCTCGCGCGTGATCGTGTGGACGGCGTTCGAGCGCAGCGGGTGCTCGAGGGTCGCGCGCTCCGTGCCCGTCTTCAGCGCCTCGTAGATCCGCGCCGGGTGGAGCGGAAAGTGCTCGCCGACGCGGCAGGTGTAGACGGCTATGCCGGTGTCCTGGCAGACGAGGTTCTTCTCCTCGTCCGCGATCGCAATGTTGCGCGCAATGATGTCGAGCACGCGCCTGCCCGGAATCGAGGTCTCGCGGCCACGCGCCTCCTCCAGTGCGTCGCGCAGGTCCTGCGGGATGTCCTTCAGCGCCCAGACGTACAGATGGGCCGCGGCGTCCTCGACCACGCCCTGAAGGTCTGTCTCGACCAGGCTCATGCTCTCGCCCTCTCTGCCGCCGCCCGGCCGGCGCGCCGGCCGAACACGCAGCACTCGAGCAGGGAGTTCCCCATCATCCGGTTCCGCCCGTGCGTGCCGCCCGCGATCTCGCCGCACGCGTAGAGGCCCTCGAGCGTCGTCTCGCCGTGCTCGTCGATCACGAGCCCGCCGTTCTGGTAGTGGAGCACCGGATAGGTGAGGATCGGCTCGCTCAGCGGGTCGATCCCGCCCGACCGGTAACGGCGCAGCATGTACGGCAGGGAGATGACCGCGTCGGCTTCGGGAATCCTGGTCGTGTCGAGCCACACCGCGGGCCGGCCGTCCTCGGTCTCGAGGCCGCGGCCCGAATCGACCTCCTTGACGATCGCCGCCGCCACCTCGTCACGCGGGCCCAGCGGGTCGGTGAACTCCTCACCGGCCGCGTTCAGCAGCGTCGCGCCGTACGCGCGTGTCGTCTCGGGAATCGAGTAGCCCTGCATGTTGGGAGGCCAGGCGCCACCGTTCGGGTGGTACTGGAGGGCATCGAGGTCGCGCGCCTCGGCGCCGAGGTCGATCGCGATGCGAGTGACCTCCCCCGTCGCGCCGGGATGGTTTGTCGAGAGCTCGCCGCGTTCCTCGGCTTCACGCCAACAGCGCCCACCGGCGGCAAGGACGACCGCAGGCGCGTCGATCATCCGCTCGCCGCAGCGGGCGCGCCAGCCTCCCGCCGCCGACTCGAGGTCCGTCAGGGGCGACTTCGGCAACGTCTCCGCGCCCGACGCCTCGACCGCATCCCTCAGAGCCGACGTGATCGCGTGGCCCGTGCGGTCGCCGACCTGCAACAGTCGCTTCCGCGAGGCCCCGCCGCAGCGCGCAAGCCGGTAGCCGCCGTTTTCCCGTGTGAACTCGACCCCGAGCTCCTCGAGCCAGTGGATCGCGCCCGGCGCCTCGCTCGTGAGCAACTCCACGAGCCGTCGGTTCGCGGTCTCATGCGAGCTCCGCCAGACGTCCTCGGCATGCTGCTCGGGAGAATCGTCTTCGCCGAACGCTGCTTGGATCCCGCCCTGCGCCTTGGCCGAGTTACAGGACTGGAGCGAACCCTTGGTCGCGAGCGCGACGCGCGCGCCGGCCCGCTCGGCGGAGAGCGCGGCCGCAAGGCCGGAGGCGCCGCTCCCGACCACGAGTACATCGAATCGGGACGCGCCAGCCACGGCGGCGATCTTAGCAGCGTTTCGCTAATCCCAATCATTAGCGTCGTTTATTCGATAGGAACTCCGTTAGACTCGCTCGATGCCGCAGTTGTCCGAGATCATGCGCGAGGACTTCATCACCGTCGCACCCGAGGACACGCTCGGCGAAGTCGCGCAGAAGATGGTCGACGTGAACGTCGGCTCGGTGATCGTGAAGGATTTCGGCCGCCTGATCGGCATCCTGACCGAGCGCGACCTGCTCAAGGCGATGGCGGGCCGCGTGCACACGAGCGACGCGCGCGTACGGGAGTGGATGACCGCTGATCCGATCACCGCCACTCGCGACACCGACCTCGGCGCGGCCGCCCAGACGATGGTCAAGAACGGCTTCCGGCACCTGCCGGTCGTCGACGGAGAGCAGGTCGTCGGCGTCGTCAGCCTACGCCAGGTCGTCGCGGCAACACAGATCAGCTCGGCGTAGCCGCCCTAGCTCGAGGCGACGCGTCGCGACGAGCGCCTCGCGCCTCCGAGGGCTCGCAGCAGGACGTCCGCTCGACCGGCCGAGACGAGGTTTCCCTTGCGTTGATAGAGCTCGATCGCCTGCTGCACCGCCGCGACGGCCTCACTAAGACGGTCGTCGAGCCGGCGCACTTCCGCGGCGTCGATGAGCGCGTCAGCGTGCTGGTTGATCCAATCGGTCTCAGCGGCGAGCTCGACTGCTTCCGAGACCAGGCTCTCGGCCTTCTTCTTGCGCCCACGTCTCGCGAGCACCTTCGCGCGCGGTCCCCGCCACTGGATCTGCGCCGAGAGGTCGTCGGCTGCGGCGACCTCCTGGCTCACTTCGCTGAAGGTCAAGGCCTCCGAATACCGCCCCTCTGCATACAGAGCCTGCGCGAGAACCGCTGACACGTTCGCCAGCGACGGGAGCTCCTCCATCTCTCTCAAGGTCTCGATCCCGCGCCGAAGCTCCTGCTCGGCTGCCTTGGGATCCCCCGCGAGCAACTCGACGAGGCCGTAGCCCTCGCTCGCGGCGGCCGCCTGGAAGCGAAGTCCAAGATCGTCGATGATCGCGCGATCTCGCGCGATTAGCCCACGAGCCTCATCGAAACGACCCTGCATAGCCTTCAGCACCGCGAGGGCCCGGCACGCCGACGCTTCGATCCGGCGCGCCTCCCAGGGCTGAGCGAGCACCTCCTCGCAGCGCTCGATCGCCGCCTCGACCGGCAAGGGTCCGAAGAGGCCGGCGCCCAGCATGAGGTTGATGCTGTGCGCTTCGACCCGACCCGCCCCTGCACGGCGACCATGCTCGATCGCCTTGAGCAGAGCGACTTCCGCCTCCCCCGCCCGGCATCTGAGCCAACTGTTCCACGCCAGCATCCACCAGGCGCTCGCAAGGCCTCGGTCATCCCCGAGCTGCTCGAGCTGCTCGCGCGCCTGCTCGGCGACGGCGCCGATCTCAGCGGTCGTCAGCTCGGGATTCAGCTGGTTGCGGACACGGAGCAGGATCACCTCCGTGCGCCAGCGAAGCGCCCCGTCCTCGACGGCAGCCGCTGTCTCGATCGCCTCCTGGAGGCTGCTCTCGGCGCCGTGGAGGTTTCCCGCGTCGCGCAGCGCCTCGCCGAGATCGGCGAGCAACGCGGCGCGGTCCCGCGTCCCCCCAGAGAGCAGCGAGGTCGCGCGCGAGAGCAAGTTGACGGCGGCGGGGAGGTCGCCGCGGTTGTAGGCCCGGCGGCCAGGAGCGGCAAGCCGCTCGGAGGCTCGCCGGGCGAGGTCGACCGCGTCCGCGTCGGGGGGACCGAGCTCGGCGAGAAAGCAATAAGCCTGCTCGAGGTGGTAGCCGACGATTTCCTCGAACTCCCCGGCCCGCTCGGCGAGAGCTTCGTCCAGCCAGCCGGCGAAGCGCTGGTGCGACTCGGCCCGCTCCTGCTTGGGGAGCGCGTCGTAGGCGGCGTCGCGGATCAGCTGGTGCCGAAAGCGATAGCCGTCGTCTTCGGCGAAGAGCGAGGCGGCTGGCCGGATCAGATCCTTGCGGACAAGAGCCTGGAGCCCGGTGGCAAGGTCGCCGACGACCTGTTCCGGCATGAGCTGCGCGACCGCATCTCGCCAGAAGTCCTTGCCGACCACCGCGGCCTGCTCGAGGACGATTCGCTCGACCGGCTCCAGGCGATCGAGGCGTGCTGCGAGCAGCGCCTGGATCGTGGGCGGCACTGACAGCTCCCCGCCCGAGCTGCCCTCGTCGGCGAGCATCGCGAGCATCTGCTCGATGAAGAGGGGGTTTCCCTCGGCTGCCTCCGCGACGCGCGTGCGCAGACCCTCGTCGAATTTCGACTCACCGACAAGCTGGTGCATCAGATCGGTCGATTCGCGGTCCGAGAGCGGAGTCAGGAGGATCGAGCTGGCGTTCAGCTTGCCGCCGCCCCAGGTGGGCCGATCGTCGAGGAGCTCGGGCCGCGCGAGGCAGAGGATCAGGATCGGCGAGCTCCGCGACAGGTCGGCAACATGCTCGATCAGATCGAGGAACGTCGGCTCCGCCCAGTGGATGTCGTCGAAGACGACGACGAGCGGTCGGCGGCGAGCGAGGCCTTCGAGCAGCTTGCGTACTGCCCAGAACGTCTCCTCGCTCCCCGCGCTCGACTCCGCCAGGCCGAGCGCGGCTGCGATTCGGTCGGCGACGAGGCTCGCGTCGGGCTGACCGGCAAGGAGCTGGGCGACTCCGGTTCTCGGTTCGTCGCCGGCCACCTGGGCAACGACCTCGGCCAGCGGCCAGAACGTGATCCCCTTCCCGTACGGCAAGCAGCGGCCGAGGAGCACCGTGGCCTCGTCGGCGAGCGAGGCTCGGAGCTCTTGGGCGAGACGCGACTTGCCGATCCCAGCCGGCCCGAGCACCGTGAACAGGTACGCGGTGCTTTCGCGCGCTGTCTGCTCGAACGCCTTCAGCAGCTGCGCGAGCTCGACCTCGCGTCCGACCATCGTTGCGTCCAGGCGGCGCGCGAACGCCGGCGCCCCTTCGAGCACCTCCGAGAGAAGCCACGTCGCGGCTCGGCCGCCCGAGGGGCGATGCCCGACCGGCTTGACGCGAACCGCGTTCAGCACGAGGCGCTCGGTGGCCGCATCCAGGACGACGCCGCCCCCTGGGGCAGACTGCGCCAGACGCCCGGCGAGACTCACGGGCTCGCCGCTGACCGGCATCGCGCCGGTGGTCATCACCTCGCCGGTGCTCACGCCGACGCGCAGATCGAGGGCGACGTTCCGCTCGCGCTCGATCTCCTCGGCGATCGCGATCACCGCCTCACGGGACTCGGCGGCCGCACGGACCCCCCGGAGCGCGTCGTCCTCGTGCACTTTCGGGATGCCGAAGACGCCGAGCAGCGCGTCGCCGATCATGGGCTCGGCGACGCCGCCGTGTCGTGCGATCGCGTCGGTGACAGTCTGCAGCGCGCGCGACACAATGCGAGCTCTTGCTTCGGTGTCGAGCCGAGCTCCGCCGCCGCTCTCGATCGAGACGCTCGCATAAAGGACGGTCACGGTACGACGGGACTCACGGGCGGGCACGATCGGACCTTGGGGCTCTTCTGCGACGGCAGCTGCCTTGCTCGTTCGCCGGACCGGCGCATCGAGCGAGGAGTCCTGCATCAAGATCGCCTTCTCGAGCCGCTGGAGCGCCGGGCTCGGATCGATCCCGAGCTCCTCGACGAGCTCGTGGCGCGTCCGCTGGTAGAGATCGAGCGCTTCCGCCTGCCGGCCCGAGCGGTACAGAGCGAGCATGAGCATGCGGCGGGGGCGCTCGCGCAGTCGGTGCTCGGCCACGATCGCCTCGAGCTCTCCGATCAGGGCGTCGTGACGGCCTAGAGCGAGGTCCGCCTCGATCCGGTCCTCGATCGCCACGAGGTGCTCCTCCTCGAGACGCGCGATCTCGGGATGCGGCCCGAACTCGGAAGCGAGATCGGGAAGGGGGGGTCCGCGCCAAAGCGCGAGTGCCTCACGCGCGTGAGCCGAGGCCGCTTCCGGGTCGTCGTTCGCCAACGCAGCGCGAGCATCGCGAAGCAGGCTCTCGAATCGCTCGACGTCCAGCTCACCCGGCTCGACTTTGACGAGATAGCCCGGTTTCCGGGTCATCAGCACATCGCCGGCGCCGGCGGCAAGGCGCTTGCGAAGCTGCGAAACGTAGACCTGAATGGTGTTGGCCGCCGTCTCCGGGGGTTGAGCTCCCCACAGCTCGTCGATCAGCCGGTCGATCGAGACGACCTCGTTCGGGTGCAGGAGCAGGATCGAGAGCACCGCGCGAGCCTTGGGTCCGGGCAGACCGAGGACGCGCCCTTTCTCGGCGACCTCCATCGGACCCAAGATTCGAAAATCCATGACCCCTTTCAGCGAACCTTCAGAAAATGTTCAGCGCTGGCCTCAATGATGGCCGCCATGAAGGGGAACGACAAGGCGAGGTCGCTGGGAGGGGGAGGTGAGGTCATGAGGTCAGCAGCCTGGACCGACTAGAGCGTCGCACGTTCGACGGAAAACCCGCGAGTCCCAAGGCGATGCGGCGGTCTTGGGTGTGTCGCGGGTTTTCCCAGCCGGGGCAGCTAGGGCCGTGGGTCTGAGAGCGTCCTGTCGCCTGACCAGTCGTTGCCGGCGGCCGAGCGCGCAGAGCCCGCCCGACCTGAATCTAGGCACCGCAAGCGGTGCCTAGGAGCGTGGGTCTGAAAGACGTTCCTTTCGCTCGACCGGTCGTTTCGGACGGACGGACGGGCAGAGCCCGCCCGTCCTGAATCTAGGCACCGCAAGCGGTGCCTAGGAGCGTTGGTCTGAAAAACGTTCCTTTCGCTCGACCGGTCGTTTCGGACGGACGGACGGGCAGAGCCCGCCCGTC
>Ga0136617_10002829_pt1 | contig 15482 bp, 14 predicted proteins | sample AntDrymUQ3222106_2_FD_129672 | JGI IMG/M metagenome (GOLD analysis project Ga0136617, IMG submission 129672) | Polar desert sand microbial communities from Dry Valleys, Antarctica - metaG UQ322 (21.06) | ecosystem: Environmental > Terrestrial > Soil > Desert | place: Antarctica: Dry Valley...
GGTCAGGTGGGTCCGCCGGGGGTGCCCGGGGGTGCCGGGGGTGGGGTCACCGGCACCGGCACCCGCACGCCGACACGGTCGAACGCCTCCTTGATGCGCTCCCGCAGCTCCCGCTGCACCGCGAAGTGGTCGTTGGGGGTGCACTTGACGATGACTCGGATCGTCACGGCAGTGCCGGTCACCGACTCCACGCCGGCGACAACCGGGTCCTCGAGAATCTTGTCCCGCCAGGACTCGTCCTCGGCCAGCGCATCGGCGGTGACCCGGATCAGCTCCTGCACCTTCGGGATGTCCTCGGTGTAGGCGACACCCACGTCCACGATCCCGGTGGACCAGCCCTGGCTGTGGTTGCCGACGCGCAGGATCTCGCCGTTGCGGACGTACCACACGACCCCGCTCGCGTCGCGCAGCCGCGTCACGCGCAGGCTGACCTCCTCGACCGTCCCGATCGCCTCACCGGTGTCGATGAGGTCGCCCACGCCGTACTGGTCCTCGAGGATCATGAAGATCCCGGAGAGGAAGTCGCGCACCAGGCTCTGCGCGCCGAAGCCGAGAGCGACCCCCGCGACACCGGCGCTCGCCAGGATCGGGCCCAGCTCGAAGCTCAGCTCCGCGAGCGCCGTGACAAAGGCCATCCCGAAGATCACGAAGGAGGCGATGCTGCGCAGCACCGAGCCGATCGTCTCGGCGCGCTGCTTGCGTCTCTCCGAGACCAGCGCGCCGGACGCCTCGACCAGCACCCGCCCGCGCCGTCGCTCCGACAGCCGCTCGCGCAGCTTTGAGTCGACGGTGCGGTTGACGAGCCGCGTGATCGCGCGGTGGACGAGCCAGCGGACCACCAGGGCGCCGACGACGATCGCGATGATCCGCAGCGGCGCCCCGACCAAGAAACCCCAGACCTCGTCGGTTCGTGAGCTCACTCGTCGAGGTCCAGACCGGTCCAGCGGGCAGCGAACGCCAGCGTCTCCACGCTGAGCGCGATCGTGCGGCTCAAGGCGCGCGCGCCGTGTCCCACGTCCCTCTCGCGCCGCAACAGGACCGGGCGGTCACCGGTTGTCGCGTGCTGTAGTGCCGCGCACATCTTGCGGGCGTGCAGCGGGTCGACCCGGGTGTCCCCGTCGAAAACGGTGAACAGGGTCGCGGGATAGTCGACCCCCTCGCGGACCTGGTGGTAGGGGGAGTAGGACAGCAGCCAGCCGAGCTCCTCGGCATCGGACGCGCTGCCGTATTCGTCGGACCACGTCGTACCGAGCCCGAACTGCTCGTAGCGCACCATGTCGAGCAGCGGCGCGGAGCAGACGACCGCCGCAAAGAGCTCCGGACGCTGGGTCAACGCCGCGCCCACCAGCAGACCGCCGTTGGACCCGCCCGAGACGGACAGCTGGCCGGGCGTGGTCCAGCCGTCGGCGATGAGGCGCTCGGCGGCCGCGTGGAAGTCGTCGAAGACGTTCTGCTTGCGGTCGCGCATGCCGGCGCGGTGCCAGTCCTCGCCTTCCTCTGACCCGCCGCGAAGGTTGGCCACCGCATAGACCCCACCGGCCTCGACCCACGCGAGTAGAGCTGCGGAGTAGCCGGGCGTGAGCGGTACCCCGAAGCCGCCGTAGCCGTAGAGGACCGTCGGGCGCGGGTGGTCGGGCTCCTTGGTGGGCGCGACGAGGACCATCCGCACGACGGTCCCGTCGGCCGAGGTGTACTCCACCTGGCGGGCGTGCACCTCCGGAACCTCGACCGTGCCGGGCGCAGTCGCCCACAGCGAGGTCTCCCCGGTCGTCGCGTCGTAGCGGTAGACCGAGGACGGGGTGACGTGGTCGGTGTAGCCGAGCCAGGCCTCGTGCCCGCCCTCGGGGCGCTCGGACAGCCCACTGACCGAGCCGAGGCCGGGCAGTGGCACCGAGCCGGTCCGCCGGCCGCTGGCCAGGTCGTGCACGCTGACCTCGCCCATCGCGTGCCGGGTCCAGGCGCACAGCAGCACGGGCCGGGTCAGCTCGGGCCCGTCGAGGATGGCGTAGCCCTCGAGCACCGCCTCGTCGTCCTCGGGGACAAGATCGGTCCAGGATTCGTACGTCGTGGCGTCGGGCGTCGCCACCGCCAGTCGGCCACGGGGCGCGTCGCGGTCGGTGAACAGGTAGGCGCGACCGTCGCGGCCCACGTGCAGTGACGTGCTCGCGTCGACGCCCTGCTGCACGGCCTCGAGCCGCGGGGCGTCGACGGACGAGCGCGAGAGGTCGGCGAGCCAGAGGTCGTTGCGGGGGGCGGTTCCGGCCGAGGCGCCGATCACCAGCCACTTCCCGTCCATCGACACGCTGACGCCGTAGTAGTTGGTCTTGTCCTGCCCGTCTCCGAAGACGAGCACGTCCTCGGCGGTATCGGTCCCCCGCCGGTGCAGCCACACCCTGCGGTGGAACAGCTGCTCGTCAGCCGGGAGCAGATCGGCGGCGAGGCGACGGACGTAGTAGAACGCCGAGCCGCCGGGCAGCCACGCGACCGGGGAGTATCGGGTGCGGTCGATCGGGCCCTCGACCTGCTCGCCGGTGGCGACGTCCATCACGAAGAGCTCGGACTCCTCGGTGCCTCCGGCGGAGAGCTGGTAGGCCAGCAGGTCACCCTCCTTGGACGGCTGCCACGCGTCCAGGGTCGTGGTGCCGGAGCGGTCGAGCGCCACGGGGTCGATGAGGGTCCGCTCGGTGCCATCGGCGTCGACCGTCAGCAGCACCGCATGCTCCTGCTCGGCGGTTCGACGCATGAAGAACTGTCGCTGCCCGCGCCAGGACGGGCCTCCGACGACCCCGGCGCCGAGCAGCTCGGTGAGCCGCCGCTTCAGGCGGTCACGCCCGGGCAGCACCCGCGCGGCGTCGTCGTAGAGCCCGTCCTGCGCCGACGACCAGTCCCTCGACGCCGTGGAGTCGGGGTCCTCCAGCCAGCGGTAGGGATCGCTCACCGGGTGCCCGTGCAGCTGCTCGACGTGGTCGTCTCGGGAAGCGGCGGGATACTCCGGGCGGCTCATACCGGACACACTAGAGCGGGCCGATCGGAGTTTCGTGCTGGCGGCGCGGGGGTCACTCGGGTGACACTTGTCCCAGCCGACCCGGTACGAGCCACGTACCGGGCCCTTGCCGGGAGGCGCATGTGGGTCATGCTCTGGTGCTCAACGCGACGTACGAACCGCTGTGCGTCGTGCCGGCGCGCCGTGCGCTGCTGCTCGTGATCAAGCACAAGGCGATCGCCGTGGAGGACTCCGACCTGGTCATGCACAGCGCCGCGTTGGCCTTCGCCGCGCCCTCCGTGGTGCGACTGACGCGGTTCGTGCGGATCCCCTACCGCGGCCCGGTGCCGCTGACCCGCCGCGCGGTCTTCGCGCGGGACAGTGGCCGCTGCGTCTACTGCGGCGGGACGGCGACCAGCATCGATCACGTGGTGCCGCGCAGCAGGGGTGGGCGCCACGAGTGGGGCAACGTCGTGTCGGCCTGCCGTCGGTGCAACCACGTCAAGGCCGACCGCGCGGTGTCCGACCTCGGCTGGCGGATGCAGCCACCCCGGGAGCCGACCGGGACGGCCTGGCGCATCCTGAGCACCGGTCGCTCCGACCCGCGATGGGCGCCCTACCTGTCCGCCTACGGCGGAGACCTCGCGGTCGCCAGCGCCTGAGAGTCCTCGAGCGACGGCCTGATAGGCATACCGCTGTGACCGATGCGCCGAGCCCCGAGCTCTCCGACCTGGCGGCGGCATACGGGGTCGCGACCGAGTTCCACGACTGGCGGGGTGAGCACACCCGGGTGCCGCTCTCGACGGTGACGGCGGTTCTGGCAGCGCTCGGCGTGGACGCGGGGACCCCTGACTCGGTGCGGCATGCGCTCCGCGCGAAGGCCGAGGCCGGCTGGCGCCAACTGTTGCCCGACTGTGTCGTGACCCGGGCGGGCGCGTCACCGCAGGTCTTCGTCCATGTGCCGCACGGTGCAGCAGTCGAGGTCGAGGTGCAGCCCGAAGACGGCTCCGCCCGCCGCGCACTGGCACAGGTCGACCGCTACGTGGAACCTCGCGACATCGGCGGTGAGCTGGTCGGTGAGGCGACGTTCGAGCTGCCGGGCGACCTCCCACTCGGCTGGCACGAGCTGCACGCCCGCGGCGGTCAGCAGTCGGCACGCTGCCCGGTGGTGGTCACGCCGCCGTTCCTCGGGCTGCCGGGATCCATGCCGGCAGACGGTCCCGTCTGGGGCCTCATGACCCAGCTCTACTCGGTGCGCTCCCGGGAGTCCTGGGACCACGGCGACCTCGTCGACCTCGCCCAGCTGGCCCGGTGGAGTGCGACCGACCTGGGTGCAGGCTTCGTGCTGATCAACCCGCTGCACGCCCCGTCGCCGACGCCTCCGCTCGAGCCCTCGCCGTACCTCCCCGTCACCCGGCGCTTCGTCAGCCCGCTGTACCTGCGCGTCGAGGCGGTGGACGAGCTGGCGGATCTCGGCGAGTCCGACCGCGCCCGGGTCGAACGCATCGCCGCGGCGCAACGACAGTGGAACGCGTCCGGGTCGCTGCTCGACCGGGACGCGGTGTGGGCCGCGAAGCGGACGGCTCTCGCGCTGCTGCACACCGTGCCGCGGAGCCCGGCCCGTCAGGCCGCCTACGAGCGGTTCCGTGACAACGAGGGCAGCGGGCTGCTCGACTTCGCGACCTGGTGCGCACTGGCCGAGGTGCACGGTGCGGTCTGGTCGCACTGGCCGGTCGAGTTACGCGATCCCGCCGGCCCCGCGGTCCGGTCGGCCCGAGTCCGACTCGCCGAGCGGGTCGACTTCTACTGCTGGCTGCAGTGGCTGGCCGACGAGCAGCTCGCCGCGGCACAGTCCCAGGCGACGGGTGCCGGCATGCCTCTCGGGGTGGTGCACGACCTGGCGGTCGGGGTGCACCCCGACGGCGCCGACACGTGGGCGCTGCAGGACGTGCTCGCCGCGGGGGTCACGGTCGGCGCACCGCCGGATGCGTTCAACCAGCAGGGGCAGGACTGGTCCCAGCCGCCATGGCGGCCGGACCGGTTGGCCGCGGGGGGTTACACGCCGTACCGCGACATGCTGCGCACGGTGCTCCGGCACGCCGGGGGCATCCGGGTGGACCACGTGCCCGGCCTGTTCCGCCTGTGGTGGGTGCCCGACGGTGCCTCTCCCGCCGACGGCACCTACGTGCGCTACGACCACGAGGCGATGGTGGGCATCCTCGCGCTGGAGGCGTGGCGTGCAGGCGCCCTGGTGGTGGGAGAGGACCTGGGGACGGTCGAGCCGTGGGTGCGCGACTACCTGGCCGAGCGCGGCCTGCTCGGCACCTCGATCCTGTGGTTCGAACGCGACTCGGACGGGCATCCGCTGCCGCCTGAACGCTGGCGCGAGCTCTGCCTCGCCACCGTCACCACGCACGACCTGCCGCCGACGGCGGGCTATCTCGCTGGTGAGCACGTGCGGTTGCGGGACCAGTTGGGGCTGCTGACCCGGACCGCTGAGGAGGAGCGGCGCGTAGATGCGCAGGATCGCGACCAGTGGCTGCGGGTGCTCCGCGACCGCGGACTCCTGTCCGACGATGCCGGGGAACCGGAGACGGTGGAGGCGCTGCACCGGGTGCTGGCCGCGACGCCCAGCCGGCTGCTCGGCGTGGCGCTGACCGACGTCGTGGGCGACCGGCGGGCGATCAACCAGCCGGGGACCTCGGAGGAGTACCCCAACTGGCGGCTGCCCCTGGCGGACGGGTCGGGGCGACCGGTGCTGCTCGAGGACATGGCGGGATCCGCCCGCGCCGCGGGTTTGGCCGCTGCCGTTCGCGGGCGGGGACGGGGCTAGTACGGTTTGCCTCGTGAGCGCGCGCACCCTTTCGGCCCTGCAGGAGTACGACGACGGCGAGGTGCCGGCCGAGGGCATCAGCGACCTCGCGGCGCTGCTCGTCTACGTCGGGATCCCTGCGCTGTTGTTCCTCGTCATCGCCGTGCTCGTGCTCGCGCCGAGCATGGCCCGCGGGCCGCGCTACCGGCCGGGTCTGGGTTGGTGGGCAGCGCCGGTCTGGTTCAACGGGCCTGACGACGCCGACTCGGCCGTCCGGCACGCCACCGCGACCGCGGAAGGCGGTGGCGCCAGTGCCCGCTGGTGAGGCGTTCTCGGAACGTCAGAACGACGACATCGTGCGGGCCATCCGGCTGGCCCGACAGCAGTCGGACCTGCCGGTCTCGGTCTACGTCGGGACGCTCGAGGGTGACCCGCGAGACCTCGCCATGGTCCTGCACGGTGCGCTGGGAGCGGCGGCCGAGCAGTCGGTGCTGGTCGCGGTGGACCCGGGTGCCCGCCGCCTCGAGATCGTCACCGGCAAAGGGGTCCGACGCCGGCTCGACGACCGCTCCGCCGGGCTGGCGGCGATGGCGATGACCTCGGCGTTCCAAGGCGGCGACCTCTCGGGCGGTATCGCGAGCGGCATCCTGTCTCTCGCCGAGCACGCGCACACACCCCGGTCGCTGCACACCGGCACCCGCTGAACTCGCCACTGGAAGCTTCAGCCGGCCGCGTCCCTGGCTTGCGCGCGCAGGGCCCGGGCGACCCCGTCGCGGGACTCGAGCACCAGCCGGCGCAACGCCGGGACCGCGTCGGCGTTGTCGGCGAGCCAGGCGTCAGCGGCGTCCACTGTCGACTGCTCTGCGATGAGCGTCGGGAACAGGCCGATCACGATGTTCTGGGCGATCTCGTTGGTGCGCTCGGCCCACACGTCGCGCAGCCGCTCGAAGTAGGTCGCCACGTAGGGCCTGAGCAGGTCGGCCTGACCGGCGCGGGCGAAGCCGCCGATGATCGCCGTCTGCACAGCGTTGGGCAGCGAGTCGTCGTCCACGACCGCCGCCCACGCCTGCTGCTTGGCTGCTGCCGTGGGCCGCGCTGCCAGCGCTGCGGCGGCGTGGCGCCGACCGGTGGCCGTGTCGTCACGGGAGAGCTCTGCGTCGATCTGCGCCTCGTCGGCAAGGCCCGCCGCAGCAAGCTGGTGCAGCAGGTGCCATCGCAGGTCGGTGTCGATGGACAGCCCCTCGAGCGGGGACGACCCGTCGAGCATGCCGGCGACGACGGTCAGGTGCTCGTCGGTGGCGGCGACCTCGGCGAAGGCCCGGGCCAGCTGCAGCTGGGAGTCGCTGCCCGGGGCCGCGGAGCGCAGCAGGTCGGCGAACCCGTCGGCGAGCCGGCGCCGCGCCGCGTCGCGCTTTTGCGGCGCGGAGTAGACGAGCGTCGTCGTCGCGACCTGCCGCACCAGCGTCCGGGTCACTGAGCTGTCGGTCTCGCGCTCGATCCCGCTGAGAACGAGCGTCAGGTAGTCGGTCGCCGACATCTCCGCATCGCGCGTCATGTCCCACGCCGCCGCCCAGCACAGCGACCGCGGCAGGCTTTCGGTGAAGGCGCCGATCGCCTCGGTCAGGGTTGTGAGGGATCGCGCATCGAGGCGCACCTTCGCGTAGGTGAGGTCGTCGTCGTTGAGCAGGATCAGGTCCGGCTGCGTCTTGCCGACCAGGTCGGTCACCTCGGTGTGGCTGCCGGTCACGTCCAGCTCGACCCGGTCGCGACGCACCAGCCCCGCCGAGTCGCGGTCGTAGAGCCCGATCGCCACCCGGTGCGACCGGAGGGTCGGCCAGCCGTCCGGTGCCTCCTGCCGGACCGCGAAGGAGGTGAAACGCCCCTCGGCGTCGGTGCTGAACTCCGGCCGCAGCGTGTTCACACCCGCCGTCTCTAGCCACTCCGCGGACCACGCCTTGAGGTCGCGACCCGAGGTCTCCTCGAGCTTGCCGAGCAGGTCGGTCAGCGTCGTGTTGCCCCAGGCGAAGGCCTGGAAGTAGCGCCGGATGCCCCTCTCGAACTCGTCTGGACCGACCCAGGCCGCCAGCAGCTTCAGCACCGATGCGCCCTTGGCGTAGGTGATGCCGTCGAAGTTCACCTCGACGTCCGCGAGATCGTTGATCTCCGCGGCGATCGGGTGGGTCGACGGGAGCTGGTCCTGCCGATAGGCCCACGTCTTGTCGGTGTTGGCGAACGTCGTCCACGCCGAGGTCCAGCGGGTCGCCTCGGCAGCCGCACGCGTGCTCGCGTACTCCGCGAACGACTCGTTGAGCCAGAGGTCGTTCCACCACGTCATCGTCACCAGGTCGCCGAACCACATGTGTGCCAGCTCGTGCAGGATCGTCACTGCGCGCCGCTCGTAGGACTCCTCCGGGACCCGGGACCGGAAGACGTAGTCCTCGTTGTGGGTGACACAGCCGGCGTTCTCCATCGCGCCCGCGTTGAACTCGGGCACGAAGAGCTGGTCGTACTTCTCGAAGGGGTAGGGGTAGTCGAAGATCCGCTCGAAGAACTCGAAGCCCTGCCTGGTCTCGGTGAGGATCGTCTCCGCATCGAGGTAGTCCGCCAGCGACGAGCGGCAGTAGAGCGCCAGTGGAACGACCCGGTCGCCGGCGCGGTAGACGTCCTCGACGCGGTGGTAGGGGCCGGCGACCAGGGCGGTGATGTACGACGACACCCTCTGTGTGGCCGGGAACCGCCACGTGGCGGTATCGGCGTCCACGGGGTCCGGCTCGGGGGTCGGTGCGTTGGAGATGACCTGCCAATGGGCCGGGGCCGTGACCGTGAACGCGAAGCTTGCCTTGAGGTCGGGCTGGTCGAAGACGGCGAACATCCGGCGCGAGTCGGCGACCTCGAACTGCGTGTAGAGGTAGACAGCCTTGTCGACCGGGTCGGTGAAGCGGTGCAGACCCTCGCCGGTGTTCATGTAGCGGCAGTCGGCCACGACTCGCAGGGTGTTCTCCTCCGCGAGGTCGGCGAGGGCGAGTCGGGTGCCGTCGAAGTCGCGGGCAGGGTCGAGCGCGCGCCCGTTGAGCTCCGCCTCGCGCAGCGTCGGCGCGACGAGGTCGATGAAGGTGCTGGTGCCGGGCTCCGAGCAGCGGAAGCGCACGACGGTGGTCGAGGGGAAAGTCGGCTCGTCGCGGCGCAGGTCGAGCTCCACCTCATAGGAGTCGACGGCAAGCACTCGGGCCCGCGAACGAGTCTCGTCGCGGGTGAGGTTCATGCTCGCGTTGGCGTGCACAGGGGGCTCCTTGGTCGCCGGCGGAGAAATCCTCCCACGGGCACCGTGCCGGATCGACCGGGAATCCCGTCCGGGATATCCGGGTTGTGACCGGTATGACCTCCCGTCGTACGACCGCCGACTTCTGGTTCGACCCGATCTGCCCCTGGGCCTGGATGTCCTCGCGCTGGATGCTCGAGGTCGAGCAGGTGCGTGATGTGGACGTGCGCTGGCAGGTGATGTCGCTGTCCTATCTCAACGAGCGCCGCGACCTCCCCGAGGATTACCGCGCGAAGATGGCCGAGGCGTGGGGTCCGGTGCGGGTGGTCATCGCGGCGATCGAGACACACGGTGAGGACGTGACGCTGCCCCTCTACACCGCCCTCGGCGAGCGCTTCCACCTCCAGTCGCGGCCCAAGGACCGGGCCACCATCGAGGAGGCGCTGGCCGAGGTGGGGCTGCCCGTCGGCCTCGCGGACGCGATGACCTCCAGCGACTACGACGAGGCGCTGAAGAAGTCCCACCACGCCGGGATGGACCAGGTGGGCTTCGAGGTGGGGACGCCGGTGATCGCTGTCGGGGGAGTCGCGTTCTTCGGTCCCGTCGTGTCCCCGGCTCCGCGGGGCGAGGCGGCCGGCAGACTGTGGGACGGCGTCCTGCTGGTTGCCGGCACCGACGGCTTCTTCGAGCTCAAGCGCTCCCGCACCCGTGAACCGATCTTCGACTAACGCAGATTTCGGCTGCGCGAAGCGCCGGCCCGGAGCATGCTGTCCTGACGGCTCAGGGAGGTCGCGATGTCGGAGACACCAGGTTACTGGGACGTGCACGGCTGCACCTGGGTGGGCGCCACCCCGACGTACGTCCTGCCTCCCGCCGCCGCCCCCGCTGAGGACGACACCACGGTGGCTGCTGACTGACCCAGCCGCCCTGCCAGACTGCGGCCATGCGCGTGCACCTGGGGTCCGACCACGCCGGCTTCGAGCTCAAGGCCCATCTGGTCACGTGGTTGGAAGGCGAGCGGTACGACGTCGTCGACCACGGCCCGGTGGAGTTCGATCCCGTCGACGACTACCCGCCCTTCGTGCTGCGGGCGGCCCTGGCTGTCGTCAACGACCGTGGCAGCCTCGGCGTCGTGATCGGCGGGTCCGGCAACGGTGAGCAGATGGCGGCGAACAAGGTCCGGGGGGTGCGGGCCGCGCTGGCCTGGACCGACGACACCGCCACCCTGGCGCGCGAGCACAACGACGCCAACGTCATCAGCATCGGCGCCCGGATGCACACCCCGGACGAGGCCACCAGGCTGGTCGAGCTGTTCCTCACCACGGCCTTCAGCGGCGAGGAGCGACACTCCCGCAGGATCGCGATGATCGACGGCTACGAGGTGACGGGGGAGCTTCCGCCGCTACCCGACGAGCCGCTGCCCTAGAAGATGAACGGGCACCACGGTTGCGGGCTGGTCGTGAAGGCGCTCGACACGGCGGCGAGTGCGCTGTCACCGCCGCGGTGCTGCTGCACCCGTCCGGCCTGCGCCAGCTCGGCGAGGGCGGTGCCGCCGAGGTAGGCCGCACCGAGGTCGGTCACCGAGAGGCTGAGGTCGGGCTGGTCGCCGGCATCGTCAGCGCGCTCGCAGCGGGCGCCATCCGGGCCGCCGACGAGTCGCCACGCCCCGTCGTTCCAGGGGCAGACCGGGTCGGCGACCTCCAGGACGACGTCGATCGGCGTGCTGTAGGTGCGCTGGGAGAGGGCAGCGCCCACGTCGACCAGCCGCACGTAGAGGGAGTCCTGCCAGCTGGGGGCAGCCGCCCGGGTGCTGTTGAGCCAGTGCAGCAGCGGGCTGTCGACGGGCACATTCCACAGCTCGACGACCTTCATCAGGTCCAGGTCGAACAGGTAGCGGTAGAGCGCGGCCAGAGCCGCTGCGTCCAGGGCGATCACTTCCCGGACGTCGACCGTCCCGGCGGGGGACCCCGTCGTCCAGTCGGCCTTTGTGCTGTAGCGGGCATAGCCACGGAAGCCCCCGTCGCCCCCGTCGCCCTCGACGACCACGCAGCGCAGCGCAGACTTGCCATGCCGCATCGAGGGGTGGTCGCTCGTCGCCCGAGTGGTCCAGCGGTCGTCGCGGGCGATCATTCCCGGTCGGGCCCGCACGGCCGCGGCATAGACGTCGGCCGCCTCCTTCGCGTCCTGTGCCGGCACCAGGCGCAGCCGCAGTGCGGGATCGGTCGGCGCGTCCGCGCGCAGCGCCACCGGGCTCCGGGGCACCTTCAGCGCGAACGCCCGGCTGGCCAGGCCGTAGCCGAAGCGACCGTAGATCACCGGCTCGGACGCCCAGAGGATGGCAACGGACTCGCGTCCCCGCTCGCGGATGTCGTGGAGCTGCGTCGTCATCAACCCGCGGAGCACCCCGCGCCGGCGGTGCGTCGGCAGGACGCCGACCCAGCTGATTCCCGCGGCCGGCACCAGCCGGGTCGGCGAGCCGGGCACGCTGAGGTCGAAGGAGAACGCGGTCGCCAGACCCACCATCGTCTCGCCGTCGAACGCCCCGATCGTGCGCCCCGGCTCGTGCAGCGCCCGCTCGGCGTCGAGGACCTCGGTCTCGAAGGTGCTGCCGAATGCGTTGGTGTCGACGTCGAGGATGCTGGGCCAGTCCTCGTCGGTGAGGACGTGGATGGGATATCTCATGGTCCGTGCCTACCAGATCGTCCTGGTCGGGCGCACGAGAGATTCTGCGGTCCTGCACTGCGATGGCGAGAAGATCGAACGTGTTCGCAGGACGCTCGGTAGTGTCGTGAGCCATGGCAGCGACCGGATCGGCACGGCGGCGACCCTCGCACGCGTCTGTCGCCTGGTGGCGGTTCACGGTGTGGTTCCGGCGGCACCTGCTGCACTCCGAGGGCTTCGTCCTGCTCAGCCTGAGCCTCGCCGCCGTCGCCCTGGGAGGCCTGCATGTGGACTTCGCCAGGTGGTTCCCGTCGACCTCCCTTGCCCTCGTCGTGCTGGTCGGAGGATTCCTGCTCGGGGTGCGCAGCCTGCTCATGCTCGACGTGGTCGTCGCGGCGGTGCTGCTCTGGGAGCTCTCCCCGTTGACGCGATATATCCCGCCGGGCTCGGTGGTGGTGGTCGCCGGGACCGCTGCGATCGTGCTGCTGTTCGCACGTAGCCGCGGCAGGCTCGGGGTGCAGGGGACCCGGGGCGACTCGATCCTGGTCGATCTACGGGACCGCCTGCGGGCCCACGGGGAGATGCCGGTCATGCCGGCCGGGTGGTCGGCGGAGGTCGTCCTGCGACCGGCCGGTGGCGACTCCTTCTCCGGCGACTTCCTCGTCGCGGGGCGCTCTGCCGACGGTCGCACGCTCGAGGTCGCACTCGTGGACGTGTCCGGCAAGGGGGTCGGTGCCGGCACGCGCGCGTTGCTGCTCTCCGGTGCATTCGGCGGCCTGCTGGGCTCCGTGCCGCACGAGGACTTCCTGCCGTCCGCCAACCGCTACCTGATCCGGCAGCAGTGGGATGAGGGTTTCGCCACGGTCGCGCACGTGGTGATCCACCTTGAGACGGGGGAGTACGTCGTGTCGACCGCCGGGCATCCACCCGCCGTCCAGTTCGCGGCCGGGTCCGGCAGGTGGCGGGTGTCCGAGTCCAGCGAGGGACCGCTGCTGGGGATCCTGCCGGACGCCAAGTTCGTCAGCGAGAGTGGCCGGCTCGACCGCGGCGACGCGTTGCTGCTGTTTACCGACGGGCTGATAGAGACACCCGGGCGTGACCTCGCGGTCGGCATCGACAAGTTGCTGGGCGAGGCCGAACGACTGGTGACCGGAGGCTTCCGCGAGGGAGCGCGAAAACTCATCGACCGGGTCGCGGCCGCCCACCACGACGACCGGGCCCTCGTGCTGATCTGGCGCGACTGAGGCCGCTCGGACCCGGGCGCGACACGCGGTCCGGCGTGAGCCGCGGTGAGCGCAGGACCCGGGAGACTGCTTCCACGGTTTCAGGACAGCTGCTGCCGGGCCGATGACCAGGTGCATGCGGGAGGAGGGCTCCGTGACGGCGAAGAGGTCCGGGTCGGCGCTCGGCGCACGAACGGCAGCGGTATGGACGCTCGCCGGCATCTACCTGGGGGGCTCGCTCGGCTGTCTCCTCGGCGCCGTCCGCCCCTACAGCCCTTACGCGCCGGTGACGTTGAGCTACGTGTTCGCCGGGCTCGCCTCGGTGGTCGCGCTGCTGATCTGGCTGTTGGGGGACCGGTTCGGGCGGCCCTTCCTGATCGGTGGGCTGGTCCTCGGTGTCACGATGATCAGTGTCGTCATCGCGAGCGTCGCGACGCCCCAGGGCGCCGCCGTGACCGCATTCGCCTACCTCTGGGCGGCGGTCTATGCGGCCTACTTCTTCTCTCGCCGGCAGGCCTTGGCACAGGCTGCACTGATCTCGCTCGGCCACGCGAGCGCGCTGCTGGTCAACGACCTGCCGGGCGGGGCCAAGACCTATGTGGTCGTCGTCGGCTCCGTCTGGGCGGCTGTCACGGTCTTGAGCAACGTCGTGGCCCGGCTGCGCGAGCAGGCAGACACTGACCAGCTGACCGGGTTGCTCAACCGGGCGGGCTTCCGCACGGCGGCCGAACGCGAGCACGCACTGGCTCGGCGCACCGGACTTGAGCTGTCGCTGGCGGTCATCGACCTGGACGGCTTCAAGGCGGTCAACGACCGGCACGGGCATGCTGCCGGCGACCGGATGCTCGCGACGATCGCGGAGAAATGGCGCTCCGCGCTGCGCGAGTGCGATGTCGTCGGGCGTCACGGTGGTGACGAGTTCGTGCTGCTGCTACCGGCCACCTCGCCGGTCGGGACGGACATCGTGCTCGACCGGCTGCGGGAGATCAGCCCACTGGCTTGGTCCGCCGGTGTCGCCGCGTGGGACCGGGCCGAGACCCTGGACGACTGCCTCGGCCGGGCCGACCAGGAGCTCTACCGCGCGAAGGTGCTGCGCCCACCCCTACTGCCGGAGCAGCGGGGTCAGCCGGCGACACGTCCGGCGGCGCTCGGGAAGTAGGCGTCGAGCAGCTTGTTGCGCAGCGCGCCGCGCGGGTCGAACCGTTCGGCCAGGGCGACGAACTCGTCCGCGCGCTCGTAGCGGCGGGACATCGGCAGCCGATCGGTGCTGTCGGTGCTGTCGGTGCTGTCGGTGCTGTCGGTGCTGTCGGTGCTGAACATCTTGGCCCAGTGCGGCCGGGCGTCGAAGGCGGCGAGCGCCGTCTGCACCGCCGCCACGACCGGTGTCACTGCCTCGGTGTCGGCGATCCAGGTGAAGTGCAGTGCCACGCTGTCGCGCTGGTGGGCGGGACTTAGCCAGAGATCGTCCGCCGCGACCGTGCGGATCTCCGCAGTCTGGAGTACGGGCGCGACCCGGTCGGCGAGCCTGGCCACCGCCTCCAACGCCTCGACCGCCGAGTCCCGTCCGACGAAGAACTCCGACTGCAGCTCCTCGCCGCTGCTCGGCATGAAGTCGAGCCGGAAGTGGGGGAGCCGTTCATGCCACGGCCCCGGTTCCCCGAGCTGCGGGGTGCAGGCTGCGGGCGACATCCCGGCCATCGGGTGGCGTGGCCCGTCCGCCAGCCGGGCTCCTAGCCAGCGGGGCGCCGGCTCCTCGGCGTGATCGCCCACCCGGCGCTTGAGCCACACCTGGGCGCGCAGGGGTGCTCGCCAGGTGATGAACACGCTGACGCTGTACGCCGCCGACAGGATCTCGTCGAAGTGCTTGACGAGCTGGGCGTAGGGGAGCTCGTCGTAGACGTATTGGCGGACCTCGAACGCGGGCACCAGGTCGAGGGTGAGGTGCGTGAGGATCCCGAGCGCACCCAGCGCGACGACGCCGCCGGGGAACGTGTCGCTGTCACGGTCGCGGTCCAACGTGGCGACCTCGCCCTCGGTGGTGACCAGCTGCACCGCCCGGACCGCGGTCGAGAGGCTGCCCAGCGCATTACCCGAGCCGTGCGTTCCCGTCGACACCGCACCGGCCACCGAGATGTGCGGCAACGAGGCGAGGTTGGGCAGCGCCCAGCCCCGCCGGTGCAGCGGGGATCCCAGCTCGCCGTACCGCATCCCGGCGGCGACCGTGATTGTGCGCCGCGCTGCGTCGATCTCGAGCAGCTTCGGTAGCCCGGCGACCGAGATCAGGTCGCCCGTCGTGTCGGCCAGCCGGTTGAACGAGTGACCGGTCCCGATGGCACGCATGCGGGGGGAACCGGCGGCCAGGACCTGCAGCTCTTCGATCGACGCCGGTGCATGGTGTCGCGCCGCCCCGAAGGTGATGTTGCCCGCCCAGTTCGTGTGCTCGGGATTCACCGGCGGCCGTCCCTGCGGAGTCGTGGAGCGGGTGACCGGGATCGAACCGGCATGGCCAGCTTGGAAGGCTGGGGCTCTGCCATTGAGCTACAC
>Ga0136617_10002830_pt1 | contig 15478 bp, 13 predicted proteins | sample AntDrymUQ3222106_2_FD_129672 | JGI IMG/M metagenome (GOLD analysis project Ga0136617, IMG submission 129672) | Polar desert sand microbial communities from Dry Valleys, Antarctica - metaG UQ322 (21.06) | ecosystem: Environmental > Terrestrial > Soil > Desert | place: Antarctica: Dry Valley...
CCAGGTGGCGGGACCCAGCACCCAGGCCCCTGTGACGACGGCCAGTGCCGCCACCGCCAGCGCGCCGCTGAAGCAGGCGATCACGATCGTCAGCAGGTCTCCCTCCAGCAGCAATCCCTCGCCTTGCGGAGCGAGCACGAAGACGAACGGCACGAGGAAGGCGGGCAGCGTGTACTTCCAGGTCAGCCACATCGTCTTGACAGCCTTGCCGCCGGTGATCGCCGCAGCGGCGAATGGTGCGAGCGCGGTCGGTGGCGACACCTCCGACAAGACCGCGTAGTAGAAGACGAACATGGCCGCCGCGAAGTCCGCCACGCCCAGTTGCTGCAGTGCGGGACCCACGATCACCCACGAGATGATGAAGCTCGCCGTGACCGGCACCGCCAGACCGAGCAGCAGGATGGCCAACGCTGAGAGGACGGCCGTCAACAGCAGGCTTCCGCCGGCGAGCGCGACGATGATACTGGCCAGCTTCAAGCCGAGCCCGGTGAGCGTCAGAACGCCGACGATGATCCCGGCCGCTGCCATAACAGGCGCGACAGCCAGCACGCCTTTCCCACCCGCGGCGAGCGCAGCCCAGGCACGGCGCGGGGTCAGCCGCTGATCCGGATCAAGGAAGCTGAGCAGGAAGGCCAGACCGGTGGCGAACACGACGGCGCGGAAGGCGGTGAAGCCCATGACCATGAACACGATGATCGCGATCAGCGAGCTGAAGTGGTAGCCGTAGCGGAGCAGGAGCTGGCGGATCGGTGGTGTCTCGATAGCGACGGCCTGGGTGCGAAATCGTCGAGCGTCGATCTCGATGGCCAGGATGATGCCCAAGTAATAGAGAAGGGTCGGGACGGTGGCCCAGATGAGGACCTCCAGGTACGACACGCCCAGCAGCGCGGCGATGATGAATGCCGCCGCCCCGAGCGTGGGTGGCGACAGGATGGCGCCGATGCCGGCCGCCGCCAGTACACCACCGGCCTCCTCGCGGGGATAGCCTGCGCGCTTCAGGATGGGCCAGGACACGCCGCCCAGGGTGACCGTGGTCGCCACCCCCGAGCCAGAGACAGTGCCGAGCAGGAAGCCCGCGAGCGTGACGGTGCGGCCAGGCCCCGCTCGCGACTGCCCGAAGGCGGCGAATGACAGATCAAGGAAGAACTTGCTGGCGCCGGAGTATTCCAGCACGGCGCCATAGATGGTGAAGAGGATGATGTACGTCGCCGCCACGTCGAGCGGAACGCCAAAGACACCGGATGTGCTCAGGACGTTGTGACCGACCAGGCGCGGCCACGCGTAGCTGACATGATCGAACGGCGGCGGGAAGATGGGTCCGAGGAAGCCATAGGCCAGAACGAAGACGATGATGGCCGGGACCATCCAACCGACCGTCCGGCGGGTCGCCTCGAGCACGAGCCCGATGACGACCGTCCCGACCACCAGCTCCACCTCGCCGGGCGAGACCGAGAGGCGGAAGAAGCGCTGCCAGTCGAGTGCTATGTAGCCGAAGGCGGCGACAGTGACGCCCACCAGCAGCCAGTCGATCGGATGCGGCTGATCCGCCCTTCCCCCTTCTCTCGCTGCGCTGGACCGACCCCAGCCGCGGTACACGAGGAAGGTGGTCGCGAGCATCAGCATCGCGAAGAGCGGCAGGTAGAGCTGCTTGGAGATGGGGTTGAAGACCCACCACAGGCCCAGCGCAGCGAGGGCCGCCCCCAGCACCTGGACCACGCCGAAGGGGATCCCGGTCAGCGCGCGAGCCGGTTTCTCAGCCTCGTACTCGGCGAGGAGCGCCTCCTGGTCGACCTCGGGATCCTGCTTCAGCTCCGTGGGCCGATCGCTCAAGGAGCCTGCTCGACCGTGATGTGGACCATCGGAGCGGCATCGTCGACGAGGCGCCACAGGGCCAGCGGTGGTTGGCCCTGCACAAGCAGCGTCCGTTGACCGAGATCGGTCGCCGCAACCGTCAGGCGGTCGAGTTCCAGATCGTACGCAGGTGGCGCTCGCCAGGATCCCGACGCGGCGCGCACCGGCCTATCGGAGACCGCGTAGTACTCCTCCAGCACGGCGACCTGCTCTGCGACCAGCTCCTCGAGTCGGAAGCGGCTGTCGCCCACCATCACGAACCGCTCCGCCGCCAACGTTCTATAGACCGAGTTGCGATACCTGAGGCTGAAAGTATCGTCGTTGCCGAGCGAGAGACGTGCGAGGACATATCCCGCGTCATCCCTGACGACGACTGCAGCCTGTCCGCGAGCGCTCACCATGCTGGCGACGATGACGCCGCAAGTGAGCGCAACGACCAATGTGAGGCTGGTGCGCCAGCCCCGCCATCGGTCCTTCACGCTACTGGTCGTCGAAGTAGGCCTGCGAGCCCGGACAGACGTCCATGAATCCGATCTCGCCAGCGGTGCTGGGGTCAAGGTCCGCAGCTGCGGCCTGGACCTGGGTGAGCTGCTCCACGTTGTCATAGATCGCCGCGGTGATCTGTTGCTGGAGGTCCTCGGACATGTTGTCCGGGTTGGCCACGAGGACGTTGGGCACGACCACCACCGAGACCGCCTCGGACTGGCCGTCATAGGTGTCGGCCGGGATGTCGGCTTCGGTGTAGTACTCGCCGTACGACTCCTGCATTGCGGCGGCGTGCTCGCCGTGCGGAACCAGGACCATGTCGCCGGTGGTGGCGTAGTCGACCAGTGCGCCGGTCGGTAAGCCGCCGGACCAGAAGCCGGCGTCGATGGTGCCGTCGCGCAGCCCGTCGACCGTCTCAGCCACGCTGAGCTGCTGCCGGCTGATGTCTGTGTCGGGATCGAGGCCGGCCGCCTCGAGGATGCGCAGCGCGATGATCTCCGTACCGGAACCGGGCGACCCGAGCGAGACACTCATTCCCTCCATCTCCTCGACGGTGGTTATCCCGGAGTCGGTATTCGTCACGATCTGGGTGAAGTTGTCGTAAAGACGGCCCAGGGCACAGGCCGTGATGGCGTCACCCTCGAAGTCCGCCGTTCCATTGACCGCATCAGCCGCGGTGTCGCCCAGGACGAGCGCCAGGTCCGCGCCGCCGTCGCCGATGAGCAACATGTTGTCGACCGATGCGTTGGTCTCCGACACGGTCGCGTCGTAGCCCTCGACGTTCTCCCGGATCACGGTCGCGAAGCCACCACCAAGCGGGTAGTACACGCCGCCGGTGCCACCGGTGGCGATAGAGAGTTGGCCGCCGCCGTTGCCGCTGGGGACGCCACTGCCGCTGGCGGGTGGATCAGCGCCATCACCCTGGCCTAGAGGCGTGCAGGCCGCGAGGCCGACGACCACGGCGAGCAGGATCGCGGACCCCGGACGTCGGCGAAGTCCCCTTGGATCGGATGCAGACATGTGATCGCTCCTCAACTCCTGGCGACGGCTCGCTCCGCAGGCCGCCGCGAATGATCGATCGGGTCGTTTCCTTGCGCAACAGTCTACCGATGACCTGCCAGATGGCACCTCCTCAGGCGTGCACCAGGAGACCCCGCGCCTCAGCCTGCCGGCTCGTGATCGCGCCGGCCACCGGAGAGGCTGCCGAAGCCGCTCCGCGCGATCGTCGGGATGATCGCCTTCGCTTGCGTGGTCGTCCTGCACGCGGACGTCAGCGGACCTGTTCGATCGCCAGATGCGGCAGCTTACGGCGGCTTCCCGAATCACCGAGCTGCATCGATGCCGGCGACCTCGCCTCGCCGCTATGCTCGGATGGTGCCCGAGCCTGTTCGACTCACTGGCCTCGACCTCACGGCAGAGGACGTCGAGCGCGTCGGCCGCGGTGGCGCGGAGGTTACGTTGGATCCTGCGGCTCGCGAGCGGATGGTCGCCAGCCGCGCCACTATCGAGGGTCTGGTCGCGGCGGGTGAGGCGGTCTACGGCGTAACGACCGGCTTCGGCGATCTGGCCACGCGAAGGATCGAGCCGGCCGACGCGCGCCGGCTCCAGGAGAACCTGCTGGTCAGCCACGCGGTAGGGGTCGGGCCAGCCCACGATCGCGAGACTGTTCGCACGATGCTATTGCTGCGTGCTAACACGCTAGCACGCGGTCAGAGTGGTTGCCGTCCGCTCCTGGTCGAGCGTCTCATCGACTTCCTGCGCCTGGGTATCCATCCCACGGTGCCGGAGCAGGGCTCTGTGGGTGCCTCGGGGGACCTGGCGCCGCTGGCCCATCTCGCGTTGCCGCTCATCGGTCGCGGTGAGGTGGAGCTCCAGGGAGAACGGATGGCGGGTGCCGCGGCGCTACAGCGCGTCGGGCTGGAGCCGCTCTCACTGGAGGCCAAGGAGGGGCTTGCGCTCCTCAACGGGACCCAGCAGATGACCGCCATCGGCGCCCTGGTGCTGCTCGACGCAGAGCGGATGGCAGGAAACGCCAGCGTGGTCGCGGCGATGAGCACGGAGGCACTCCTTGGCACGGACGTGGCGTTCGCGGCGGCCTACCACGCCGCACGACCGCATCCCGGCCAGGCCCGCACCGCCGCGGAGCTCCGCCATCTCCTCCGCGACTCGCAGCTCCAGCAGGCCCATCACGGCGAGTCGCACAAGGTCCAGGATCCCTACTCCGTGCGCTGCGTGCCCCAGGTGCACGGCGCCAGCCGGGATGCACTCGCCTATACACGCGGCGTGCTCGCGATCGAGATGAACAGCGCGACGGACAACCCGCTGGTCTTCCCCGAGGGCTCGGACGCCGACCCGGGCGCTGTGGCCACCGGTGGCGGCACCGTCATCTCCGGCGGCAACTTCCATGGCCAGCCGGTGGCCCTGGCCATGGACTTCGCCAAGCTGGCCATCGCGGAGCTGGGATCCATCAGCGAGCGCCGAACGGCGCTGCTCATCGACGGCCGGATGAGCGGTCTGCCGCCCTTCCTGGTGGCTGATGCCGGGCTCAACAGCGGCCTGATGCTGCTCCAGTACACGGCAGCCGCGCTCGTCTCGGAGAACAAGGTGCTGGTCCATCCCGCCTCAGCCGACTCCATCCCGACCAGTGCCAACCAGGAGGACCATGTCTCCATGGGGTCGATCGCGGCGCGCCACGCCAGGGACGTGCTGCGCAACGTGGAACGCGTTTTTGCCCTGGAGCTCCTGTGCGCCGCGCAGGGCCTCGACTTCCGCGTCGCCAACGGCCTGCGGCCGGGCGTCGGCGTGCAAGAGGCGCACCGGCGCATCCGTGAGCGCGTCCCGCACCTGGACACGGACCGCGATCCCGGCCCGGATATCGCCTCGGCCACGGCCCTGATCCGTTCCGGGGAGCTGCTCGACCTGCTGCCCGCGCTCGACTGAGGCATCCTTGTCCCGATGCGACGCGCCGTCCTGCTTCTTGTCGTGCTCATGGCCATCGGTGCCCTGATCTTCGTTGCGCTCGGGGGGCCGACCGGCCCGGGCCCGGGACCGTCCGCAAGCGCGCTTCCCTCGGCTGCGCCTTCTCCGGCACCCACTGCCAGCCCCACGCCGACACCCAGCCCGAGCCCGACTCCCAGCCCCACGCCCAGCCCCACCCCAACGCCGACCCCAGAGCCAACGCCCATCGACTTCCAGAGCGCCGATGGCTACCGCCTCACGCTCCCGCCAGGCTGGATAGCACTGCCGGTCGAGGATGCTGACGTTGACGCGCTGCTCGACCTGCTGGGCACCCAGCAGCCCGCCGTGGCCGATCTGGTGCGTGATTACCTCCAGCTCTCTAACGCGCGCATCAGCATGGTCGCTCTGGAGGGCGGGCTGCCTGGCAGCGGTGGCTTGCCGGCCAATGCCAACGTCCTGGTCCAGTCCAGCCTGGGGCTGCCGCTCTCGTTGGTATCGAGCTTCGTCAGCTCAGCCATCGGGCAGTTGCCCGGTGTCGTCGGTCCGGTCACACGCGAGACGGTCAGCCTTCGGGGAGGGGAGGCGGCTCGATTGCGCTTCGAAGTGCAGGTAGACGTGGAGGGTACGGCCCTGCCAACCACCGCCTTGGAGAGCTACATCATGATCCGCGGCGAGGAGGCCTACGTGGTGACCTTCGTGACGTCGGCCGACCAGCTCGCTGATGATCAGCCGGTCTTCGACGGGATCATCCAAAGCCTCTGTTTCGAGGCCTGTCCGGAGTAGAGTCCGGCCGTGACTACCCTGCGCATCGTCGACGTCAGCGACACGGAGACCTTCCGTGCCATCCCTCCGTGCGCGGATCCCGGGTTCGATCATCGGACCTGCGATTACTGGGAGGACGCCGACCGGGGCTCCAAGGCGGCTCGGGCCTCGTGGCTGGCACCCGTGTCCAACCCCCGGCCGTCACGGCCGCGGCCCTCAGCCGCACGCAACCCTTTTGCGCCCGACGAGGACGACCGGCCGGCGAACCCCTTTTTGGCGGCCGCCCGGCAACGGGGTCCGAGCGGTGGGGCGGAGGCCCTCTTCGCGGCCGACGACGGCGAGCCTGACCTGTTCGCGGCACCGGATCTCAACCCGTTCGCGCCCACCTCTCAGCGGGAGCGACCCATGCGTGACGGCGTGCCGCGCAAGCTCGCCCTGCTCGACCGCGGTCGGGGCATCTTCGGCACGTACGCCAAGATCCTGCTGCTGGGCGACACGGCCGTGGCCTACGCCCAGTTCGGGCCACTCTCCGCCTATCCGCGCGCGGTCCGGTTGCGCGACCTCTATCCGCAGCTGCCGGTGGCGCCGCTGCCGGCGGTGGTCACCTGCATCGCGACCACGCCCGAAGCTCGCCGGCAGGGCCACGCCCGGGCGTTGATCGCGAACGTCTGCGCGGATCTTGCGCAGCGGGGCTTCGCGGCCGTGGAGTCATACCCCGATCTGACACGGCCCGAGGACGAGACCAGCGCCGGTCGCCCCATCCTCTGGCACGAGTGCGGCTTCGTGACCGCTGTTGACGACCCACGTTTCCCCGTGATGCGACGTGAGCTCAGCTGACGCCTGATCCGCTGCCAGGGCGCCTACTGCACGCAGAACTCGTTGCCCTCGGGATCGTTCATGCGCACCCAGTAGGAGCCATGCTCCGCGATCGCGCCGCGCTCGTCGGTGGCGCCCAGGGACTTGAGCCGCGCCACCTCGGCGTCGACCAGCCGCTTCTTCTCATCGAAAGGGGTGCCCGGCCCCGGGCTGGCGTTGAGATCCAGGTGCATCCGGTTCTTGGCGGTCTTGCCCTCTGGCACCTTCTGGAAAAAGAGGCGCGGCCCAGCGCCGTCAGGATCTTCCACCGCCCGCGTGTCGTTCCACTGCTCCTCCGGGATACCTTCCGCTTTGGCCCATTCTTCCCAACTGGCGTGTGGAGCGGGCGCGTCGGGGATGGCGTAATGGAGTGCCTTCGCCCAGAAGCCGGAAAGGCCCTCGGGGTCGGCACAGTCGATGGTCACTTGGAAACGCGTGCTCACGTGACTCCTTCATGTGGTCCATGCTCGTCTGCGAGGCAGACAAAGATAGCCATCGAACCGGCCATCAAGTGTCAGGTATCCAGTGGGGCCACCCGTTTCCTAGCTGGGCAGGTGAGGGGTCAGCCTTCTCACGAGCTGATCCTTGGGCAGCGCACCCACGATCCTATCGACGGGCTGGCCGTTCTTCAGGATCATCATGGTCGGGATGGAGGAGGCCTGGAACCGTTGAGAGGTGCCCGGGTTGTCGTCCACGTTGACCTTGACGACCTTCAGCTTCCCCGCGTAGTCCCGGGCTAGCTCTTCCAGGATGGGCCCGACGAAGCGGCAGGGGCCGCACCACGGCGCCCACAGATCGACCATCACCGGGACAGCCGCCTCGGCCTCCGTGTCGAACGTGGCGTCGGATGCGTTCACCAGCCAGGGCAGCGCCGTCTTGCATGTGCCGCAGGCAGGCACTCCCTTCGGGTTGGCGCGGATCCGGTTCGTCGCCCCGCAGCTCTTGCAGGTCAGGAGGGATACGGGTCGGGTGTCGTCGGCAGTGTCAGTCATGGCCACATCATGGCACCCGGCCGCGACCCTTGACGGGTCTGGGACCATTCCGCCAACGACCTTTGTCAAGGTACGACCTGCTGTACATCGGAGGCCAACGGCGCCGCCGATGCCTCTCGTGGGGACGGCCGATGCAAGTACTCTGATGGCCGCTCCGTCCGCGCGCTTAAGGGGATCACGATGACCGCCGGCCCAGGATCGCTTCGTAGCCGGTGGGCTGCCGTTCTACTCATGCTTGCGACCGTGGCTGGCACGACCCTGCCAGTCGCGGCCGTAGCCGGTCAAGCCGCCCCCGCCACATCGAGCGCCTCGGCTCCCGTGGCAGGAGACGCCAGAGCACCGGAGCCACGGATCACCGCCGCGGACTGCCCGAAGCCGGGCAAGCCCGACATCGACTATCTGTGCCCGGTCGGGCCGACCTACCTGGTCCCAGGACTGACCGACCTGGCCGGTTGGGACGAGCCGTCCCACTATCGGAACATCCTGACCGGCGACCTTGATGGCGATGGTGCCGAAGAGCTGGTCGCCAGGGGGATCGGCGGTACACAGGTCTACCGTTTCGACCGCGCCCTCGGTCAGTGGGGCCAAGTCCAGATAGAGCCCATCCTCCGAGATGCGGACGGCTGGGATCAGCCGCAGTACTACGAGACCGTCCAGTTGGGCGACGTCGACGGCGATGGCAAGGCCGAGCTGGTCGCGCGGAGCGTGAGCGGCATCATCGTCTTTCGCTACACCCCGGGCACGTCCGCGGAAGTCGCCACCTGGACACAGCTCACGACTTCCGGCCCCATGCCCGATTTCCAGGGCTGGGGGAGCGATCCCAAGTACTACTCCACCATCCAGCTCGTGCCGCTGGGGCGTCAGGGCTCCGCGCCGACCATGCAGCTCATCGGTCGCGGCGGTAGCGGCCTGGCCCTTTGGCGCTGGAGCGGCAGCGGCTGGACGTCGCTGGCGACGGCACCCGACTTCAGCGACGCCAACGGCTGGGGCCAGCCGGAGTACTACTCGACCATCCGGGTCTGGGATGAGGGTCTCCTCCTCGCCCGCAGCCAGTTCGGCATGGTCGTCTACAGATACACGAGCGCCTCGGGTGAGGTCGGGAGCTGGCAGCAGCTGGCCCAGTCAGGGCCCTGCGTGGACGCCGTGCATGTGGGCAGCGGTCCTGCCACCGCCTTCGGGTGCGACCTGGACACGATCCAGCTCGCTCATGGTGTCGACGGTGTTCCTGCCGGACATCCTGTCCTTCTGGCGCGCCGGTCGGGGCCTACCTACGGCCTCGTGATGGCTCACTTCGACCCCGCGGGAGGCTGGTCATACCCCGACCAGGGAGGGGGCAATCCCTGGACGGGCGACTTCGGCGACAGGCCGGAGTATCTGCGGACCATCCAGGCGGCGGACATCGATGGGGACGGCAAGGACGAGGTCATCGGCCGCTCCACGACCGGCATGTTCGCCTTCAGGCTGGCCTTCGATGCCCAGGGCCGGTATCGCTGGGGCAATGCCATCTCCGCCTCGACGCCAGCGCTGGCAGGCGACCCGTGGAAGGATCCCCAGCACTACGAGACGATCGCCACCGCGAAGCTCAGTCCGGGCTCGCAGGCACGTTCTCTGCTCGCCCGGGGAGCGCACGGCGTGCGCACCTGGCGTTTCGATGTTGCGACGTCGGCATGGACCCGCTACGGCGCGTACGGGAGCTTCCCGACGCTGGATGCGACGGGTCTCAGGGACCTCACGAGATATCTCGGGATCGCCAGGGGCTCCATCCGTGACGTCTACACCGACCCGGCACGGGATGCCGCGGCCGGGCAGCTTCGGGCGTACCAGGCCGATATCGAGCGCATATGCAGCGGCCCCATATCTGCCAGCCCGCCCCGATTCCAGAGCTGTTCACCACCTGCCGGCGCGTCCACCGTGAGTCCCGCCGTCTGGACGGCGGTCTCCAACCAGATCATCGCCGAGCTCTTCTGGGCCGGCCAGGTGATCGACCACTTCGCGGCCCTGGACGACATCCAGACGGCCCTCTTCCTTGACGAGGACTCCACGTTCCCATCGCTCACCGCCGATCTGAAGCTGGCGCAGGCGTCAGGCGTGGTCAAGCCCGAGGGGGTCGACCTGCCCGAGCTTTTCGGAGGGATGCTGGAGATCGTCGGAGCGCTGGAGATCCCGGGCGTGTCACAGGTCGCGGAGATCACGGCCGGCGCCCTGGGGATCGCCATGGCCGCCACGCCCAAGGCGTCGGAGGAGCAGGAGCCGAGCGAGCTCGATCGCACCATCGCAGAGGTCCAGAGGACGCTGGCCGAGACTCGTCAGGAGATACAGGACACGATCGGCGACCACCGGCACCAAGTCCTGGGCGACTACGGGCTCCTGTCGACGGTGGGCCACCTGGTCAGCTCGCAGGTGTGGACGCTCAGCAAGGGCGCGGCGCTGAGCGGTGGCCGCCAGCAGTTCACGAGATGGACATACGAGCAGTTCCTGCCCCTGCTGTGGGATCGCTGGCGCGTCACGGGCTGCATCGAAGGTGAGTGGTACTCCGGGGAGTGCCAACCCCTCCTCACGGCGAGTGCCCTTCTGCGCCTGACGCCCAACAGCTACGAGGGGACCGACATAGACGGCCTTCTCCCCAGGCAGACGCCCTGTCATCAGTTGGGCGGGTCACTCGAGCTGCAATGCACGTTCACGGGCCTGGAACAGCAGGGATACGGCGAGGCCGTCGAGACGTTGACTGGGCCGGTCAGCGAGGAATGCACCTACGACCCCGCCGCCGGGACCTCATGGCGATACGGCTCGTGCAGTCTCGGAGTCCCTGCCGCCAGCATCCTTGGTGGAGGCCCCTGGTGGTCGAGGTCCTACCAGTGCAGATTCGACACGTACAGCGGCTTGGGCACTCCGTCCAACGGATCACGATGTCGGGACATCCAGGCGACGTCCCTTTCGGCCGGGAAGGCTCGAGCTGTCGGGTCCAGCGCGGCGCGCGTCGATCTCTGGATCGACCAACCCCTGGCCCGCCCGCTCGACCTGCGTGGCGCCAAGGTGCGGCTGCACAAGGTGCTCCACGAGCAGACCGGTGGGAAGGAGCTGGTAGCCCATCCGTCCGGCCGAGATGTCTTTCCCCGGGCCCACTTCGTGTCCGATGAGGCCAAGCGTCGTCGGGCCGCGTTCCGGTCGTCGGGAGCCGCCTTCCTGACCAGCGGCGAGATATCCGCGGCAGGCGGGCGCCTGAAGATCAGGCTTCGTATCCGGGGCGCGGCGCTGGACATGCCGGTGCACTGCGACGGCACCGCCACCCCCAGCCACCTGGGCATGCACCTGGTCATCAGGGACGGCACCGGCAGGCGCGTACAGGTCCTGATGCTCGCTCCCTGGCAGTGCGTGCGCGACCGCGACGGGACATCGCGGCTCCAGTATCCCCCGCGTCACCTGAGTCGAGAGGTCTCGCAGCCCTGAGGATGGACCTGACGCCCGGGCTCACCGTCCGCGGCCCGCGTCGGCTACGTGCCCGGCGAAACCACCGGCAGCCCTGAGCTGACGGCCGCGTGGGCCAGACGAACGTCGTAGGTGACGAAGGCATGCAGCTCATCGGCCACGGCCAGCGCCGAAGCCAGGTGGATGGCGTCAAGTGAGCGGATGCTCCGGGGTGCGACAAGGGCGGCCGCATCAGCGATGGCCGTATCGAGCTCGATGATCTCGACCCGGCCCCAGACCGCGGCCAACGCGTCCTCGTAAGGCGCCTCCGTAGCTCGTCCGATGGCACGGCGCACCTCCACCGTGGCGATCCGACTGGTCAAGGGGCTGGGCTGAGCCATCAGAAACTCGCGCAGCGCGTCGCTTTCCGCTTCCCGGAGGACGAGCTTGACGACTGCAGATGCATCGACGTACGCCCGGCCCACTACCATCGCTCCTCGTCGCGCATCTCAAGCAGGATGGCGGAGGCCGACGTGCCTGGACCGGACGGCAGCGGCGGCGGCAGGGTCGCCATGGACCGCTTCGCGGGCGAGATGCGACCCTCGGCCACCATGCGCTCGTAGGTCGACAGCGAGCGATCCTCCAGCGGCATCAGGCGCGCCACCGGCTGGCCCCTCTCAGTCACCTGGTAGGCGCGGCCCTCCTCGCGCACTCGCCGTACGTAGATTGACAGGTTCTGCCGAAGCTCACGGATCCCTACTCGTTCCGGTTCCGGCCTCTTGGTCTCCATTGACGCACAACTGTAGCACATTTCGGGACGGCGAGACAGGCGGCATTCAAGCGCGGTCGAACAGCGCCTCCATTCGGACGAGATGATGGGTCGAGTCGTTGAGCTCGAGGAGGGGCCGCAGCTCGGCGTGGATGAGCTGACGATCCAAGGTAGCCCGTCGGCGCTCGATCACTCCTTCGACATCGAGCCAATCACGATCACGACCGGCGAAGACCTTGTGCACCACGAGATCCTCCGGCCCGCATGTCAGGAGTCGCAGGTCGTCCTCGATCTGCCACCGACTGGCCCGTTCGGCCGCTCTCTCTTCGAAGGGCAGGGCGCCGAGCGCGATGTCGATGGGGATCGCGTTCGCTGCCTGGAGCAGCAGCACGCGGTGCCGCAGGGCGAAGGGTCGAGCATCGTCGATCCGCGAAGCGAACAGCTCGAGAAGCGGATCGATGACCGAATCCTCCGAGCCATATGCACAGACGACCGTGAGATCGACATCGCGCGTGAGACGTGGCTCGCCCCAGCGCAGCACCGCCAAGCCACCGATGAAGCAGAACTTCAGGCCGAGGGTGGTACACGATCGATCTATCTCGGCGGCGGCCTCCAGGATGGGGTTCATGGCCGGGCGCGGCCGAAGTACCGCTGTTGCTCGACCAGACCGGACCCGCTCCGCTTGGGGGGCAGGATCGTGACCAGATCCAGTAGTTCCAACACCGCCTCGAGCGCGTGATCGTCGGTCATCTCGCGGAGGGCACTGCGACGCAGATCCTCGAGGATCGGTCCGGTGACTCGCCAGTCCTGGACGACCCTGGCCTCGACCTTCGTGGTCCTCACCGCGACAGGGTACTGCGCCGATCGTGGCGTATCGTGCGCTCGTGGAGGACAAGCAAGGGCGACCGGCAGCGCATCCGTCAGGAACCATGTCAGATGCGCATCAGGGCCGCGTTAGCCACGAGGCGGCGACGGGCTGCCTGCCAGATGCGCACCGGGTACGGCAGGTGTCAGGCGCCCAGGCACTGGAAGGCTCGATCCGGACGATCACCAGGCGCTGTTCCCCGGTCGCGCCGGCTACCGCTGCTGGGATGCGCGTATGTCAGTGAACCTGCTCGGTTCCGCGACGCGCGCCCGTCATCCGGCCACGTCACGCTGCGATTCGCGTGGCTTGGTCGCATGACCGCCGGCGCTCGTCCCGTTCGCGCGCCCCGCGGCACGGAGCTCACCTGCCGCGGCTGGCAGCAGGAAGCGGCGCTGCGGATGCTCATGAACAACCTTGATCCGGAGGTGGCGGAGCGGCCCGACGACCTGGTCGTCTACGGCGGCACCGGCCGGGCGGCGCGCTCCTGGGATGCTTTCGACGCCATCATCCGCGAGCTTCGGCGACTGGCCGACGACGAGACGCTGCTGGTCCAGTCGGGCAAGCCGGTGGGCGTCTTCCGCACTCACGAGTGGGCGCCGCGCGTGCTCATCGCCAACAGCAACCTCGTGGGCGAGTGGGCCACCTGGGATGTCTTTCGCGAGCTGGAGCGCCAGGGCCTGACGATGTACGGCCAGATGACGGCCGGCTCGTGGATCTATATCGGCACGCAGGGCATCCTCCAGGGCACCTACGAGACCTTCGCGGAGCTGGCTCGGCAGCACTTCGGCGGTTCGCTGCGTGGTCGGATCACGCTCACCGCCGGCCTGGGCGGGATGGGTGGCGCGCAGCCGCTGGCGGTGACCATGAACGAAGGAGTCGCGCTCGTCATCGAGGTCGATCCGGAGCGCGCCCGCCGGCGACTGGACATCGGCTACGTGGATCGCCTGACCGAGGCGCCGGAGGAAGCGCTGGCCTGGGCTCGGGCAGCTGCGGCGGATGGTCGCGCCGAGTCGATCGCTCTGATCGGGAATGCCGCGGAGATCGAGTCAGCATGGGCGACTGCGGGCGAACGCTTCGACGTGGTCACCGACCAGACCTCCGCCCACGACGCTCTGGGTGGCTACGTGCCGGCGGGAATGTCCTTGGCTGACGCGGAAGCCTTGCGCACCAGCCAGCCCGACGTCTATATCGACCGCTCCCGGCGGGCCATGGCCCATCATGTCCGGGCCATGCTCGACTTCCAGCGTGCCGGCGCGGTCGTCTTCGACTATGGCAACAACCTGCGCGCACAGGCCAAGGAGGCGGGCGTGGTCGATGCCTTCGACTTCCCGGGCTTCGTGCCGGCTTTCGTCCGTCCGCTCTTCTGCGAGGGCAAGGGACCCTTCCGCTGGGTGGCGCTGTCCGGCGACCCGGCCGATATCCACCGCACGGACCGGGCCATCCTCGACCTGTTCCCGGGGGACGCGGCCTTGGCGCGCTGGATCCGCATGGCGCAGGAAAAGGTGCCCTTCCAAGGTCTGCCGGCGCGCATCTGCTGGTTGGGCTACGGCGAGCGAGCCCGGGCCGGGCTCGCTTTCAACGAGCTGGTGCGATCCGGGGAGGTGTCCGCACCCATCGTCATCGGCCGGGACCATCTGGACGCAGGCTCCGTGGCTTCACCCAACCGCGAGACGGAGGCCATGCGCGACGGCTCGGACGCGATCGCCGACTGGCCACTCCTCAATGCTCTGCTCAACACCGCCAGCGGCGCCACCTGGGTGAGCATCCACCACGGCGGCGGCACGGGCATCGGCTACTCGCAGCACGCCGGCATGGTGGTGGTGGCGGACGGTACCGACCTGGCCGCGGAGAAGCTGGAGCGGGTGCTCACCGCCGACCCCGGCACCGGCGTGATGCGCCACGCCGACGCGGGCTACGAGCGGGCCATCGAGGTCGCCCGCGAGCGCGGCGTCCGCATCCCTATGCTCGACCGGGGTCCGTAGGGCGCTCCGCTCGCACCGATCGTCCTCCGTCGGGCGGCATGTTGGTCATCATTGGTGACGTGTTGGCGGAACGGGTCCTGAGGAGGATCCCTCGCGGTCCGGTCTGGCAGAGCCGGGATTTCAGGCTCTTTTGGCTCGGTCAGTCGGCCTCCTTCATAGGTTGGGAGGTCACCGAGCTGGCCCTGCCGCTCACGGCCGTCGTGGTCCTGGGCGCGGGGCCGGACCAGATGGGCGTGCTGGTCGCGACGCAGAACCTGCCCTTCCTCTTCGTCGGCTTGCTGGCGGGTGTCTGGGTCGATCGCTTCCGGCGACGACCGATCCTCATCGTGATGGCCCTCGCCAATGCCGCCGCGCTCGCGGCCATCCCGCTTGCCTCCTTGCTCGGCGCGCTGCGGTTTGAGGGACTGCTGATAGTGGGACTCGTGACCGGGACGACGGTGGTCATCAGCAGCGTGGCGTACCAATCGCTTGTCCCGAGCTTGGTGCCACGTCCGCAGCTCGTGGACGCGAACGCCTCGCTGGAAGTGAGCTCCTCCACCGCGACGATGCTGGG
>Ga0136617_10002831_pt1 | contig 15477 bp, 7 predicted proteins | sample AntDrymUQ3222106_2_FD_129672 | JGI IMG/M metagenome (GOLD analysis project Ga0136617, IMG submission 129672) | Polar desert sand microbial communities from Dry Valleys, Antarctica - metaG UQ322 (21.06) | ecosystem: Environmental > Terrestrial > Soil > Desert | place: Antarctica: Dry Valley...
CTGATTCTCTGGAAATGTCCAAAGGATTTGATACTGGTGCAGTTTGGCAGTGAGAGGGATACCCCTCAAGTACAGAACCGAGTAGCTTTGCTCGTCTGCGACAAGCCCGGGCTTGACCAGGTCGCTACCGCTCCACGGTTCTGGAATTGGTCTCGCCTGGCTAGACGCCGGAAGGAATTGTTCAAGATTTAGTTCTCTGCTGCCTTGCTCTGATTTGATTGAATTTTGAAACGTGGGGACTTGTAAGCGCGTTGGCTGGCGCCCTCGTCGACCCTGGTCGAGCTCCAAAAGAGCACTTTCACGTTTTAATAGTTTGGTTTTAGAACGACAGCTTCAATCACGGCTGGGGAGAACCCGATGGATTCACTGCTAAGGGACCTGCGCTTTTCCGTTCGCTCGCTCTTAAAACGCCCGACGCTCACAATCATCGCCATCATCACGCTGGCCATCGGCATTGGGGCCAATAGCGCCATCTTCAGCGTCGTCAACGCACTGCTGCTCAAGCCGCTGCCCTTTAATGAACTCGATCGCATCGTGGCCATCTGGGAAAAGCAGCCAAGTCAGGGAATGGAGCGAAACGAAGTAGCCCTGGCGAATTATCTCGACTGGCGCTCACAAAACAATTCATTCGAGCACATTGGCCTCTATCGCTGGTGGAGCACTAACCTCACCGGCATTGAACCGCCCGAGCGCGTGCAGGGATTTCTGGTCTCGGCGAATTTCTTTGATGTAGTCGGCATGAAGCCCGCGATTGGCCGAGGCTTCGCCGCGGATGAAGATCAGCCGGGAAAAGACGCTGTAGCTATCCTTACACACGGCCTATGGCAACGTCGCTTTGCCAGCGATCCAAATATTACAAACAAAACGATTGCCTTAAATGGGGTGAGGCGCACAATCATCGGTGTCCTCCCGCCTGACCTCAAGTTCCCCCCAGGCGCCGAAGTACTCGCACCGTTAACGATTACTCCAGAGCTCGCACGGAATCGCACGAACCATAGTTACCTTGCCGTCGGGCGACTGAAAAATGGTGTTTCCCTGGAGTCCGCCCAGGTTGAACTCGGCGCCATTGCTCAACGGCTCGAGCAACAATACCCAGAGTCAAACACAGGTCGGGGCATCGTTGTCTTTCCGATAGTTGCGGACACGGTGCGGCTGTACAAGACCGCGGTACTGGTGCTGATGGCCGCAGTCGGCTTTGTTTTGCTTATCGTCTGCGCAAATGTCGCGAATCTAATGCTTGCGCGCGCGGCCGGTCGCCAAAAAGAGATGGCTTTGCGTGCCGCTCTGGGAGCCAGTCGCTGGCGTCTTGTTCGTCAACTGCTCACCGAAAGCCTAATCCTTGCGCTGATCGGAGGTTCACTGGGAGTTCTGATTGCCGTTTGGGGTGTCGATCTGCTCCGAACTTTCAATCCTGGTGACGCCGCGAAATTTGCGCCTGGCTGGGACCGCCTGGGAGTGAGTCTGCCGGTGCTTGGTTTCAACCTGGCTCTCTCCGTGTTCAGTGGATTCTTGTTTGGACTCGCACCAGCCTGGCAAATTTCCAAAACGGACCTCAACGAAATGCTGAAAGAAGGCGGGCGGCAAACCTCATCAGGCTCGCACCGCCTGCGCGGCCTACTGGTGATTTCGGAAGTTGCGCTGTCACTCATGCTTCTCGTAAGCGCTGGACTGCTGATGCGCACGTTTTTAGTGTTGCTGAAAACGCAACCAGGTTTCAATCCGGACAATGTGATGACTATGAGACTCACGCTGCCCGTTGCGAAATACAAGGAGGAGACACAACGCGCCTTTTTCTATCAGGAACTGGTACAACGCGTGCGGTCCCTGCCTGGTGTTGAATCAGCGGCGGCTGTCAATTATTTGCCTCTTGGTGGCAGCAATTCATCAAATAGCTTTCTGGTTGAAGGCATTCCGGACCCTCCGCCTGGTCAGGAGTTCGTCGGACGCTATCGGACTTGCACTCCCGATTATTTCCGCACCATGGGCATCTCGGTGATGAAAGGCCGAACGTTTACCGATCAAGACAAGCCTGGGGCACCACTCGTGATCATCATCAATGAAGCAATGGCGCAAAAATACTGGCCGGGCGCTGATCCCCTGGGCAAGCGCGTGCGCTTCAACGGACCCCTCACCGAGTATCCCTGGATGCAAGTGGTAGGTGTGGTCCAGGACGTGAAGCATGAGCTGCAAACCCCTGTGACCGCCGACTATTACCTGCCACATGCGCAGGATGTTTGGAGCTCGATGGTCCTGGTGGCACGCACCAAAGTCGAGCCTCTATTGCTGGCGGCTGACATGCGACAACAAGTGTGGACGCTTGATAAGGACCAGCCGGTGTTCGAAGTGCGGACGATGGAGCAGGTGCGCTCACTGTCAGTGTCTCTTTACAGCTTCTCGTCAGTCTCATTGGGAATCTTTGCCGTTATCGCTTTGCTGCTGGCGGCTATTGGAATCTACGGCGTGATGTCGTACGCCGTAATGCAGCGCACGCAGGAAATTGGTATTCGCATGGCGCTGGGGGCGCGAGCCGCGGACGTTCTGAAACTGGTCGTCAGAAATGGAATGTCACTAGCACTGATAGGCGTAGTCTCTGGATTGGCAGGCGCGCTCGCTCTAACGCGCTTACTGCAGAGCTTGTTGTTTGGCGTCACGCCCACGGACGCGCTCACCTTCGCCGTTGTCACGTTCGGGCTGCTGCTGGTCGCACTGCTTGCTTGTTACATCCCGGCGCGGCGCGCAACAAAAGTCGATCCGCTGGTGGCCTTGCGGTACGAATAAGAATTTCGAATTGCGGATTGCGAATTTCGGATTTTGTTCTTGCGGGGGTGAAGTCGACTTGGGTTCCCTGAACGTCGCGATCAAATTCGACGGTTGAAACGAGAAATCCGAAATTCGAGATTGGCAATTGGAAATAATGTGATGGAATCATTGCTTAAAGACGTTCGTTACGGAGTTAGAGGCCTGCTGAAGCGTCCGGGCTTTACGGCCATCGCAATAATCACTCTCGCGCTCGGCATTGGCGCAAACACAGCCATCTTCAGTGTCGTCAATACAGTTCTCCTGCGCCCGCTGCCATTTCGTGCGCCCGGGGAACTCGTAACCCTGTGGGAACGAAATCCAAAACAAGGATATGAGCAAAATCCTCCCGCTGCCGGTAACTTCGTTGACTGGCGCGATCAGAATCGGGTCTTCGCGCAGATGGCGATCTATGCACCTTCCAGGAAATTCAATCTCGCCCTCGGAGATCAACCCGAGCGTATCTCAGGCGCGGCAGTCTCAAGTTCTCTGTTTGAGTTGTTGGGTGTACGTCCAGTCCAGGGGCGCACCTTTTCATCTGAAGAAGAACAGCCAGGAAACGATCAGGTCGCGCTCATCAGTCATAACCTCTGGCAACGACATTTTGCCGCGGATCTCAATCCGGTGGGACGGACGATTACTCTCGACAGCAGGCCCCACACGATCGTTGGTGTGATGCCTGAAGGCTTTCAGTTTCCGGGCGGCAGTGGAACTGTATTGCGTATCTTTACACCCGCGCCCGCGGAGTTATGGGTTCCTCTGGCCCTGGATGCTGACACTCTTCGTCAACGCTCGAGTCATTCGTTGAACGTCATTGGTCGTCTAAAACCCGGAGTAACCGTGGAACAGGCGACAACAGAGATGGACGCAATTCAACAGCGACTGGAGCAGCAATACCCGACTTTCTTTATTGGCTCTAACGTAAAGCTCGTTCCTCTACCGGAGCAAATCGTGGGCACGGCGCGCCGTCCCTTGCTGGTCCTGTGGGGCGCCGTTGTATTCGTGCTCCTCATCAGCTGCGCTAACGTCGCCAATCTGCTGCTCTCTCGATCCAGTTCGCGCAAGAAAGAGTTTGCTCTTCGCACGGCACTCGGCGCGGGTCGCACCCGCATTATTCGCCAGCTGCTGACCGAAAGCTTACTGCTTTCTTTCGCTGGAGGGATCGCAGGAGCGTTGCTTGCAGCCTGGGGCGTACACGTTTTGTCAACAATCGTGCCGCTTGATTTTCCACGTCGTGAAGAGATCGCGATCGACGGTTGGGTACTTGGTTTCACTCTGCTCGTCTCAATGTTGACCGGCATCATCTTCGGATTAGCTCCCGCCATACAATCAACAAAGATGGATCTCACAGATGCTCTCAAATCCAGCGGAAGAAATTCCGCAGGGTCGAGTCATCGTCATAGTCTGCGCAGCTTGCTGGTGATGTCCGAGATGGCGCTGGCCCTGATCCTTCTGATCGGCGCGGCCTTAATGATTCAGAGCTTTCTTCGCTTGCGGCAGGTCGGCGCTGGATTCTCCTCAGACAATGTCCTGACGATGGAGCTGTCATTGCCGCGTAACAGTTACCCCCGTGACCGCCGACCTGATTTCTTCCAACAGCTAATCGAGCGCACGAAATCCGTGCCCGGTGTGCAATTAGTCGCCGCGGCGAAGAGTCTTCCCCTTAGCGGCGACAACATGAACTTTGCATTTGACATAGAAGGACGACCGTTCCCGCCCGGCAGATCCCCAGGTGCAGATTGTCGTTTCGTTACCGCGGATTACTTCAAAGCTCTGAGGATCCCACTAATCAAAGGCCGTGGTTTCAGTCAAAGCGACGGCCCGCAAGCGCCACATGTCCTCTTGATCAATAACACCATGGCTGATCGATTCTTCCCTAATGAGGATCCCATCGGCAAACGACTGGAATTGGGGATCAACAGCTTCAACGGTGAAATCATCGGCATAGTGGGCAATGTGAAGCACGTCGCGCTTGATGCAGATGTTAACAGCGAGGTCTACGCGCCGTATTCACAGGCACCGTTCTGGACAGACATGACATTGCTTGTACGTACCTCTGGGGATCCGATGAGCCTTGCTGGGGCGATGCGGAATGAATTGGGAACTCTCGATAAGCAGGTATCGATCGGCAAAGTGCGAACCATGGACACGATCGCAGCGGAGTCAGTTGCTCAACCTCGCTTCCGCACTCTCTTGTTGGGCGTGTTTGGAATCTCAGCATTGTTGCTGGCTTCTGTTGGTATCTATGGCGTGATGTCTTACGCAGTCACGCAGCGCACGCAGGAAATCGGTATCCGCATGGCGCTCGGCGCGCAGGTTGGTGACGTGCGCAAGCTGGTAATCCGAAACGGAATGACGTTGGCCCTGGTTGGTGTGGCGATCGGACTTGCCGGAGCCTTCGGATTAACTCGATTGATGGCAAGTTTGCTTTTCGGAATAAGTGCAACCGACGTCCCAACATTCGCTGCCATTTCAGTGGGGTTAGTCGCCGTTGCGCTAATTGCGTGTTACATCCCGGCGCGGCGAGCAACGAAGGTAGATCCGTTAGTGGCCTTGCGCTACGAATGAAGACATTGCCGATTGAAAGAGCAATCGAGATCGACAAGCGGAGATGTTCTACGAGTGAAGATCTGAAATTTTGAGATCTGAAGACTAATCGGCGATCGGGAAAGCGAACCACCAACCACAGGTGGAGGAGAGAAGTACCAGGATGAAAACCCTCTTGCAAGATCTGCGCTACGCTACGCGGATGCTTAGGAAGCAGTATGGCTTCACGGTTATTGCCGTGCTGTCATTGGCCCTGGGCATCGGCGCTAACACGGCGCTGTTCAGCGTGGTTGATGCGGTGTTGCTCAAAAAGCTCCCGGTCAGCCAGCCGGAGGAACTGGTGCTGTTTAAGTCCCTGACTGTCCCGAACTTTAACTTCGGCGGTTTTAACGGGAACACCAACCCAGATCCTACTTCAGGGATGACCGCAGCAACATCGTTTCCCTATCAAACGTTCGCGCGGTTGCGTGAGCAGAAGAGCACGCTGTCAGAGATCTTCGCTTTCGCCGGCGTGGGCGTGAATGTGAACGTGGACGGGCAGGCCGATGTCGCTCGGGCGCAGGTTGTTTCCGGCAACTACTTTGCGGGCCTTGGTGTCCACCCTTTCCTTGGTCGCGTGATTACCGATAACGATGATCGCGTGGCGGCCACTCCGGTGGCGGTGATCAGCGATCGCTTCTGGCAGCGGAGGTTTAATCGAAGTCCGGCAGTGCTGGGCACACAGATCAAGCTCAACAATGTCGCTTTTACTGTCGTCGGCGTCACGCCGTCAGAATTTACCGGCACAGGACAGGTTGGTTCATCACCTGACATTTCAGTGCCACTGGCCCTCGAGCCTCAGCTCAGCGCCGATCGCTCGCGGCTGAGAGGTGCGGGGCAGTGGTGGTTGCGACTGATGGGCCGCTTGCAGCCTGGGGCTACCTCAGAACAAGCACGTGCCAGTTTGGAAGGGTTGTTTCAGCAGTCAGTGCTCGAGCATCGGGCCGCGCGCGTGCCGGCGTCAGGTCAGTCACCTCTGCCACCCCTCGAGCCGAAAGATTATCCGCGCCTGGCGGTGGATTCCGGTAGTCAGGGTGAAATGGATGTACGCCGGCGTTTCGCTCCACAACTCTACTTGTTGTTGGGCGTAGTTGCCCTGGTATTGCTGATTGCCTGCGCAAACGTGGCAAACCTGGTGCTGGTGCGCGCCTCGTCGCGGCAAAAGGAGATCGCGGTACGGTTGGCAATGGGCGCGGGCCGCCGGCGTTTGATCCGGCTCTTGCTTACCGAAAGCGTACTGCTGTCCGTGCTCGGCGGTGCGCTCGGCATCATCTTCGCATCGTGGATCAAGGACGTGTTCCTGACGGTAGGAAACTGGGGTGGCGAAGGTATGACCGCACTCAATCCTCGGCTTGATCTGCGTGTGCTTGCATTTACATTCGCGCTATCGCTTGTGACCGGTGTGTTGTTCGGGGTCGCGCCCGCTTTGCGAGCGACGCGAATTGATCTGACTCCGACGCTGAAGGACACGGGCAGAAGTTCGAGTGCCGCTTCGCGCTCACTCCTGAGTAAATCTCTGGTGGTGGCCCAAGTGGCAATGTCCCTCTTGCTGCTAGTCAGCGCCGGGCTTTTCCTGCGCACGCTTCACAATCTGCAAAATGTGGCAGTGGGATTCAATAGCGAGAACCTGCTCCTGTTCAGCGTCGACCCAAACCTGCTGGGCCACAAAGATACCGCGTTGGCAAATCTTTACCGGCAGATGTTCGACCGCATTGAGGCGGTTCCGGGCGTGAATGCCGTGACGTTCTCGCGCAACGCCCTGCTCTCAGGCTCTATCAGCGGGCGCGAGGTTTACCTGGCCGGAAGAGCAAACTCAGCGGATGCATCGCCGAGGCAAACTGGTGAGATCCGTCTGCACCATGTGCGCGAGAACTTTTTCGCGACCATGGAGATTCCGCTAATGCTCGGTCGCAGCCTAACTCCGCAGGACGATGAACGGGCACCGAAAGTCGTTGTGGTCAATCAAACTTTCGCACGGCTCATTTCATTAGAAGAGAATTCAATTGGCAAACGCTTCGGATTCAATTCCGACAAACCAACCGAGATCGAAATCGTCGGCGTTGTCAGAGATGCTAAATACGGGAACCTGCGCGATGATTCGCCGCCAACTATTTACATTCCCTGGTTGCAGGAACTCAGCAGAGTCGGGGCGGTGACCTTCGAGGTCCGGACAGCGGGTGACCCAGTGGCTTCGGTTACTGCGATTCGGCAGGCGGTGCGCGAAGTGGATCCCAACCTGCCGGTGGTAGCAGTCAGGACGCAGGTCGAGCAGGCTAATGAGTCGCTGAGGATAGAACGATTGTTTGCGCGTTTGCTTAGCTTCTTCGGGCTGCTGGCGTTGTTGCTGGCCGCGATTGGGTTATACGGCCTAATGGCGTATGCGGTAACGCAACGGACCAAGGAAATTGGCATCCGCATGGCCCTTGGCGCCCAGCGTCACGACGTACTGAAGCTAGTGCTCTCCCAGGGAATGATACTGACGCTGATCGGTATAGCGCTGGGCGCTGGCGGTGCGATTAAGTTAACGCGGCTGATGAAGAGCCTGTTGTTTGGCGTAAGCGCGACCGACCCGGTGACTTTCATTGCTATAGCTTTGTTGCTGGCTGCTGTGGCCCTGCTGGCCTCTTACGTTCCGGCCCGGCGCGCGACGAAGGTCGATCCCTTGGTGGCGTTACGCTACGAATAAAGAATTGTGGACTGCGAGTTTTGGGTTGGCAAAACTTTTCTCGAACTGCCGATTGCTGCTCCAGGTCGGATCTTGAACGGGAACTTGAAGCATTGAGCTAGAGCGCAAAGTGGGCCCAGGAAACAGGAACTGTGAGCTAATAAGTTAAGAATTTGGTCCGCAATTGAAAGGCAGGAGTTGCCAAGCGGAAATAGGAACAAGCCATGGAAACACTCATACAAGACATCCGCTATGGAATAAGAAGTCTTTTGAAGCGGCCTGGTTTTACCGCGATAGCCCTGATTGCACTCGCTCTGGGTATTGGTGCGAACACTGCAATTTTCAGTTTGGTTAACGCGGTACTACTGCGACCGCTGCCTTTCGCCGATCCAGACCGGCTGGTCTGGGTTTGGGGCAACATTAGCAACGGCGGCAACCGAGCGAGTGTTGCGCCGCTCGATTTTCTCGACTTCCGCAAAGAGAACAAAACCTTCGAGGAGTTTGCCGCTTCGTTCGGCGTCCCACTTCATTTGAACCTCACGGGCATTGGCGAGCCCGAGCGTCTCTCAGCGGCTGGAGTGACGGGCAATTACTTTCAGGCACTGGGAGCGAAGCCGGCGCTGGGCCGCACATTCTTACTTGAGAATGAGAAACCGGGAAGCGATCAGGTGGCGGTGCTGAGTTACGCACTTTGGCAGAAACGTTTTGGCGGTGATCCGGCCATCGTCAACAAGACAGTGACCCTGGACGGTAGGACTTTCGAAGAATAGTCGTGCTGCAGTCGGCGAGCATCAATACAGGAAACAAGCGCCGGGACGCGAACCTGCGTGCCGCGGATTTCCTCGATGCGGATCGCTATCCGGAAATTCGTTTTGAGAGCACGAAGGTGGAGCCGGGAACCGACAGAGACACTTTGCGGGTTACGGGAGCGTTGACCATCAAAGATCAGAGCAAAGAAATCGTGCTGGATGTCAGCGAGATAGACCGATCGTGCTCGCCGAGCCGAGAGCACGTCGCGTACTACAGTGCGCGGACCGATCTTGATCGTCTTGATTTTCGTGGTCACGCCATGCGGCTGTGGATCGGTCGGATGCTGCAAATCACGATCAACGTCCAGGCGACCCGACGCACTTAAGGCGAAAGGCCCGGGGCCTTCGCGAACGCTCAGGCAAGCTTTGTTTTGTTACAGGAGAAATAAAGATGCAGTCATTCTTGCAAGACTTACGCTACGGAGCGCGCATGTTACTCAAGAACCCGGGAATTACCTTCGTGGTGATTCTTGCGCTGGCGCTTGGTATTGGGGCTAACACAGCGATCTTTAGCGTTGTCGACGCAGTACTGCTGCGCCCGCTGCCTTACGAAGAGGCGGACCGGCTGGTGTTCTTGAATGAACGCAGTCCCGTGATCGAAGAGATGTCCGTTTCGTATCCGAACTTTACGGATTGGCGAACACAGAACCATGTTTTCGAAAAGATTGGCGTCTACAACCGCGCCAGCTACAACCTGACCGGTTCCGGCGAGGCCGAGCGCATTACCACGGGACAAGTTTCCGCCGATCTGTTCGCCGCTCTGCGCGTGAACGCTGGTATCGGACGTCTCTTTACGAATGACGAAGATAAGCCCGGAGCTACACCTGTCGTTGTACTCAGTCATGGGTTATGGCAGCGACATTTTGGCGGTCAGACCAGCATCCTGAATCAACAGCTTACCTTCAACGGCAAGAGCTACACCGTGGTCGGCGTGATGCCGCAAGGCTTTCAATACCCGAGCCGTGTTGAGATGTGGGTCCCGGTGGGTCAGTTGTCCGGCGAGGCGATGTGGCAAAGCCGCGGCAATCACCCCGGGCTTTATGCAGTGGCGCGCCTAAAGCCGGGAGCATCAATCGCGGCTGCGCAGGCGGACATGGAGAACATTGCCGTTAACCTGGAAAAGCAATACCCCGATTCGAACGCCGGTAATCGCATAAAGATTCAGCCGCTGCTCGAGGTATTTGTGGGCGACGTGCGGCGAGCTCTTTGGGTGTTATTCGCGGCAGTAGGTTGTGTCCTACTGATCGCGTGCGCAAACATTGCGAATCTGCTGCTGGCTAGAGCCAAGGCGCGCGAGAAAGAAATGGCCATCCGCGCCGCGATGGGGGCGGGCCGTTGGCGTATTGCGCGTCAGTTGCTCACCGAGAGTGTTCTGCTCGCTCTGATGGGCGGAACGCTCGGACTGCTGCTGGCACGCTGGGGTATTGAACTCATCCTTTATATCAGCCCGGACGCCATTCCGCGCTCACGGGAGATCGGTCTTGACTGGCGTGTGTTGGCTTTCACCGTCGGCGTCTCGTTTCTAACGGGAATTCTGTTTGGTCTGGTCCCCGCGCTGCAAGCGGGAATAGTCAATGTCCACGAAACTCTAAAAGAGACCAGCCGAGGTACCTCTCGACGGCATTGGCTGCGCAGTTCTCTTGTAGTAGTCGAGGTTGCCACGACGCTGGTTCTGCTAATCGGCGCCGGATTGATGATTCGCAGTTTCTATCGCCTGCAACAGGTCAACCCCGGATTCTCTTATGAGCACCTGACCAGCTTCAGCGTGTCGCTGCCCAGACAAAAGTATGCCGGAGTAGAACAACGAGAAGACTTCTTTAACCGACTGCTCGAAAACATTCGTGGCCTGCCTGGTGTCGAAGCGACCGCCGCGGCTTCCGGATTACCCCTTGGAAACAATGGCTGGCAAACGTCGTTCGTTGTTGACGGCGAGCCTCGGCCGCCGCGCAGTCAAACGCCGCTCATGGAAGCGTGCCTGGTCACGCCCGATTACTTTCGCGCCATGAACATTCCGCTGAAAAGGGGCCGCTATTTCACTGATCACGACAATCGATCTTTTCTAGCGGGTCGCGATCTGAGCAAGCTCGACGAAGACGAGCGACAGATGGCGGGACTGAACGCAGTGATCATTGACGAAGAATTTGCACGCCGGTACTGGCCTCAGGAAGAGGCTGTTGGTAAGCGGATCAAAATGGGCCCTGAAGAGCGTCCGCTCGTCCTTACGGTTGTGGGTGTCGTGGGCCGCGTGAAGATGGAAGGTCTTAGCCAGGACTCGAAAAGAGTTCAGGGTTACTTCCCGTTTGCGCAAATTCCCGGAAGTGGCATGACCGTGATCGTCAAGGGATCTTCCGATCCGAATCAGATGGTAGCGGCGCTCCGCCAACAGGTGAAGGCGGTCGATCCCGATCAGCCAATCTACAACATTCGCACCATGGATGAGATACGGGCCGAGTCGGTCGCGTCGGAGCGTTTGAACCTAACGTTGCTGAGTATCTTCGCGGGCATCGCTCTGACGTTGGCGATCGTGGGTATCTACGGCGTGATGTCTTACTCAGTGACGCAACGCACGCATGAGATTGGCATCCGCATGGCCGTGGGCGCACAACCGCGAGACGTCTTTAAGTTGATCATCGGACAGGGAATGATGTTGGCGCTAATCGGCGTCGCAATCGGTTTGCTTGGCGCATTCGCTCTTACCCGGTTGATGGCGACGATGCTGTTCGGTGTGGAACCGACTGATCCGGCTACCTTTGTGGTGATCGCCCTTTTACTGACTTGCGTAGCGCTCGTTGCGTGTTACGTGCCCGGCAGGCGCGCCACAAAAGTGAATCCCCTGGTGGCGTTGCGCTACGAGTGAGAAGCATTGCCGATTGCCGATTGCCAATTTCCGATTGGAGTGAAGTCGCCAATCGCCGCGGTACCCGGCACTTGAAATCCAGGATCTAAGATCTCCAACCTGAAACTGAGATCTGACAAATCTGTGCTCGACGCGGAATAGGCAATCGGCAATTGGTAATTGGCAATTGGAAATCGACAGTGGAACTAACCCAGTAAACGCAGCAGACAGGAAAATAACGATGGGAACTCTCTACTACGACCTGCGCTATGCCGTGCGCATGCTGCGCAAGAATCCCATCTTCACAAGTGTGGCGGTACTGACTCTGGCGCTGGGAATCGGTGCGAATACGGCGATCTTCAGTGTCGTAAACGCCGTTGTGTTGCGGCTCTTGCCGTATGCCGAGCCCGACCGCCTGGTGATGTTGTGGGAAACGATGGCGGGCAATGACCGGCGTTCGGCGGCGCCCGGAAACTTTTTCGATTGGCGCAGTCAAAGTGGAGCGTTCCAGGACATGGCGGCGACGTTCTATGCCAACTTCAATCTGACGAGCGATGGCGAACCAGATCGAATTGACGGCGCAACCATCACCTCAAATCTGATGATTATGCTCGGCGCCAGGGCGCAACTCGGCAGAACTTTCCAACCCGATGACGACGACCATCAGGATCGAGGCGTTGCGCTCGTCAGCGACGGATTGTGGAAGCGGCGTTTTGCATCTGACCCAAAGCTGGTGGGTCGCACGATTATGATTGATGAAACTCCCCATACTGTCGTGGGCGTGATGGCCGCCGGGTTTCAGTTTCCCGCGCGATCAGAATTGTGGGTGCTCGGGCGCAACCGAAGCGCGGTGCCGATGAGTCTCCTTGCTCAATTTCCGACAAACGACTGGGCCCACGAACGCGGTGCGCACTTCATCAACGTGATTGGCCGGTTAAAGCCAGGCATCACTCTGTCGCAAGCGCAATCGGACATAGCGGGCATCACGCGCAGGCTGGAGCAGGAATTTCCGCAAACAAACAGTGGTTTGGGTTCAAATGTGGTGCCGCTGCACACGCAGATCGTTGGCGACGTGCGCGGAGTGCTCTTCACCCTCCTCGGCGCCGTGGGTTTTGTTTTGCTCATCGCTTGCACGAATGTCGCAAACCTGATGCTCGCGCGTGCTACGCAGCGTGGCCGGGAGATTGCTATCCGCGCGGCCGTTGGCGCCAGCCGGCGCCGCTTGATTCGACAATTGCTAACCGAGAGTTTGCTGCTCAGCACCGTTGGCGGACTGGCCGGTCTTGCGATCTCCGTGTGGGCGGTCGACTTATTCATCAAACTCAGTCCGGGAGATATTCCCAGGTTAAGCGAAGCCAGCGTTGACTTGCGGTTGCTGGGCTTCACGCTTCTTGTTTCGCTGCTCACCGGAGTCGGCTTTGGATTGCTGCCGGCATTCCAGGCAACACGAACAAATCTAAACAGCTCGTTGAAGGAAGCGGGCACGAAGGCAAGCCAAGGGCGCCAGCGGCGCAACGTGCGTAATATCCTCGTCGTCACTGAAATTGCCCTCGCCCAGGTGCTCTTGGTTGGGGCCGCGTTACTGGCGATTAGTTATGTGCGCATCACTCAAATCAACCCTGGCTTCAACCCGGACAGGGTGCTGACCGCCAAGATCGCTCCTTCCACCAAAAAGTATCCCGATCCCAGAAGCCGCGGAAGGTTCTACACGAACGTGCTTGACCACCTGCGGAGTCTGCCCGGTGTTGAATCAGTGGGGATGGTCATGAATTTACCCCTGACCGGCTCAAGCATGAATCGCGGGTTCCACGGGGAGGGTAGGCCTGAGCCCAAACCTGATGAGAACGTCACGATGGATTATCAGGTCGTGAGCCCGGGCTACTTCTCCGCATTAGAGATTCCAATCAAGCGAGGCCGCGGTCTCAGCGAGGCTGACAGTGAAACCTCTGAACGCGTGATCTCAGATTTGTGATTTGAGAACTCAGAACTCAGAACTTAGTCGACAATGGAAATCTGAAAACTGAACCTGAATTGGGCATCGGAATTGAACCATTTGGAACTAGACCAGCGGAATTGAACATGGAAACATTGTTAAAAGACCTTCGCTACGGAATCCGTAGTCTCGTCAAGCACCGGGCCTTCACGGCGATTGCAGTGATCACACTTGCACTCGGTATCGGCGCTAATACGGCCATCTTCAGTTTGGTTAACACGGTCTTACTGCGCCCTCTGCCGGTAGCGCAAGCCGAGCAAATCGTCTCGGTCGCTCTGCGGGGCAAATCCGATCCCATCCTCGGTTTCTCTTATCCGAACTACAAGGACTTTCGTGATCGTAATCAGGTCCTATCTGATCTACTTGTTTATCGCTTTGTGCCAATGAGCCTGAGTCGCCAGGACGCGAATGAGCGCGTCTGGGGCTATGAAGTCTCAGGTAACTACTTTGACATGCTCGGCGTGAAAGCTATCAAGGGTCGCACATTTCTGCCCGAAGAAGACCGTACCCGCCTCTCACATCCGGTAGCGGTTGTCAGCTACGGAGCCTGGCAACGGCGTTTTGCCGGTGATCCCGATCTCGTCGGCAAAGAGGTCCGGCTTAACAATCATCCCTTCAAAATTATTGGCATTGCGCCCGAAGGCTTTAAGGGAACTGAGCTGGTCTACACGCCCGAGTTGTGGGTGCCGGTTAGCATGTTCGAGTGGATTGAGCCGGGCGCTACCTGGCTTGATAACCGCAACAGCGGAAACCTTTTTGCTATTGGTCGCCTCAAACCAGGTGTCAGCGCCAAGGAAGCTGAAGCGTCCTTAAACTTGCTCGCGCAGCAACTCGCCAAAGAGTATCCAGACTCGAACGAGGGCCAGATGGTTAGCCTCACCCCGCCAGGCTTCATCATTCCCGATCTGCGCGGTTCGGTAGTTAGCTTCACCTGGATCCTGATGGCTGCCGTAGGTCTCGTGCTCCTGATCACCTGTATCAATCTCGCTGGCTTGCTCCTGGCGCGCGCCACTGACCGCCGGAAAGAAATTGCCATCCGCCTGGCTTTAGGCGCCGGCCGTCGACGTCTGATTCGCCAATTGTTAACTGAAAGCATTGTGCTGTCCCTCGTCGGCGGGGTAGCTGGTTTTTCGCTCGCCCTTTGGATAATCAATCTACTGCTCGCATTCCGCCCGCCAATCGATTTTCCGCTCACCCTCGACGTTAGTGTTGACTGGCGCGTGTTGTTGTTTTCGCTCCTTATATCCCTGGTCGCGGGAGCGTTGTTTGGTCTGATGCCCGCCCTCCAATCGACGCGACCAGTGCTCACCTCCGCGTTGAAAGACACGACCGCCCAGGCAGGTCATTCGCGATCTCGCTTACGCAGTGGATTAGTAATCGCGCAACTGGCTTTGTCCGTAATGATCCTGATTGGGGCGGGATTGATGGTTCGCGCACTACAGCAATTGCGAACCATGAATCCGGGATTTGATCCGGCCAATGCCCTGACGGTTTCCTTCGACATGGGCCTGCAAGGCTACGATGAAGCGAAAGGTCAGCAGTTTTATCGCCAGGTGGTGGAGCGCGTGGCGTCATTGCCCGGAGTGAGTTCCGCTGCGCTGACTACCAACATTCCGCTCGGTCTTAATTACTCAAGCAATAACGTCTACGTGGAAGGGCAACCGCTTGAGCGTGGCACTAATCTACCCGTGGCCATGGTGGCCTCAGTTGGACCCCGGTATTTCGAGACCATGAGTACAGCGCTGTTGCATGGGCGCGAGTTTACTGATCAGGACCTGGAAACAACCGAGAA
>Ga0136617_10002832_pt1 | contig 15477 bp, 16 predicted proteins | sample AntDrymUQ3222106_2_FD_129672 | JGI IMG/M metagenome (GOLD analysis project Ga0136617, IMG submission 129672) | Polar desert sand microbial communities from Dry Valleys, Antarctica - metaG UQ322 (21.06) | ecosystem: Environmental > Terrestrial > Soil > Desert | place: Antarctica: Dry Valley...
AACGGCGCGATGGTCGCCGCACTCGGCTCGCTGCTGGTCGCCGACGGCATCGCGCCGTCCGCCCTCGACCTCCCGGCCGACTCCTCGATGCCGGTGACGGACGTCAGGTGCTGATCGGGCTGCTGCTGCTGAGCGGTGCCGCCGCGGCGGGATTCGGCCGCCTACAACGCCGACCGTCACGCTGGGCACGGCGGATGCGGTGAAGCCACTGGTTACACCTTGGCTTAGCCGCTCACACCAGCGGTTACCCTGCGCATCAAGCGCAATTATCGACGAGGAGCCCTCGATGTCCGCTGAACACTTTGAGCAGGTGGCGCGAGAGCAAATGGCGAAGGCCGAGGAGCTCCAGCGCAGGCTGGCGACCATCGTCGGCGAGTGGACCTCATCGGATCGCACGGTCTCACTCCGGGTCGGTCCGGGTGGGGTGCTGTTCGACCTGCACATCCGTGAGCAGGCGTTGTCGCTGGGCGGGGAGCGGCTGGCAACGATGATCCTCGACGGCGTGCAGTCGGCCGGTGAGCGCGCGGGCGAGCAGGCCCGGCAGGCGGTCTCGGAAACCGTCGGCGACCTGGTGAATTTCGACGACCTGATTCCTCCCAACCCGCCCCGGCCAAGCCGGTCGGCGCCCAGTTGGCTGGGGGAGGCCGACGGGCCCCGCACCTCCTTGGGCTGAGCCTGAGACTTCAGTCTGCTCGTCTGCCGGCTGACTCAGCAGGCGTGCGGTCCGGGCAGTCGATCACGGGCGGTGCGTCCACAGGATCTTGTATGGGGTCTGGGCCTCCCACCACCCAATAGGCCGGCCGGTCTGGGCGTCGACGAAGGTGAGGTTGCCGTTGCCGTCGTTGCGCCCCTTGAAGATGCGCCCGCTGACAAAGCCGCGTTTCGCGCCGCGGACGACGATGAGTCCTGCGCCTTTGCCGGCATCCTCCAGCAGCGTGAACATGTGGTCTGGACTGTCGACGTGGACGAATGAGCGACCGTGCCGCTGTTCCAGCACCCACAGGGGCTGGCTCTGCGCAGGTGTTGCTGGGACCGGTGGGTTTCCCGCGAGCGCGTCGTCGCCGTAGCGTGGCGCCCACCCGACGGAGCGCAGGGCGGTGGCCGCGCCGGCAGCGACGGGCCCGGCGACTCCTCCGGCGACTGCCCAGACGGCGGTCCGGGTCATCGTCTCTTGCACGGTGATCGCGTCACCGTTGGTCAACCACAGCTCTCCCGCCTGGGCAATCAGCCCGGCCAAGAAGGCAGCCAGCGCGCCGTAGGCGGCTCCGGCCAGGGCGAGGGACACGATCGTGGCTACCGTCCCGGACAGCTCGGCCGCTATAGCCATCGACCGGGCGACCAGCATCGCGGCTCGCGCCGCCGCGACTCCGGCTGAGGTGCCGAGGCTGACCCACGCCAACGCGCCCTCGACCAGGATGACGGCGCCGATCTCGATCGCGATGTTCCAGACCTGGTGCTTGGCCGCGGTCACTTCGGCGGCGTACTGGTCCAACCCCGTCGGCGATCTTCGCCGCGGCCCGCGCGGTGGCCGGCAGCAGCCCACCCTCACCTCCGCTGTCGAAGGCCGCCCAGTGCGCGGCGAACGCGTCGACGTCCACACCGCGGCCGTTGCTGGTGACCAGCGTCGCCTCGCGCGATCCGGCGCCGGCCGCCGCCAACGCCGCCGCACCCACCCGCCGGTACGCTGCTGAAACGCGTGACAGTTGCACCTGCTCGGCCAGGGGCCACCACAGGCCGACCTTGGAGACGGCCCAGTCGACGCCCTCCTCGACGGTCACGAGTCCGGGCCGGCCACCTGGACATCAGCATCGCCCATTCCAGCATCGCCCATTCCAGCTCCGCCAATCCTGGCACTGGCCCATTCCGGGCTGACGGCAGCATAACGACACATTGTCGGCTAATCATCGGTCCGCGGTGCCCCGGCAGGCCAGTGCGGTCGGCTTTCCGGTGACCCGAGTCACCCCGACTACCGCATGGGTCGGGCCGGATAGGCGCAGCTGCCGGCGCATCGTCCCCGGCTCGATCGGTGAGCCGCGTTTGTGCACCGTCACCATCCCGATGCCGCGCTCGCGCAGCGATCCCCCAAGCCGCTTGACCGGGAAGGGCAGCAGGTGGGGCTGAGGTCCACCCTTGGTCATGCTGGCACTCGGGTTGACGGAGTGCTAATCGGCGTCCTAATCTCGGAGTTGGCACTCGACCAGTGAGTGTGCCAGCGCACAAGAGCATCCTGACGCCCGCGACGGCAGGTCGGCTCTGCGCGGACTCGTTCGAATGACCTATTCAGGAGAGCCTGTGAGCATCGCTACAAAGGTCAACATCAAGCCGCTCGAAGATCGGGTCGTCGTCCAGGCCAACGAGGCCGAGACCACGACCGCCTCTGGCATCGTCATTCCCGACACCGCCAAGGAGAAGCCCCAGGAGGGCACGGTTCTGGCCGTCGGCCCGGGCCGCATCGACGACAACGGCCAGCGTATTCCCCTGGACGTTCAGATCGGCGATGTCGTCCTCTATTCGAAGTACGGCGGCACCGAGGTCAGGTATCACGGCGAGGAGTACCTCGTCCTGTCGGCTCGCGACGTCCTCGCCGTCGTCGAGAAGTAATCGTCGAGAAGTAACCAGTCGCGTACGCCGCCCCGGAGCCGTTCGGCTGCGGGGCGGCGACGCATGGAAGGAACGCACGCATGCCCAAGATCCTCAGTTTCTCCGGCAACGCCCGGAAGTCGCTCGAACGCGGCGTCGACGTGCTGGCCGATACCGTCAAGGTCACCCTCGGTCCGCGCGGGCGCAATGTTGTCATCGACAAGAAGTACGGCGCGCCGACCATCACCAACGACGGCGTGACGATCGCCCGCGAGGTCGAGCTCGACGACCCGTACGAGAACCTCGGCGCGCAGCTGGCCAAAGAGGTCGCCACCAAGACCAACGACATCGCCGGTGACGGCACGACGACCGCGACCGTGCTGGCTCAGGCGATGGTGCATCAGGGCCTGCGCAACGTCGCCGCCGGCGCCGACCCCATGGCGCTCAAACGCGGCATGGACGCCGCCGTGACGGCGATCTCGGACAGCCTTATCGCTGAGGCAATCGAGGTCGACTCGCACGAGGCCATCGCGCACGTGGCGACCATCTCCGCCCAGGACTCCGCCATTGGCGAGCTCATCGCCGAGGCGATGGACAAGGTGGGCAAGGACGGCGTCATCACCGTCGAAGAGTCGAACACGATGTCGCTGGAGCTCGAGCTCACCGAGGGAATGCAGTTCGACAAGGGCTACGTCTCGCCGTACTTTGTGACCGATCCCGAGTCGATGGAAGCGGTGTACGACAACCCGTTCATCCTCATCGTCAACGGCAAGGTGGGCGCTGTCGCCGAATTGCTGCCGGTGCTGGAGAAGGTCATGCAGGCCGGTAGGCCGCTGGTCCTGATCGCCGAGGACATCGAAGGCGAGGCGCTGTCGACCCTGGTCGTCAACGCGATTCGCAAGACCTTTCCTTCGGTGGCCGTCAAGGCCCCCGGATTCGGCGACCGTCGTAAGGCGATGCTGCAGGACATCGCGGTGCTCACCGGCGCTGAGGTCGTCTCCGCCGAGGTAGGCCTCAAGCTCGACCAGGTAGGCCTGGAGGTCCTGGGTGGTGCTCGTCGAGTGACCGTGACCAAGGACGATACGACCATCGTCGACGGCGCGGGCGACGCGACCGCGGTGTCGGACCGGATCCGCCAGCTCAAGGCCGAGATCGAGGCTACCGACTCCGACTGGGACCGCGACAAGCTTCAGGAGCGGCTCGCCAAGCTGGCCGGCGGCGTCGCGGTCATCCGGGTCGGAGCAGCCACGGAAGTGGAGCTGAAGGAGAAGAAGCACCGGCTCGAGGACGCCGTGTCGGCGACCCGCGCGGCGGTCGAGGAGGGGATCGTGCCGGGTGGCGGCTCAGCTCTGGTGCATTCCGCGCCAGTGCTGGACGGCAACCTTGGTCGGTCCGGCGACGAAGCCACCGGTGTGAACATTGTCCGCAAGGCGCTGTCGGAGCCACTGCGATGGATCGCCGCCAACGCCGGCCACGAGGGCTACGTGGCGGTTTCCCGGGTGCAGTCGCTTGGCAAGGGCCAGGGTCTCAACGCCGAAACGGGGGAGTACGGCGACCTGCTCAAGCAGGGCGTGGTCGACCCGGTCAAGGTCACTCGTTCGGCAGTGGCCAACGCCGCCTCCATCGCCGGCATGCTGCTGTCCACCGAGAGCTTGGTGGTGGAGAAGCCGCAGGAAGAGGAGCATCACGCTGCAGGAAATGGTCATGGCCACGGCCATTCGCACGGCCCCGGCTTCTAACTGACCGGAGCAGCTTGTTCGCGGAGTCATGTCATGCTGAATCATTCAATGCAGGGCCCGGTCACCGTCTCGCGCGGGCGGGCCCTGCATTGAACTGTGCCACTCCGCTCTGCCGACGATCGATCACATCGCCCGGGGCAGGTGCCGCCCGTCCGCGATGAGGCTCACCCGCTCGGCTTCCGACATGCCCCCCCAGACCCCGTAGGGCTCCCGGATGGCCAATGCATGCTCCCGGCACCGCTTGAGGACCGGGCAGCGCAGGCACACAGCCTTGGCGGCCGCCTCGCGCTGACTTCGGGACAGGCCGCGTTCGTTCTCCGGGTGAAAGAACAAGTCGCTGTCGACTCCGCGGCAGGCGCCGTGCAGCTGCCACTCCCAGGCATCCGCTTGAGGGCGGGGAAGACGACGACCGTCGGGCATGGCGAGCTCCTGTCGCGCGGGCCGCGGTTGCAGCGGACGTGCTGTAGTGGACCCGCTTGTAGCAGAGCTGCTATGCCCATTCGACGGCTGCTCATGCGGTCGGATCGGCCTGAAGTGCTCCTCTGTTGTATCTCGAACCATCTCGTGCGGTGCAGATCGGATTTCCTGGCTGACTCGGGGACCCATCCGCGCTACCGTTCCTCAGCACGCTTCACCCGCCCCGGGTAACAGGCCGTGTAACAAAGGGGTGCGCGACGACGATGGACGGAATGCAGCCGGAGCTGGATCTGGCGTCTCTGGCCCGCCGTGCGGTGATCGGCGACGACGACGCCGCGGGCGCGTTGTTGTCCCGGTTGCGCCCGTTGGTGCTGCGCTACTGCAGAGCTCGGCTGGGGCGGTCGGGCCGGGGATCGTACGGAACAGCCGACGACGTTGCGCAGGAGGTGTGTCTCGCCGTGTTGACCGCATTGCCGGGTTACCGCGATCTCGGGCGACCCTTCACTGCCTTCGTCTTCGGGATCGCTGCGCACAAGGTGGCCGATGCTCATCGTGCCGCAGCCCGCGACATCAGCATCCCGGCCGACGCCCTGCCCGAGCGGGTCGACGAAGCCGCCGGCCCCGAGGACATGGCGGTCGCGACGGAGAACGCTGCCCTCGCCCATGCGCTGCTGGCGACTTTGCCACCTCAGCAACGTGAGGTCATGGTGCTCCGGGTCGCCGTCGGCATGAGCGCCCAGGAGACCGGCGCGGTCCTCGGCTTGACGCCGGGCGCGGTTCGGGTAGCTCAGCACCGGGCGCTGGTCAGGCTTCGCGCCCAAGTCGGCTCGGTTCAGGATGTCCCGGCATGACCGGCCCGCTGGAGCTCACTGACGTCCGGGAGGACGACGAGCTGCTCGATCGCCTCGGGCGAGGGCTGTCGCTGCCCAAGGATGACGATGATGTAGTCAGGATGCTGGTCGACTGGCGGACGGACATCCTCGACGATCGGGGGGTGGCCGAGGCACCCGAGATCGCCCTGCCGGCGGCGCCGTTGACGCGCGGGATCCGGGTGCGAAGGGTACGCCGCAGCGTTCGATCAGGTGCTGTCGCCGCCGGGCTGGTCGGCGTGCTCGGCTCGCTGGGGCTGGGAGCCGCCGCCATGCGGGCATCCCCAGACAGCGTGCTGTTTCCACTGACGAAAGTGGTCGCTTCCCAGCATGCGGAGAGCATGCAGGCTCGTCAAGAAGTCCAGGCGGCTCTGGAGCTGGCCCGGCGTCAGGCCGCCTCGGGTGACCCGGCGGGCGCGCGTACGACGTTGCATAGCGCGCACCGCCGACTCGCCGATGTCCAGCCGGAAGATGGCAGGGACGTGCTGCGCGCTCAGGTGCGCCAGGCGCAGTCGGGGTTGGGCGCGACCCCTGGACCGGGCGTCAGTCCGACGGCGGCGCCACCGCCTCCCGGGACCCCGGAGCCACGACCGACCCCGAGGTCCGATCCGGAGCCGACACCCGAGCCCACGGCTCAGCCGGAGCCGACGCCCGAGCCCACAGCTCAGCCAGAGCCGACGCCCGAGCCCACGGAGCCTACGGAGCCCGCGGAGCCCGCGGAGTCCCCGATACCTTCCCCGGACGGTGCGGCGGACCCGGCGTAGCAGCCGGCGATCCGCCGTCTGCTCTATCGTGCCGACTCGCTGTCCTCCACGCCATCTAGATAGCCGCGCGCGTATTCCCAGCTGACATAGTGGGCGGGGTCGGGGTTGTAAGCCGGTTCGTGCACCCTCGTCTGGCCAGCATCCAGTAGCTGGCGGAGGTTTCCGCGCAAGAGGTCCCAGCTGAAGTAGTGGGCGAGCCGGCAGTCCTCGCAGTCGACCACCAGACCTCGCACGCCCTGCGGCTCGAGCAGCGTCTGATAGATCTCCAGATCGGTCAGATCGGCGAGGACGTCCTCGCGCTCCTGCGGCGACAGCGGCTCGGCCACCTCGGAATCGAGTTCGGGCGCTGGATCGACGGGGTCACCTGAGAAGGGGTCGTGCGGCTCGTCGGTCACCGGTCCACGGTATCGTCGTGTGTCGTCGCGTCCGGCATCGGTGCTCCCGTAGGATGAGGTCTTCGTCGGCTCCCCCGGAAGGTGCCATGGAGATACCCGAGAAGTTTGCGACGCTCGGGCTCACCTTTGCCGACGTGCTTCTGTTGCCGGCTGGCTCTGACGTTTTGCCGAGCGAGGCCGACCCGGCGACTCGCCTGACCCACCGCATCGCGCTCTCGATTCCCCTCATCTCGTCGGCTATGGACACCGTCACCGAGGCTCGGATGGCGGTCGCGATGGCCCGGCAGGGCGGCGCCGGAGTCCTACACCGCAACCTCGCCATCGACGAGCAGGCGGGGCAGGCCGACATGGTCAAGCGGTCCGAGGCGGGGATGGTGACCGATCCGGTGACCTGCGGACCCGCGGAGAGCCTCGCCGACGTCGACCGGCTCTGTGGCCGATTTCGGATCTCCGGTGTGCCCGTCACCGACGCTGACGGCGTGCTCGTCGGGATCGTCACCAACCGTGACATCCGGTTCGAGTCTGATCACTCTCGCCTGGTCCGGGAGGTGATGACCCCGATGCCACTCGTGACCGCACCAGTGGGCGTCCCGCCGGAGGACGCGCTGCGGTTGCTTCGGCAGAACAAGGTCGAGAAGCTTCCGCTGGTCGATGAGCACGGCCGACTGCGCGGGCTGATCACCGTGAAGGACTTCGTCAAACGTGACCAGTATCCGCTGGCGACCAAGGACGCCGACGGCAGGCTGGTCGTTGGCGCCGCGGTGGGCGTGGGTGAGGATGCGTACAAGCGGGCCCGCACCCTGGTCGACGCCGGTGTCGACTTCGTCGTCGTCGACACCGCACACGGGCACTCGCGCGGTGTGATCGACATGGTGCGGCGGCTCAAGGCCGACACGACGGTAGACGTCATCGGTGGCAACATCGCCACCCGCGCCGCGGCTCTCGCCTTGATCGAGGCAGGCGCCGATGCGGTCAAGGTCGGCGTGGGGCCCGGTTCGATCTGCACCACTCGGGTGGTGACGGGCGTGGGCGTGCCGCAGGTGACTGCCATCTATGACGTCGCGTCCGCCGCCCGCCCGGCCGGTGTGCCGGTGATCGCCGACGGTGGCCTGCAATATTCCGGCGACATCGCCAAGGCGATCGTGGCCGGCGCCGACACGGTCATGCTCGGTTCGCTGTTGGCCGGTGTGGACGAGTCCCCGGGCGAGCTGATCTTCATCAATGGCAAGCAGTTCAAGTCCTACCGCGGGATGGGCTCGCTGGGGGCGATGCGGTCGCGATCAGACGGATCTCCTACGCGATCATATTCCCGGGATCGCTACTTTCAGGACGACCTGCTTTCCGACGACAAGCTCGTGCCCGAGGGCATCGAGGGGCAGGTGCCCTACCGGGGACCGCTGGCGGCCGTGGCGCATCAACTCGTCGGCGGGTTGCGTGCGGCGATGGGCTATGCCGGCACGGGAACGATCGCGGACCTGCAGGCCGGCGGCAAGCTCGTGCGGATCACCTCCGCCGGGCTGAAGGAGAGCCATCCGCACGACATCCAGATGACGGTTGAAGCACCGAACTACTCCGGCTACTGAGGCGGCTGACTGAGGTGGCTGACGTAGAGATCGGCCGGGGACGTGCGGCCCGGCAGGGCTACGACCTCGACGACGTGGCGATCGTCCCCTCCCGTCGCACGCGTGACGTCGACGAGGTCTCCATGGCCTGGGAGATCGACGCCTTCCGGTTCGAGCTGCCGATGATGGCACATCCATCCGACGCAACCATGAGCCCGAAGACGGCGGTCGAGGTCGGCCGGCTCGGCGGATTGGGAGTGCTCAACGCCGAGGGCCTGTGGACACGGTACGACGACCCGACGGCCGTGCTCAAAGAGATCGCCGACATCGGCGCGGACGAGCCGGCCGTGCCCAGGTTGCAGGCCGCCTACAACGAGCCGATCAAGCCTGAGCTGATCGCCCAGCGGATCTCCGAGATCCGCGATCTCGGCGTCACGACGGCGGTGCGCCTCTCGCCACAGCACACGCTGACCTACGCCAGCACGGTGCTCGACGCCGGCATCGACCTTCTCGTCATCCAGGGCACGGTCGTGTCCGCCGAACACGTGTCCACCTCGTCCGACCCGCTCAACCTCAAGACGTTCATCGCCGATCTCGATGTGCCGGTGGTCGTCGGTGGCTGTACGAACTACCAGACCGCCCTGCACCTCATGCGTACTGGTGCGGCCGGCATCATCATCGGTGTGGGTGCCGACCACTGGTCCAGCACGGACCGGGTGCTGGGAATCCGCGTCCCGATGGCGTCGGCGATTGCCGACGCCGCCTCCGCTCGCCGTGACTACCTCGACGAGACGGGCGGTCGCTACGTTCATGTCATCGCCGACGGCGGCATCGTCCACAGCGGTGGCATCGCCAAGGCGATCGGTTGTGGAGCCGATGCGGTGATGCTGGGAGAGCCGCTGCGCGTGGCCCAGGGATCGCCCGGCCACGGCAATTGGTGGCAGTCCGTCGCCGCACACCCGAGCCTGCCGCGCGGCTTCCTCTCCGCGCCGATCGACGAACCGTTAGGGACCCTGCAACAGGTGCTGCTGGGCCCGGCCGATGGCGCCAACGGCCGCACCAACCTCTTCGGCGGACTCAAACGCGCGATGGCAAAGTGCGGGTATTCCGACGTCAAGGCATTCCAGAAGGTCGAGTTGATTTGCGTCCACCAGTCGGGCGGATGAGGCGCGGCTTCACCGGTGCAGCTCAAGGACGGACTTGGGGGCAATAGCGAGGAGCGACACGTGGCAGGCTGGACAGCGGCGGACATCCCGGAACAGACCGGCCGGACCGCCTTGGTGACTGGAGCCAACAGCGGCCTGGGCTTTCACACCGCGCTTGCGCTGGCCAGGCAGGGGGCCCGCGTGCTGATGGCCTCACGTGACACGGGGCGTGGCGAGCAGGCGCTCGGGAAGCTCACCGCAGCGGTCCCGGACGCCGCTGCTGAGCTCGTCGCGCTCGATCTCGCCGATCTATCGTCGGTGCGTGCGGCCGCGGACGACGTGGCGCGGCGATGCGACCAGCTGGACATTCTTGTCGACAACGCCGGCGTGATGGCGCCGCCGTACCGGCAGACGGTCGACGGCTTCGAGCTGCAGTTCGGTACGAACCATCTGGGCCACTTCGCACTGACCGGCCTGCTGCTTCCGCTCCTGCGCGCCGCACCGGCTGGCCGCGTCGTCAGCGTGAGCAGTCTCGCCCACCAGGGGGCGGGCGGGATCGGGTTCGAGGATCTGCAGAGCGAACGCTCCTACCACCCCATGCGGGCGTATTCCCAGTCCAAGCTCGCCAACCTGATGTTCGCCGCGGAGCTCGACCGCAGAACGCGAGCCGCCGGCTCCAACCTGACCAGTGTCGCTGCGCATCCCGGCCTCGCCGCTACCAACCTGATGCAGTCGCGGCCGGGTGCAGGCCATCGCCGCTTGCGGAGCCTGGTCGTCGGTTTCGGGTTTCGCATCGTGGGGCAGAGCGACGCGCGCGGTGCGTGGCCGCAGCTGTATGCGGCCACGATGCCTGACGTGGTGGGTGGGGAGTATTTCGGCCCGAGCCGGCTCGGCGAGTGGCGGGGCTCCCCGGTCCGCGTCGACCGCAGTCCGGCTGCCAAGGACATGGCGAGTGGCGTCCGGCTCTGGGACGTCTCGGAGAGGCTCACCGGCGTCGCGTACGACCTGCCGGCGCCGACGGCATGACTGAGCTGACGGCATGACTGGGACGACTGCCGGCTACGACACTGTGCTCGTCGTCGACTTCGGCGCGCAGTACGCGCAGCTCATCGCGCGCCGGGTGCGCGAGGCGCACGTGTACAGCGAGATCGTGCCGCACGACGCCCCGGTGTCGGAGCTACTGGCCCGCCGGCCGAAGGCAATCATCCTTTCGGGCGGCCCGGCATCGGTCTACGCTGACGGCGCGCCGCGGGTCGATCCGGCGCTGTTCGACGCCGGCGTCCCCACGCTGGGCATCTGCTATGGCTTCCAGGCGATGGCTCAGGCTCTTGGCGGGCAGGTGACCCGGACCGGGCGATCGGAGTTCGGCGGCACCGCCCTGGCCGTGGCGGCCCCTGGCCTGCTGCTGCGCGGGTTGCCGGAGCGCCAGTCGGTGTGGATGTCCCACGGTGACTCCTGCACCGCGGCACCGTCGGATTTCACCGTGACCGCGGCGTCGCCGGGAGCCCCCGTTGCGGCGTTCGAAGATGCCTCCCGCGGGCTCTTCGGCGTGCAGTTCCACCCGGAGGTGCTGCACAGCGAGCACGGCCAGCGCATCCTGGAGCGCTTCTTATACGAGGCTGCCTCGTGCTTGCCCCAATGGACCGAGGCCAACATCATCGAGGCGCAGGTCGAGGCCATCCGGGCCCAGGTGGGCGGCAAGCGGGTGATCTGCGGCCTGTCAGGCGGGGTGGACTCGGCGGTGGCCGCCGCCCTCGTCCAGCGGGCGGTGGGCGACCAGCTCACCTGCGTCTTCGTCGACCACGGGCTGCTGCGCTCAGGTGAGGCCGAGCAGGTCGAGCGGGACTTCGTCGCCGCCACCGGCGTGCGTCTGCACGTGGTCGATGCGACCGAGGTGTTCCTGGCCGCGCTGGAAGGGGTCAGCGATCCGGAGGGTAAGCGCAAGGCGATCGGCCGGGAGTTCATCCGGGCCTTCGAGGGGGCCGCTCGGGAGCTCTCGGCGGCCGAGAACGTCGACTTCCTGGTGCAGGGCACGCTCTACCCCGATGTGGTGGAGTCCGGCGGTGGCACCGGCACCGCCAACATCAAGTCGCACCACAACGTGGGAGGCCTGCCGGACGACCTGCTGTTCGCGCTGGTAGAGCCGCTGCGAGCCCTCTTCAAGGACGAGGTACGCCGGGTCGGCGAGCAACTCGGCCTGCCGCCGGACATCGTGTGGCGCCAGCCCTTTCCCGGTCCCGGCCTGGCGATCCGCATCGTCGGCTGTGTCACGCGCGAGCGTCTCGACGTGCTCCGCGCAGCCGACGCGATCGCCCGGGAGGAGCTCACCCTCGCGGGGCTGGACCGGGAGATCTGGCAGTGCCCCGTCGTGCTGCTGGCCGACGTCCGCTCGGTCGGCGTGCAGGGCGACGGCCGCACCTACGGCCATCCGGTGGTGCTGCGGCCGGTCTCCAGCGAGGACGCGCTGACCGCCGACTGGTCTCGCGTGCCCTATGACGTGCTGGCCGGGATCTCGACCCGGATCACCAACGAGGTGCGTGAGGTCAACCGGGTTGTCCTCGACGTGACGAGCAAACCCCCCGGCACCATCGAGTGGGAGTAGCGCTTGCTGATACTCATCGACGCATACACCTGCCGTGGCAGCCCAACGACGCGCTGGCTGGCACGTACAGCGGGTGCCGGGCTCGCTCTGAGACGTATGGCCTGGGCAGAGGGCGTGCGGCAGTCGGGCCGCGACGATCCGTCCCCGGTGAAGCAACCTGCCGTGCGACGCATCCCACCGTCGCTGCTTGCCGACGGTCAACGTACATCGACAGTTCGCCTCGAGTTGTGCAGTTGACAGCAAGCGACAGGTGTCATGGAGACATGACGAATTCTTCCCCGATCGTCATCGGGCACCGCGGGGCAGCGGGCTACCGGCCGGAACACACGATGGCCTCCTTCAGCACGGCGATCGACCTGGGCGCGGACTTCATCGAGCCGGATCTGGTGTCGACCAAGGACCATGTCCTGATCGTCCGCCACGAGAATGAGCTGTCGCGCACGACCGACGTCGCCGACCGGCCGGAGTTCGCCGGCCGGCGGGCGACGAAGGTCGTCGACGGGCGCCGATCGGTCGGGTGGTTCGCCGAGGACTTCACGTTCGCCGAGGTCACGTCCCTGCGCTGTCGCGAGCGCTTTCCCGATCTCCGCCAGCAGAACACGCTCTACGACGGGCGGTACGCCGTGCCGACCTTCGATGAGGTCATCTCCCTGGCTCGGACGAGCAGCGCGAAGACCGGTCGGGTGATCGGTGTCTACCCGGAAACCAAGCATCCGGCGTACTACCGGTCGATCGGGCTTCCCCTCGAGCCGCTGCTGGTGGACGCGTTGCGGCGGCACGGTCTGGATCGTGCCTTCTCGCCGAGCCTTCACGTCGCTCCGCGCCTCGATGCTCACTCGCCGGTCTTCGTCCAGTCCTTCGGGGCGGCGAGCCTGCGGGACATCAACGCGGCGCTCGACATCCCGCTGGTGCAGCTTCTCGGCATCGAGGCGGACCCACACCTGCTCACCCGGATCGGCCTGCGCGAGATCTCGACCTATGCCGACGCGATCGGGGTGCACAAGCAACTCCTCAGCGGCGCCCTGGTGGCCGAGGCGCACTCCGCCGGACTGCTGGTGCACGCTTACACGCTGCGTAACGAGAACGCCTTCCTGGACCCGCGGCACCGCCGCGGAGACGATCCGCGCGCCTACGGCGATGCGTTCGGGGAATACTTCCGGTGCTACCGGATGGGCGTCGACGGGGTGTTCACCGACAATGCCGACACCGCCGTGGCCGCCCGGACCGAGTTCCTCCGGGAATGCTCCACCGCACCTCCGGGTGCCGTCGCTAGGCAGCGCTTCCAGGGTGTCCCGTAGCGGGGTCATGACCTCTCGTCGGCGGTCCCGCCCTCGGCGGCAGCATCGTGGGTCCGCGCAGCCTGTCGACGCGGGCGGATCCCGATCAGGCCGATCACCCCAACCGCGATGAGCAGGAGCGGGAGGAGCCAGCCTCTGAGCCCGCCCAGCAGGTCGGCTCGGTCCAGTGCCCAGGCGCCGGCCACGCCGAGGAATAGCGCCCCGCTGATCAGCGAGACCATATCGGTGCTGTGTCTACCCCAGGCCAGCCCGGTTGTATCTGTCCTAGTCACGGAGGACCTCCAATTCGCCGACGCCGACCTTGACGCCGAGTGCCAGTTGGCCGCCACCGGCGCCGTCGGCGCCGAGATCGGTGATCATGCGGTCCATGTCGCTGCCATTGCTTTCTTTGCCGAACAGGTTGACATTGCCAGCGCCCGCGCGTCCGCGCACCGTGACATCGACGTCCCTGGGGACGCGTACCAGCAGGTGACCGAACCCGACGGCCAGCTGGGTCGTAGCGGACGTGTCGGTGAAGTCCACGCTGGTCAGGTCGAGGGCGGCCTCACCGAAACCGATCGCGTAGCTGGGCTGGATGTCTGCCGCGGTGACAGGGACCCAGCGTTGATTGGCTACGTGGGCGCCCGGTTCCCAGTCGCTTGCGGCAGTGCTGAGCGGGAGTACGACGCACAGCACGACTCCCACGCCGATCAGCGCACGGGCGCGGCCGAACCATGCCCCGGCGACCAGACCGGATCCGATCATCCCCAGGGCGGTGGCCGCGTACCAGGGACCTGGGATGGACAGCTCGAACAGGTGGTCAACAGCCAGGATCAGGCCCATGGCCAGCAGCGTCGCCGACACCACAACCCGGCCGAGTACGGAGGGCCGCTTGGGTGGCGCGGGTGGCCTCGGCGGGGGGATCGGTAGCGTCGGTTGAGGCGGCGGTGATTGAGCCGATGGTGGTTGAGGCGGTGCCACCGCAGGCGCTGGGCCGGTGCCGTGGCCGGCGGCCATCGCGGTGCCGTCCGGCAGGTCGTCCGGCAGGGGACCACGGCGGGCCAGGAGCACGATGCCAAGCACCACAAGCGCGAGCAGCAATGCGGATGTGCCATCCAACGCGATGCCCAGAACGAGAACTGCGATCACGGCGAGGATCGCCGTCGTCAGAGTCGACGTGCTGCTGCGTCCCCGGCCCAGCAGCGCTTCGGCCGGCGAAGCGGTGTCGCCGTCCTCAGGCAGGAAGAGCCACCCGGCCAGATAGATCACCGCACCGACGCCGCCGAAGAACACGAGCACGGCGAGACCGATGCGGAACACCACCGGATCGATCCCGGCGTACCGGCCGAATCCACCGCAGACTCCCGCGATCACTCGGCGGTCGCGGCTGCGGCTCAGCCTTCGTTCGAAAGTGGGCGGAGTCGGGGGAGCGTCTGGGGGAGCGTCACTGGTCGTCATGGCTCGATGCTGCCCGTGCCGCGGCCCGGGCACATCCGGCGGCAACCCTGAGTCGACCCGGACCTTCTGACCAACTAGCTCAGGGTCGAGCCCCGTGGTGCCGCCTGCTTCCTCGTGTGACGATCAGGCTGTGACGATCCAAGCGCTGACGATCTCACTCTGAATATCTGGGGAAGGACCATCATCACGACCGACCCGGCACGGTTGCTGCGCCGCGTCGACGGCAGACTGGTCGCCGGCGTCGCGGCCGGCCTGGCCGACCACCTCCGGCTCAACGTGCTCGCGGTCCGCGTGGGTTTTGTGGTGCTGTCGTCCTTCGGCGGGCTCGGTGTCTTCCTCTATGCGGCCTTCTGGGCCGTGGTGCCCCGTCAGCCCAGCGAAGCGACGGGTCCGGTCGTCGCGGGCAGGCGTCGCGGGAAGGTCGGCACCCAGCTGATCGCGTTCGCCGCACTGGCACTCGGCCTGATCCTCGTCCTACAACGCGCCAACCTGACTGGCCGCATCGAGCTGGTCTGGCCGGTCTCGGTGGCCCTCGTCGGTGCGGCGCTCATCTGGCGGCAGGCCGACGAGGGACAGCGCATGACCTGGCAACGGATGGTGGGCGGCACCGACTCCAGTCCTACGGTGGCCGTGCTGCGGATCGTCGTGGGTGCGCTGCTGGTGGTGGTG
>Ga0136617_10002833_pt1 | contig 15468 bp, 13 predicted proteins | sample AntDrymUQ3222106_2_FD_129672 | JGI IMG/M metagenome (GOLD analysis project Ga0136617, IMG submission 129672) | Polar desert sand microbial communities from Dry Valleys, Antarctica - metaG UQ322 (21.06) | ecosystem: Environmental > Terrestrial > Soil > Desert | place: Antarctica: Dry Valley...
ATGTCGAGGTCGTTCGACGCCTCGACGTTCGGGCTGAAGAGGCCGATCCGCTCGATGCTCGACCGTCGCACCATGATCGAAGAGGGCTCCCCGACCCAGTTCGCCGGGATCCCGGCACGCAGATACTGCTGAAGCAGGTCACGGATGCCTATCTGACTGCGACGAGTCGAGCCGCCGCGCGCCGTGGCGGGTAGTTGCACGCGCAACTAGGTGCGCACGCGGCCGGACCAGGGCTGGTTCGGCCAGCGCGAGCAGTTCGCGATGGAGCGCCCGTACGACCCGGAGCCGTCGATCCGCCGCTTCCTCGCCGGTACGCCGCCGATCCTCGGCCTCGCCGCGGTGGAGGAGGGCGCGCGGCTCACCGCGCAGGCTGGCATCGGCGCGCTACACGCCAAGGCGATCGACCTGACCGAGCTGATCGTCGCGCTGCACGACGCGTGGCTGGCCCCGCTCGGGTTCGCGCTCGCGAGCCCCCGCGACCCGGCGCGGCGCGGCTCGCACGTCTCGCTGCGCCACGCCGACGCCTGGCGGATCACCCGCGCGCTGGTCGAGCGCGCCGACGTGATCCCCGACTTTCGCGGCCCGGACTCGGTGCGGCTCGGCGTCGCCCCGCTCTACACCCGCCACGCCGACGTGTGGGACGCCATGGACCGCCTGCGCGGGCTCGTCGAGCGCGGTGAGCACACGAGCGTCGACTCCAGGCCGGGACGCGTCACCTGACGCTCGTTCAGCGCCCGTAGCGATCCTTGGAGAGCACGAGCTGATCGGGCAGCGCCGTGCGCGGCGGCGGCGACGGGTCGGCGATCACGGAGACCGTCTCGGCCACCGAGCGCGACACCTCCGAGCGGCGCCCGCGGAAGTCGACCACGACGTGCTCGTCGTCGGAAGCGGCGACGGTGCCGTCCTCGCCGGGCTCGATCCCCGCATCCTTGAGGTAGTGCAGGAGGTCTTCGGCCTCGTTCTCGAAGCGCAGGATGCGGACGCTCGCCTGCTCCTCCACGTCGGCGAGCGGGACCCCCGTCACGCGGGTGCCCACGTTGATCGGGTGGCCGTGCGGGCATGTCTTCGCGTCGCCGATGGCCTCGAGCATGCGCGCCTCCAGCACCGGCGACATCGCGTGCTCGAGTCGCTCGGCCTCCTCGTGCACCTCGTCCCACGGGATGTTGAGGACGTCGGTGAGGAAGCGCTCGATCAGCCGGTGGCGGCGCACTACCCCTTCGGCGTGCTCCCGCCCGCTGTCGGTGAACGCGAGCGCCTTGTCGGCGCCCCGGGTCACGTAGCCGTCACGCTCGAGCCGCCCGATCATCTCGTGCACGGTCGGCGCGGAGAGCTGCATGGCGCGGGCGACGTTGGCCCCCGTCATCGGCAATCCGGCCTCCTGGAGCCAGAAGATCGTCTGCAGGTACTCCTCTTCGGCGACGGTGGCGTGGTCGTGCGACATGGCGCCATCGTACCTTCAGAGCCGCCCGAGCAGGAGATGACCGTGACGAACCAGCGGCCCGCGTGCACCACCTCACCGCCGCCCAGCTCCTCGACGAGCCGGGCCGGCTCGAACCAGCGCTTGAACACCTCGTGGCGCGAGCCGTCGCTGAGCACGCGCGGGTCCATCCGCTCGGCCTGGACGTCCTTCCGGCGCGCGGAGTCGATCACCAGGAGCTCCGGCGCGAGCCTGCGCGCCCAGCGTCGCGAGCGAGGCGCAGAGCGCCGCGACCTCCGCGTGCCAGCCGGGCCGCTCGCGCGCCGCGAACTGCCCCGTGCCGAGCCACCAGTCGTCGTACTCCGGGCGCGGCGGTCGTAGTACTCCCGCATGCCGGATAGCATCGCGGGTCCGTGCCGCTGCCGCTCGCTCCCCCAGTGCCGCCCCAGCTCGCCAAGACGGCGCGCGCGCTGCCGACCGGCGCCGGCTGGGTCTACGAGCCCAAGTGGGACGGCTTCCGCGCGGTCGCGTTCGTCGATGGCGGCGAGGCCTACCTGCAGTCGCGCAACGGCCGTCCGCTCACGCGCTACTTCCCCGAGCTGGCGTTCCCGGAGGGTCGCTACGTGCTCGACGGCGAGATCGTCCTGTTCGACGCCGAGGGACGCCAGGACTTCGACGCGCTCGGCCAGCGCATCCACCCGGCCAGGTCGCGCATCGACATGCTGGCGGAGACGACGCCGACGAAGTTCATCGCCTTCGACCTGCTCGCCGAGGGCGACGCACCGCTGCTCGAGCTGGCCCAAGCCGAGCGGCGCGCGCGGCTGGCGGCCATCGTGGACGCGCCCGTGGACCTCACGCCAGCGACCGAGGACCCCGCCGAAGCCGAGCCGTGGCTGCACGGCGGCGAGGGCGTGATCGCCAAGCGCCAGGATGCCCGCTACTGCCCGGGCGAGCGCGTCGGCATGGTCAAGATCAAGCGCATCCGGACGATCGACGCGGTGGTCGTGGGCTGGCGCCCGGGAAAGGAGGAGAACACGATCGGCTCGCTCATCCTCGGCCTCTACGACGCTGCGGGCGAGCTGCGCGTCGTCGGGCACTCGTCCGGGTTCAAGGCCGCGGAGAAGCGCGAGCTGCCCGCCCGCCTGGCGAAGCACGAGACCGGGAAGCGCGGCGCCGGAGACCCGAGCCGCTGGAACAACGAGCGCGAGCTCGAGTGGATCGAGCTGCGGCCCGAGCTGGTGGTCGAGGTGACGTTCGATCACGTCTCCAACGACCGCATCCGCCACGGCACGAAGGTCAGCCGCTGGCGGGAGGACAAGGACCCGCGCGACTGCCGGACGGATCAGCTGAATCAGTAGTTCGCGCGCGCGGCGCGTCGGCGCAGTCCACGTACTTCGCCGCGACCGAGGCGCCCGGCGGCTTCGGGCTCGCGGTCGACCGCGACGACTCCGTCCGCCGCCTGGTCGGCGCGCTCGCGGCGGGGACCGGCGGCGCCAGCGGGGACTGACGGGCCGATCGCGCCCCGCTGGAGCAGCAGTACGACCAGCCGGCGGCGGACGGAGGAATCGCGGGGACCCATACCCGTCAGATGTCGCGAACCCTCCGAGATGTTCCAGCCATCCGGTAACAAGCAGAGAACCGGGTGGCCGTGGAAGTGACCGCTAGTAGACGCCCGGCACCCGCGGCTGGCGGGCTTGGGCGTGCATGTCCTGGCCGGCGGCGCGCCACAGCTGCAGCCGGTCGAAGCGCTCGCGCGCCTCGGCGATCTCGTCCTCGTGCGACTTGCCCCAGTCCAAGAGCGGTGCGAGCGCCGTCAGCAGCGCCTCGCCCGTATCGGACAACTCGTACTCCACCCGGGCCGGGACGCGCGCGTAGACGTGGCGCAGCACGAGCCCGTCGCGCTCGAGCTGGCGCAGCGTGGCCGAGAGCATCCGGCGCGACACGCCGTCGATCTGGCGCAGCAGCTCGTTGAAGCGGTGCGTGCCGCTGGTGAGGCGCGCGAGCACCGCGAGGCTCCACTTGGCGCCGAGGACGCCGAGGGCGCCCTGGAGCGCGTCGAGGCCGGGGGCCTCGGGCAACCAGGGGCTTCCGGCACCTCCCGTTGCGGGCTGCGACTGCACGACGATGTGCAGTGTGTCACGTTCCCAAGGAAAGGCGGAACGGTGCACGTTCGCCTTAACGACGGCTCAATCGTTGCGCGCACGGCTGGGCTGCACGCGCTTGGGCTCGCGCGGCTGCTTGGCGAAGTGCGGCGGCCACGGCGCGTCCTCGAGGCCGCGCTCCTCCTCGTCACGCTGCGCGAGCTCGAGCAGGGCGTCCAGCGAGCCGGCGTGGGCGTCGATGTCGGCGCTGGGGTCGCCCCGCTCGCGCAGGCGGGCCGGAACGGTGTCGAGCCGGAAGTCCTCCGGCTCGCACGCGGCCACCTCGTCCCACTCGAGTGGACAGGAGACGCGCGCGTCGGCCACCGGACGCACGGAGTAGGCGCTCGCGACCGTGTGGTCCTTGGCGTTCTGGTTGTAGTCGACGAACACCGCGCCGGGCGGGCGCTGCTCCTTCCACCAGCGCGCGGTCGCCAGCTCGGGCACGCGGCGCTCGACCTCGCGGGCGAGCGCCAGCGCCGCGCGGCGCACGGTCGTGAAGTCCCACCGCTGATCGATCCTCACCGGGATGTGCATCCCACGCGAGCCCGACGTCTTGGGGTAGCCGCGGAGCCCGTGCTCCTCCAGCACCTGGCGCACCACGAGCGCGACACGCCGCACGCCGTTCCAGCCCGCGTCCGGCATCGGGTCGAGATCCACGCGCAGCTCGTCGGGATGGTCGAGGTCCGAGCGTCGGACGGGGTGCGGGTTCCAGTCGATGTTGCCGAGCGAGACGCCCCAGACGAGGTGAGCGGCGTCAACCGGCACCAGCTCCTCCGCGCTGCGGCCCGAAGGGAAGCGGAGCACCACCGTCTCGATCCAGCCGGGTCGCTTGGGCGGGACGCGCTTCTGGTAGAAGGGCTCGCTCTCGATGCCGCCGGCGTAGCGCTTGAGCACGGTCGGGCGCTCGCGCAGGTGGTTGAGCACGGCGTCGGCGCATTCCACGTAGTAGTCGGCGAGCTGGCCCTTCGTGACGCCGGCCTGCGGGAAGTAGACCTTGTCGGGGTTGGAGAGCTTGACCTCCTGCCCGGCGAGCTCGTAGATCCGGTGCTCGGTGCGCGCCACGCGCGAAGCTTGGCAGGATACGTCGATGCAGCTCGTTCCGGAGCGCCCGGTGCTCGTCGCGCCCGACTCCTTCAAGGGCACGTTCCGGGCCGCCGAGGTGGCGGGCGCGATCGGCCGCGGACTCGAGCGCGCCGGCCTGATGGCGCCCGACCTGTGCCCGCTCGCCGACGGCGGCGAGGGCACGATGGAGGCGCTGCTGCTGGCGCTCGGCGGCGAGACGGTCGGCGTCGAGGTGCGCGGTCCGCTGGGTCGCCCGGTCAAGGCGGCGTTCGGGCTGGTGGAGGACGGCGGGACCGCGGTGATCGAGATGGCCGTCGCCTCCGGGCTCGGGCTGGTGGCCGAGGCCGAGCGCGACGCCTGGGCCGCCTCCACCTACGGTACCGGGGAGCTGATCTGCGCGGCCGTTGGAGCCGGGGCGCAGGTCGTGCTGCTCGGCGTCGGCGGCTCGGCCACCACCGACGGCGGGGCGGGCGCGCTGGAGGCGATCGAGGAGCGCGGCGGCCTGGGCGGCGCCCGGATCGTGGTGCTGACCGACGTGCGGACGCCGTTCGAGCGCGCGCCCGCGGTGTTCGGCCCGCAGAAGGGCGCCGATCCGGCGCTGGTGGCCCGGCTGGAGGCCCGGCTGGACGCGCTCGCCGCCCGCCTCCCGCGCGATCCGCGCGGCGTCCCGATGACCGGCGCCGCCGGGGGCCTGAGCGGCGGGCTCTGGGCCGCGCACGGCGCGAAGCTCGAGCCCGGCGCCCCCTTCATCCTCGACGCGCTCGACTTCGACGCGCGCATGCGTGCCGCCCGCGCGGTGGTGACCGGCGAGGGCAAGCTCGACGAGCAGACGCTGGAGGGCAAGCTGGTCGGCGAGATCGGCACGCGCACGCGCCAGGCGGGCGTGCCGCTGCACGCGATCGTCGGCACCGACCGGCTCGACGGCTTCGGCAAGCGCATGATCGACCTCCAGCTAGTGCAGGAGGCGACGGACCTGCCCGAGCTCGAAGCCGCGGGAGAGACGCTCGGCCGCGCCCTCGCGGACGGATCCGCGTAGCAGTCGGCTTCAGCTGCGCCTGAGGCAGGACTTATCGGCCGTTATCCGGATGGAGCTTGTATGTCGGGCATGAATCGCTCACGCCGCCTCTCGAACGTCTTCTTCGTCTTCCTGGGGGCGGCAGCGGTCGGCCTCGTGATCGCCGTGCTGGCCGTCGCCGGCGTCTTCGATCAAACCCAGCGAGTCGTCACCCAGGCGGCGCCGCCCAGCACCACCGCGGTCTCGCAGCCGCAGAGCGCCGCGCAGAGCGTCTCCGAGATCTACGCCCAGACCGCTCCGGGCGTCGCCTACATCCAGGCCAGCGGCAACGGGGGCGCCGGCAGCGGCTCGGGCTTCCTGATCGACGCCCGGGGCCATGTCGTGACCAACGACCACGTCGTGGAGGCCGGCGACACGTTCACGGTCCGCTTCGGCGAGGACGGCGACGCGCTGCCCGCGAAGCTCGTGGGCAAGGACCGCTCCAGCGACCTCGCGGTGCTCGAGGTCGATCCCAAGAAGGTCTCCGGCGAGACGAAGCCGCTCGAGCTCGCCTCGTCCTCCGAGCTGCGGCCCGGCGACGCCGCGATCGCGATCGGCAGCCCGTTCGGCCTCTCGGGCACGGTGACCACCGGCATCATCTCCGCGCTGGACCGTGAGATCAGGGCGCCCAGCGGCTTCCAGATCTCCGGCGTCCTGCAGACCGACGCGGCCATCAACCCCGGCAACTCCGGCGGTCCGCTGCTCGACGCCCAGGGCCGCGTGATCGGCGTGAACTCCCAGATCGCGTCCTCCTCGCGCCAGTCCAGCGGCGTCGGCTTCGCCGTCCCGGTCGACACCGTCAAGGAGATCGCCCCGCGGCTGGTCAGGGGCGAGGAGATCGAGCGCGCCTACCTCGGCGTCTCCTCCACCCTGGATCCCACGGACGACGGCGCCGTCGTTAACGCCATCACGCCCGACGGCCCCGCGGCGACCAGCGACCTGGGCACCGGCGACCGCATCACGGCGCTCGACGGGACCCCGATCGCCAAGCCGGAGGACCTGTCGCGGGTCGTCCTGGAGCGCAAGCCGGGCGAGCGCATCGAGCTCACGGTGGAGCGCGGCGGCCGGCAGCGTACGATCGACGTGCAGCTCGGCACGCGCCCCGAACAGCTCCAGCTGGGATGAGCGCCCGACCCGCCCCGCACTCGACGAGGGAGTAGACAGCGACGTGAGCACCGAGGACCTGCGCCTCCGCGCCCTTGAGGACCGCGAGGAGAGCCCGGCGCGCGAGGCACACGCGGCCCTGGAGCGCGCGCTGTTCGAGGTCAAGCGCGTCATCGTCGGTCAGGAGGGGATGCTCGAGCGGCTGCTGGTCGCCCTGCTGGCCGGCGGGCACGTGCTGCTCGAGGGCGTGCCGGGGCTGGCCAAGACGCTGACCATCAAGACCGTGGCCGACGTGCTCGGCGGCTCGTTCAAGCGCCTGCAGTTCACGCCCGACCTGGTGCCGGCCGACCTGGTAGGCACGCGCATCTACCGCGCCGACACGGGCGGGTTCGACACCGAGCTGGGCCCGGTGTTCTGCAACTTCCTGCTCGCCGACGAGATCAACCGCGCTCCCGCGAAGGTCCAGTCGGCGCTGCTGGAGGTCATGCAGGAGCGCCAGGTGACGATCGGGCACGAGACGCACCGCGTGCCGGCGCCGTTCCTCGTGATGGCGACGCAGAACCCGATCGAGTCCGAGGGCACCTACCCGCTGCCCGAGGCCCAGGTCGACCGCTTCATGTTCAAGCTCGTGGTCGACTACCCGGCCGCGCGCGACGAGGTCGCGGTGGTCGAGCGCTCGCTGGCCGGCGGCGGGAACGCGCGCGAGGTGCTCTCGCCCGCCGCGCTGTCACGCCACCAGGCGGCGGCGCAGTCGGTCTATGTCGACCGGCGGGTGATGGAGTACGCGGTCGCGCTCACGACCGCGACGCGCGACCGGGGGGACAAGAACTGGGTCGAGTTCGGCGCCTCGCCGCGCGGCTCGATCAACCTCGTGCACGCGGGCCGCGCGCTCGCGCTGCTGCGCGGGCGCGACTACGTGCTCCCGACCGATGTGCGCGACCTCGCCCGCGACGTGCTGCGCCACCGGATCGTGCTGACCTACGAGGCGCTCGCGGCCGGCGTGGACGCCGACCGGGTGCTCGACGACGTGCTCGAGCAGGTCCCGGTCCCGCGCATCGAGCTGGCTGAAGAGGCCGCGCGCCGGCGATGAGCTTCCGGGAGCCCCTGCTCCTGGTCGGGCTCGTCGCCGTCCCGCTCGCGCTGCTGGCCTACTGGGCCGCGCAGCGCCGGCGCCGGCGCTACGCCATCCGCTACCCGGCGGTCGACGTGCTGGCCGCCGTGGCCGGCCGGGCGCGCGGGCGCCACCTGCCGGCGCTGCTGGCCCTGCTCGCGCTCGCGGCGCTCGCCATCGCGCTCGCGCGCCCGGAGCGCACGGTCGCGGTAGAGCAGCGCCAGGGCACGGTCATGCTCGTACACGACACGTCGGGCTCGATGCAGGCCACCGACGTCAAGCCCGACCGGCTCAGCGCGGCGCGCGAGGCCGCCCGGACGCTCGCGCGCTCGCTGCCCGAGGAGTTCCGGCTCGGCGTGATCTCGTTCAACACGCGCGTCGAGCAGTTGTCCGAGCCGACCACCGACCGCGCGCAGGTGCTGCGCGCGGTCGACGCGCTGAAGGTCCAGGGCGGCACCGCGATGGGCGACGGGCTGCGGCGCGGCATCGAAGCGATCCGCACGCCGGTGATCGGGACCGGCAGGCGCCCGCAGCGGCTGCCCGGCGCGATCATGCTCCTCTCCGACGGCGCCAGCACGAAGGGCGAGGACCCGCGCCAGGTCGCGCAGGTGGCCAAGCGGTACAGGATCCCGATCTACGCGGTCGCCCTCGGCACCCAGAGCGGCCGGCTCCGGCAGCCCGACGGATCGATGACGCCGGTGCCGCCGGACACGGCGACGCTCGAGTCGATCGCCCGCACGACCGGCGGGCGCTTCTTCACCGCGCCGACCGCGCGCGACCTCGAGGCCGTCTACGCGAACCTGGGGCGCGGACTGGCCACTCGCAAGGAGAAGCAGGAGGTGACCGCGGCGTTCGCCGGCGGCGCGCTGGCGCTGCTGCTCGCCGGGATGGTCACCGGGCTCGTGCGGACGGGACGGCTCCCGTGAGGAGGGCGCCGCCGCAGCCCGCGCGCACGCCCGAGCGGCCCGGACCCGGCCCGGTGCCCGACGCCGTCCTGCGCTCGCTCGACCTGGCGGTCATGCGGAGGATCCAGTCGCTCGTGCCGGGCGACCACCTGACGCCGCAGGTCGGCGCCGGCACCGAGCTCGCCCTGATCCGGTCCTACCAGCCGGGCGACGACGTGCGCTACATCGACTGGAACGTGACCGCGCGGCTGCGCGAGCCGCACGTGCGCGTGCACGTCGGCGAGCGCGCCATGACCGCGTGGCTGATGCTCGACGTCTCCCCCTCGATGAGCTTCGGCACCGCGCTGCGGCGCAAGGCCGACGTCGCGGAGGGCGTGAGCCTCGCCATCGGACACGTTGCGACACGGCGCGGCAACCGGCTCGGCGTCGTCGCGTTCGGCGGGGGCGAGCCCCGGGTGCTGCGCCCGCGCCAGGGCCGGCTCGGGCTGCTGGGCCTGCTCGCCGAGCTGCGCGTAGAGCCCGGGTCCGGCGCGCCGGCGAGGCGCAAGCCGGTGGCGAGGCCGAGCGAAGCGGCGAGCGCAGCGGTGGCGAGCGCGCAGCGCGAGGCAGGAAGGCCGCGGGCCGAGGCAGGTAGCTCCGAGGGCGCCGACAAGGAGGGTTCCGGCCGGGGCAGCAGCGAGGCAGCCCTCGGCGACGCGACCGGCCGCATGGCCGCGCTGGCACGCGCGCGCGGGCTCGTGGTCATCGTCTCCGACTTCCGCGGGCCGCTCGACTGGGAGGGCGGCCTGCGCTCGCTGCGCGCGCGCCAGGGCGTGCTGGCGGTCGAGGTGCGCGATCCGCGCGAGCTCGAGCTGCCGCCGGTCGGGGACGTCTGGATGATCGATCCGGAGACCGGCCGCCAGCTCGTGGTGAACACGAGCCGGCGCAAGGTGCGCGAGCGCTTCAAGGCGGCCGCCGCCGCCGAGCGCGAGGACGTCGCCGCCGCGTTGCGCCGCGCCGGCGCCGACCACGTCGTGCTCTCGACCGGCGACGACTGGCTGCGCGAGCTCGCGATCCACCTGCGCCGTGCCGACCGGATGCATCGCGGCGCGATGGCGGCCGGCGGGCCCGGCCGCGCCGCGGCCGCCGACCTGCCTCGCCCGGAGGCTTCGCCCTTCGGAGCGCCGGAGGTGTCGACGCGCCACCGCCGGCGCGGCCGGCGGGCGAGGAAGCCGTCATGACGTTCCGCGAGCCCGCCGTCCTGCTCGGCCTGGCGCTGCTGCCGGTGGCGATGCTCGCCTACCTCTCGATCCAGCGGCGGAGGCGGCGCGAGGCCGCCGCGTTCGGCAACCCGGCGCTGATGCCGAACCTCGCCACCGGCCGGCCGGGCTGGCGCCGGCACGTGCCGGCCGGGCTGCTCCTGCTCGCCGCGGCGGCGATGATCCTCGCCGTCGCACGGCCTCAGCGCAGCGTCGCGGCGCCGCAGCGGGCCGCGACCGTGGTGCTCGTCAACGACGTCTCGGGCTCGATGCGCGCCGAAGACGTCGAGCCCGACCGCCTGACCGCGGCGGTCAACTCGGCCAAGGTGCTGGTGGACAAGACGCCCGACAACTTCCGCCTCGGGCTCGTGACCTTCTCGGACTACGCCGAGCAGGTCGTGGCGCCGACCACCGACCGCGGCGCGGTATCGGGCGCGTTGGAGCGGATGGTGGCCGACGGCGGCACCGCGATGGGCGACGGTCTCGCGCGCGGCCTGCAGACCGCGCAGACGCCCGTGCCGACCCAGGACGGCACGGGCACGCGCAAGCTGCAGGCGATCATCGTGCTGCTCTCCGACGGCAAGAACACGCTGGGCGTCAACGACCCGCTCGAGGTCGCCGCGCAGGCCAAGCGGGCGAGCATCCCGATCTACGCAATCGCGCTCGGGACCGACAGCGGGGAGGTCGTCCAGCAGGACCCGTTCGGCTTCACGCAGACCATCCCGGTGCCCCCCGACAAGGAGACGCTGCGCCAGATCGCGCGGGAGACCGGCGGGCGCTTCTTCGAGGCGGTCAGCACCAAGGACGCCGAGCAGATCTACAGCCGGATCGGAACGCGGCTGACGTCGCGGCCAGAGCAGCGCGAGGTCACCGTCGCCTTCGCGGGCGGGGCGTTCGTGCTGCTGGTGGTGGGTGGCGCGCTGTCGCTGGTCTGGTTCGGCCGCCTGCCGTAGGGCTCCGTCTAGTGTTGGTCGCGGATGGCCGTGGTCCGCGACATCGAGCCCTGGGACGCGCTGCTGGCCGCCGGCCGCGAGGACGAGCGGCTGGTCATGCAGACGGCGCAGAACCGGCGTCCGGCGCGAGCCGTCGCGCTGCCGCAGGAGCTGCATCGCGAGGTCGCCGACGCGCTGCTGGCGCGTGGCGTGGAGCGGCTGTGGTCGCACCAGGCAGAGGCGCTGCACGCCGCCTGGGCCGGCACGACGATCGTCACCACGGGCACCGCGAGCGGCAAGTCGCTCTGCTTCCAACTGCCGACGCTCGACACGCTGTGCCGCGACGCGCGCGCCCGCGCGCTGTACCTGTACCCGACGAAGGCGCTCGCCCAGGACCAGGCACGCTCGCTGCACGCGCTCGGCGTCGCGCGGGCCCGGCCGGCGATCTACGACGGCGACACGCCGCGCGAGCAGCGCGCCCAGATCCGCCGCAAGGCCAACGTGATCCTCACCAACCCCGACATGCTGCACCTGGGGATCCTGCCCAACCACCGGGCGTGGGGCGACGTGTTCGCGAACCTCGCGGTGGTCGTCGTCGACGAGGCGCACGTCTACCGCGGTGTGTTCGGCTCCCACGTCGCCAACGTGCTGCGACGGCTGCGCCGGATCGCGGCGGCCTACGGGACCGAGCCGCGCTTCCTGCTCGCCAGCGCCACGATCGCCAACCCGGGCGAGCTCGCCGAGCGGCTGACCGGGCTGCCCGACGTCACCGTGGTCGAGCGCGACGGCTCGCCCGGCGCGCGGAAGACGATCGCCATGTGGAACCCGCCGATCGTCGATACCCAGCCGACTTCGTCGGCGGGCACAGGCGACCAGCTCAACATCCGGCGCTCCGCGCTGGCCGAGGCCGCCGACCTGCTGGCCCAGCTGGTCGGTGAGGGAGCGCGCACGATCGTGTTCATGAAGTCGCGCAAGGCGGTCGAGCTGATGGCCAGGTTCGCGCAGCTCGCGCTGGAAGACTCCGGACGCGGCGAGCTGGCCGAGCGGATCGCGCCCTACCGCGCCGGCTACACGCCGCAACAACGGCGCGAGCTCGAGCGCCGGCTGGTCGACGGCGAGCTGCTCGGCGTGGTCTCGACGGACGCGCTCGAGCTCGGGATCGACATCGGCTCGCTCGACGCGGCGATCTGCGTCACGTTCCCGGGGACGGTCGCGTCGCTGCGCCAGATGTGGGGCCGGGCGGGGCGCCGCGGGCGCGGGCTGGCGGTCTACGTGGCGGGCGAGGACGCGCTGGACCAGTTCTTCTGCCGTCATCCGGATGAGTTCCTGGACCGGCCCGTCGAAGCGGCGATCCTCGACCCCGACAACGAGCACATCCATGCCGCGCACGTGCTCTGCGCCGCGCACGAGGGGCCCCTGGAGCCGGCCGACGCCGAGTGGTTCGGGCCCGGGCTGGCGCTGACCGCCGAGCGGCTGGAGGCGGCTGGCGAGCTGCGGCGGCGGCCGGGCGGCACGTTCGTGCCGCGCCACGCCGGGGAGTACCCCGCGGGCGCCGTCTCGCTGCGCTCGACCGGGCGCGACGGCTTCTCGATCGTGGAGGTGAGCTCCGGCGAGCTGCTCGGGACGGTCGACGGCGGCCGCGCGTTCAACACGACGCACGCGGGCGCCGTGTACCTGCACGGCGGCCGCGCGTTCGAGGTGACGCAGCTCGACCTCGAGCTGCGGCGGGCGCTTGTCACGCCGTTCGAGGGCGACTGGTACACGCAGGCCAAGCGCGAGACGGACATGTACATCGAGCGGCTCGACGACCGGCGCGAGTGGCTCGGGGTGCGGCTCTCGTTCGGGACCGTCGTGGTGACCGAGCAGGTGGTCGCCTACCAGACGCGGCGGCTGAGCGACCACGAGGTGCTCGACCTCGTCGGCCTCGACCTGCCCCGGTCCTCCTTCTCCACCCAGGCGCTGTGGTACGAGCTGCCCGACGCGGTGGTCTCCGGCGGCCTTCCCCTCGACCAGCTGCTCGGCGCGCTCCACGCGGCCGAGCACGCGCAGATCGCGGTGCTGCCGCTGCTGGCGATGTGCGATCGCTGGGACATCGGCGGGCTGTCGACCAACCTGCACCCGCAGACCGGTGGGCCGACGATCTTCATCTACGACGGGCATCCCGGCGGCATCGGCATCACGCGGCGGGGGTTTCTCGCGTTCGACGCGCTGGTCGACGACGCGCACCGGCTGATCAGCGAGTGCCCGTGCGAGAAGGGCTGCCCGTCGTGCGTGCAGTCGCCCAAGTGCGGGAACCTCAACGAGCCGCTGTCCAAGCTGGGGGCGGCGCAGCTGCTCGGCCGGATGCTGGCCTCCGAGCACTCCTAGCTAGGACCGCACGATCGCATTCAGCGCTGGAGGCCGTCCGGCGCCGGGCCGAAACTTTCCGGGCCATGCGCCGCCTCCCGTTCCTGGTGTGTGCGCTGACGCTCGCCGCGCCCGCCACCGTGCAGGCCGCCGGCCACCGCACCGGCGGCACCGCCGCGCCGTCGCTCAGCGGCGGCGTGAGCTACGGCCAGCCGCTCCAGAAGGCTCGCCGGTCCTCCCGCCTTGCGCATCCGGTCGCGCGCGCGTTCACGGTCGCCCCGGCGACGCTGCGGCCCGGCACGCCGGCCACGTTCAGCTTCCGCGTCGACGGCCGGATGCGCCAGGTGCGCGTGCGGATCGAGCTGACCCGGAGCGGCGCGCCCGCGCCGACGACGCGGTTGCGACTGGGCTACAAGCGCACGGGACGCCGCCACACCTACGCGTGGACGCCCGCGGAGGGCGAGCTCCCCGGCGGCGAGTACGCGGTCGCGCTGCACGCGGTCGACGATGCCGGCCACGCGCTCCACCGCACCGCGACGGCATCGGGCCGCGTACGCCTCACCGTGCAGGTCCCGCCGCCGCCGGCCGCGTCCACCGCCGGCGTGTTCCCCGTGCAGGGCCCGTATGCCTTCGGCGGCGAGGACGCGCGCTTCGGTGCCCGGCGCGACGGCCACGTGCACCAGGGCCAGGACGTCACGGCGCCCGAGGGCACGCCGCTGCTCGCCCCCGTGGCCGGTCTCGTCTACTGGGTCGCGTTCCAGAAGCGCGGCGCCGGGCACTACGTGGTCCTGCGCGGAGCCGACGGCCGCGACTACGTGTTCATGCACCTCAAGGCCGACTCCGTGACCGCTGTCGAGGGCGCCGCGCTCGGCGCCGGCCGGCAGTTCGCGCAGGTCGGCAGCACCGGCGCATCGTCGGGCCCGCACGTGCACTTCGAGATCTGGCCGGACGGGTGGTATTCGTCGAAGGACTCCCTCCCGATCGACCCGCTCCCGCAGCTCATGGCGTGGGCGGCGACGCGATAGCCTGTTCGCGCCCGGCGAGATAGCTCAGTTGGTAGAGCACACGACTGAAAATCGTGGTGTCCCCGGTTCGAGTCCGGGTCTCGCCATCCGCTCTACGCCTTGGTTTGCGGCGCTACGACGCATCGGCCTCTTCAGCCCCGGCGTCCCGAAAGCGTCCCGGTAGCTCCCGGCGAGCCCGCTCGACCTGCTCCTCGGCCGACACGACCGGCTCGCCCTTCAGCTCGCGGATCACGTGCGAGTAGGTGTTCAGCGTCATCGCCGCCGAGTGCCCCATCTGCTCCGCCAGTTCCGGGATCGACGTGCCCGCCCGGACCTGCAGCGAGGCGCACGCGTGGCGTAGGTCGTACGGCGGCATCGACTCGATACCCGCGCCCTCGCGCGCCACGTGCCAGACGCGCCGGGTCCAGTTCTTCCAATCGTGCGAGCGCCACGGCTCGCCGTCCGCACGCGGGAACAGGAGACCCGAGCGAATGCCCGTCGCGAGCAAATACGCGCTGATGTCGCGCTTGACCGGCTCCAGCAGATCGATCGCGCGCGGATGGAAACCGCGGACCTTCTGGCCGGCGACGATCTCACCGTCGATGTTGCGTTGCTCGACCAGCAGCGTCCGCGCGCGCACGTGCCGCACCTCGACCGCCAGCAGCTCCTCGGGCGCGCGCAGCCCCTGATAGGCGATCACCGACACCATCGTCGCCGCGTAGAGCTTGTCGTTGGCGATCAGCCACGTCCGGATCGCCTCGACGTGCGCCGGCGCCAGGCACACGATCGCGCGCTCGCGCCGGCCGCTCGGCTTCTCCACCTGCTGCACCGGGTTCGGACCCGGTACCCAGCGCCACCGGATCGCGTGCTTGAACATGCTCTGCAGCATCACCATCGAGACGCGCACCGCATGACGCCCGACGCCGGCCGACTCCAGGTCGGCGCGGAGGTCCGCGATGACCTCGGGCGTGATCTCGCGCAGCTTGTAGAAGCCCAGCCGCGGCTGCACGTGATTGGCCAGCAACGGCTTGTAGCCGCGCCGCGTCCACTCCGCCAGGTTCGGCACCACATGCCGACGCCACCACTCCGTCGCCAGCTCCTCCACGGTGCGATTCGCCTGATCGAACAGCACCAGCTCGCTCAGCTCCTTGCGC
>Ga0136617_10002834_pt1 | contig 15467 bp, 17 predicted proteins | sample AntDrymUQ3222106_2_FD_129672 | JGI IMG/M metagenome (GOLD analysis project Ga0136617, IMG submission 129672) | Polar desert sand microbial communities from Dry Valleys, Antarctica - metaG UQ322 (21.06) | ecosystem: Environmental > Terrestrial > Soil > Desert | place: Antarctica: Dry Valley...
CATCGCGGAGACGAGCACGGCGATGACGATCGATCGACGGGTGACGGCGCGCCTCAACAGATCCTCGGCAGCAGCTCGCCCCACGCGCGTTCGAGAACGCGGCGTCCCCCGATGCTCGTCCGCACCACGACCCGGCCGGCAGGGTCGCCGGTGACCCGGCCGATCCGCGCCGCGGCGCGGCCGAGGGGGTGCGCGCGAAGCGCGGCCAGCGCGGCGTCTCCCTCCGCCTCGGCGACAAAGGCGACGAGCTTGCCCTCGTTGGCGACGTGCACGGGGTCGAGTCCGAGGATCTCGCAGGCGCCGCGCACGTCGTCGCGCACGGGAATGGCCGTCTCGTCGATCTCCATCCCCTGCCCGCACGCTTGCGCGATCTCGTGCAGGGTCGCGGCCAACCCGCCGCGCGTGGGGTCGCGCAGGGCGTGCACGCCGGGGCAGGCGCGGAGCAGATCGGCCACCAGCCCATGCAGGGCCGCGGTGTCGCTGCGCAGAGGGCCTTCGAGTCCGAGGTCCTGGCGGGCGGCCATGATGGCCACTCCGTGGTCCCCCAGCGTCCCCGACACCAGCACCGCGTCGCCCGGCCGCACCTGGTCGGCGCCCAGCCGCACGCCCTCGGGGACCACGCCGATGCCGGCGGTGTTGACGAACAGGCGGTCGGCGCCGCCGCGCCCGACGACCTTGGTGTCGCCGGTGACGATGGTCACCCCGGCCTCCTCCGCCGCCTCCCCCATCGAGGCCACCACCGCCCGCAGTTCGTCCAGGGCGAGGCCTTCCTCGAGGATGAATGCCGCCGACAGCCAGAGGGGCCGCGCCCCGCTCATGGCGAGGTCGTTCACGGTGCCGTTCACGGCCAGACGGCCGATGTCGCCGCCCGGAAAGAAGAGCGGCGTGACCACGTAGGAGTCGGTGGTGAAGGCGAGGCGCCCCGCGCCGACGTCGAGGACGGCGGCATCCTCGCGGCGATCGAGGACGGTATTGCCAAAGGCGGGCAGGAAGACGCGTTCCAGGAGCTGGGCCCCGAGTCCCCCGCCGCTGCCGTGGCCGAGGAGGATGCGCTCGGTCTCCGGGATGGGCGCGGGGCAGGATCCGAACGGCGGGTCAGAGGACATCGTCCTCCCCGAGCGCGATCTGGACATGGTCCCACAGCAGGTGGAGCAGGATGGTGTGCGCCTCCTGGATGCGGTGGATGCTGAACGACGGGGCCACGAATGCAAACTCGGCCACCGCCGCCGCGCGCCCGCCGTCGCGGCCGCTGAACAGGATGGTGAGCAGCCCCATCTCCCGCGCCGTCTGCAGCCCGCGGGTGACGTTGGCGGACTGGCCGGAAGTCGAGATGCCGAGCGCGGCGTCGCCGGGTCGGGCCAGGAGCTGGAACTGATCGGCGAAGACCATGGAGAAGTCACGATCGTTGCCGATCGCGGTCAGAATCGCGACGTCGGTCAGGGCGATCGCGGGCAGCGCGCGCCTCTTCTCCAGGATGGGATGCTGGAACTCCACCGCGATGTGCTGGGCGTCGCAGGCGCTTCCCCCGTTGCCAAAGACGAACAGCCGGCCGCCCGCTCCCAACCGGCGGGCGAGGTCGCGGACGCAGGACTCGAAGCGCTCCGCGTCGCGCTCCACCAGCTCCCGCGCCACCCGCGCGGACTCGTCGACTTTGCGGAGGAGGCTCGCCTTCACCCCGCGGCGGGGACCTTGTCGCTCGCGCGAGCCCCCGTCCTCGCCGGAACCTCCAGGTGCCGGCCGTAGCTGTAGTAGGCGGCGCATGCGCCCTCGGCGCTCACCATCGTCGCCCCCAGCGGCGACTGCGGCGTGCACTCGCGGCCGAACGCGGGGCAGTCCACCGGCTTGCGGATGCCCTTCAGGATCTGCCCGCTGATGCAGACCTCGGGCTCCGCGGTCTGGATCGACTCCACCTCGAAGCGCCGCTCCGCGTCGTGCGCGCGGTACTCGAAACGCAGGCGGTAGCCACTCTTCGGGATGCGGCCGACGCCCCGCCAGTTCCGGTCCGAGACCTCGAAGACGTCGAAGATCAGCTTGCGGGCGGCGATGTTGCCCTCGCGCCCGAGGACCCGCGAGTACTGGTTCTCCACCTCGTGGCGGCCCGCCTCGAGCTGGCGCACGCACATCAGGACGCCCTGCAGCAGGTCCACCGGCTCGAAGCCGCTGATCACGATGGGCACGCGGTAGGCCGCCGCGATCGGCTCGTATTCGGTGTACCCCATCACCGTGCAGACGTGGCCGGGACCGAGGAAGGCCTGCACCCGATTGCCGGCGGACTGGAGAATGGTGGTGATGGCCGGCGGCACCAGCACGTGCGAGACCAGCATCGAGAAGTTCGAGACGCCTTCGAGCTTCGCGCGGCGCACCACCAGCGCGTTGGCGGGCGCCGTGGTCTCGAAGCCGATCCCGAAGAACACCACCTGGCGGTCCGGGTTCTCCCGCGCGATGCGCAGGCAGTCGAGGGGCGCGTAGACCACGCGCACGTCGGCGCCGCGAGCCTTCAGGGCGAGGAGATCGCCGCGGGAGCCGGGGACGCGCAGCATGTCGCCGAAGGAGCAGAAGATGACCTCCGGCCGCGCGGCGATGGCGTGAGCCTTGTCGATCATCTCCAGCGAAGTGACGCAGACCGGGCAGCCCGGGCCGTGCACCAGCTCTACTTCCTCCGGCAGCAGCCGGTCGAGGCCGTGGCGCACGATGCTGTGGGTCTGGCCTCCGCAGACTTCCATGATCACCCAGGGGCGCGTGACCGTTCGCCGGATGGCCTCCAGCAGCCCCTGCGCCACCGGCCCGTCGCGGTACTCGTCGAGGAACTTCACGACTCGTCCCCGCCGAATCGCGGCACGGGACCATCGCCGGGCTGCGGCGCGTCGAGCTCGGAGAGCTGATCCAGTTCCGCGAGCAGCGCGTAGGTGCGCGCCGCCTCTTCTTCGTCCACCACCGAAAGCGCGAAGCCGACGTGCACCAGCACGTAGCTTCCGAGGACCGCTTCCGGCACTGCTTCCAGGCAGGCTTCGCGCACGACGCCGCCGAACTGGACGCGCCCCATGCGCAGCCCCTTCCGATCGAACGTCTCGACGACCTTACCGGGGATGGCCAGGCACATCGGAGATCCTCCTCGCCGCGACCGCGGCCTGCCCGAGGGCCAGGCCCCCGTCGCCGGCCGGCACGCGGGAATGCAGCAGAACTTCGAATCCGTCCGCCCCGAGCGCCTGGGCCGCGAGCTCCGTGAGGCGGCGGTTCCCGAAGCAGCCGCCGGTGAGAGCCACCGTCCGCAAGCCCGTCTCGTCGCGGATGGCGCGGCAGGCGGCGGCCAGCGCCACGGAAAGCGCGGCGTGGAAGCGCGCAGAAATCTCCGCCGATCCGACACCCGCGTCCACGTCCGCGACCACGGCCCGGATCATCGCCCGGGGATCCAGCTCCAGCAGCTCGCCGCTCCGGATGACGGGCAACACATACGGTTCCCCGTCGCGGGCCGCGAGCGCCTCCAGCTCGAGAGCGGCCTGTCCCTCGTACGTCGACGCGCCACGCAGACCGACGAGCGCGGCCACGGCGTCGAACAGCCGCCCCATGCTGGAGGTGGGCACGGTCCCGGTCCCGCAGGAGATCATCCGCGCCACCGTTCCCGCGCCGCGCGCGTCGATCCGGGCCGGATCGAGGCCGGCGTCCATCAGGTAGGCGATGGCCATCCGCCAGCCCTCGCGCACCGCAGCGTCGCCTCCGGCGAGCGCCACCGGGCGCAGCCGTGCCCGCCGCTCGAAGCGGGCGAGATCGGCGACCAGGAACTCGCCGCCCCACACCGTGCCGTCCGTTCCGTAACCGGTGCCGTCCCACGCCACGCCGATGACAGGGCCCGGATGGCCGTTCTCGACGAGACACGACGCCACGTGCGCGTGGTGATGCTGCACCGCCAGCGCGGGCAGTCCGGTCGCAAGAGCGAGAGCCGTCCCGTGGTAGCCCGGATGCAGGTCGTGGGCGACGGCGGTGGGCCGGGCGTGGAAGAGCCGCTCCATCCTCTCGCGCGTCTCGGCCCACGCGTTCTGCGTGTCGAGCCCTGCAAGATCGCCGATGTGCGGAGAGAGGAATGCCTCCCGGCCCCGCGTGATACAGAGCGTGTTCCTGATGTCGGCGCCCACGGCGCAGACGTCCGGGGCCGCGAAGCCCAGGTCGAAGTGACCAGGAGCGTGGCCGCGCGCGCGGCGGAAGACGCGCGGCGCGTGCGCGATGACGCGAACCACGGAGTCATCGGCGCGGCCGGGAATCTCGCGATCGTGGAGGAGCAGCAGGTCGCACCACGCCCCGAGTCGTGCGCGCGCCTCTTCGTTGGTGACGGCGATCGGCTCGTCGGAGAGGTTGCCGCTCGTCATCACGAGGGGGGCGCCGTAGGCGGCGAGGAGAAGGTGCTGCAGCCCCCAGGAAGGCAGGAAGGCGCCGATCTCGGTGAGCCCCGGGGCCACGGCGGGGGCGAGCGTCGTCGATTCGCGACGCGGGAGGAGGACGATCGGACTCTCGGGCCCGCAGAGCGCGGCCAGGGCGAGCGCGTCCACGACGCACTCGCGCCCCAGCATCTCGAGCCCGGGGAACATCACGGCGAAGGGCTTGTCGGCGCGGTTCTTGGCCGCGCGGAGCCGTCCCACCGCGCGCTCGTCGGAGGCATCGCAGGCCAGGTGCACGCCGCCCACTCCCCGCACGGCGACGACACCTCCGGCGCGCAGGGCGTGGACCGCCGCCGCGACGGGGTCGTTGCTCCCGTCGCCATCGGCCCACACGCGCGGGCCGCAGTCAGGGCACGCGATGGCCTGGGCGTGGAAGCGCCGCGACGCGGGATCGTCGTATTCGGCCCGGCACGCGGGGCAGGGCGGGAACGGCTCGTAGCTGGTACGGGCGCGATCGTAGGGAGTCCCGAGGACGGCGGTATAACGCGGGCCGCATTCCGCGCAGGCGATGAAGGGATATCTGAACCGCCGGTCCGCGGGATCGAACAGCTCGCGCAGGCAGGACGCGCAGGTCGCGAGATCGGCGGGGACACGCGGTGTCGAGCGGTTCTCGACGCGGCTCGGGCGGATGCCGAAGCCGGGCCCGCCGACGGTGGCCCCGGCCGCCGTCTCCTCCACGTTCTCGACGCGGGCGGGCAGCGGCGCTTCGAAGAGGGCGGCGCGCAGCCGGTCCAATGCCTCCGGCTCGCCTTCCGCGTCCACCACCACGCCGCCGGTCGCGTTCCATACCCCGCCGGCGATCCCGAGGCGCACCGCGGTGCGATAGACGTAGGGCCGGAACCCGACGCCCTGCACCGACCCCCGGACGTGCAGCATGCGGCGCATTTCCACACCTTAGGCCGCAACATCGGGCCGGTCAACGCGCGGCCGGCGGGTGTCTTTGACGACGGCCGCGCGACGGCTTAGGCTCGGCCCCATGACAACTCCCGCGACCCTCGCCCTCCTGGCCGTGTTCGCCGCCGATCCCCCGCCGGCCGTCAAGGGCGACGCCGCCGCCGTCGTCCGCCAGTCCATCGATCACCACGGAGGAATAGCGGCCTGGGCGGCCAAGAAGACCGTGCAATTCAAGAAGACGACCACCCGCTTTGCGAAGGACGGGTCGGTCGAGCGGCGCCGCGTCCAGCTTCATCGCTACGTGTTGCGGCCGCGCTTCAAGGCGCGCGTCGAATGGGAAGAGGACGGCAAAGCGATCGTGAACGTGAATGACGGGGCGGTGGCCTGGAAGCTCGTGGACGGCCGGCCGGCCACCGCGACCGAAGACGTGAACCAGGCCCGCAACGGCACCTTCGGCTCGCACTACGTCTTCAACATGCCGTTCAAGCTCCTCGACCCCGGCGCCAGCCTGGCGCTGACGGGACGGCGTCGCCTGCCCGGCGGCGTGCTCGCCGACGCCGTGCGCGTGACGTACGGGCCCGGTGTCGGGGATGCCGGCGGGATGCACACCTGGACCTACTTCATCGACGCGAAGAGCGGCCGGCTCACCGCCAACCACCTCACCTATGGTCCGTCGCAGTACGACTACACCGAGTACCACGACGACGTGGTCGCGGACGGGATCACGATCGCCCGTCGCCGCCTGGGGTACGCCGCCGATGCCCGCGGACGTGTCGGCCCACGCATGTCCGAGATCGTGTACGACGACGTCCGCTTCGACGTGCCACTGGACGACGGGTTGTTCGCTCCCCGCGTCCCTTGATCAGCGCGGCCCGTCGAGGGCGGCGCTCAGGACCAGGGCCACCGCGAGCGAGCGAACGGGCGACGAGGCGTGACGAACGCCCGCCCACCAGGTCAGGACGATGAACAGGACCTGGACGGCGATCCGCTTCCCCTCCGGGGTCACCGGATTCCCGGCGAGGGTCAGTCCGGCGCGCGCGGCATGGAGGTTGGCCGGCAGGATCGCCAGGAACAAGGCGATGAGGGCCCAGGCGGCGGCGCGGCGCGTACGCGGAGCCAGGAGGCCGATCGCGCCCGCGATCTCGCACAGCCCCGTGAAGTAGACCATCGCCATGGGGTTGGGGACGCCGGGCGGGATCATCCGCGCGAGGTCGTGGCGGAGCGCGTTGAAGTGCGCCATCGAGGTGAACAGGAGCATCGCGGCCAACCCAACCCGAATCGCCGCCGGCCAGGAGTCGAGAGCGCGGACGCCCAGCGCTCCCGCCACCCGGGCGAGGACGAGCGCCGCGACGAGAACAGACAGGACCGCCACGTCTACGCCCCCTCGGCCCCCGCGTCGACCACGGCGACCTTCTTCGCGCAGAGCGGGCAGTCGTCCGGTGCCCAGATGTTGACGGGCGTCCGAGCAAGCGTCTCGAGCGGGACCTTGTACTCCGCGGCCAGACGGTCGGCGGCGGCGCCGGCCACCACCAGGGTCCCGATCACCGAAGGACGGGCGCCGCAGGCGCGCAGGTCGTCGAGAGTGCCGCGCACCGCGGAGCCGGCCCCGATGACGTCGTTGATGACCGCGACCCGGCGGTCCTTGAGCTTCGCGCGTAACTCCCCCGGCACCGCGTACTTCATCGGATAGAGCTCGCCTTTGCGCGGGCGGCGGCGGGGCACGCTGTAGGTGAAAGGCTGCGCCAGCAGCTCCGCGACCATGAGCCCGACGAACGCACCTTCGACGAGCGGACCGCAGACGGCCTCGATGTCGTAGGCGTACAGCTGGCGCACCAACCTACGCGAGGCGGCCCGCACGGCGGCGACGTCGTAGCACAGCGATTCGAGGTCGAGCCACCGGTCGCCGTGATGGCCGGACTCGAGGAGGAAATGGCCTTCGCGGGCCGGCAGCAGGTCGAGGACGTCGTCTTCGGCGTTCACGGTCATCGTTGCTCCGATTGCTCCCGCATCAAGGTCCACAACCCAAAGGTCACGCGCGCTCCGCCTGCTCGACCACCTTGCGCGGCGCGGCGTTTCGCCACGCCACGGCGAGAGCGACCGCGACCGCCTTCTTCCCCGCCTTCTTCAGGACGACGTGCGTGCAGCCGCGGAGGCCCCACCCCCCCTTGACGGGAACGAACACCGCCGGCGCGTCCGTCACCATTCCCTCCTGCTGGTCGGGAGTCAGGATGACCATGCCCCAGCCTTCCTTCGGCCACAGCGTCGCGAAGATCTTTCCGCCGCGGATGCGGAAGTCGGGGTGCCCCATGTGCGCACCCTCGAACGTCTGGGGAAACCCGAGCGCGATCTCGCGGAAATTCTCCACCGTCACCGGCATGGCGTCACTCCCTGGAATGTCCGGTCACTATCGTATCCGCGGTCCCGGCCTCTCATGGTCCCCATCGCCTTTGGCGGCGTCGTCGGGGTCGGATTGCTCCGCCCGCGGCCCGGCCATGCAGCGCATCACCGGTGGCGTTACGTGAGCGGCGGGGCGCGGGCGGGAACGCAAGCGGCGACGGCGGGGTCGGGAGCGGCACCGGGGACGGGAACGCCGAGAGGCGTGCACGGCGACAACTCGCCGCACAGAAGCGCCGCCGCGGCGAGGATGGCGGGCGTGCCGCCGGTCGGCGCCAGCGCGGGCGCCAGAAGCAGGGCCAGCACGCAGATGCAGGCGAGGATGCGGAAGCCGGCGCTCGTCCTCATTCCTTCCGCCGCTCGCCGAGCCCCATCTGCTCGAGGGTCGCCGCATCCTCGCGCCACTTCTGCCGCACCTTCACGAACAGGCCCAGGAACACCTTCGCCTGCAGGAACGCCTCGATGTCCTGCCGGGCGGCGGTGCCGATCGCCTTCAGCATGGATCCGCCCTTGCCGATGACGATCGCCTTCTGGGTGTCGCGCTCGACGAAGATGGAGGCCTCGATGCGCACGATGTCCGGGCCTTCGTTGAAAGAGTCGACGACGACGCCCGTGCTGTAGGGAAGCTCGTCACGCGTCATGCGCAGGATCTTCTCGCGGACCATCTCGGCGACGAAGAAGCGCTCCGGCAGGTCGGTCAGGAAGTCGTCGGGATAAAGGGCCGCGCCTTCGGGCAGATGAGAGAGCAGCCGCGAGATCAGCACCTCGACGTTGTCGCCGCTCAGCGCAGAGACGGGCACGACGTCCGCGAAGTCGAGCAAGTGGCGATACTGCTCGATGATGCCGAGGATCTTCGGCTTCGCGATGGCGTCGATCTTGTTCAGGGCCAGCACGACCTTGCGCCCTGAAGTCTTCAGGAGGTCGCGCACGTGACGGTCGCCGGGGCCGAACGACTCCGTGACGTCGACGACCCACAGCCCCACGTCGACCTGACCGATGCTGCGCACCGCCGAGTCGACCATTCGCTCGTTCATCCGGTGCATCGGCTTGTGGATGCCGGGGGTGTCGAAGAGCACGATCTGGCCGCCGGGACGATTGACCACGGCGAGGATGCGGTTGCGGGTGGTCTGCGGCTTGTCGGATACGATCGCGACCTTCTGGCCGACGATCTGGTTGACCAGCGTCGACTTGCCGACGTTCGGGCGGCCGACGATGGCGACGAACCCGGCGCGAAAGGCGGGCGGCGGCGCGGGCTCGTCGTCGTCGATCATTCGTCCTCGTCGGCGGGCGGCAGGCGGCGGAAGCGGACCCGGTGGACGCGCTTGCGCTCCGCGTCCACCACCTCGATCGCGAACCCGCGATAGTCGATCTTCTCTCCCGGGCGGGGGATGCGGCCGAACGCCGAGGCGACGAGCCCGCCGACCGTCCCGACGTCGCCATCGGCAAGGGAGGCATCGAGCGCCTGCTCGAGCCGGTCGACGTTCACCCTCCCCGCGACAAGGATCGCCCCGTCCGCTTCGATGCTGATCGGCTCGGCCTCGAGGTCGTACTCGTCCTTGATCTCGCCGACGATCTCTTCGACGATGTCTTCGACCGTCGCCAGCCCGGAGATGCCCCCGTACTCGTCGATGGCCAGGGCAAAGGTGATGCGGCGGGCCTGGAACTCCTTCAGCAGCTCGGCCACCTTCTTGGTCTCGGGAACGAGGTACGCCTCGCGCACCAGCGGCTGCAGCGGGTCGTCGGGCGCGCCCTCGTACTCGACGAGGTCGCGCACGCTCACCACGCCCGCGATGTCGTCGAGGTTCTCGTTGAAGACGGGGACGCGGCTGTACTTCGTCTCGCGCAGCACCCGGCGGAGATCGCCGATGGTCGACGAGGCCGCGAGGGCGACGATGTCCGGGCGCGGCGTCATCACGTCCCGCACCTGCGTGAGCGCGAAGCGATTGACGGCGTCGACCAGGCGCCCCTCGTTCTCGTCGTGCACGGGCGCCGGCGGCATCTCAGCGCCCGCGGTGGCGCCGTTGGTCTCGGAGTCTTCGGCGGGGGCGGCGGCGCGCCGGCGCAGGGCGGAGGCGAGCGGCCGCAGGGCCCGCGCGTAGGCATCGAATACCGGGAGGAGCATCAGCAGCATCCGCTCCGGGTTCCGCCACACCAGGCCGTAGGGAACGGTCAGCCGGAACAGCAGCAGGTACAGGATCATGAACCCGACCGCGCCCAGGAGCGCCCAGGGATGGATGTGGCCGTGCTCGGTCAGCAGCATGGTGATGATCACGGTCATCACCACGTGCGCGGTGTAGGTGCCCATGTGGATGGGCATGAGCAGCGTCTGCGGGTCGGCGAGGTACCGGTTCACGAGCTCCGCGCGCGGGTTCTGCTCGAGGTGGCTGAGGCGGCGCCGCTTCACGAGGTAGAACGCGGCCTCCACCGAAGCGAGCGTGATGGACACCGCAACCATCAACACCATGACCACGATCGCGACGATGGTCATCGCAACAACCGCTTCCGGAGCCGCCGCTCGAGGCGCTCCATCGTGCCGTCGTCGGTCTCGTGGTCGTAGCCGAGGACGTGGAGAAACCCGTGCAGGGCGAGCACGTCCATTTCCTGGGGCAGCGTCCGTCCGAGCTGCTTCGCGTTTCTGGCGGCGGTCTCGACGCTGATCACGATGTCGCCGAGTGCCGCGGCCTGGCCGACGCACGCGGCACACTCGTCCCTGCGCGCCCCGACCGGCCCGCCACGGGGAGACCGGGTTCTCGTGCCGCCACGGGAAGGCGCGGCCCCGCCACGGGGAGACCGGGTTCTCGTCCCGCCACGCGATGCCTCCGGGCCGCCGGCGTGGACCTGGCAGGGGCCGGGAAAGGAAAGGACGTCGGTCGGCTTGTCCTTGCCGCGGTACCGGGCATTGAGCTTGCGCAACGCTCGGTCCGAGGCGACGACGAGGGCCACCTCACCCCGCACCGACAGCGCGTCCGCGGCGGCGCGGAGGACCGAGGTCAGCCGCGCGGTGTCGACGCGCCGCTGCCGCTGGCGGTTGACGGCGACGACTGCCAGCCCTGGCGGCTGGCTTCCGCGTCGGGTGCGCATGGATCAGCGGGACGCATGTCCGGCACCGAACGCCTCGTAGGCCTTGATCACCGACTGCACGAGGCGATGCCGGACGACGTCCTTCTCGTCGAAGTAGACGAAGGAGATCCCTTCCGTTCCGGAAAGGACCGCGATGGCTTCCACCAGCCCCGAGGTCAGCCCCTTGGGCAGGTCGATCTGCGTGATGTCGCCCGTGATCACGACCTTGGAGCCGAAGCCGATGCGAGTGAGCACCATCTTCATCTGCTCGGTGGTCGTGTTCTGCGCCTCGTCGATGATGACAAAGGCATCGTTCAGGGTGCGCCCGCGCATGAAGGCGATCGGCGCCACCTCGATCGCGTTGCGCTCGAGCAGCCGGGCGACCTTCTCGTAGTCGAGCAGGTCGTACAGCGCGTCGTACAGCGGCCGCAGGTATGGATCGACCTTGTCCTTCAGGTCGCCGGGCAGGAAGCCCAGCTTCTCGCCTGCCTCGACGGCGGGGCGGGCGAGAACGATCCGGGCCACTTCCTTGCTGAGCAGGCTGCTAACTGCTTGAGCCACCGCGATATAGGTCTTTCCTGTGCCCGCCGGGCCTATTCCGAACACCATGTCGTGGGCCTGGATCTGCTCGATGTAGGCGCGCTGGTTCAGGCTGCGGGGGGCGACGCTTTTCTTGCCGCCGCGGATCGCCGACTGCATCAGGTAGTCGCGCAGCCGCGTGCTGGGATCCTGCGCCAGCAGCTGCGCGGCCAGCCGGACGTCGCCCGGCGACACCGAGTAGCCGTCCTTCATCAGGGCGGTGAGCTGGTCGAGGATCTGCCGGACGATCTCCTGGGCCTCGGGGGGGCCGTCGACGGACAGCTCGGAGCCCTGGGTCCGGATCCGTACCTTGAGCTTGTCCTCGAGGAAGCGGAGATTTTCGTCGTGGTTCCCGAAGAGCGCTTCCGCGCCCTTTTCCGGCAACGCGACGCGCTTCATTCGGGCGGTTGGCGGGGCGACAATCAAGTCCAGCTTAGCATCTATTTCCGGATCACGACGACGCCGAGATCGCGGATCTGCTCGTCCCGAACGGGGGACGGCGACCCGCTCATGAGGTCGGCGGCGCTGGCCGTCTTGGGGAAGGCGATGACGTCCCGGATCGAGGATTCGCCGGCCAGGATCATGACGATCCGGTCCACCCCAAGGGCGATCCCGCCATGCGGCGGCGTGCCGAACTGCAGCGCCTCGAGGAAGAACCCGAACCGTTCCTTCGCTTCCTCTTCGGTCATCGACAGCAGCTGGAAGATCTTCGCCTGCAGCACCGAGTCGTGGATGCGGAGGCTTCCCCCGCCAACCTCGGTACCGTTCAGGACGATGTCGTACGCCTTGGCACGCACCGCCCCCGGATCACGGTCGAGCAGCGGGATGTCCTCGTCGCGGGGCGCGGTGAACGGATGGTGCAGGCTCGAGTAGCGCTGCGTCGCGGCGTCGAAGTCCATCAGCGGGAAGTCCGTGACCCACAGATACCGGAAGGCGCGCTCGTCCACCAGCTTCAGCTCGCGCCCCATCTCCAGGCGCAGGATCCCCATGGCCATGGACAGCGGCCTGGCGGCGTCGACTCCGATGAGAACGGTGTCGTCCTTCTTCGCCCCCGCCTTGTCCAGCAGCTTCCGTGCGACCGCTTCGCTCGCCCCCTTCTTCACCAGGTTCGCGACCGCGTCGTCGGTGGCCTTGATCGTGAACAAGGGACGCTTCGTCGCCCGAGCATCGGGGACGATGCGGCCGAGCCAGAGGTCCTCGTTGATCTTGCGTAGCCGCGTTCCCGAGATGGCGCCGGCACCGGGGAGGACGATCGCCCGCGCGCGCGCCCCGTCCGCGATCAAGGCCGGGAACGACTCCAGGCCCAGCGTGGCCATCTCGTCGGTCACGTCGGCGATCGGCATGTCGAAGCGCAGGTCCGGCTTGTCGCTTCCATAGCGGTCCATCGCCTCCGCGTAGGTCATCCGCGGGAACGGCCGCGGCACCTCGACCCCGACCAGCGCGGAAAGCCGCACGAACAGCGGCTCGATCATCTCGATGATGGTGTCCACCCGCGGGAAGGACATCTCGACGTCCACCTGGGTGAACTCCGGCTGACGGTCCGCGCGCAGGTCCTCATCGCGGAAGCAGCGCACGATCTGGAAGTACCGGTCGAGCCCGGCCACCATCAGGATCTGCTTGAACAGCTGCGGCGATTGCGGCAGCGCGTAGAAGTGTCCGTGATGCACGCGGGACGGCACGAGGTAATCGCGGGCCCCTTCGGGCGTCGACTTCGTGAGCATCGGGGTCTCGATCTCGAGAAACCCCTGCTCGTCGAAGTAACGCCGCGTCTCCATCGTCAGCTGATGGCGCAAGCGCAAGTTGCGCTGCAGGCGCGGGCGGCGCAGGTCGAGGTAGCGGTACTTGAGGCGGATGTCCTCCGATGTGGCGGTGTCGTCCTCGATGGCGAAGGGTGGCGTGCGCGCCTCGGAGAGGATGCGGATCTCGCGCGCGAGCACTTCGATCTCGCCCGTCGGCATCTTGGGGTTGACCGTCTCCGGCGAGCGTCGAGCCACTTCCCCGATGACCGCGACCACGAACTCGCCGCGAACTGCTTCCGCGCGCGCGTGGGCGGTGGCGGACGACTCGGGCTTCGCCACCACCTGGCAGACCCCCTCGCGGTCACGGATGTCGATGAAGATGACGCCGCCGAGGTCGCGTCGCGTCGCGGCCCAGCCCATCAGGGTCACCGTCTCCCCCACCTGCGCCGTGCGCAGCGCACCGCAGTAATGGGTGCGGGTCAGGTCGCCGAGCATGTCAGTCAACGGCGTGCTTGTCTTGCTTGGTCACACCAAGGATCCTCTCGATGAGACGCCCTGCGAGCTGGTCGAGGGCGACTGATTCCTGTGTCGACTCCTTCATGTCCCGCACCGTCCACTCCGCTTTGGCGAGCTCATCGTCTCCGAGGATGGCGACGTAGCGGGCGCCGAGCTTGTCCGCGCGCTTCATCTGCGACTTCAGGCCGCGGCCTTCGTGATCCATCAGCACCGGGATTCCCGCCCCACGCAGGTCCCGCTGCAGGCGGAGGGCATGATCCAGGGCGCCGGGGGCCAGCGCAGCCACGAAGATCGCGCACCGCGGCTCCGCTTCCATCGCGGGAATGGTCATCACCAGCCGCTCCATTCCGAGCGCGAAGCCGATGCCGGACAGGTCAGGCCCGCCCAGCTCCTTGACCAGCCCGTCATACCGTCCCCCGCCGAGCACGCTGTTCTGCGAGCCGAGGTCCCGGCTGATCACCTCGAAGGTCGTGCGCACGTAGTAGTCCAGGCCGCGGACGAGACGGTGGCTGAGCGTGTACGGGATCCCGAGCAGCCCGAGCTGACGCTTCACCTCGGCGAAGTGGTCGCGGCAATCGGCGCAAAGATGATCGGAGATTCGCGGGAGGCCTTCGATGATTGCCTGGTCTTCCGGCACCTTGCAGTCGAGCACGCGCAGCGGATTGGTCTCGACCCGCCGCTGGCAGTCGGCGCACAGTCGGGAACCTTCCGCGCGCAGCGCGGTGCGCAAGGTCTCGACGTAGGCCGGCCTGCAGCTGGCGTCGCCGACGGAGTTGATCACGAGCTCCCAGGCGCCGAGCCCGCACGCGCGCAAGTACGCGATCGCCATCTCGATGATCTCGACGTCGATCGACGGCGACTTGATGCCGAAAGCCTCCACATCCACCTGGTGGAACTGCCGATAGCGTCCCTTCTGCGGCCGCTCGCGGCGGAACATCGGGCCCAGCGCATACACCTTGAGGGCGGCGTCGGTGTTCGTCAGGTTGTGCTCGATGACGGAGCGGACGATGCCCGCCGTGGCCTCGGGGCGGAGGGTCAGCGTCGAGCCGTCCCGGTCGGTGAAGGTGTACATCTCCTTCGAGACGATGTCGGTCTCGGCGCCGATGCCGCGGGCGAACAGCTCCGTCTCCTCGAACACGGGCGTCCGGATCTCGCGATATCCGTAGCGGCGGAAGAGGTCGTGCGCGGCCCGCTCGATGCGATGCCACGCCGCCATCTCGTCCGGCAGGATGTCGTGGGTGCCTTTGACTGCTTTGATCGTCATTGCGCTTCTTCCTGAGCCCGGAAGGTCATCAGCGCTGGGACTCTGCCAGGTAACTCTCTTTGTACTCGTAGTAATTGGAGGCGTATTTGCGCAGCCCTTCGCGCTCCTCGCCCGTCACCTCGCGGCGGACCTTGCCCGGGACGCCCATGATCAGGCTGCGCTGCGGGACCACCATCCCTTCGGGGATCAGAGTGCCCGCGGCCACGATGCATTCCTCGCCCACGTGCGCGCCGTTCAGGATGGTCGCCCCCATGCCGATCAGGCAGTAGGAGTCGATGCGGCAACCGTGCAGGGTCACGGAGTGGCCCACGGTGACGTGGTCGGCGAGCACCGTCGGGTGCTGGTCCTTGAAGACGTGCACCACGCAGCAGTCCTGGATGTTGGAGTGGGCGCCGATGCGTATCGAGTGCACATCGCCTCTTACGACGGCGTTCATCCACACGCTGGCGTGATCGCCGAGCTCGACGTCGCCGATCACCTGGGCCGACTGGTCGACGTAGACGCGCTCGCCCAGCTTCGGCCAGATGCCCTTGTACGGCCGGATCATCGCGGCCCTCCGAAAAACGCCGAGTCTACCAGACGGGTCGCCGG
>Ga0136617_10002835_pt1 | contig 15459 bp, 10 predicted proteins | sample AntDrymUQ3222106_2_FD_129672 | JGI IMG/M metagenome (GOLD analysis project Ga0136617, IMG submission 129672) | Polar desert sand microbial communities from Dry Valleys, Antarctica - metaG UQ322 (21.06) | ecosystem: Environmental > Terrestrial > Soil > Desert | place: Antarctica: Dry Valley...
CCTTGCCGGTGTAGATCTCCACGCGCGGGTCCTTGACCGCCTCGATGACCTGGCGGCGCTGCGCGTCGCTGAGCCGCTCAGGCACCTGGCCGGCGGCGCCCTGCAGGCCGAGCGACGATGCCTTCTCGAGCGCCGAGTTGACGTCGTCGAGCAGCTTGGCGACGTCGACGCCGCCGGTGATCTTGATCGTCTCGTCGTCCCCGACCTTCGCCTCACCCTCGTTCTTGGGGTTCGTCAGCCACTTGCGCGGGTCCATGCCCAGCGACGCGAAGCTCTGGGCCTGCTTGCCGTCCGTGGCCTGCTTCTGCGCCTGCTCGAAGCCGGCCTTGAACTGCTGGAAGACCTGGTTCTCGACGACGTAGTCGGTGCCCTGGAAGGAGATGAAGCCCTTCTCGCCGGTCGAGGTGGCGCCCGCCTCGATGCTCTGGCCGGCGCCCTCGAAGGCGGCGTCGAGCTTGAACTCGGGCAGCTTGCCTCCGTCCTGGGCCTGGAAGGGGCCGGAAAGGCGGATGCTGACCGGGCCGTCGAGCTGCGAGCTGCCCTGGGCGTCGAGCTTCATCGACAGCTCGAGTTTGCCGGACTTGACCTCCTTGGACCCGGTGAACGTCTGCGTCAGCAGCTCGTCGACGTCCGTGCTGGGCGACGCGGCTTCGTCGGAGTCGCCACCGCCACAGGCCGCGACCACCAGTGCGGTGGCGAGCAGCAGCGACAGCAGGACGGCGTGGCGGAGGCGGGTCATCGGAAAACGGGCTCCTGTGGTGGCGAAACGAACGGCCGCAGGCTGGGTTGCAGCGGGTGGCAAGCCGGTAAGGCGAGCCTAGCATCGCATCATGCCCCTCAAACGTTCTCTCGATTGCGCGCGCATTGCGCTCCTGTGCACGCTCACGCTCGGCGTGTGCGGCGACGTCGCGCACGCCCGCAAGCCGACCAGGACGATCTCGAGCGAGCTGACGAAGCTCTACGAGCGCGGGAGGATCGACCGGGCGACCTACGACGTCGACCGCTCGATCCACGCCGACGTGAAGGCCGCGATCAAGCGGCTGACGGGCGCGCGCGAGGTTCAGCTCGCCGGCGCGCTCGCCACCGTCGAGGGCATGGCGGCGCGCGGGGCGATGCGCGCCTCGCGCCTGTACCCGCTGTTTCACACGCTGCAGCGCAACGCCGAGTGGTGGTCCGCACAGCCGCTGCTCGCGCCGGGCCAGCGCGTCACGTTCCCGGGCTCCGAGCTGGTCTGGCAGTACGTCCCCGGCCAGGGGATCCAGCTGCATCCGCTGGCCAACTTCGGCAAGCTCAACGCGTACGCGAAGGGCTCCGAGCGCTCCAATGCGCAGAACACGAGGCTGCTCGACGAGCTGATGACGGTCGCCGTGCCGCGCGGCGGCGGCCTGGCGTGGGAGTACTACTTCACGTTCGACGGCGGCCGGCCGCCATGGGTCTCGAGCCTCGCCCAGGGCACCGGCCTGCAGGCGATCGCGCGCTCCGCGGTCAAGCTCAAGCGGATGCCAGAGCTGCTGCCCCGGATCCAGGAGGGGCTCGAGCTGTTCGAGCGCAAGCCGCCGGGCGGCGTGCGCGTGCAGACGGGGAACGGCGTGCACTACGCGCAGTACTCCTTCTGGCCCGGCCTGCGCGTCCTCAACGGCTTCATCCAGTCGCTCGTCGGCCTCTACGACGTCGCGCGGCTGACGGGCGACCCGCGCGCCGCGCAGCTGTTCGCCGACGGCGAGCGCGCCGCGCGCGCCGAGGTCGCGACCTACGACACCGGCGCCTGGTCGTACTACTCGCGCGGCGCGATCACGCGCGAGTCCGACCTCGGCTACCACACGCTGCTGCGCGACTTCGTCGGCGGTCTGTGCGACCGCACCGCGATCGACGCCTACTGCAGCGCCGAGTCGCACTTCACCGCCTACCTCACCGTGCCGCCGCAGCTCGAGCTCCGCACGGGGCGCGTACGCGGCGCCACCGCGACGACGCTGGAGTTCTCGCTCTCGAAGATCGCGCGCGCCACGATAACCGTGCGTGCGCCGGACGGCGACACCGTGCTCTCCGTGGCCGCGGGCGTGCTCGGGCGCGGGAGGCGCACGGTCGGCTGGGACGTGCCGCGCAAGCCCGGGACCTACACGGTGCGCGTCGACGCCACCGACCTCGCGGGCAACGCCGCGACGGTCGAGGGACCGGTCGAGGTGCTCGAGCCGAAGCGCCGCAAGCGGGGCGGGAAGTAGGCTCGGGGCCCTCGATGGCCCCGCGCACGATCCTCTACACGGGCAAGGGCGGCGTCGGCAAGACCTCGGTCGCCGCCGCCACCGCCCGCCGTTGCGCGGCCGCCGGCCTGCGCACGGTGCTGCTGTCCACCGATCCGGCGCACTCGCTCTCCGACGTGCTCGAGCTGCCGGTGGGCTCAGAGCCGGCCGAGCTCGGACCGAACCTCTGGGTCCAGCAGGTCTCCGCCCAGGACGAGCTCGAGCGCCACTGGTCCGCCGTCGGCGGCTGGCTCGGCCAGGTGCTCGTCGACCGCGGCGTGGAGCGGATCGCCGCCGAGGAGCTCACCGTGCCGCCCGGAGGCGACGAGCTGTTCAGCCTGCTGCGCCTCAAACGTCACGTCGAGGAGGGCGAGTGGGACGTGATCGTCGTCGACTGCGCGCCGACCGGCGAGACGCTCCGACTGCTGTCGTTCCCCGAGGCCGCACGCTGGTGGCTGGGCAAGATGATGGGTCGCGAGACGCAGCTGCTGGCCGCCGCGCGTCCGCTCGCGCGCGCCTTTCTCGACCTGCGACTGCCTGACGAGGAGGTCATGGGCGAGGTCCAGGGCCTCGTCGCCAACCTCGTCGCGATGCACGACATCCTGCGCGACCGCGACGCGGTGTCGGTGCGGCTGGTCATGACGCCCGACCGCATGGTCGTCGCCGAGGCGATGCGCACGTTCACGTACCTGAGCCTGTACGGATATCTGACCGACGCCGTGATCGTGAACCGCGTGTTCCCCGACGAGGTGGCCGGCACCTACTTCGGCGCCTGGCGCGAGGTGCAGCAACGCGAGCTCGAGCGCGTGCGGGACGGGTTCGCGCCCGTGCCGGTGCTGCGTGCGCCGTACTTCGAGGCCGAGGTGCTCGGAAGCGCCATGCTCGACCGGCTCGGCGGCGCGCTGTTCGACGGCGCCGACGCCGCGGCGCTGCTGCACTCGGGGCTGGCGCAGGAGTTCAGCCTCGCCGACGACGGGGGCGAGGTCCGCCTGGCGGTGCCGTTCGCGGGCAAGGGCGACGTGTCGCTCAAGAAGGTGGGCGACGAGCTGGTGGTGCGCGTGGACGAGCGCAAGCGCACCGTCGTGCTGCCGGCGGCGCTGGCCGCCCTGCGGCCGGCGGGGGCGGCGCTCGAGGACGGCGTGTTGGTGGTGCGCTTTGCCTGACGATGGCCGCGACGCGCTCGACGCGGTCCGCGCGCATCTCGACGACGCTCACGCGGCCGCCGACCGGCTGGTGCGCGAGGCGCAGCGCCAGGCGGCGGACGCGGGCGCCGCGCCGGCGGCGGACGTGCCGCCGCGCGGCTGGGACGGGCCGCGCTCGCAAGCGCCGCGGGCGCCGGACCCCCAAGCGCTGCTCGCCCTGCTCGACGCGGTGCGCGCGGCCGTCCCCGCCGAGCTCTCGCGCCAGCTCGTCGAGGCGCTGCGCGAGCTGCTGCTCGCGGTCCGGGCCGTGATCGACTGGTACCTGGAGCGGCTGGGCGAGCCCCGCCCCGGGGGCTCGGAGGTCGAGGTCGAGGACATCCCGCTCGACTGACCGCGGCGCGACGTAGACTGAGCTCGACGTGGCCGAACCGCGCATCTGGACCCTGACCGGCTCACCGGAGTGACGGCGACCATCCCCGCATTCCGCGCCCTGCCGAGCGAGATGCAGCAGACGGCGGGCGCCGCGGCCGCGCTCGTGCTCGCGATGGGGCTGCCCTGGTACGAGAAGTCGTTCTTCGACCGGTCGGGCGCGCAGTCGGCCAACCTCTCTGCCTTCGGCGTCTTCACGTTCGTCGAGGCCTCGATCCTGCTCGTGGCCGCAGGCGTGCTCTACCTCGTGTGGGCGCGATCCCAGCGCAAGGGGTTCCACCTGCCGGGCGGCGACGGCACGGTCATCATGGCCGCCGGCGGCTGGGCGCTCGCGCTGCTGGTCTGGCGCCTGTTCGACAAGCCCGACGTCGCCGATCGGGCGGCGACCGTGGGCATCCAGTGGGGCATGTTCGCGGCGCTGCTCCTGGCCGGCACGCTCACCGCCGCGGGCGCCCGCGTGCGCGCCGCGCACCGCCCGGAGCCGCCCAACCCGGCGGCCGACGACGGCGGCTGGGAGCGCCCCCCGCGGCCCGCGCCCGCGGGCCGGGCCCCACGCACGCCGCGCGACGCCACCGCGGTGACCGAGGTGCTGCGCGAGCCCCCGGGCTGGGAGGGCGAGCCGCCCGAGCCGCCCGCCCGCGGCAAGCGCCGGAGGGCGGCGGCGCCGGGCCGCGCGCCGAGCGAACCTGAGGATCCCGACCGCCTGTTCTGAGCTGAGCCTGAGCGGTAACCTTCCGGGCGCGTTCGCGAGGGCGCATCCGGTCCGCGGGCAGGGCCTCAGGCCCACCTCGTCGATGTGCAGCGCGAATCGAGCCGATCGGCCTCTGCCCGGCGTCGCGGACCGCGGGCGACTGCGAGGTGATCGGAGATGTCCGTCGGAGCCATCGATCTCGTCCGTGCGCGGCGCGAGGCCAAGCGGCTGCTGGCCGCAGCGAAAGCCGGGGAAGCGCGCGCGCTGGCGCGGCTCGGCGCCGTGAGCGGGACGCCGCTGCTCAGCCATGCGCAGCTCGCGGTCGCGCGCGAGCTCGGCGCTCCGAGCTGGCCCGCGCTCGTGCGCCGCGCGGAGGCCGCCGCCGTCGCGCGGGAAGGTCGAGCGCACCGCTTCGTCGCGGCCGCGACCCGCGGACGGCGCGACGTCGCCGAGGCGCTGCTGGCGGTCGCGCCCGAGCTCAGTCGCGGCGCGCTCGACGCCGCGCTCGTCCTCGGCGAGTCGCGCCGCGTCGAGCGCGCGCTCTCGCTCGACCCGCAGCTCGCCCACCGACCGCTCGGCGCGCGCGGCTGGCCGGCGCTGCTCTACGTGACCCACTCGGCGTACCTGGGCACGGACCGCACGGACGGCCTGCTGGCGTGCGCGCGGCTGCTGCTCGACGCCGGCGCCGACCCGGACGCGAGCTTCGCGCACCCCGAGCGCGGCCCCGAGAGCGCGCTGTCGGGCGCCGCGGGCGCCGCGCACGAGCCGCGCATGACCGCGCTGCTGCTCGGCGCGGGTGCGGACCCCGACGACGAGCAGTCGGTGTTCCACGCCGTCGAAGCGGAGGATCCGGCGTGCTTGGCACTCCTGCTCGGCGCGGGCGCGAGGGTCTCGCGCACGATGGCGCTGGCCAACGCGCTGCGCCGCGGCCGCGCCGACCACGTGCGGATGCTGCTCGACCACCTGCCGGCCGACGCCGGCGAGCGGCGCTTCGCGCTGCACTGGGCGATCGGCGCCGCGACGTCACCGGAGCTCGTCCGACTGCTCGTGCAGCGGGGCGCCGACCTGGAGGCGTGGGACGACGGCGCCGAGCGCACGCCCTACGGGCTCGCCGTCCGCCGCGGACGGTCCGACCTCGCCGAGCTGCTCGCAGACCTGGGCGCCGCGCGCCGCGTCGGCGCGGTCGACGAGCTCGTGGGCGCCTGCCTCGCCGGCGACCGTGCGCTGGCGGAGCGGCTGGCCGCGGGCCGGCCCGAGACGCTGGCGCTCGTCCGCACCGCCGCGGCCGGCGCGCTCGTCGAGGCGGCCGCCGAGCGGCGCCCGGAAGCGGTCGCGCTGCTGCTCGACCTCGGCGTCCCGGTGCACACGCGAGGCGAGCGCGCCGACACCGCGCTGCACGCGGCCGCCTGGAGCGGCGACCCCGGGACCGTGGCGCTGCTGCTGCGTCGCGGCGCCGACCCGCACAAGCCCGACGGGCTCGCGGCGACGCCGCTCGCGTCAGCGTCCCACGGCTCGCGCCGGGCGTCTGAGGGCGATCACGTCGCGGTGGCCGAGCTGCTCGCGGCGGCGGGCGCGGAGGTCCACCCGGGCATGCTCGACGACGCGGGCGCGGAGCTGAGCGAGTGGCTGCTCGCGCGCACGCCGGCGGCCGCGCCCGGCAAGGAGCCGCCGGCCCCGAGCGAGCCGGACTATGGCGAGCTCGCGGCGCGGGCCGAGGCCGCCTACCTGCGGCTGCTCGCGACCTCGCCGCTGGTCGAAGTCCGGCCCGCCGGGGACGGGGTCGCCGTCGTCACCGGGGTGGGATCCAACGCCGAGAACGGCGTCGTCTGCAGCCGCGGCGCCGACGACGCGCTCGTGGCCAAGCTGTTCACCTGGTTCGCTCGGCGAGGCGCGATCGGGCAGTGGCTGGTCGAGGACGGGTCGGACCTGGGCGCGCGGCTCGTCGCCCACGGGGCGGAGGCGGAGCGCAGCGCCGTGGTGATGGGCGCGACGCTCGCCGGCCGCCCCGCGCAAGCACCGGTCGGCGGCGTGGAGATCGTCGCGGTGCGCGACCCGTCCGCCATGGCCGCCTGGGGGCGGGTCGCCGCCGCCTGCCACTTCGTAGACGCCGGCGCCGACGAGCGGCACTGGGCGGCCGTGCTGGCTTCGCTGGGCTTCGACGGGCCGCTGCAGCACCGGCTCGCGCGGCGCGCCGGCGAGGTCGTCGGCATGGCGTCGTACCTGATCGACGGCGAGACGCTGCTCGGCCTGCACCTCGGCGTGCTGCCGGCCGCGCGCCGCCACGGGATCGGCCGCGCGCTGGTGCAGACGCCGCTGGCCGAGCCGCACGGCGCCCGCGCCGCGGTGCTCGCCCCGACGCCCGACACGGTCTTCTTCTACCGCTCGCTCGGCTTCGCGCTGCGACCGTCGCCGCCTGACCGGAGCTTCTACCTGCCGCCGGCTCAGCCTGAATCCACCGATCATCGTGGATGACTCGGCGTCGTGGGCCGAGCCAGGGACGATCCGCCGCACATCCATGTGGTGACCCACCTGGTTTGCGGCGGATCGGTCCTGGCGAACGGCCACGGCGGCGAGGCGCCGCGAGAATCGGTGGATTCAGGCTCAGTCCGTCGCGTAGAGCGCCAGCGGCAGCAGCAGCGTGGCGATGAAGACGAGGCCGATGCCGGTCGCGATCACCGCGTTGGAGCGGTAGACGTGGCCGGCCACGCCGACCAGGAAGCCGAGCGCCATCAGCGCGACGAACGGCACCGGCGAGGGCGAGAAGGCGAACGCGACCACGACGCAAGTATGCGGTTTCGCCTGCCAGGCGAGACGCTCGTCCCTCGCGCTCGCCTTCGGCGACGTTACGATCGACCCATGGCTGCGGCTCCCACCTCGATCGACGACGTCGACGCCGGCCTGCGCTCGGTCGGCTACCTGCCCGGCGAGTCGACCGCGCTGGTCGCGTTCCTGGCCGCTCGCCTCGGCAAGCCCGTGCTGGTCGAGGGCCCGGCGGGGGTCGGGAAGACCGAGCTGGCCAAGGCGCTCGCGAGCTACCTCGGCCGCACGCTGGTGCGGCTGCAGTGCTACGAAGGCCTCGACGAGGCCAAGGCGCTGTACGAGTGGAACTACCGCAAGCAGCTGCTGCGGATCCAGGCCGGGGCGAGCGACAGCGGTGACGACCGGCGAGGCGAAACCGGCGAGGCGTCAGCCGGTGACGAGGCCTCTGGCCGAGGCAGGGAGCCGCAGGCGAGGCAGACCGGAGGCGGTGGCCCCGGCTGGGACGCGGTCCAGGACGACATCTTCGGCGAGGAGTTCCTGCTCGCCCGGCCGCTGATGATCGCGATCGCCTCCGAGGATCCGGTCGTACTGCTGATCGACGAGATCGACAAGACCGACCAGGAGTTCGAGGCGATGCTGCTCGAGCTGTTGTCGGACTTCCAGATCTCGATCCCCGAGCTGGGCCGGATCGAGGCGCGCACGCATCCGGTGGTGCTGCTCACCTCGAACAACTCGCGCGAGCTGACCGAGGCGCTCAAGCGCCGCTGCCTCTACCTCTGGCTCGACTACCCCAGCGCCGAGCACGAGCTCGAGATCGTCCGCCTGCACACGCCGGAGCTGCCCGAGTCGGTGGCGGCCAAGCTCGTCGAGGTGATCGCGCTGGTGCGCGAGCTCGACCTCAAGAAGCCGCCGTCGATCGCCGAGTCGATCGACTGGGCGCGCGCGCTGCTCCTGCTCGGCGCCGACGAGATCACCGAGGACGTGTTCCGCCAGACGATGTCGATCATCGTCAAGCACCGCACCGACCTCGACGTCGTCGCCGAGCGCGTCGGCGTCCGGCTCGGGCTGTCGCCGCGCCCGGCGTGAGCCTGCCGGCCCGGATCGTCGACTTCGCGGACGCCCTGCGGGCCGAGGGGCTCGCGGTCGGGACCTCGGAGCTGCTCGACGCGTTCGCGGCGCTCGACGAGGTGCCGTGGACCGACCGCGGGCCGTTCCGGGAGGCGCTGGCCGCGACGCTGGCCAAGTCGCCGGACGACCGGCGCGTGTTCGAGCTCGTGTTCGAGCGCTTCTTCTTCCGGGCGGTGGAGGAGCAGGCGGTGGCGCGCGGGGTGCGCGAGCACGGCGACGCAGACCGCCGACGCGAAGCCGGCGAGGCGGTCGGCGACGAGCAGATCGACGTCGACGACCTGCGCGAGCAGGCGACCCAGGCGATCCGCGACGGCGACGAGAGCGCGATGCGCGACCTCGCGCGGCTCGCGATCGCCGCCTTCGGCCGCCGCGGCGAGGGTTCCGGCGTGCTCGGCGTCGACGTCCAGCGGATCCGCCGCGCGCTCGACCTGCGCACGGACGCCCAGCCGCGCGAGGACCGCGCCGAGCCGCTCACGCGCGACCAGATCCGCCGCTTCGAGCGCCAGCTGCGGCGCGAGCTCGAGCGCGCGCAGATCGAGCGCACTCGAGAGCTGCCGCCGGCGCGCCCGCTCAACGAGCTCGACCGCGCGCTGCCGTCCGGGCCGCTGCAGGACCTCGCCGCCGTCCACCGCGTCGTCATGCAGCTCAAGCGCCGGCTGGCCACCCAGGGCCGGGAATCGCGCGGGCACCGCCACCATGCGCACGTCGACGTGCGCCGCACGATGCGCGCGTCGCTGCAGACCGGCGGCGTGCCGGTCGTGCTCAAGTACCGGCCGAAGCGCCCGCGCCGCCCGGAGCTCTACGTGCTGTGCGACGTCTCCACGAGCGTCACCAGCGCGTCGGTGTTCTTCCTGTCGGTGCTCCACGCGCTCCACGACTCGTTCCGCAAGATGCGCTCGTTCGTGTTCGTCGAGCGGATCTCCGAGGTCACCGACGTCTTCGCGCGCGAGCGCAGCTTCAAGGCGGTCTCGGAGGCGATCGGGCGCGACGCCGGCGTCGCCGACGTGTCGGGCTACACGGACTACGGGCGCGTGTGGCGCGAGTTCCTCGGCCTGGTCGAGGACGACCTGCATCCACGCGCGACGGTGATCGTGCTCGGCGACGCGCGCACCAACGGCCGCGACCCGCGCGCCGACGTGTTCGCCCGTGTGGCCGCGCGGGCGGGGCGCACGTTCTGGCTCAATCCCGAGCCGCAGCTCTACTGGAACTACGGCGACTCGGTCGTGCGCGCCTACGCGCCGTTCTGCGAGCTGCACGAGTGCTGGACGACGCGCCAGCTCGAGGACTTCGTCCGCGCGCTCACGCGCCCGCAGCACGCCTGATCCGCTTGCGGGCGAGCGCGGGTCGCGCCATGATCGCCGCATGCCCGAGCGGCGCGCGAGCCCCCGGATCGAGCTGTCGGTCGCGTGCACGCTGAGGCGCCGCAGCGGCTCGGCGATCGAGGCGCGGACGGTTGACCTGGGACCTGGCGGGATGTCGGTGAAGACCGGCCGCCCGCTCGCCGCCGACGAGGTCGTGCACTTCAACGTGCCGCTGTCGCCCGACGAGGTGCTCGACGGTCAGGCCCGCGTGTTGCGCGAGCAGACCTACCGCGTCTACGCCCTGCGCTTCGAGGGCTCCATGGCCCACTCGCGGTCGAGCAGCGCGTAGATCACCTCGCCGCCGTCTACGCAGGAGCGGCCGCCCGAGGGCGGCCGCTCCTTTCGTCCTGCTTGCCCGCGGCGGTCGGACACCGCCGCGGCTGGCGCCTACGCCGCCTTCTTGACCCTGATCGTGCGGGTCGTCGCGGGCCCGGTGTCCGTCCGGGACTTACCCACACGCACCTTGACGAGGTAGCGCCCGGGCTTCATGTTCCGCAGCTTCTTCCCGGTCAGGCGGAACGTGTTGCGGTTGCCCCCCGCGGTGGTCCGGACCATCGTGGCCACGTGCGTGCGACGGTGGGCCCGGCGAGCGTTCTGCCCACCGGCGGTCCCGTTCCCGAGGCGGAAGACCGCGATCGTGATCACCTCCGCACCCGCGGGGATGTCGGCCGTCACGACGATCGGGAAGACCCGGTTCGCCGAGACGGAGACGTTGCCGGCACGCAGCCGGGCCGGGCTCGGGCCGGCCGGAGCCGAGCCCTGCGCCGGGCCGGACGCCGGGCTCACCGGGCCCGAGGGCGCTGCTCCCACCAGGTTCGGGAACAGCGTTGTGGGGGCCGAGTCGTTCGACGTGACCGACTCCGGGTTCCCGGCGCCGTCGTTGAACGACACCACGACCCGGTAGCGCCGCCCGACCGCCCCGAGGCCGGCAAAGCCGCCCGGGATGTCATACGCGGAGCCCGTGGCCCCACTGATGTTGGTCCACGGCGGAGTGCCGAGCTGGCCGGTCCGCTGCCACTGGTAGCGGAACGTGCCGAGCCCGTTCGCGTCGGCGATCGCCGACGTGGTGACCGTCAGCCGCTGGCCGGCCTGTGGCGTCGTGTCGCTCAGGACGGGCTTGCCCGTCGCGGGGCTGTTCACCGGCACCGCCGGCGTGCCGACACCGGTGAGCGTGACCTCCTGCGTGCTCCCGGCGATGTTGCCGGAGTTGTTCGTCGCCCGCAGGATCGCGGCTCGCGTTCCCACCGCGGTGGGATTGAACGTGATGCGGATGACGCAGTTCGCGCCCGCGGCCAGCGAGGCGCCGCAGGTGCTGCTGGAGATGGCGTAGTCGCCCGGGTTGGCGCCCGCCAGTTCGACGCCGGCGAGGGCCATGTGAGCGTTACCCGTGTTGGACAGCGTGACGATCTGCGCCGCGCTGGTGGTGCCGATGGACCGCGCCGCGAACGTCTGGTTCGGGGCGAGGGCGGCGACCGGCCGGATCACGATCGTCCGGTCGGAGAACACCAGCCGCTCGATGTTCCTGAGCGTGTCGGTGCCGTCGACCGGGTTGGTGACGTGCGCGACGGTCATGCTCGTCGTGCTCAGCTCCGACAGGTCGTACTCGGCGAACGGGCCCGAGAAGACCGCCGTGTCGACGCCCGACCCCGACGGGGCCGTCTTGATCTCACGCACGATCACGATGTTTCCGGGATCGAGCCGCCCGGCGAACACGTCGGCCTGCAGGTCCTTCATGCTGCTCACGGTGCGGGTCTCCGTGGCCGGATCGGCCGGATCGGTCCGGACGCTCAGCCGCACGTTGAGCCAGGCGTCGCCGTCGATGATGTCGTCGGCGCCCCGGCCCTCGATGGTGTCGCTTCCGGCACCGCCGATGAGGATGTTGCCGGCGTCGAACCCGGTCGCCCCTGCGGGAAGCAGGGCCGCGAGCCCGTCGATGCGCTTGATGCCGTCGGCGTCGAGCGCGTTGGCGCCGGCCGGCCCGAAGAGCTCCGTGTCGGGCTCGGAGGGCACGATGTCGTCACCGCGCAGCACGTCGTCCTTGTCCCAGCCCGACAGCGCCTCGGTCAGGAGGAACCGGTCGGCGAGCGCAGCCGGTCCCGCGGCGATCGAGATCGTCAGGTCGGAGTCGGCCGGATGCTCGTCACCGACCTGGGTCGCCCAGTCGAACCCGAACGTGCCGTGGTTACGCTCGATGCCGGGACCGGCGACCATGATGTCGTCGCCGCCCTCGGCGTCGTAGTCGTCCTCGCCGCTGCCGCCGATCAGCACGTCGTGCCCGGCGACGTTGACGTCGTCGAAGAACGGCGCGCCGCTGTCGCCCTGGAGCAGGTCGTTGGCGTTGCCGCCCTCCTCCCAGTCGTCGCCGCCGCCGCCGAACACGGTGTCGGGCCCGTCGCCCGCGAGGGCGAAGTCGTCGCCCTCGCCGGCGAACGTCTCGTTCTCGTTGAGACCTCCGTTGGTGAAGTCCTTTCCGTTGCCGCTCATGATGATGTCGAGGCCGGGACCGGCATCGATGGCATCGTCGCCGTCGCCGCCCTTGTGGACGTCGTCTCCGGCGGAGTCGGTGATGATGTCGTCGCCGTTGCCGCCGAGGGCGGTGTCGCCGCCGTCGCTTCCTTCGATGACATCGTCGCCGTCGTTGCCCCAGAACGTGTCGTTGTCGACGCCGCCCCAGATGCGGTTCGCATCCGAGGTGCCGTTGAACGTGTTCTGGGCGTTGATTCCGGGCGGATCCACCAGGTTGTTCTGGCGGTAGCGGATCGTGCCGTCACGCATCCGGATGAGCACCTTGGACTCGTCGCACTCCGACGCGGGGTCGTCGAGGACGAGGTTGCCGGTGCCGGCCAGGTTCTTGAGCTCGAACTCGCAGTCGGCGGTCCCGAACACCTCGGCCTTGAGGGCCGCGGCGTCGGTGTTGCGCATGATCAGCTCGGCGAACGAGTTGCCCTCGAGCTGCGTCCGCAGGTTGAGCCCCGAGGTCCGCGACAGGTAGTAGAGCCGGTCACCGTCCTGCAGATCCGTCATCTGACGCTCGAACACGTAGTTGAACGTCGAGCCGAGCAGGCCGCCGAACAGGTTCTGCGACTCCGCAAGGCCGCCGACCCACAGGTCGACGTCGTCCAGGCCGGTCTTGGACATGCCGGCCGCGTCGTTCGCCCAGGCACCGTCGCTGTTCACGAAGTCCGACGCGTCGGCCGGCGTGTCCGGGTTGAGGACGAGGTTGTCGTCGTAGATTACCTGCGCCGCCTTGCGCTTGGCGACGAGCGTGGAGGCGTCCTTGATGCTCGGGTGCTGGCCGTACGCCGCCATGAAGTTCACGACGGAGTCCCCGTGCTTGAGGCTGAGGCCGAAGTCGACCCAGTTGGAGTACGGCTTCAGCGAGCTCTCGCCCGTCTTGCGGTACAGGTCCTTGCGGAGGTTGTTCAACGACGGGACGCCCGCCTCGCGGGCTCGCGCCAGGTTGAGCGTTGCGAGGTCCAGCGGCAGGCCGAGCAGGTTGTTGCGCAGCGCCTCGGTCACGAACTCGTCGAGCTCGTTGCCCACCTGGTCGGTCATGCCCATGGCGATGCTGCCGGCTGCCTGCTCCGGGGTGAGCGTGGTTCCGCCCGAGCCCTGGTAATACGACGGCGGGTTGAGGAACGCGTCCAGGAGCGGGATGTCGTTCTTGGTGCCGTCCGCGTTCGTGCGCGCCACCGTCTCGGTCAGCATGGAGTGGCCGAAGCGGTACACGGCATGGGCGAACTCGGCCTTGATGGCCGGGTCGATGCCCGTGTCGGACTGCGTGAACGGATTGAACGGGTTGATGAGCGGCTGCACCTTGCGAGCGAACTCCTCGAACACCAGGTGCTGGTACTCCATCTCGGTGACGAAGCGGGCCGCCTGGAACAGGCGCTCGCCGTTCCAGCCGTCCGAGCCCTGCGTGGACTTCCACTCCGCCAGTGCCGCCACGCCCTTCGCCGAAGTGTCGGCGGTGAGCACGTCCTTGATCTGCCCGGTGAGGCGGTTGTGCTCCGAGTGGAAGACCTGGTGGATGGCGGTGAGGCCGATGTTCTCGTTCACCCGGCCGTCGCCGGCGATGAAATGGGTGTCGAGCATCTCGTCGTCGTAGGTGCCGGCATCCTGCCGGCCGTCCGCGCCCGTGATGGCCGTGTCCTCGTCGGGGGTGAGCGCGGGCTTCGCCGGCGTCGGCCCCTGCGCCGGCTGAGCCGGCTTCGGCACCGCGTTGTGCGCGATGTCGTCCAGGAACGCGACGTCGATGCGCTTCGCGTCGTCGGGCACGGCCACCGGGTCGGCGGTGTCGCCCTCGACGAGCCCGCCCGCGGTCACGATCTGCGGCAGCCCGCGATCCGGCCCGCGCAGGAAGCGGCCGTACTCGTCGGCTGCGACCATCGGGATGTTCAGCACGTCGGCGTCGACCAGCTCGACGCCGAGGAGCTCGGCCGCCTGCTGCTTGACGCCCGCCCACGTGGCCATGCCACCCGGGGCGCCCTCGATCATCTTGCCGGTCGCCATCGGCTTGCCGTCGGCGTTGTTCGCGTACTCCCGCAGGAACACCTGGTGGGACGAATGCGAGGTGTAGGTCTGGCTCTGATCGACCCACGGCGTGTCCGTGTTGGTCGCGTTCTGGACGTCGTCGGCGCTCTCGTCCTCCGGCGTCGAGGGGCGGTCCCCGAGGATGCCGTCAGGGCCGGGCTGGTTCCTGGACCGAGTCATCACCATGAAGCGCTGCGCCGGCGGGAGGTCGTCGGCGGTGCCGAGCTCGCGGTCGTCGCCCGCGATGAGCGGATCGTCGTCCTTGAGCGGGACGAACACCGTGCCGCCGCTCTTGGCGGTGGAGTCCAGGCCATGGTCGAAGAACTGGCCGAACAGCGTGAACCACGAGTTATAGGGCGGCGAAAGGCCGACGTCCGTCGTCACGTTCGGAATAAAGAGGGTCTCGCCGGGCGGCGTGCAGCCCGCGGGCACGTTCGGGGAGGTCGACTCGCAGGGGATCGCGCTGGGCTGGGGATCGAAGTGGCGATGCGGCCGGCCCGCGGCCGAGACGGCAGCCGGATTGGTCGCCGTCTGGTCGACGATCAGGTTGCTGATCACGCGCGGCTGGGAGTCGACGACGTTGCCCTTCTTCTGGGCGTAGGACGTCGCCTGGTTCGGCGGGCCGAACGGCGCGGCCATCTCGGCCGGCCGGAACCATGCATCGGTCATGCGCGGGAACGTTCGCTGCGCGGCGCCGAACTGCGCCTGACCGGGCATGCCGTTGTTCAGCGAGCCGTCGACGGTCCGCAGGCCGTACGGAAGCAGCGGGCTGGCGATCTGGTCGGACCCGTTGCCGAACAGCGCCGGCCCGGGCACGGGAGCACCGTCGGCGCCCTCCTTCGTGGCGTGCGCCTCGGCGATCTTGATCTGCTTGAGGATGAAGCTCAGATCAGAGGAGTTCAGCGTGAACCCCTGACCGACCGGGGCGGTTGCCGCCTCAGCCGTCGTGGGCACTTGCGTGCCCGTCGCCACGACGGCGCCCAGGACGCCGGTCACCGGTCACCAGCATCAACGCGGTGAGCGCCGGCACCGCCGGTCGCGCCCCACGGGCGCTGCTGCCTCGTTCGGTCCCAGCATCGTGCGCGGCATTCGCCGCGCGCCGTCTCCTACTCATGAATGTCCCTCCTTGGACACCACCTGCATTTCCGTACGCCGACCGAACGGCGCCTTCGCACCAA